>ERZ773185.368-NODE-368-length-41874-cov-17.013893_pt1 | contig 41874 bp, 36 predicted proteins | sample MGYA00580531_ERZ773185 | MGnify/ENA primary metagenome ERZ773185 (study PRJEB29015, sample SAMEA2737799) | human gut metagenome | biome: human gut; feature: human-associated habitat; material: faeces | place: China | collected 2012 ...
AATCTGCAAGCAGATTGCGTGCAAAGCCGTCAGGCGGGCTTTATTCAGTGTTTCCGTTATACAGCAGTTTCCTTGTTTTCCCGAATCACAGCACGCATTGCCGCCACGGCGACCTCAATGGCGTGTGTCATGTCGCTTGCGGCGTGTTCCTTGTCCCGTACCACTGCCTGCCGTTCCTGGTTCCACAGCATCTGCAAAATGGTGGCACACCGGACGTGCCGTGCGGCGGCGACTGTGAACAGAGCAGCCGATTCCATTTCCGATGCCAGCGTGCCGGCGGCTTTCCATGCCTGCCAGTTCTGGAGCAGGGTGGGAGCTACCGGCATGGTTTCCGGCGAGTGCTGCCCGTAGAAAGAATCCTTGCACTGCACCACGCCGGTATGATAATCATATGCAGCAGCACGTGCCGCACAGACCAGATGTTCCGTCAATCCGAAATCCGGCACCGCCGGAAATGCCAGCGGCATGTATTCCTGCGAAGTGCCCTCCATGCGGATCGCTCCTGTGGGAATGATCAACGCCCCCGGCACCAGTTCCGGCTGCATGCCGCCGCAGGTGCCGATCCGCAGAAAGGTATGTGCCCCCAGAGCAGCCAGTTCTTCCATGGCGATTGCGGCAGAGGGCCCGCCGATGCCGGTGGAGGTGACGCTGACGCGGGTGCCGTCCAGCGTGCCGGTATAGGTGGTGAACTCCCGGCTCTGTGCCACCTTCTGGGCGTTTTCAAGATAGGACGCGATCCACGGAACACGGTCCGGATCGCCGGGGAGAAAGACATAGTGTCCGATGTCCTCCGCGGTGCATTGAATGTGAAACTGACGTTCTGCCATAGGAAACTCCTTTCTGAATCGGTTGCCTATCCCATAATTCGACACACTTCTTGACAAAATTCCGGAATTCTGCTAAGATACTGATACAGGGACAACGCTGCACAGGAATATGTGGTGTTCGCTTTCATCAAAGGCAGGAGGAAAAATGCCATGCAGCAATATTCCAACCGACCTCCGTTTATGGGACCGGAGTATCACTATGATCTTAGGGCATTGATTTTTGGGATCGTGTCGTTTTTGTTTTGCCAGCTGCCGGTGCTGTCCGTCGTGACGGGCATCGTGGCACTGGTCTATGCGGCAAGGGCGAAAAAGCGGCAGTGGAATTACAGCCGCGGCATGCGTCGCTGCGGTATCATTTTGGGAATCGTCGGCATTGTCGTATGTGTACTTTTCAGCATTTACTGGGGCATTACGATCCTGCGGACAGTGATCATGCTCTATGAAGAAAATCAAATGGTACCGGCTCCGCCGAATCCCCAGTTCTTTGAGGGACCCGGCACACCCGCAGTGATTTACGGCACCATCGCACAAAGTTTATCTGACGGCTTTGCACGCGATCTGCATCATTTTTTATGATTCTGAAGAATCTGGATCGGGTTCTTCCGGTTGGAAGCTGTTTTCCGCGTCGTCATCGGTTTGCTTTTCTATGCCGAATGGCTGGACATCGTCCGGCAGAGGCTTGACTATGGCAAAACCGCTGTCGGCGTTTTCTTCTGCCTGTTCGCGGCAGGCGGGGTCCACGTGGAACGTCACCGCCTGTTTCCGGTTGAACACCTCGTTGACCCGTTCTGTGCCGCCGTATTCGCCGTCAATGGTCCACGAAACCGGCTCTTCGTCCAGTGCAGTGACTTTCAGGTGCGATGTGCGGAAATAGTGGAGATACTGTTTTGCCAGTCCAAGCTGGATCTTGGAGAATGCCATGACCAGTTTGTGGAATTCCACCAGATTAGAGGGCTTGTGGATCAGGGTGACTTCAAACAAGCCGTCGTCCCAGCGAACATCGGACAGAGCCAGAAATTTCGCAACGGAGGAAGAATTGGTCACCATGCCGTAGAGGAATTCGTCCTCGATCACGCCGCCGTCGTATTCGATCCGCATGCGGTATGCCCGAATTTTCGGCAGCTTGGAGATCGCGTTGAGCAGGTAGGCGGAGTGTCCCAGCAGGTTTTTGAAATGCTGCGGCGTTTCGTAGGAGATCTCCGTAAATGCTCCGAATGCTGCCACGTAGGTGAAGTATTTGTCGTTGAAGCTGCCCACGTCGCATACCAGATCTTCGCCGTGAATGATACAGTCTACGGCTTGTTCCGGATCCTTGGGAATTCCCAGACCGCGGGCGAAGTCGTTGGTGGAGCCAAGGGGAATGTAACCGATGGGACACTGGGTCTTGCTTTTCATACAGCCCTGAATGACTTCGTTCAGGGTGCCGTCGCCGCCGGAGCAGACGAGAATATCATAACAGCCGGCATCGCACGCCAGCTTGGCACAGGCGGTGGCATCGCCGCGGTCCTGTGTCGGGTGTACGGTCACTTGAAATCCGGCAGCGGTGAATTTGTCGATAATCATTGCCAGATGTGCCCCCGCCGAGGCTCTGCCGGAATGCAGATTGCAGATAAAATAGATCTGTTTCAACTGTGATACCTCCTTTTTTCAGAAAAAGATGTTGCCTTTAGTATACCACAAATTTTACAAAAATGCAAGCATTTTGATTTGTGAACGCCTTTGAAAAATACTGTAAAAAATAACGCATCTCCTGCGTTTTTCGTTGCTTTTTGAATTTTTTTTGCTTGCAATTTTATGTGCACTATAGTATAATGAGAAAACGATACACAGATACCGTTGTGTGCAGGTCATGTATGCGGATCGTTGAAAGTGGAAAAAGGTATAAGGCAGCACCGCACAACATTTTAGGCAGTGTTTCCCTTGTGCAGTGATGCCGCTAAAGGAGCGTGGAGGTTGTTATGAGTAAAGTTCAGAATAAAGTAAATGGATTTACGCTTGTTGAACTTTTGATTGCCTCTGTGATTATGGGGATTCTTGCTACAATTTTGGTGCCCGCTCTGCTGCAATATATTGAACGAAGTCATGAAACCATTGACATCACCAATGTGCGTGAGGCATATCTCGAAGTCTCAATCCTGTAACGATTGCGGGGATCAAACACTATACCTGGGAAGGGGATACAGATCACTGGAAGGGTATCCCCGCGGCGAACGGAGAGTGTAAGATCACCTATACGCCCTCGACCGGCATTGTTTTCTACTGGAAAGGAAAGAGTGAAACCAGTACAGTTACTGATATTGATTTTAACGAAGATCTGCATAGTGCACTGAATCAAACAAGTATATTGTCAGATTTGATCGCAAATAAATCTGCTCGCTTTGAGATCGATTCTCAGTGTCCCAATTCTACAATGGTACCAAAAGTACAGGAGCAGATCAGAGAAAGCAGTCTGCTGAATTACGGTACATGGGCATATTTGGGAAGTCCGAATGATGCTTCCGGAAGGTATCTGTTCTGGACTTCGGTAGATACTGAAGCAGTTGGTGCGGGGAAAAAGATCCCTGTGATCATCAGCAGGGCAGATGGTGGATTTTATATCTCTGAAACGACAACGGCAGAACGATCGAATAAGGGTAAAAATTATGTCGCGATCGTAGATCATATTTATAATTCTGCCGGATTCAGACCATACACCAAAGGTGAACGTTATAATAGTCTGACGGAAGTCTGACGGAAGCGTATGCGGCATATGAAAAACTGCTTACCGATGGAAAATATTCCAATTATAAAGATACACTGCCGAAATAAACGGTTCGTTATGGCAATATCGCACAAGGTCTGCCTGACAGCTTTGTACGCAATCTGATGACACATCTTACGCACAAGCTTTATGCAGAAAAAATCCGGACTTGACAAAACGGCAAAAATCCGGTATAATAAAAGTCCATGAGCAGACTGTGTGATAGCACAGCGGTTTCGCTGTGAGGAAAGTCCGAGCACCATAGGACAGGATAGCTGCTAACGGCAGCCGGGGGCGACCCTAGAGCCAGTGCAACAGAGAGATACCGCCGCGGGTTTCCTGCGGTAAGGGTGGAAAGGTGTGGTAAGAGCACACCAGAGTGCAGGAGACTGTACTGCTATGTAAACCTTATCCGGTGCAACGTCTATTGGTACACGCTGTCTTAACATCGGTCCGGTGGACAGCGGCGTAATGGCGGCTAGAGCTGTGAGGCGACTCACAGACCAGATAAATTATCACACACGACAGAACTCGGCTTACAGGTCTGGTCATGGAAAAACAGCACAGCATTGATACCGTGCTTTAAGAGCCTGTTTTGTATTTTTTGCACGCATTTTGCCTGCATGTCCGGATACAAAATGGGCTCTGGCTCTTATTTGTGCTTTGTGCAGTGTTACTTTGCAGCTGTGCAATGAAAAATACACCATTGTGCCGCATATGCTGTTTCAGGAGGAAACGGCAATGCAGCAGAATGAATCCAGAAAACATACAAAAGCACCGTACTCCGTCCGCGTGATCCCGCCGTCCAAAAATGCGGCACAGGAAAACGCCGACCGGATCCGGTGCGGAAAAATGCTGGGGCGGCTGATGCAGCTTTCAGAGGAAATGCAGGGGCGGGAGTCCCCGAAAAAACGGAGGATTTGACATGGACGCAGAAACGATGCTCTGGTATGAAAAACCGGCAGAGGATTTTGACCATGCACTGCCTGTCGGCAACGGCAGAATCGGAGCCATGATCTTTGGCGGTGCAGCAGATGAAGTGCTGAAGCTGAATGAGGACTCTATCTGGTCCGGCGGCAAGCGGAACCGGAACAATCCTGATGCACGGGAGGGACTGGAAGAAGTCCGGAAGCTGCTGAAAGAGGAACGCATTCCGGAAGCAGAAAAAGTCGCTTTCGAAAAAATGCAGGGCGTGACGCCGAATTCCAGACACTACATGCCCTTGGGCAACCTGAATTTACACATGGATTTTGCCGGAAAGGCAAAGCAGTACCAGCGGAGTCTGGATCTGGAACACGCACTGGCAACGGTACGCTTTACCGCCAACGACATCACCTATGTGCGGGAAGTGTTCGTTTCAGAACCGGATCGGGTGCTGGTGATGCACATTGCCGCCAGCGAGCCGGCAATGGTCAACCTGCGGGCAACTTTGGACGGCAGAGATGACTACTACGACGACTGCCGTCCCTGCACAGACTACCCCAACATGCTGGTCTATGACGGCGGTACCGGCAGCAAAGACGGCATTTTCTTCGCCGCAGCTCTGACCGGATTTGCCGAGGGCGGCACACTCCGCATGGTGGGCGGAGCGTTGGAGGTAAAAGATGCCAATGAGGTAACGCTGATCCTCAGCGTCGGCACCAGCTTTTACCACGGAGAACAGTATGAGGACTCCGCCAAGCTGGACGCATCCTATGCGGCGGACTGTAGCTATGAGGAACTGCTGTACCGGCATCTGACGGAGTATCAGGAAAAGTTCCGTCGGGTACGGTTCACCTTGCCGGACAACAGCGAGGGCGGCAGCGAACTGCCTACAGATGAACGCCTGATGCGGCTTCGCGGCGACGAGGGTGACCACAAGGAGTGCAAGCTACAGATCCACGACAGCAAGCTGGCAGTGCTGTACTTCAACTATGGGCGGTATCTGATGTTGTCCGCCAGCCGCCCGGGAACACAGCCTATGAACTTGCAGGGTATCTGGAATCAGGACATGTGGCCGGCGTGGGGCTGCCGCTATACCATTAACATCAATATTCAGATGAACTACTGGCCGGCGGAAGTCTGCAATTTGTCGGAATGCCACCTGCCGCTGTTCGACCTGATCGAACGCATGCGGGCAAATGGACGGGAAACTGCACAGGCAATGTACGGCTGCCGCGGCTTTGTCTGCCACCACAACACAGACATCTGGGGCGATACGGCTCCGCAGGATCTGTGGATGCCGGCAACGATCTGGCCTATGGGTGCGGCATGGCTCTGCCTGCATATCTTCGAGCACTACCAGTTCACACAGGACTTGGAATTCCTCGACCAGCACTATGAGGCAATGCGGGAGGCTGCCCTGTTCTTCGTGGACTATCTCACGGAAAACGACGAGGGCGAACTGGTGACCTGCCCGTCTGTGTCGCCGGAAAATACCTATAAAACCGAAAGCGGTGCCAAGGGCTGCCTGTGCAGCGGACCGTTTATGGATACGGAAATTTTGACGGTGCTGTTCCGGAACGTCATCGAAAGCAGCAAGCTGCTGGGACGGGACGGAGAGTTTGCCGCAGAACTGGAAACCCTGCTGCAAAAACTGCCGCCGCTGAAAATCGGCAAATACGGGCAGATTCAGGAGTGGGCAAAGGATTACGAGGAAGTAGAGATCGGACACCGCCACATTTCCCATTTGTTTGCTCTGTATCCGGCAGATCTGATCACACCGTACTACACACCGGAGCAGGGCAAGGCTGCCCGTGCAACTTTGATCCGCCGGCTGATCCACGGCGGCGGGCATACCGGCTGGAGCCGTGCATGGATCATCAATCTGTGGGCAAGACTGTTAGACAGCGGCATGGCATACGAGAATTTCCAGCAGCTTCTGGCGTGGTCTACTAACCCGAATCTGCTGGATTCTCACCCGCCGTTCCAGATCGACGGCAACTTCGGCGGCACGGCGGCAATTGCCGAGTGCCTGCTGCAAAGTCATTCCGGCGAGATCAATCTGCTGCCGGCACTGCCGGAATCGTGGCAGGACGGCAGCATCAGCGGTCTGCGGGCACGGGGCGGCTTTGAAGTGGATATGATATGGCATGCCGGCAAGCTGGAAACTGCGGTGATCCGCTCTCTCAGCGGAAATATGTGCACAGTTCGTACCAATACAGTGACCAGTGTGTCCAGTGATGCGGGAGCAGTTGATGCCAAAATTGACGGTGCACTGCTGCGGTTCCCCACAGAAAAGGGCATGACTTATCGTCTGAAAGCGTAATATTCGGGTGAAACAGATGGCAGGCGGCCTGTGTGCTGCCTGTCGTGTTTCTCCGGACGATCCCTCTAGGAGATGGAGCAATTTTGAGGAAAGAACAAGTGTTCGCTCTGGCGGCGGCAGGTGTGCTGCTGACAGGGTGTGCAAAAATTGAACAGGAAGAATCCCAGCCGTCTGCTTCGGTGGCAACTGCCACAACACAGCTTGCAACAGAAGCAGAAACGGTTCCGGCACAGCAGTACCCGTCTGTGGCGTTACAGGTGCCGGAAATCACCCGACAGGACGTGTCCATGAAGCTGGAGGCAGAAGATGCTGCCGTTCCCAGCGGCTGTTCCGTGGCGATGATGCCCCGACTGGGCTATTCCGGAAACGGCTACCTGAGTGGGCTGGATGCCAAGAATGACAGCAGTCTGGTGCTGAATGCCGAGATTCCGGCGACACAGCACTATGACATCACCGTTGTAGTGGGGGCAAGTGCCGCTTCGACCTGTAAGATTCAGGTGGACGGCGAAACTGTCTACACCATGAAAACCGATGCCACCAACAATTTCATGCGGGTCAAGATTCAGGGGATCTTCCTCAATGCAGGAGCGTGTGAACTGTCGGTGGCTCCGGTGGACGGTATTGTGGACATTGACTGCATTGAACTGGTGAACAATACCAGCTTATATGACGGGACTTCTGAAATTTCCGCCACACCGGTGAACAGCAAGGCGACTGCCAGGACACAGCAGCTGTATCAATTTTTGCAGCAGAACTACGGTTCCAAAATCATTACCGGACAATATGCCTCGGACAGCAGCGGCAAGGAACTGGACGAGATCTATAACATCACCGGAAAATACCCACTGATCCGGTTTGCGGACATGAACGCCTATTCTCCCAACGGCGGGGATTCCAAGAACGCCACTGCTGTGGCGGACAGTCTGGCGTGGGCGAAAGACGGCGGTGTGGTAGGGCTTTCGTGGCTCTGGAACGCTCCCATGGGAACGGGAACGATCTACGAGAAAGACACCTCCTATGACCTGAAAACGGCGGTGACAGACGAGGACATTGCCGGAAAGTCGCTGGAGGAATTGTCTGCCATGGTGACAGAGGGCAAGATCTCGCAGAACTGCTATGCTCTGGTGTCGGACATCGACAGCATTTCAGAGGCATTGCAGCCGTTGGCAGATGCCGATGTACCGGTGCTGTGGCGACCGCTGCCGGAGGCTGGCGGCGGCTGGTACTGGTGGGGCTCTGACGGGGCAGAGAATTACCAGTGGCTCTGGAAGCTGCTGTACACCCGTATGACAGAGTACCACCACCTGAACAATCTGCTCTGGGTCTGGAACGGACAGAGCAGCAGCTTCCTGGTGGACAGCAGCATGTACGACATTGCGGCACTGGATCTGTACGTGGAAAAAGATCAGACTTACGGCAGCCGTTACGAACAGTATGTGGCACTGCGGAACATGTCCGCCGGAAAGATTCTGGCGATCAGCGAGTGCAGCAACGTGCCGGACATGAATGCCATGTTTCGGGATAACGCGGTGTGGTCGTACTTCGGGCTGTGGTATGCTCCTTATCTCGGAGAGTACACCGACAACAACACCTTAATGGAGTTTTATAACTCCGAAGCGGCTCTCACCAGAGAAGATTTCTCCTACAGCGAATAAAACAAAGCAATAACGATAGACAGAGAACGTATTCGAATTGGATACGTTCTTTTTTTCTGCAAAATGATAGAGATACTTTTGTTTCTTTGAAGATGCGGCGGAGTCTGATTTTTTTCGGGAAAAGGGTTGACAATTGCCTTGCAATTGTATATAATGAACATATGAACAATCGTTCAAATGAATTGCATGGAGGAAACGCAAATGAAAAAGGTATTTAAGCTGAATGATCTGGACTGTGCAAACTGTGCCGCAAAAATGGAGGCAGCAATCCAGAAGCTGGACGGTGTCAAGTCGGCAACCATCAGCTTCATGACACAGAAGCTGACACTGGAGGCAGACGATGCGGATTTTGACAAGGTGCTGAAGGCTGCACAGAAGTGCATCAGCAAGGTAGAACCGGACTGCGAGATTATCATCAAGTAAGGGCAACACTGCATAAGCATTGCACGGTATTGCCCATGATAAAAAACAGGAGGCGATTCATATGACAAAACAACAGCGTAAAATTCTGATCAAGATCATTATTGGTGCGGTACTGTTTGCCGTGGGAATGGTGGTCACACATCTGCTGACGCTGCCGTGGTGGGTGGAACTGCTGATTTTTCTGGCAGTGTATCTGGTGCCGGGGTTCAGCGTGCTGGAAAAGGCTGTGCGGAACATTGCACACGGGCAGGTATTTGATGAGAATTTCCTGATGACGATCGCCTCCATTGCGGCGTTTGCAATCGGACAGTATCCCGAAGCTGTAGAAGTTATTCTGTTCTATCAGGTCGGCGAACTGTTCGAAAAAATTGCCGTGGGACGTTCCCGTCAGGCAGTGTCCGACTTGTTGGATCTCTGTCCGGACGAAGCCACTGTCCTGCGGGACGGCAAGCCGGAAACGGTACTGGTAGATGAGGTGGAAGTCGGTGAGCATATTCTGGTTCGCCCCGGCGAAAAAATCCCGCTGGACGCTGCTGTTTTTGAGGGACACACCACCATTGATACGGCGGCTCTCACCGGTGAATCCATGCCGGTCAGTGCGGCAGAGGGTGACGCAGTTTGCAGTGGCTGTGTCAATCTGAGCGGTGCAGTAGAACTGGTTGTCACCAAGCCGGCTTCGGAGTCCACAGCTTCCAAAATTATGGAATTGGTGGAAGAATCCGCTTCCAGCAAGGCGAAAACAGAACAATTTATCACCAAGTTCGCACGGTATTACACCCCCTGCGTGGTCATTGCTGCCCTCATTCTGGCAGTAGTGCCGCCGCTGATTACCAGTCAGCCGTTCTCCGGCTGGATCTATCGGGCACTGACGTTCCTGATTATTTCCTGTCCGTGTGCACTGGTCATTTCCGTGCCGCTGAGTTTCTTCGGCGGAATCGGTTGTGCTTCGAAAAACGGTGTGCTGGTCAAGGGCAGCAACTATTTGGAAGCCCTGTCCCACGCACAGACAGTGGTCATGGATAAGACCGGTACGCTGACAGAGGGTAAATTCCACGTTACCAGGCAGAAAGCAGTGGAAATCACACCGGAGGAACAGCTGGAGCTGGCAGCTCTTGCGGAATCGGCATCGAATCACCCCATTGCCCAGTCGTTGAAAGAGGCATACGGCAAGGCAATCGATACGGAACGTGTGGAAGACGTGCAGGAGATTGCCGGACACGGCGTTTCCGCCAGGGTGGACGGCAAACAGGTGCTGGCAGGCAATGCGGCTTATCTGGAAAATGCCGGCTTGCAGCCGGAAACACCGACGGAAATTGGTACAGCAGTGCATCTGGCTGTAAACGGTGTATATACCGGCTATATCCTGATTGCGGATACGATCAAACCGGACGCTGCACAGGCAGTGCAGGCATTCCGGCAGGCTGGGGTTTCCACGGTGGCAATGCTGACCGGCGACAGCGAATCGGCGGCGGAAGCAGTCGGGGACACTTTGCAGCTGGACGAGGTACACGCCAAGTGTCTGCCGGCGGATAAGGTACAGTTCATGCAGGCATACCGTGCCAAGCTGGCAAAGGGCAGAACGCTGGTCTTTGTGGGTGACGGCATGAACGATGCTCCGGTGCTGGCACAGTCTGACGTAGGCGTTGCCATGGGTGGTCTGGGTTCTGATGCGGCAATTGCGGCAGCGGATCTGGTCATTCTGGACGACAAGCCCTCGAAGCTGGGGCTGGCGATGCACATCGCCAAAAAGACTATGGGCATCGCACGGGAGAATATCGTCTTTGCACTGGGTGTCAAGGCAATCGTGCTGGTACTGGGTGCTGTCGGTCTGGCACATATCGGTGCGGCAGTTTTCGCAGATGTCGGGGTGTCTGTCATTGCAATTCTGAATTCCACCCGTGCCATGCGGACAAAATTCAAGTAATTAAGGCAATACCGCACAAAGATTGTGCGACAGATGCGTCGTCAAATTTTTCGTCAGATGAAACAAAAAGCGGAGTGAATACTGGATGTATTCACGAGCATTTTTGTGAAATATGACGGGAAATTTGCAAGCATCTGCTTGCAGTATTTCCTCAGAGAAAAAGAGAAGAAATGGATATGGGGCAGACCTCTCGGCAGGGAGATCTGCCTCTTTTGTAAAGTTGTGCAAAAAAGTGGGAAAAAATCTTGACAAGGCTCGGTGAATTGTAGTATAATAAAAATAATCACTGTTTTTTCAAATAGTGTCTGTCAGGAAAAACTGCCGCAGCAGGTGCGGCAATGGGATTTTCCATGCAGAAAAATCTGAACAGAAAAGGAGCATTTGCATATGCTGCTCGACAAATATTTGCCTCGTATCGATTTTGACAGTTACGAGGATTTCAAAGCAAATTATCGTGTCAACATTCCGGACGACTTCAACTTCGGTTTTGACATTGTAGACGAATGGGCAAAGCAGGAGCCGGAAAAGAAAGCCTTGGTCTGGTGCAATGATGCCGGCGAAGAAAAGGTGTTCACATTCACGGACATTTCCCGCCTGTCCAACCAGACAGCCAACTATTTCCAGAGCCTTGGCATCAAAAAGGGAACTGTTGTCATGCTGATTCTCCGCCGCCGCTGGGAGTACTGGATTTGTGCAGTGGCTCTGCACAAGATCGGTGCCATTCTGATCCCGGGTTCTTTGCAGCTGGCAAAGAAAGACCTGATCTACCGCGGAAACAGTGCACAGATCCACACCATGGTATGTCTGGACGACAAGTATGTACTGGAGCAGGTGAACGAGGCTCAGCCCTCTGTGCCCAGCATTCAGCACAAGATCGTAGTGGGCGGCTCTCACGAGGGCTGGCGGAACTTCCACGAGGAAGTGGAAAAGTTCCCCACAGAATTTGCACGTCCCACCGGTGAAGCAGGCACCAAGGCACATGACCTGATGCTGGTATACTTCACCTCCGGCACTACCGGCGAACCGAAAATGGTAGAACACGATTACACCCACCCGCTGGGACATATCGTGACTGCGAAATATTGGCAGCAGGTACAGGAAAACAAGCTGCACATGAGCGTATCTGATTCCGGCTGGGCAAAGTTCGGCTGGGGTAAAATTTACGGACAGTGGATCTGCGGGGCAGTGATCTTTGCCTATGATATGGACAAGTTCGTGCCGACACATCTGCTGCAAAAGATGCAGGACTACAAGCTGACCACATTCTGTGCACCGCCGACTATGTACCGGTTTATGTTGCAGGAAGATGTGGCTTCTTATGATCTGTCCAGCATTCAGAATTTCTCCACCGCCGGTGAACCGCTGAATCCGGAGGTATACTATCGTTGGCAGGAACTGACCGGCAAGGAAATTCGCGAGGGATTCGGACAGACCGAGGGTTCGGTTCTGCTGGCAAACTTCCCGTGGATCACGCCGAAGCCCGGTTCTACCGGAAAGCCCTCGCCGCTGTATGACATTGTGCTGCAAAATGATGACGGCACACGAACCAAGGACAACGAGCAGGGTGCACTGGTGATGCAGAACCTGAAAAAGGCTTACCCCACCGGTCTGTTTGTGGGCTACTATAAGAATCCGGAAATGACACAGGAAATTCTGGGCGGCGGCAGCTATTGCCCGCACGATGTGTTCATGCGGGATTCCGACGGTTACTACTGGTTCGTGGGCAGAAATGACGATGTTATCAAGTGCTCCGGCTATCGTATCGGACCGTTCGAAGTAGAAAGTGCCCTGATCGAACATCCGGCTGTGCTGGAATGTGCGATCACTGCGGCTCCGGATCCGATTCGCGGACAGGTTGTCAAGGCAACTGTCGTTCTGACAAAGGGATATACCCCCAGTCCGGAACTGACCAAGGAACTCCAGAACCACGTAAAGCACACCACCGCACCGTACAAGTATCCGCGTATTATTGAGTATGTGGACGAACTGCCGAAAACGCTGGGCGGCAAGATCAAGCGTGCTCAGATTCGCAAGGAAGACGAAACGGCAGTAAAGAATTCCTAAGACGAGTTAAAAAATATTGCAAGGAAAGCGTCATGCAGGTGTTGTACTGCATGACGCTTTTGGTTTTTGGGGAAAAATCACCCCAAAAGACATGTGTCAGGTTTAGTGTCAACACATCCTAGGGTAATCAGGTCGAAACCATTCGGCGGAATTCGCTCGTTTTACTCGCTGTCCGCCTTGGGCTTGCCAACGCCGATAGTTACCCTTGCTTGTACTTGCAGCGTTGTTTTTCTAAGGTGTTACTTGTACAGTCGGTCAACTTTTATTTTTACGGCGTTTGCAAGCTTGTATTGCTAGGCTCCCCTTTAGGGCACCCGAAGGGTGTGCCTCGTGCTGAGCTGTCACCGTAGGTGACTGAGGGGGTACTCTCTACAGCAATCAAACGATTTCACAAGGAGTTACGCTTCTTTTTTTCTTTACTGAAAAGAAAAAAAGAAGCAAAAAAAGAAAAGAGCTCGCTTACCCTTGATGAAAAAGGCAATGCATCACACGAATGGCAGTCACATCATTTCTCTCTCCCTTCTTTTCATCTGAAATGGCATTCTCTGTATATTTTCACAAATGTTCGTTGAAATGTATTGAAAAAAATGTCCCCATGTGGTATAATAAAATATCATAAACACACAAAGGAGAAGGAGGCGTGGAGATGCGAAAAAAGGGAATTGCCGTTTTTTGCGGTCTGGCGGTACTGTTTTCTATACTATTCGGCGGATTTCCGCAAAAGTGGCAGGTTTCCGCAGCGGCAGACATGACCAATTTTGCAGAGGAAGCGGCAGCACTGACCAATCAGTTCCGGCAGGAAAACGGACTGCCGGCGTTACAGCTGGCACCGGTACTGTTAGATTTATCGGCACAGCGTGCGGAAGAACTGTCGCAGACTTACGGACACAACCGACCGGACGGGCGGGAATGGTTCAGCATCATTGAGGATTCCACGCTGGATTCCAATTGTTATGCGGCGGAAAATGTGGCGGCAGGATACGACACACCGCAGGAAGTGGTGCAGGCGTGGATCGATTCTCCCACCCACCGGAAAGCCATGCTGGGGGAACCGTATCAGTATATCGGCATTGGGGTGTACTATCTGCCGGAAGATACCAATCATTACTATATGTACTGGGATATGCTCCTGATTTCCTCACAGGAACCGCTGGAGGGGGCGAGGTACCCTGACAGCAGTACAGCCACTTCGGAAACCGCTGCTGCCGCAACAGTGACAACGACACAGACAGAGCCGGTTTTGCCGCGTATCGTCGGTGATGTCAATCTGGACGGTCTGGTGGACATGAGCGATGCGGTATTGCTGCAAAAAATCATCATGGGGCAGGTGCATGTCAACGATGCCCAGCAGCAGAACAAAGACTGTTATGCAGACGGTGTACTGGATAATCGAGATGTAGTGGTGCTGCTGCAATTTCTGGTGCATCTGTTTCCGTCGTTGCCGGTAACTGCGTAAAGGAGGATACCATGTCGCGAATTCTCTATGTGCTGGATTATCTTAGCCACAATACCGATGCGGAAAAAGGGGCAACGCTGAAAGAGATTCAGGCGTACTTGCTGAACCAGACGAATCTGGGAGCAGTATCGGTGCTGAGCATCAAGCGGGACATTGAAAGGCTGGACACCATGGGGTATACCGTGGGAGTTCGGAAAGGAGCCCACAACACAGCGTATTATTACATGAAAGAACGGGGCTTCACCTTTAATGAGATTCGGTTTCTGGTGGACTCGGTGTCTATCAACAAATTCCTGAACAACGAACAAAAACAGCGGCTGTTCAAGAAATTTGAAGGGCTGTGTTCCGAAGCGGAAGTGCGGAAGCTGGTGGGGCGGATCACCTTGAGTGAGGTGGCTCCGCCGTCACTGGATCTGCTGGATAATCTGGAGTGTGTGCACCAGATCATTGCCGAAAAGCGGAAGATCAATTTCAAGTACGGCAAGTATAATACCAATCGGGTCATCGAATACTATACCAAAAAGCGAAATCTGATCCCATGTCAGGTGGTCTACACCGCAGAGCGGTTTTATCTGAAGGTGATCGTGGAGGACACCGGCAATGTGCGGAACTATCGCATCGACCGCATGAAAGACATCACCGCGGGAGAACGGGTTGACATCATGCCGAAGTTGTCGAAAGCAGAGGGCTTTTCCGCGGACATTTTTGTGCCGGAGGTGTACGAAGATGTACAGCTTCGGGTGAAGCGGGTGCTGCTGGACGATATGATCGAACAGCTGGGAAACTATGCTCATGTGCGGGAAGATGAAACCGACCCCGAAAACTATATTCTGGTGCGTGCCAAAATGGGTATCAGCCACGGACTGTATCGCTGGATCATGAAATACGGGGCAGCTATGGAAGTGCTTGCTCCGGAAACGCTGCGGCAGGAAATGGCAAAGCGGCTGCATGAGGCATATCAGCAATATGAAAAATAAGGCAACACCGCACAAAAAACGGACAGCATTGCTGCTGCCCGTGTGATTGTTGCTTAGGGTTGTTTGACAAATGTACAGATTTTTCAAACAAGTTCTAGTAAGTGTGAAAAGATTATGCCTGTCCCCGTTCCTTGGCGAGGGTGTCGTAGCGATCCAGCATTTCCTTGATCTCAGGGTCATTGGTCAGACCGTACTGCATATGCAGATAGAAACGGATTGCCGGCAGGTCTTTGTTTTCGATGGCTTCCTTTGCCAGTGCTGTGATAACACCGACTACGTCCTCATTGGCACCGCACTTCATACCGTAGTGCTCGAAAGCCTCGTTGACTTCTTCCCGTGTGGGCGGTACGATTTTTTTCTGGGTAATGGTGTGAATATGGTGCAGTTCTGCCGGAACCATAGGGTGGTCGGCGTAGATCAGGCTCTCATAATAGAAGCAAACGGCACGGTCATAGTCCTTGACTTCCACACAGTAGAAGCCCAGATTGCAGTAACAGCGGGAGATCTGTACCGGCGTTACGGCAACTTCCAGCGTTTCCTTGATAACGGAAAGCAGCTGGTCGTGATCCCGCAGGGACTTATAGCACTCTGCCAGTTCGAAATAGGCATCTGTGTTCATGGGGTTGTAGCGGATCGCATCGTTGATGACGCGTGCAGCTTCTTCTGCACGGTTCAGTTCCAGCAGGTTGTAACCGTGGAGCAGGATCATCTGCGACAGGTCAAAGACCGGACGCACCAGCTTCTTGGATGGGCGGTAGAAGTACAGATACAGCTGATGTTCCAGTGTGTTGCGGAAGCTAAGATATACTTCCGATTCGGTTTCCCGATAGTTCATGCGAATCTTGGTGTACAGTGCTTCTGTCAGCTTGAACGATTCTTCGATTTTCTTTTCCTGAATCAGCTTGTTGGCTTCGGCAAAGACAACGTCCAACCGCTTGCCGTCGATGTACATCATTTTGTTCAGGACTTCCCGCTTGTCGTCCGGCAGGATCTCATATGCCAGATCAGCGATCGCACTTCCGATTTCTTTTGCATTTTTTGCGGAACGGTACTTGTCTGCCTGTGATTCCAGATAGACCATGTCTACGCTGTATTCGCCGGTCAGACCTTCCCGAATTTTTTTCATAATTTCATCTGTTGTCATAATATAACTCCTTTTTGACTGTGATTATTCAGCCAGTATAGTTTTATTATACAAGATTTCTGGGATAATTGCAAGTCTTTTTTGTGGATTTTTTCGAATGGCAGCAATATTTTCTCATAGGGCAACGCTGCACAAAGTTTGTGCGGTGCTGCCGCAGGAAAGGACGGGGTTTTCCATGTCAGAACTGATCGCAACGCTGGAGCAGCAGCGGGACCTGCCGGACGATCTGCTGTGTTCGCTGCTGGAAACAGACCGCTATGATGCAGCATTATTTCAGGCGGCAGACCGCGTGCGGCGGCAGCGGTACGGGACAGATGTATTTGTCCGCGGGCTGATCGAATTCACCAACTATTGCCGGAACGACTGCTATTACTGCGGGATTCGCCGGAGTAATGCCCATGTGCAGCGGTACCGGCTGACACCGGAGGAAATTCTTGCCTGCTGCACAGAGGGGTACGCACTGGGGTTCCGGACATTTGTCCTACAGGGCGGCGAAGATGCCTTTTTCACGGAGCAGCGTGTCTGTGAAATGGTTTCTGCCATACGGGAACGGTTTCCGGACTGTGCCATTACGCTTTCTGTCGGGGAGTGGGAAAAGTCCAGCTATCGGGCATTTTTCCGTGCCGGTGCAAACCGGTATCTGCTGCGGCATGAAACCGCAGACGCGGCACACTATCGCCGTCTGCACCCCCAGCCGCTTTCGTCTGAAAACCGGAAACGCTGTCTATTTGACCTGAAAGACATCGGCTATCAGGTAGGCTCCGGATTTATGGTGGGCTCACCGTATCAGACAACGGAAAATCTCTGTACCGACCTACGCTTTTTGCAGGAACTGGAGCCGGACATGATCGGCATCGGACCTTATCTCACCCATAAAGACACGCCTTTTCGGGAACAGCCCAACGGCAGTCTTGCACAGACACTGCGGCTGATCGGCATTCTGCGGCTGTTGTTTCCCTATGCCCTGATTCCGGCAACTACGGCGTTGGGGACGATCCACCCGCAGGGGCGGGAAATGGGACTGCGTGCCGGTGCCAACGTGGTCATGCCGAATCTGTCGCCGGTTTCCGTGCGAAAGCTGTATACGCTGTATGAGGACAAAATTTGCACAGGGGAGGAATCTGCCCAGTGCAGAAGCTGTCTGGAACGGCGGGTGGCTTCGGCGGGATATGCCATTGTCACGGATATTGGCGACGTGCGGCGGTGATTTTATAGATGTAGGGAAACACTGCATAAAGCCGTCAGGCGGGCTTTATCCAGTGTTTCCATAGCATGTCAATTTTGCCGTTCGAAAAAAATTTGCATAAAAAGTATTTGCATTTTGCGTAAAATATGCTATAATATAAAGGCGATACGGAGTAACAACTTTGCATGCGATACTGTGTACAAGTTTTTTCCGTGTTTTCTGAAAAGATGTTTGAGATTTCACTCGGCGGCACGATATGGAATTTGTGTGATGCCGTCTTGATATTTGGAGGTTTTTCGATGAGCAGGGAAGAACAAAAACAAAGCAAACCAGCCAAGAAAAAAGCACCCAAAAAGCAGGCTGCTTCGCCGCAGAAGCAGATGACAAAACGTCCGAATCCACGCCGCCCCAGAGGTACCGGCGGAAAAATGGCGGCGGAAATCGTGATCTCTGTGGCACTGGTGGCATTTGTCGGCTATCAGGGATTTCATATGTACCATTCGCTGCAGCCGATCTCGCAGGGAACAGAGGGCATGGAATTGACAAGCGACATGAGCGAAGCTGCGACAGAGCCGCAGAATGTCTATGAGAATGTTTCTGTTTCCAATGAAGATGTGCATGCGGGAGATTTGATTCTGGTCAATGCGAATACTGCCTATGTGGAGGAGAACCCGTCAGAGATCGTCAGCATTTACGACCACAAGACGGACAACTACCATGTCAGCGGCACAGAAACCAGTCTGCGGCAGCAGGCGGTAGATGCCCTGAATCAAATGCTGGACGCGTTCTATGTGGCTACCGGTCATCAGGATATGATCGTCATCAGCGGCTATCGTACCAATGCCCAGCAGCAGGAACTGTATGATGAGGACTTGCAGGCAACCGGAGAACAGACTTCCACCCGTGTGGCACTGCCGGGACACAGCGAGCACGAAAGCGGCTATTCGCTGGACTTCTCCCTGTATGAGGACGGCGTGCAGTCCGACTATGACGGCACGGGAGAATATGCGTGGATCAATGAGAACTGTTCCCACTATGGCTATGTGCTCCGCTACACCGAGGACAAGCAGGACACCACCGGCATTCAGGCAGAGCCGTGGCACTACCGCTATGTGGGACAGCCCCATGCCGCTTATATGCAGGAGAACAACGTTTGTCTGGAAGAATATCTGACACTGCTGAAAAATTACAGTGCAGACGTGCCGCTGTCCATTACCAACTGGGACGGCGAGATCTATCAGGTATATTATGTGGCTGCTGATACAGCTGCGGATTCCACCTATGTCATGGTGCCGCCGGATAAAAAGTACACCATTTCCGGCAACAACAGCGACGGATTTATTGTGACGGTGGACACCGGAGAGATACAGAGCGGAGAAGCGGCAGCTTCAGAGGCCTCTGGTGCTGCCGATGATCATGCAGCAGACAGTGCAGCCGATGTTTCCGGAGAAACGGCTCCGGACGCAGAAGCAGATGCAGCACAATAAAGGCATCTTGCACACATCTAAGGCAATACCGCTTTCACAAAAATGCTCGTGAATACATCAAGTATTCACTCCGCTTTTTGTTTCATCTGACGAAAAATTTGACGACGCATCTGTCGCACAATCTTTGTGCGGTATTGCCCTAAAAATAAAGAAAAGGTGAGTTCAAATGGACAAGAAAACAACTGAAGAAGCATTGCAGAAAACCGGAAAAGGTCTGAAAGGCGTTGTCGGTGAGTTCAAGGAGTTTATTTCCAAGGGAAATGTGTTGGATATGGCAGTCGGCCTGATCGTGGGTTCTGCGTTTACGGCAATTGTCAATTCGCTGGTCGATGATATTCTGATGCCGGTTATCGGTACCGTGCTGGTTGGTATCAATTTTTCTTCGCTGGGAATCACGATTCCGTGGGGCAATCACCCCTTTATCGCGATTGGCAGCTTCCTGAACACAATTATCACATTCCTGCTGACAGCACTGTGCGTGTTCCTGATCGTAAAGACAATGAACATATTCCGCCGCAAGCAGGAAGAAAAGCCTGCACCGCCGAAGCCCAGCAAGGAGGAGCAGCTTCTCACAGAAATTCGCGATCTGCTGGCAGCACAGCAGGGAAAGCCGATTCAGAAGGACGAGAAAAAGAACGACTAAAAACGACATCTTCTTACTATTCTACATATAGAAAAAACGCTGTTCCACGTGCAGGAATAGCGTTTTTTCGTAAGTCAATGATGTTTTATTGAGCGTTTATCGTAAGACAAAAAGCGGGAGCAGCCGTATTCCAGCTGCTCCTGCTTTTCTTTATGGAGAGGTTTCGTTATTTTGAGGATTTCTGTTTGTGTTTTTGTGTGTCGCCGTGGCAGCTGCACGCATTCGGACAGCCGCCGCAGGTACCGCCGCAGGAATGTTTTCCCTTTTTGCGGTCACTCCGCATGGACAGGACGATTGCAGCAATGATTGCTACAACAATGATTCCGACAATGACACTTCCCATAGAAATGCCTCCTTTTGAAACGTCAGGTCAATTTTGTTTATGCCTTTACCTTTACGCCTAGCTTGTTGCTTTCCTTGTACGGACGAACCAGCAGGTAGATCATTGCAACGATCAGTGCGAATGCAGCGATCAGGCTGATGATGTTTACAACACCGTTGCCGGCAGTCATCAGCTGACCGGTGAACAGGTTGCCCAGCTGGTTGACGATCAGAGCAATGACATATGCAAAGCCGCATTCGTAACCAATTGCGAACCAGAACCACTTGGTGTTGTTCATCTCACGCTTGATCGCACCCATTGCAGCGAAGCACGGTGCACACAGCAGGTTGAAGATCAGGAAGGACATACCAGCTACGCCGGTGAATGCAGCTGCCAGATTTGCATAGGTGCCGTCGCCGCCGCCGTACAGGATACCCATAGTTGCAACGATGTTTTCCTTTGCGACCAGACCGGTTACAGCGGCAACCGTTGCCTGCCAGTTACCCCAGCCCAGCGGAGCGAAGATCCAGCAGATGCCCTTACCGATGTAAGCCAGAATGCTGTGGCTCATCTGGTCTTCACTCAGCATCTGGAATGCACCGTCAACCCAGCCGAAGTAAGAAGTGAACCAGACGAAGATGGTGGACAGTGTGATGATGGTACCAGCCTTCTTAATGAAGGACCAGCCGCGTTCCCACATGGAACGGAGCACGTTGCCGACAGTCGGCATGTGGTATGCCGGCAGTTCCATAACGAACGGTGCCGGATCGCCGGCGAACATCTTTGTCTTTTTCAGAATGATACCGGAAACAACGATCGCTGCCATACCCAGAAAGTAAGCACCGGTTGCGATCCATGCAGAACCGCCGAAGATTGCACCGGCGATCATTGCGATAAACGGCTGTTTTGCACCGCAGGGGATAAAGGTGGTTGTCATAACAGTCATACGGCGGTCACGTTCGTTTTCAATGGTTCTCGAAGCCATGATACCCGGAATGCCGCAGCCTGTGCCGACCAGAATCGGGATAAAGGACTTACCGGACAGACCAAACTTCCGGAAGATACGGTCCATAACGAATGCAATACGAGCCATGTAACCGCAGGCTTCCAGAATTGCCAGCAGAATGAACAGTACCAGCATCTGCGGTACGAAGCCCAGAACTGCACCAACACCGGCAACGATACCGTCCAGAATCAGACCCTTCAGCCAGTCTACGCAGTTGACAGCGTCCAGTCCCTTTTCGATCAGTACCGGAATACCCGGAACCCATACGCCATAATCTGCCGGATCCGGTTCACCCTTTGCGAATTCGTCTGCCGCAGTGGTCAGGTCGTCCATGGAAGCGGTTTCGGTGGTAACTTCCAGTGTTTCTTCATCTTCTACATCATAGGAGAAGTCTGCGTTGTAATCCTTTTCATAGTTCAGGATCATGTCCTTTGCAGCTTCGCCGTCAAAGGTGTCTGCTTCTGCGTCAATATAGCTTTCCAGTTCTTCTGTATCAACGCCCTGTTCGCCCAGATAAGCCACATAGCCGTCAATGATCGCATTGGTGTCGCCGTATTCATCAGCGGCATCGTTGTAGGAGCTGGTGCCGATGCCCAGCAGGTGCCAGCCGTCGCCGAACAGTCCGTCGTTTGCCCAGTCTGTTGCAGCGGAACCTACGGTAACCATGGAAATATAGTACACCAGGAACATGATGACTGCGAAGATCGGCAGACCCAGCCAACGGTTGGTGACGATCTTATCGATCTTGTCAGAAGTGGTCATGCCGGTTCTCTTTTTCTTCAGGCAGTCCTTGATGATCGAAGCAATGTACAGATACCGTTCGTTGGTGATGATGCTTTCTGCATCGTCGTCCATTTCCTTTTCTGCGGCTTCGATGTCTTGTTCAATGTGCTTTTTGGTAGCTTCCGGAATGTTCAGCTGTTCCAGAACCTTGTCGTCCCGTTCGAAGATCTTGATCGCATACCATCTCTGCTGTGCTTCCGGACGGTCATGCAGACAAGCTTCTTCAATATGTGCGATGGCATGCTCCACGCAGCCGCAGAACTTGTGCTGGGGAACCATGGGGATCTTGCTTTCCGCAGCCTGCATGGCTTCCTTTGCAGCTTCGTCAATGCCGGTGCCCTTCAGTGCGGAAATTTCCACGACCTTGCAGCCCAGTTCCTTTGCCAGCTGGTCAATGCGGATCTGGTCGCCGTTCTTCCGAACGATGTCCATCATGTTGATCGCGACAACTACCGGAATGCCCAGTTCTACCAGCTGTGTGGTCAGATACAGGTTACGTTCCAGATTGGTGCCGTCGATGATGTTCAGGATTGCATCCGGACGCTCCTGAATCAGATAATTTCGGGCAACGACTTCTTCCAGTGTGTACGGGGAAAGAGAATAGATACCCGGCAAGTCTGTGATGACAACATCTTTGTGCCCTTTCAGCTTACCCTCTTTCTTTTCCACGGTAACACCCGGCCAGTTACCGACGAACTGGTTCGAACCTGTTAATGCATTGAACAGTGTGGTCTTACCAGCGTTCGGGTTACCGGCTAATGCGATTTTAATACCCATTTCACTCCATCCTTTCGTGTTAGTGTTTACTAATTAGCAATTACTAACTTGTGACTAAAAAAATAATTTCGCCGTAAAATGAAGATGTGAATCCGCCGATGCAGGACAGATTCACGGATTTTCTTCTACAGCATGCACAACGATCTGTGCGGTGCTTATTCTACTTCGATCAGTTCAGCGTCTGCTTTCCGCAGAGAGAGTTCATAGCCTCTTACAGTGATCTCTATCGGATCACCCAGAGGTGCCACCTTGCGGATATAGACCTCGACACCCTTGGTGATGCCCATATCCATGATTCTGCGTTTTACTGCACCTTCGCCGGTGAGCTTCTTGACACGGACGGTCTGTCCGATCTTGGCATCTTTTAATGTAGCCATACTCCAGTTCCTCCTCTTTATATCATAATTTTTCCCGCCATTTCTTTCGTAATGGCAATACGGGTTCCTTTTACATTCACGATAAGATTTCCGTTTCCGGAATTTACTACCGTGAGCGTTCCGCCGACAACAAAGCCGAGGTCTTCCAAGTGCTTTTTGGTTTCAGCACTTCCGCCTACTTTTTTGATGATTACTTCGTCACCGGGATTCGCAAACATCAGCGGCATCATAGCATGTTCTCCTCCTTATATCAGAACCGTTCCTTTGTTTCTCAGAGCCGGCTCTGGAATTAGAAAAAGCTAACCATTTGAGAAATGATAAAGGTTAGAATCTTCTAACCCTCTTGTAAGTATACAACTTCTCATGGCATTTGTCAAGGGCAAAATGGAGATTTTCAAATTTTGTGAGATTGCACAAATGAAAAATCTGAAAGAGAAAATGCATTGGCGGTTTTTAGGCTGATCGCCTGCAAAGCCGTCAGACTGATTTTATGCATATTTTTAATTTTTTTCAAACTTTTTTCAGTTCTATCCATTTTGAAAAACTGGAGTTGTATAATCAAAGCATAAAGGCAATACCGCACAAAGATTGTGCGACAGATGCGTCGTCAAATTTTTCGTCAGATGAAACAAAAAGCGGAGTGAATACTTGATGTATTCATGAGCATTTTTGTGAAATATGACGGGAAATTTGCAAGCAGATGGCGTGCAAAGTCGCCAGACGCTCTTTGTGCGGTATTGCCTAAAATAAAGGCAACACCGCACAAAGCTTTATACAACGTTTTCCCAAGGAATGCATGGCATCGGAAAATTTCGAAAAGCGTGTTGGATTTTGTCGAATCTTGTCGAATGTGAGAAATTTAGATGTTGACAAGTCGAATGAAATATTGTATAATAAAGAACAACAGTAAAATACAGGATTGCGGGGAGGTGACAGACAAATGGATATGTCACGAATTTTGATTGCCAAAACGGGAAAGACTGCATCGGAGTGGCTCCCGCTGGCGGTGCATCTGGAAGATACGGCCGGGATCATGCAATGTATGATTCGGGATATGATTCCGCCGTCTTTTCCGGAATCTTGTGCCCTCTCTCCGGAGGCGTTTGAAAAAACAGCAGTTTTTTTGGCATATGTGCACGACATTGGAAAGGCAATGCTTGTGTTCCAATATAAGATCAGCAGAAATCTTCCGGAGATGCGGAGCCGTCTGGAGCATTTTCAGCTGCAATTTCCTGAAAGCTATGAAAAGGATAAAATCAATGTGATCCCCCATGCACAGGCAGGGGAAGAAATTCTGGTCACGCTGGGGTGCCCTGAAAGTGTCGCCGCTGTTGTAGGAGCACATCATGGCATGCCGTCAGAGCACATACAGAAGAATCTGATGCAGCCGCGAAGAAATATCAAATTCTACGAGAATTACTATGGCTATGCAGAGGGGAATGTATCTCTGCTTACCGAAACCTGGAATCACATTTTACAAAGGGCGTTGCAAATTGCCCGGATCGATTCGGTGCAGGAGCTTCCGGTACTGACGAAACCGGCACAGATGCTGTTGTCCGGTCTGCTGATCATGGCGGACTGGATCGCGAGCAACACAGATTATTTCCCGCTGATTCCCACGGACGAGGACATTCCTGAAAATCCGGAAAGAATCGCTGATGCATGGGAAACGATCCAATTCCCCGAAATGTGGAAGTCTGCACGATTGGACTATTCCGATGCGGCATTTCGCAAAAACTTTTCGTTTGCACCGCGTCTGGTGCAGACAGAGTTTCTGAACGTGATAAAGAACATAGAGTCACCGGGAATCTGTATTCTTGAGGCTCCCATGGGGTGCGGAAAGACGGAGGCTGCCCTTGCCGGAACAGAAATCCTCGCTGCGAAATGCCGGAAAAACGGTATGTTTTTCGGGCTGCCGACACAGGCAACTGCGAACGGCATTTTTCCCCGCATGATGCAGTGGGGCGAAAAGCAGTCCCAGAATTTCTACCATTCCATTCAGCTGAAACATGGCAGTTCCGCTTTGAATACCTGCTTTCAGAAAATCCAGAGAGGGATACCGGAACAGGAAACGGACAGCGGACTGATCGTGCACAGCTGGTTCTGCGATAACAAGAAAGCCTGTCTTGCCGACTTTGTCGTTGCAACGGTGGATCAGATGCTGATGATGGCATTGAAGCGAAAGCATGTGATGCTTTTGCACGTGGGCTTGTCTGAAAAAGTAGTCGTGATCGATGAAGTGCATGCATATGATGCGTACATGAACGAATATCTGGAAATGGCTCTCCAATGGCTGGGGTACTATAAAACGCCTGTGATCCTGCTGTCCGCAACGCTTCCGGCAAGCCGGAGAATGTCGCTGGTTCGTGCATACCTCGGAATCAGAGAATCCGAAAAGGCCTTTGAAAACGAAATGGGGTATCCGCTTCTGACGTGGACGGACGGAACTGAGATCCGGCAAAAAAGATTGACGTATCAGGGAGCACATACGCATGTTCAGATGCACCCATGTACAGAAGATGCTGTTCTGACAGTGGTTCAGAATGTCGTAGAGCATGGCGGCTGCGTTGGCGTGATCGTGAATACAGTGAAACGTGCACAGACTTTTGCGGAAGAAATACGAAATCAGACTCATGCAAAAGTGCTTTTATATCATGCACAGTTTATATTCCCCGACAGAACATTAAAAGAGCAGGCTCTTTTGAAAACTGTGGGGAAAGACAGCAGTGCAGAGGTTCGTCGTGGAACCGTTGTGGTCGGGACACAGGTCTTGGAGCAGTCGCTGGACATTGACTTTGATTTGCTGATCACGGACATTTGCCCAATGGATTTGCTTTTGCAGAGAATCGGCAGACTGCACCGGCATGCCTTTCGGGAACACAGACCGGAAGTCGTGAAAACTCCGGTCTGCTATGTCATCATGGACGAACTGCATGGGGAAAATACCGCGTCTAAAAAGATATACGGCGATTTCCTGCTGCATCGAACAGAGGAAAACCTGCCTGAAAGCATTGTGCTTCCGGACGATATATCGCCCCTTGTGCAGGCAGTCTATACGTTTTCCGAGGACGATGCGATGTATCAGACATATCATAATCAACAGGAAATCCAAAAACGGCGTGCACGCTGTTTCCGGATCGGAAAACCTACGGGAAAAGATATACACCGGCTGTTGTCCCGTGATATAGAAGATAAAAATGAGTGTGAAGTGGAGGCAGCTGTTCGGGACGGGATTTCCTCCATAGAAGTGCTGCTGATGCGGCGTATGAAAGACGGCAGCATTTGCTTCTTGCCCAATCAGCATGGCGGCAGGAAAACAGAGGCGTTTCCGGACGAGGCAGAGTGTCGAGAAATTGCAGAGCAGAAGCTGCGGCTGCCGACAGTGTTCAGCCAGAAGTGGAGCATCGACCGGACGATTCACGAACTGGAAAAGCAGTGTCTTCCCTATGTGGAAAATTGGCAGAATTCTCATTGGCTCAAGGGTCAGCTTGTTTTGTTTCTCGATGAGGAAATGAACGGGGAACTGATGGGATTCCAATTGCACTACAGTTTTGAAAATGGTCTGGAGTATTGGAAAGCTGCCGAATAAAGGCTTTAAGGAGGAGTGTTCATGAAAGAAATCGAATTCAATTTACTGGACGAACCGTGGATACGCGTGAGAGATGATTCCTGTCAGGTGCATGAAGTGTCATTGACAGACGCACTTCTTCACGCACATCAATATACCTCGCTAAGCGGTGAATTGCCAACGCAGGATATTGTCATTCTTCGTCTGATGCTTGCAGTGCTGCATACGGTTTTTTCCAGAGTCGATGCGGACGGCAATGCGGCAGAACTGGAAGACGAAGAAGAAGCGGTTGAGAGGTGGACAGATCTTTGGGAACTTGGTCAGCTTCCGGAGGAACCGATTCGCGAATATCTGGAAAAATGGCATGAACGGTTCTGGCTGTTTCATCCGGAAAGACCTTTTGGACAGGTGGCAGGGCTGGCATACGGCACGCAGTATGGTGCTTCCAAATTGAATGGTGAGATTTCGGAGAGCGGTAATAAGGTCCGATTGTTTTCCTCTTATTTTGGCGAAGAAAAGACAGCACTATCCTATGCACAAGCGGCGAGATGGCTGCTGTATCTGAATGCATTTGATGATACATCAGCAAAGCCGACAAAAGAGGGAAAAGAAAAATCCGGCGGAAAGCTTCCGTCACCTGGAGCAGGCTGGCTTGGCAAGCTCGGAATTGTTTTTACCCGCGGTAAAAATTTGTTTGAAACGCTGCTGCTGAATCTCGTTATGGTAAACGGCGATCAAGTGGAAAATGAGGAAAAGCCGCTGTGGGAATCCGATACTGTACGCCGAGAGGAACGAACGGAGATCCCGTTTCCGGATAATCTTGCAGAACTTTATACACTACAGTCAAGACGTGTTTTCTTGGAACGTGAAAATGATACAGTGATCCGTTATTACCTGATTGGCGGAGATTTTTTCCCGAAGGAAAATGCATTCATGGAGCCTATGACTGTATGGAGAACACCGAAAAAAGAAAAGGATTCCTACGTGCCGAGAAGACACGATGCCAACAAGCAAATGTGGCGTGATTTTGCTTTGCTGTATGATTATAAAGAGGGAAATCATGTTGCAGGTGTAATTCAGTGGGTTCAGCGGATTGCGGAAGAAATTGACATGCAAATGGTGCAAACAACAATTGTATCCGTTCAATATGGAGATAAGGATTTCTTTGTGCAAAATGTATTCTGGGATTCTCTTATGGTAAACAAGCAGTTGCTGATAGACATTGGTGCAAACTGGCGGGAAAAAATCAAAGTAGAGATCAACAGATGCGAACAGCTTGCAGATGCCATTCGCAAATTAGCTGGTAACTTATATCTCGCATCAGGCGGAACCAAGGGCGATGCCAAAAGCTGGGATAAGACTTTTCTGAAATCCAGAGAATCTGCCAGTGCACAGCTGTACTTCCGTCTGGACATGCCGTTCCGTCGCTGGCTGGCTGGGATCACTCCGGAAGAAGTAGATTCCGCTGATTATGAAACAGAGGAAAGGGTATTTTCTGCATGGCAGAAAACTGCAAAGACAATCGCATACAGCTGTGCGGAAGAACTGGCAATGCATGCGGGAGATGCTGCTATGGTAGGACATGAGATAACAAATGAGAAAAGTGGAGACAGTGTTCGATATTCTGCCCCGAAAGCAATTCATCAATTCCGCATACAGGTGGCAGAAATCTATAAAAAGATCTAGTGAAAGGAGATGAGATCATGTCAAAGATCGACGATGTCAGAAATTATACCTATCGGCAAATTCAGTTTTTGATCCGGCAAAAGGAAACCAGTGTCGGAAAAGCGATGCTTGCCAATCTGCGTAGAGGCATTGGAAAAACACCGGGAGAGCTTCCGGAATTGTGGGGAGCATTTCTGAATGAAATGCCGTCAGAACTTTACGGAAATTCCGGTATGCCGAGCGAAGGCGAGTGGGCTGTCTATATTGCATTGACTTTGTTTGCCCTGCATCAGCAGGGGAATGCTGAACCGGTGCACTGTGAGAAAGTATCCCTCGGCACGGCTGCTGCCAGGTTGATGAATGAAAAAACAGAAGAAGAACGAGGACGAATTCTGCGAAGATTTGGTCCGGTTGTTACGGCAAAGAGCATGCAGGAACTGTCACACCATTTAAGAGGATTGATCCAGCTCTGCAAAGCAAAAGGCGTGCGGCTGGATTATGTACAGCTTGCAGGAGATATTTACCGTTTTCAGTTTCTGGAGAGCCGGAAAGAAGTACAGCTTTCGTGGGGACAAGACTTTTATTATGTTGAAAAAGGAGAAAAACAATGAGTATTTATGTTGATTTTCATGTGTTGCAGACCGTTCCGCCCAGCTGTGTCAATCGTGATGACACAGGAAGCCCCAAGACCGCTGTCTACGGCGGTTCCGTCAGAGCGAGAGTTTCGTCGCAGGCGTGGAAGCATGCCATGAGAAAGGAATTCCGGGGCATGTTTGCGGAAGATGATCTGGGAAACCGCACGAAAAATGTTGTGCAGCTGGTTGCACAGGAAATGCAGTCTATAGATGCTTCTCTCGATGAAAAGAAGTGCCTGAAGAAAGCATCAGATGCATTGAAGGCAGCAGGAATCAGCCTGAAAGCGAAAAAAGAGGAAATCGAAAAGGCAGATGCGTTGTTTTTTATGAGCAACCGACAGGCAAAGGAAATTGCCCGACTTGCATGCGGGGACACAGCAGACAAAAATGATTTCAAAAAGGCTTTGAAGGAATATCCGTCTGTAGACATTGCCCTGTTTGGACGAATGGCTGCGAGCGACCCGACATTGAATTACGATGCCGCCTCTCAGGTTGCCCATGCGATCTCCACGCATGCTGTCCAGAACGAGTACGATTATTTTACTGCGGTAGATGATATTTCAGAGGACGACAATGCCGGAGCAGGCCACCTCGGAACCGTAGAATTCAACTCGTCCACGTTGTATCGCTATGCCAATGTGAATGTGTCTGAACTGCGGAAGACACTGGACGATGCCGCTGATGTGGCTGTGGTCGTGCGTAAATTTGCAGAAGCTTTTATCCGTTCTATGCCGACCGGTAAGGAAAATACCTTCGCAAACCGCACATTTCCGGACGCTGTTTATGTGACGATCCGAATGGACCAGCCTGTCAACCTGTGCGGTGCATTTGAAAAGCCTGTTCGTGCATCGGAAGACGGTTATGCCACAGAATCGGAAAAGCGGCTGGCAGCGTATGCAGAGAAAATATACAGCCGGTATGCGGCAGAGCCGAAGGCAGCTTTTTGCATTGGCGATGCACTTTCGGATATTGCACAGCAGCTGTCTTTGCCGGAGCTTCTGGACACACTGGAATCCAATTTGCGGGAACAAGTCAGTGAGGCATAACAAAAATGGCAGTATTATTGTTGCGGTTGGCTGCCCCGTTACAGGCGTGGGGCAGTAACTCGAAATTTATCATTCGGAACACAGAACGGGAGCCGACGAAAAGCGGTGTGGTCGGAATGCTTGCTGCCGCACTGGGCATACAGAGAAATGATGATCCGAAAAAGCTGGAGCCGCTTACAGCACTGCGTTTTGGCGTTCGTGCGGAAAAAGAGGGCAGGCTTTTGAAAGACTTTCATATGGTGCATTCTCCCAAAACAACAGATGTTACAGAACGGCACTATCTTTCTGATGCAGTTTTTCTGGTAGCACTGGAATCGGAGGACACTGCCTTTTTGCAGAAAATTGCAGAGGCATTGCAGCATCCGGTCTATCCGTTGTATCTCGGCAGAAAATCGTGCCCGCCGACACTTCCGATCGTATGGGGTGTACGGGAAAAAAGTCTGGAAGCAGTTCTGAAAGAAGAACCGCCTCTTTGCAACGAGAAAGCCGGCACATTCCGCATCACCTATGAAGTGCCGTTTGGCGGTATTCCGGTGCAGGACGTTCCGCAGTCGTTTTCTCAGCTGCACAGACAGCATGGCTGGCGTATGAAGTGCGAAGAGATCATCACCGGCAAAGAACATGACCCGTTTTCGGAATTGTGAGGTGTCGTATGTATCTGACAAGAATTCAATTAGATCTGACAAAGACGAAAACCATGCAGGCGTTGGTGGCACCAAAATTGTTTCACGGTGCCATTGAATGTGCAGAGCCGGAGGGAAGGACGCGGAAACTCTGGAGATTGGATACCCTCAATGGAAATCAGTATCTTCTGATTTTGACGGAATCTCCGCTGGACTTTTCGGAAGTTGTAAGGCAATTTGGCACAGGGACATGTGCAGAAACCAAAAAATATGATGTTCTGCTTGACAGGATCACAAACGGAAGCAAGTGGCAGTTCCGGCTGAAAGCCAATCCGGTTGTTTATAAGAAGATCGCACAGTCCAAAAGAGGAAAACCGGTTGCACATATTACTACTGCGTATCAGGAAGAATGGCTGGAAAAACAGGCGGCGAAACATGGCTTTGCACTGGAAGAAGACCAGTGGCTTGTAACAGAATCTAAATGGTATCGTTTCCGAAAAGGGGACAGCAGGCAGTATGTGCGGATACTGGCAGTTACATATGAAGGGATTCTGACTGTGACAGATGCCGAATGCTTTCAGTTGTCCCTTATGCAGGGAATCGGCAGAGGAAAGGCATATGGACTTGGAATGCTGACCGTGGCAGGGGAGCGTTGATGGCAGAACAAAACGGTATGGAAAAGCCGGATTTGCAAGCACTTCCGACGATCAACGACCGTATGACGTTTCTCTATCTGGAACACTGCAAGATCCATCGGGAAGACGGTGCGATCACAGCACGTGATCTGGAAGGCACGCTGTACATTCCGGCGGCAGCAATTACTGTGCTGCTGCTTGGACCGGGGACAGATATTTCTCATCGAGCCATGGAACTGATCGGTGATACGGGGATCAGTGTGATCTGGGTCGGAGAACATGGGGTGCGATATTATGCACATGGGAGAGCTCTGAATTCTCACAGCACATTGCTGGAAAAACAGGCAAAATTGGTTTCTAACACCAGAAAGCACCTTGATGTTGTCCGCAAAATGTACGAGATGCGGTTTGCAGATGCAGATGTGTCAGGCATGACATTGCAGCAGCTGCGGGGACGTGAAGGTGCACGAATGCGAAAAATCTATCGGGAGCAAGCAAAAAAATGGGACGTTTCGTGGGACGGGAGAAAGTATGATGCAGAAGACTTTTCTGCAAGCGATCCGGTGAATCAGGCTCTTTCTGCCGGAAACGTCTGCCTTTATGGGCTTGCTTCTGCGGTAATCACTGCACTGGGCTGTGCACCGAGTCTGGGATTTATCCATGTCGGGCATGAATTTTCCTTTGCCTATGACATTGCAGACTTGTATAAAGCAGAGGTCACGATTCCGCTTGCCTTTGAACTGGCAGCAGAGGAGCCGCCTGATCTTCCCAATATCATGCGTAGAAGGGTTCGGAATGTGTTTTCGGAAACCAAGCTGTTAGAGCGAATGGTGAAAGATGTCAAATATCTTTTGCAGGAATCCCAGCCGCAGGAGCAGCAGGAAGTTGTTTATTTGTGGGACAATTTGAAAGAACATGTGGAGTACGGCATTTCTTATGGTAAATATGAGGATGGAATATGATTGTACTTACGATAGCAAATTGTCCGCCGAAACTGCGTGGAGATCTTTCAAAATGGCTGCTTGAGATCAATACAGGTGTTTATGTGGGGCGTGTGAGTGCCAGAGTTCGTGAGGCACTCTGGCAAAGAGTTTGCGAGAATATCCGTGACGGACAAGCTACGATGGTGTTTACTGCGAACAATGAGCAGCATATGGATTTCTATGTGCATAACACGGCGTGGGAGCCGGTCGATCTGGACGGCATAAAACTAATGAAGCATCCGCATCGTCATAACGCCGCGGAGAGTGGTTTAAAAGCAGGCTTTAGTAATGCTGCAAAACAGCGAATGGGAGCAAAGAAACGCAGAAGATCTGGTTCCCGTTCAGATGCCGACAGCGTGGAAGAATCTTTTGTAATTATCGACATAGAAACAACAGGTCTTGCAGCTGAAAAAGATGAAATTCTGGAACTTGGAGCAATACGGGTTCGGAATGGAAAGTGTGTGGACGAATATCAGCAGCTGATACTGGTTCATAATGAAATTCCTGAAACGATCACTGCATTGACGGGAATTGAGAATGCATCTGTCAAAGCAAATGGAATCCCTATTCAAGATGCCTTAGCTGCATTTTATGATTTTATAGGAAGCAGTATGGTGTTGGGGTATTGTATTGATTTTGATAAAAAATTTCTCGAAACTGAAAGCCAAAGAAATGGCATGGATTTTCCAGAAATGGATACCTATGATGTAATGCAGGCTGCAAAAAGCAAAATAAAGGGGTTGAGAAGTTATAAACTCGAAACAATAGCAAACGTATTGGAAATTCCGGCAAAGCAGGAGCATCGTGCACTGGCAGACTGTCAGCTTTTGTATCAGGTGTATTGCAAACTAAATGAAAATGAAGCAGGCTGATGGAAAAAGTAACGCTGTTTTGGGATCTTTTTAGTCTTTTCCCCGCATAGGCGGGGGTGATCCTCATTGCTTCCATGTCGCACAGTGTCTTGTATGCTTTTCCCCGCATAGGCGGGGGTGATCCCGTTCAGAAGATCAAGGAACGCCTGTTTGACATCTTTTCCCCGCATAGGCGGGGGTGATCCCACCACAGGCAACCACAACGAAGCGAAATGGCGCTTTTCCCCGCATAGGCGGGGGTGATCCTTACACTGGAAAAAGAGAAAATCAAAATTTTGTCTTTTCCCCGCATAGGCGGGGGTGATCCCAATCTACGGCAGAACTTGGTGAAACAATTGAACTTTTCCCCGCATAGGCGGGGGTGATCCCTGAAAATCTATGAAGGTAAGAACGTAATCAAGCTTTTCCCCGCATAGGCGGGGGTGATCCTACCCGCTGTGTAACCGCATCGTAAAAATACGGCTTTTCCCCGCATAGGCGGGGGTGATCCTTTCTACGGAGCATTTCTTTAGCTTTCTCCATTCTTTTCCCCGCATAGGCGGGGGTGATCCTCTTGTAGTTGCAGAGGTCACCGCAGACAGCAACTTTTCCCCGCATAGGCGGGGGTGATCCTGAATTACGGACACCAGTTAAACTTTTGATACCCTTTTCCCCGCATAGGCGGGGGTGATCCTACAGTCCGTTAAAAAATGATTTAACAATTGTCCTTTTCCCCGCATAGGCGGGGGTGATCCTCTCTGCTTGAAAAACTACGATTCTGAAAACTGCTTTTCCCCGCATAGGCGGGGGTGATCCCGAAAAAGCGAAAACAATCGGGAAGCTGCTGGACTTTTCCCCGCATAGGCGGGGGTGATCCTAATCCCCCAGCCTGTCCACGTCAAGTCCGCTGACTTTTCCCCGCATAGGCGGGGGTGATCCCTCCCTCAGCATCTTAGCCAGTGCCTTTACAACCTTTTCCCCGCATAGGCGGGGGTGATCCTAATCCAATGCCGGAATTTCCGCTTGTCACAAGCTTTTCCCCGCATAGGCGGGGGTGATCCTGAAAGATGAAGTTTGAAAAGTTTGTGAAGCTGCTTTTCCCCGCATAGGCGGGGGTGATCCTGTTTGCAGTGATTGATGCAAAGGTATCTGTCACTTTTCCCCGCATAGGCGGGGGTGATCCCGGTTTCCCACTTGGTCAACGTGATTCCCTGACCTTTTCCCCGCATAGGCGGGGGTGATCCCGGGAAACCGTCTGAAATACAACTTTATAACGTCTTTTCCCCGCATAGGCGGGGGTGATCCCTTGACAAATGACGATGTGGATCCCCCAGAAAGCTTTTCCCCGCATAGGCGGGGGTGATCCTTCTGCGCAGACGCGCTGCGATTCTTCGCACGCCCTTTTCCCCGCATAGGCGGGGGTGATCCTTACAGCTTCACGGAATCCGCCAGCGTACAGAACTTTTCCCCGCATAGGCGGGGGTGATCCCGGCGGTTGCTTTACTCTGCATCAGTGCAGATCCTTTTCCCCGCATAGGCGGGGGTGATCCCGTGTAAGTATATGATTGATCTCGGTGATAGTCCTTTTCCCCGCATAGGCGGGGGTGATCCTGCTATACGCTTCGTCGATTTCGATCATGTCATCTTTTCCCCGCATAGGCGGGGGTGATCCTGCCGGTATCGCACAGTGGCTGTCTTTGATGATCTTTTCCCCGCATAGGCGGGGGTGATCCGTCATTCGGGAACGCTTTCACAGGATTGACAACCTTTTCCCCGCATAGGCGGGGGTGATCCTATTACCAGTTGAGGTGATTATGTATGGAAAACCTTTTCCCCGCATAGGCGGGGGTGATCCTAATCAAATCCATCACAATTTGCATTGGTTCTGCTTTTCCCCGCATAGGCGGGGGTGATCCTCAGATACGCAGCAGCAGCACGTGTTTTTCGTGCTTTTCCCCGCATAGGCGGGGGTGATCCTATCAGCATCATGTAACGGACTTTCCACCCACGCTTTTCCCCGCATAGGCGGGGGTGATCCCTGGTTCGTTTCTATGCGGCGGCGTGGCTTTAACTTTTCCCCGCATAGGCGGGGGTGATCCTGAAGAAGTATGCTATAATGGACGTGGTCTTGTCTTTTCCCCGCATAGGCGGGGGTGATCCCCGCTATCTGTCAGCGTTTCGGCTTTTTTTGCTGCTTTTCCCCGCATAGGCGGGGGTGATCCTCGAAAGTAGCAGACCTGACAGAGCGTGTCAACCTTTTCCCCGCATAGGCGGGGGTGATCCCGTGCTCGACCCCTTCCGCCACCGCTGCCGCCACTTTTCCCCGCATAGGCGGGGGTGATCCTTGACTGAAATCAAAACTGAAACGCAGGCGACACTTTTCCCCGCATAGGCGGGGGTGATCCTCTATAACCACAAGGGGGATCTTATACCCTCACCTTTTCCCCGCATAGGCGGGGGTGATCCCGTTTTTTTGCCGCTGAAAAGTTTCCCAACCGGCTTTTCCCCGCATAGGCGGGGGTGATCCCGGTCAAGGTCAGAAGCACAGCACGCAGCCGAGCTTTTCCCCGCATAGGCGGGGGTGATCCTGTACCGCGTCGGCGGTGACTGTCCGGAAACTGCTTTTCCCCGCATAGGCGGGGGTGATCCCAGGGTGGATATAAGCACAGTGACCGCATCAAGCTTTTCCCCGCATAGGCGGGGGTGATCCTCCAGTTTGGAACGGATGCCGCACACCGTCCTGCTTTTCCCCGCATAGGCGGGGGTGATCCCATTTCTGACACTTTTGCAGGAAATCGTGAAAGCTTTTCCCCGCATAGGCGGGGGTGATCCTCAGATACGCAGCAGCAGCACGTGTTTTTCGTGCTTTTCCCCGCATAGGCGGGGGTGATCCTATCAGCATCATGTAACGGACTTTCCACCCACGCTTTTCCCCGCATAGGCGGGGGTGATCCCTGGTTCGTTTCTATGCGGCGGCGTGGCTTTAACTTTTCCCCGCATAGGCGGGGGTGATCCTGCTGCTGTCTGTAAGGTCGGCTGTTTTGGCAACTTTTCCCCGCATAGGCGGGGGTGATCCTGTGACAAATGCAAGCCGTGAGTGACTGGTCTTCTTTTCCCCGCATAGGCGGGGGTGATCCTATGCTTGTACTCGAAAAGAGCACCGAAAATAGCTTTTCCCCGCATAGGCGGGGGTGATCCCATTAGAAGTAGACAAATCTTCCCATGTTCTGGCTTTTCCCCGCATAGGCGGGGGTGATCCCTGCGGAAACCGCTGGAACATCTGACGCTATCCCTTTTCCCCGCATAGGCGGGGGTGATCCTCAGACCGTTTGCGTGTGTCAGAACTGCGGAAACTTTTCCCCGCATAGGCGGGGGTGATCCCCATACGCGAAAGAAGCGGCTTGCCAAGACTGCGCTTTTCCCCGCATAGGCGGGGGTGATCCTACATTTGATCGGGAAAATTTGTCTGTCAAGAACTTTTCCCCGCATAGGCGGGGGTGATCCTCAGATTTTCCGGAATCGCGTTCGCGGTGTTGGCTTTTCCCCGCATAGGCGGGGGTGATCCTAAAAAACTCACCTCTATGGTATAATAACCATGCTTTTCCCCGCATAGGCGGGGGTGATCCCTGTGTCAATTGCCCGAATGTGTCGAGTGGGCTCTTTTCCCCGCATAGGCGGGGGTGATCCTAACAAGAACACCGAGACTGAACTTCTTTTTACCTTTTCCCCGCATAGGCGGGGGTGATCCCTAAAGTTTACAACCTTGCAAGCGTTGCAAAATTCTTTTCCCCGCATAGGCGGGGGTGATCCTATGAAAAAAGTCCACCGGTGGACACTTTGAAACTTTTCCCCGCATAGGCGGGGGTGATCCTGCTGCTTCTCTGGAAAGCGGCTCGGTGTGGACCTTTTCCCCGCATAGGCGGGGGTGATCCTTCCACGATTTTCCGGAGCATCTCGCCGACAAACTTTTCCCCGCATAGGCGGGGGTGATCCTTTTTTGTATCGTCTGATCTGCCGATTACTCTGCTTTTCCCCGCATAGGCGGGGGTGATCCCGGCAGAAACGTCCTTTGGTATGCTTAAATTCTCTTTTCCCCGCATAGGCGGGGGTGATTCCCATCGGCTGGAAATCGTTGACTTCCAGGGTGGATAGTGGTATAATGAAAAGGGGCATGAATCGTCGGAGCAAAAATATCGGTAAATTTTTCGAGTTGAAAATTCCGATGCAAAAAGCAGTTCTAAACATTTGTAAAAAGTACAATGTAGAAACAAGCGGGTTAAGATTTAAAATTCAAAGAGATGAAAAATGGTTTAACAGGTTATAATGACATTGGTCGAATCGAATTGTTCCCAAACGCGTTTTCCGACGAAGAACAGCTTATACGAACAGTTATCCATAATGAAGTGTCATGTAAAGCAATTGGAAAAATACGGCAAAGAATATGCACAAGAGCATTTGCAAGAAATGGAAAAGCAAGCTTATCGCCTTGAAAATATTTATTATTATCTTTTTAAAAAACTGTATAAGCCATGAATTGAACGCAAAATTTTAAAAGTATTTTGTCTGACAGAAATTCTGGTGAATGCCCTTTTTGCGGAAGTAAAGAAACTGATTTTTCTATTATAACGATTTCAAACGGTATGGGGTATTGTGATATTTGGTGTAACACCTGCAAGCACGCATGCCATATATCAAGAATGAATACAGATGGATTCCAAAATGAAAATAAGAAAATACCAAAAGGATTAAAATATTGAAAAACAACATCTGTGTTTGAAAATTATTTGAGCGAATATGCGGTTGAGTTTATCGTTGAAGCATTTTCAAGCACTGATGATAACGTTTTAGTGAATGAAGTAACGGCTGCTAATCAAGAAATGGGGGATACAAAATGCCGATGATTATGCCACCGAAGGAAATTCTGAAAAACGTAAAATGCCGTAATAATTCTGTTTATCTGGTCGGCGAAGTAACGGAAAAACAGAAAAAAATCTTTCAAAAATTCAAAAAAGAAGTGGAAGATGTTTTAAAAAAAAGCAGAGTTGAAACAGGCTGACTGTTTGTACATTAACCGAAAAGCTTCTCAAAACATCGCACAAGCTTTATGCAGCGTTTCCTTTATTCTTTGCGGGGCATTTTCGTACAAGGTAAAAAAAGGAAAAGATGATTGATATGGCAGATCAAGAGCTGTTTATGATCCAAGATGACACGGACGAGGCTTATGCAAAAGAGCATGCCGAGGAACTGGCGGCGGAAATCAAAGGGCACGAGAAGTGGTTCGAGGATTACATTGAGAAAGAAAAGAATAAAAGAAATGTATAAAATGTAGCACAAAAGGGAGGACGAAAATGCTGATTGATTATCCAATGGAATGGCGTAAATATATGATAAAAGGAAAAACAAGAACCTTTTCCCAAAACACACCGCTGGAAATTGTGAAAAAAGCGAAAGAAATCAACAAGGAGACAATCCGTCTTGCTGAAAAGCCCTTTTTCTTCTTTGAGGAAGATTGACAGTGCCAATGCAATTTTAGCATTAAAAGGCTGAAAGAAAAGAAGTAAAACCAAGCATCTTAAACGAGCAATATTATTAGGGAAGCACGGAATAAAGCCTGCCTGACGGCTTTGCATGCAATCTGCCAAAAAAATCTGACGACGCATCTTACGCACAAGCTTTATTCAGTGTTTCCTTAAGTTCCAAACAGCAAATTATTCACTCTCCGATCAAAAAAATGGTCGGAGGAGAAACATCATGAACAAACTTTTCCCCGCATAGGCGGGGGATCCCATCTTTAAATCCTGATTTCAGAGAATTAGTACGGATTGCTGAAAGCGAGGAAATTATGTATAAATTTCACAATATTCCTTGTAATAGAGATAATATTTTTTTGAAGGATTCACTTTCCGTTGTTTGAAAAGGAATGCCGTGTAAAAAAGTAAAGGCAACGCCACACAAAACTTGTGCGGTGTTGCCTTTATGTGATTTATGAGTGTTTTGACAAATGTATGAATTTTTCAAACAAGCACCAGGGGGAAAATCACTGTCTGTGTATTTTTTCCTGGTGTGCTCTGATTTATTTGCTTGCAGTCAGCGGATCAGCAGGCTTCGAAGCATCGCCAAGTCGATACCGTTCAGAATGCCATTACCGTCCAAATCGCCAAGTCGGCTATTGTTGATAGATCCGGATTGGATAAGCCATTTTTGAAGCATTACCAGATCTGCAGCGGTCAGTTTTCCATCTGTATTTACATCGCCTGCAACACCTACTGTGATAACTGCTTTATCCGAGGTAATAGACCCCAATTCATTGAGTGCTTCACAATAAACAGTTTCTCCGTCCCAAAACTCAGAAACATTGTACAGCGTCAATGTGCGACCGTCGCTTTTATATTCCAACAGTTCTTCATTATCTATCTGATCCCATTCGTAATTGGTAAAATACCAGCGAAATTCATCTGCATACAAAGTTTCAAAAGTGAAAAACGTAGTGCCGCCGGGAGCAACGATCACGTTTTTAAGCTGAGATACTTCTGCCGGAGGTTTGACAATGATGTTAAAATATGCTGTGTGAGAGGTGACACTGCCGTCCTTGCCTTTGATCCATACATGTACTGCCTTATTCATAAACCAGGAGCTAACGCCATAGATCTGAAATGTACTTTCTTCAAAGCTGTTGACACCAGAGCAGTGTGCCAGTACAGTTTCTCTGGAATAGGGCTGCTGTGTATCATCTTCTACATCAAATATTTCCCATTCATAACGCACGGCACCAATTGCTTCTACAGAGAACCTTGCATCATTGCCCGAAATCAGCGTTACATTCTGAGGTTGTTTCGTGATTATAGGAACTGATTTTTCAATCGTCAGACGGTTTTCGCCAAATATGAATGCTTCTGTGTTGAGATCGATCACCACACCATTATCCATAGCTTTCATGCCATTGCCATTCTTGTCCGGAAGAATGTCTTTCAACGAGAATTTTACGTTGGACCGTATTCCGGTTGTCCCTGAAAATGTCCCGTTATAGACTGTGACATTCATGTTTTCCATATCGGAAATCACCATAGCTGCCTGTTGGGCTTCTCTGGGATTCCTGCTTTTGAAAGAACCGTTCCAAATGGTAACCTGTCCTGCCGATTTCAGGAACAAACCCTGTTTTGCTCCGTAAAAGTTACCGTTGTGTATCGTCAGATCACCAGAACTTTCCATCATCACAGCACAATTCTGAGATTTGGAAGAGGAGGAAGTTGTTTCATAGCGGTCAAATTCTCCGTCATTGATTACTGCATTTGCACTACCTCCAATGTACAAGCCAGTATCCGAACTGCCGATATATCCATGATTTACAGTCAGCTGAGCATCATTCCGTACAGCCACGCCGCATGCCGTGCCTTCATATTTGCCGCCGTTGATAACCGCGGTGCCGCCATCGATCAAAATTGCTGCTCCGCGAGTTTCTTTGTCGGAAGAGAACGTGTCGATCATATTGCGGTAATGCCCGCCATCGATTTGCAGATTGCCTTCGGAAATGATCATGGGCTGTCCATAAGCCATGCCCTGATAAGGCGTAGCACCACTTATATTTGTCAGATGCAGGGCACCATTTTTTCCAACGCGGAACAAACAGGACGTATATGCTGCACTCCGGAATTGCATATTCCAATCATTTGCCGGAATGCCCGTCAGCTGTGTACTGAAGATCCGCAGCTTGCCCTGCCGGATGTCGAACAAGGCATTATCGTATCTGCCTGTGTCCCGAATCACGCTGCAGTGATTCAGGTCGATCGTGATGTCGGCATCTGGATCATCCAGAACCAGCATATCATCACTTTCCATGTCTTCCTGATAAATCCATGTGTTTTCGGAACTTTTTTTCTTTAAAGTAATCCACTGCTTTCCGCCTTTTGCAAGTGCTGCTTGTAATTCCTCGTAGCTGGAAACAATGGTCTGCTCAGAAACAGCAGGAGATGTTACAGTGTCGTATGCATACATACAGGAACTGCATGTTTTCTGCCAAATGCCTTCTCGTGTTTCAGTTGCACTCTGTGTAGATGTCCATCTTTCAAGTATGCCATAAGAACTGCTGTGATTACAAACGGTATCTGCCAGCTTGATTCCGCATTCCGGACACACCTTCCAATGGTTCTGATCGTCAAATGTGTATTCAGAGCTTTCGGTATGCATATGTCCCCAAGGTGAGCCAATTAGGGCACCTGTGTCAATATACATTAATGAATCGTTTGCCGTTATACCGGAAGGTAAAGCTACTGCTCCTCCGAACTCGCTGATAAGCTCCTCGCCGTTTATCAGATAGACTTCAGATGAATTAAATTGCTGATTTGTTGCAGAGTCCACCAGAGTGACGGCTGCCTCATCTTCGCCGGATACAGAAACATTTGCGATCTTAAAATAGGTGCGTTGATGGTACATGATCCCATCTTCAAAAGTGTTCAGGCTGTTATAATTCCTGCTGTTCACAAATGTATACATCCACTCGATAAACTCTGTGCCGTCGTCCCACTGTTCCGTATTATCGGCAGTTTTCCATTCGCACCCAAGATAGGTGAGATCCAGAGAAGAAAGGCTTTCAAAATCGGACGGTATCTCCGGAGCCTCTCCTGATCTCGGATATGTAATGGTCAAGGTAATGTCATAGCGGTTTTCTGCACTGATAAGCAATCCTTCCGCACCGGCAGCACAGCACAGTACAGCAACGGACAGAAGTATGCTGATTACTCGCTTCATAAGTTTTTTCTTCATAAATTTTCCTCCAATCTTTAGGCAATACCGCACAAAGAGCGTCTGGCGACTTTGCACGCCATCTGCTTGC
>ERZ773185.376-NODE-376-length-41101-cov-4.037787_pt1 | contig 41101 bp, 33 predicted proteins | sample MGYA00580531_ERZ773185 | MGnify/ENA primary metagenome ERZ773185 (study PRJEB29015, sample SAMEA2737799) | human gut metagenome | biome: human gut; feature: human-associated habitat; material: faeces | place: China | collected 2012 ...
CAGGAGCAAAATCGACATTAAAGCCAAGCTCTCCGATCTGGCTGCCGATCGTCTCGAGCTCGTTGGGCGACATCGCCTTCACCGTCCCGTAGGTGCCCACGGGCATGAAGATGGGCGTTTCGACGACGCCGTGGTTGAGCGTCATACGGCCGCGCCGGGCGAGGCCTTCGGTTTTGAGGACTTCAAAGGAAAGGGACACTGCTGAAAAACTCCGGTGTTTGGTGCGCTGTTTCTCGTCGGGGTCGGTCTTGTGAGGGCGCAAGCGCCCTCACAGCCGACGCTCGAAGGCCGACTCTTTTTAGGTAAGCTGCTTTTTGGGCAGCTCGAAGAAGCAGGCGTCGCCGTAGCTGAAGAAGCGGTAGCGCTCCTCGATGGCAGCGGCGTAGGCATCCATGATCTGGTCGCGGGTGGCAAGCGCGCTCACGAGCATCATGAGCGTGGAGCGCGGCACATGGAAGTTCGTGATCAGCGCATCGACCACGTGATAGGTCGAGCCGGGCATGAGGTAAAGCTGCGTCGTGGCGTTCTCGCGCACCACGATGTCACCGCGGCCAAGCGTATCGGCCCCGTCCTCGCGGCCTTCAAAATAGCGCGCCGTCACGGCCGGATCGGACACCGGCGCGTCCGTGTCAAACGCGCTCTCGAGCGAGCGCACCGCGGTAGTGCCGACGGCGATCACACGATGACCCTCGGCCTTCGCCTTATGCACGGCGTCGACAACCTCCTGCGACACATGATAGCGCTCCGTGTGCATCACGTGCTGCGTGGGGTCGTCCTCCTCCACCAGACGGAAGGTATCGATACCCACCTCGAGCTCGACGGCGGCAAACTTGGCGCCCTTGGCCTCAATTGCAGCCATGAGCTCGGGCGTGAAGTGCAGGCCAGCCGTGGGAGCAGCGGCCGAGTGCTCCTCCTTCATGGCGTAGACGGTCTGGTACTTCTCGGGATCGCCCTCGTAATCGGTAATGTAGGGCGGCAGCGGCACGTGACCGGCAGCGTGGATGGCCTCGTCGAGCGTGCGCGGGTCGCCGGCGGCATTGCAACCGGCCGGCTCAAAACGCACCAGACGGCCGCCGCGGCTATCGGTGACAAAGTCGACAACCTCGGCCGTCAGCACCACGGGAGCCCCCTCGGGCGCATGGGCGCCACCGGCGCGATACTCAATATGAGCACCGGGCTTCAGGCGCTTGCCCGGCTTGACCAAGCACTCCCAAACATGGCCCAACGGATCCACGTCCTCGCGGCGCTTGAGCAGCAGAGTCTCGACCACGCCGCCCGAGCCGGCTTTGCGACCGATCAGGCGAGCCGGCATCACGCGCGTCTGATTGATGACGAGCACGTCGCCCGGCTCGATATAGTCGATGATGTCGCGGAAGATGCGGTGCTCAACGGTACCGCCGTGCTCCAGCGGCGTTCCCGCCTGGGAGCCCTTGCGATCCACCACCAGCAGGCGGCAGGAGTCGCGCGGCTCGGCAGGAGCCTGGGCAATGAGCTCTTCGGGCAGGTTATAGTCAAAATCATCGGTACGCATCTTTGCCTCTTTCACAAAGCGCGTCAGTCGAAAAAATCGACTGACGCGCGCATCATTCTCCCCTGTATCCTATCAGCTTGTTGAGAGAAATATAGTATGGAAACAGATTTGCGACTGTTTTCTCAACGCCCCGCTACTTAAGCGTTGCGTACATCACCGCCTTAATCGTATGCATGCGATTCTCCGCTTCTTGGAAAACACGAGACTTATCGGACTCAAAAACCTCGTCCGTGACTTCCATTTCGGTAACTCCAAACTTCTCAGCAATTTCGGCACCAACAGTAGTATTAGTATCGTGGAAGCTCGGAAGGCAGTGGAGGAAAATCGCCTCGGGCTTTGCCATAGACATCACCTCAGCGGTCACACGATACGGCGACATGAGCTTAATGCGGCTTTCCCACAGCTCTGCGGGCTGACCCATGCCAACCCAAACATCCGTGTAAATTACATCGGCATCACGAGCGCCTTCCTCAATATCCTCTGTAATGGTAACCGTCGATCCATGCTCGGCCGCAATACGACTACATTCTGCAAGGAGTTCAGGATTATAGGATGTAGCCCCCTCCGAATTTCCCCCGATTGGGCCGCAAGAACAGTAGTTAATGCCGAGCTTAGCGCAAATGACCATGAGCGAATCAGCGACGTTTCCGGCCGCCTTACCAAAAAATGTAAGTTTCCTGCCCTTAATCTCTCCAAACTCTTCACGCATGGTCAGAATATCGGCAAGCACTTGAGTCGGGTGAAATTCAGTAGTCAGCCCATTCCAAACGGGAACCCCAGCTTTTGCAGCAAGCTCCTCAACCTTCGCCTGTTCAAAGCCGCGGTATTCAATTCCGTCATACATGCGGCCAAGGACGCGAGCCGTGTCCTCAATCGACTCCTTTTTGCCCATCTGAGACGAGCCCGGATCCAAATAAGTTACACCCATGCCAAGGTCAAGTGCACCAACTTCGAAGGCGCAGCGAGTACGCGTGGAAGTCTTCTCAAATAGCAAAACAATATTCTTGCCTTCAAGGTATTTATGCGGAACACCGGCACGCTTCATGCTTTTGAAGTTAGCAGAAAGCTCAAGCAGATACTCAATCTCTTCCGTCGTGTAATCAAGCAGCTTCAGAAAACTGCGCCCAGCGATATTAACACCCATATTCGCCATCTCCCATCACAGTGGATTTGCAACTAAATATCTTCGCGCCAGAAGGGCATGCTCATGCAGCGCGGGCCACCACGACCGCGGGACAGTTCCTCGGAGGGAACGACCAAAAGTTCCAAACCGTTCTTGTAGAGCTCATCATTTGTGACAACATTGCGCTCGTAAACACAGACTTTACCAGGAGCAACGGCAAGAGTGTTCGACCCGTCGTTCCACTGCTCGCGAGATGCCTCAACCATATCGCCGGCACCGCACTCAATAAGCTGCACCTTCTCCACGCCAGTAGCCATTTCAAGAATATGCTCAAGCGTGTCATCAATCTCTTGAACAGCGACCATTCCCTCAGAGTCACCACGAGTCAGACGATAAACACGAAGGGTCTCAAAAATACCGGGATAAACTGTGAACTTATCGAAATCCACCATGGTGCAAACGGTGTCAAGATGCATGTAAGCATAGCCGTTGGGGATTTTAATAGCGTAAACGGTATCGATCTCAGAATTCCCAGATCCCCAGAACAAATTCTTTGCAAGCTCCTCAATCGCAGCCGCCTCAGTTCGCTGGCTAATTCCAATAGCCAAGGTATGAGCGTTAATGTTAAGCACATCACCGCCCTCGATATGCCAGGGATTCTTATGGTCGTACCAAATCGGAGTCCCTGCATAATCGGGATGGTATTTGAAAATCGCTTCGTAGAAGGGCACTTCACGATCTCGCTGTTTCCAATACATATGGTGAAGCAGAACGCCTTTGCCCACGGAAGCAAGAGGATCGCGAGAGAAATATGAACTCGGAAGAGGCTTCAACACCAAATCATCGGGCTTCGCATCCTCATTATCCATCATACTAAGCGTAGTCGAAACGCGAGGCAGCTCAAGGTCACGATAACGATACCCCCCCATAGCCTCAAGTACAAACTGATACGAATCTGAAATAGCGTCGAGCTTTTCACGAACAGCCTGCTCAAGCATAGGATTGACAATCCCGCTCTCAGCCATAAATGTATCGGTAAACTCAGCGCGAGCCGAGGGGCATGCATCCAGCGCTTCAGCAACGAGTTTCTCCATATAGAGAACCTCAACACCTTCGCTCCTCAGAAGATCCGCAAAGGCATCATGCTCCTTTTGAGCCACATCAAGATAGAAGCAGTCGTGAATCCAGACATCCTCGAACTCTTCTGCCTTTACGTTCACAAGGTCACGACCAGGGCGGTGAAGCACAACTTTCTTGAGCTTACCAATCTCGCTGTGTACATTCAGTCCTTTAGACATTCCTGTTACTCCATTTCAGACACGAAACCTACAGGGCAATAAGTCCCGAGATTGCTACGAATACGATATTGATGAGCGACACGACCAAGAAGAATTTCCAAACGGTCTTCCACCACTGGCCAAGCTTGATCTTGCACACGCCCAAACCCGCTACAAGAATGGCGCTAGTAGGACAGATCAAAGACATCGTCGCGCTACCCATGGAGAGAGCCCACACGGCGGCCTCGGGATTAAGGCCCATGAGTTCGGTCAAAGGTCCAAAAATGGGAGCGGTCAGTGCTGCAAGGCCAGATGAGCTGGGAACCAGAATCGCCAGGAGGTTCTCAACCGCATAAAGAAGCGTAGTAAAGAGAACCGCCGGGATGCCGCCCAGACCAGTGGCGAGCGCATTGAGGATGGTATCGATGATCATGCCGTCAGAGGCAATGACAAGGATGCCACGCGCAAGTCCAACGACAATTGCCGAGAAAGCAAAGTCAGCGATACCCGCAACAAATTCCTGAGCGATGACGTCCTGACTAAAGCCCGCAATAACACCAGCCAACAGGCCCATGGCCAAAAAGACCGCAGAAATCTCGTTCATATACCAGCCCTGGGTCACAAGTCCCCAGATGATAAGGCACATACCAGCGATAAATACCGCAAGCACGCCTTTTTGACGACCCGTAAATTCCGCGTCAAGGGCAGATTCATCGGCAGCGAACTCGACTTTCTTGGCGATATCATCCTCAAATGTGATCGATGACTCAGGGTTCTTCTTTACCCTTCGTGCATAGAGGACAACCCAAGTAATTGCAACGGCAGTCAAAACAACCCAGGCAATCATACGCAGCCACAGCTGGGGGTTGCCCTGAATACCAAGAATACCTTGCGCAATGAGAACATTAAACGGATTAATCGTTGAGGCGATGTAACCCGTGCGCGCTCCAACGAACACGACCATGAACGCCGTCATCGAGTCGAAGCCCATGGCCATCATAATTGGCATGAAGATCGCAAAGAACGGGAGAGTTTCTTCCGCCATGCCAAAGCTCGTTCCGCCCAATGCAAAGAGAACCATCGCAATAGGAATAATTAGAATGTCTTTGTTCTTAAAGCGGCGAACGACACGACCCATTCCGCTCGTGATAGCGCCCGTTTTAGTAATAACCTGAAACGAACCGCCCACAATCAAGATGAATGCAACGACCTCAATTGCCTCTTGTATACCGCGCGTTGGAGCCTGAAGAACATCGAAGACGCCTTGTCTGGATCTACTTCATCCCCGGTTTCCTCGTCAATATATGTCTTTTCACTCTGCTCATACGTACCTGCGACAGTGACTTCACGACCGTTCACCTCCTGACGCTGATAGGACCCAGAGGGAACAATCCACGTGAGAACAGCGAAGATGACCATAAGTGCAAAGATGATCGCATATACGTGCGGGACCTTGAACTGCTTGATGCCTTTCGAACTTTCCGCTGCCATATCTCCTCCTTCATTCCTTTTCCCATCTATCCAGCTGGCACCATAAATGTATGAGGTTGCTCAGCGGTGGTCGGCCAACCATCGCCATCGTGTCGCTTTTCACCTATGAACGGCAGCTAAAGTGACGTTATTAATCAATCTGATATTTAAAATTGATGTTATTTATCAATTACATACGTCTTTTAACTTTTCCGCAACACAACAAGGAACCTGCCTTAGCCTTATATAAAAACCAGCAGGACAGGAGACAGACATGCAAGGCGTACACATAACAAATGAAATCGGTCATTTAAAAGCCGTACTTGTCCATCGACCAGGAACTGAAACACAAAACTACCCTGATGCCGACTTCAGCCAAGTTTTCTCCCTGCGAAAATGGAGCGGTCGTTTTGACCTCGACAAAGCAATATATGAGCACGATTCCATGGTTCAATTGCTTGAGAAGCATGGCGTAGAAACCATTGAAATTAGGGACCTTCTCGAAGACTCACTTGAAACTGAGCCCCAATCACTTAAATGTTTTATTGATGACTACCTCCGTTGCAGTGGGGCAACAGGCAGAGAGTTCCTCGAGACAATAACCCAGCTGTTTGAGAACGCTAAGAACACCCAGGAATTGGTGAATATAGTACTTAACGGCATTCGCTTTGGAGACACTGAGCTATGTTCAAACCAGTCGGAAACACTACGGGCGCTCGTGCACGAGCAATTTGACCCCGCCTCGCTCTTGGTCAATCCCCTCAACACGCTTTTTTTCACTCGTGATCCTGCTGTGGTAGTCGGAGACGGCATCATCCTAAATCATATGTATTGGCCTGAGCGTGATCGTGAGGTCGCCTTATACCGGCAGATATTCACCCACCACAAGATCATGGGAGAAACCCCGGTATGTGATTTGAACAGGAGTAGTTACCATATCGAAGGCGGAGACATTCTTGTTATCAGTGCTAAGACATTATTAGTTGGAATCTCTGACCGAACTGAACCCGCCGCCGTCGAGTCACTTGCCAAAGAGCTCCTGACCTCAAATAAATTCCAGACCACCGAGCTAATTGCGATTCGAGTCCCCTCTGACGGGCTGCGTATCCACCTCGATACGTTCATAAGTAGAATTGATCACGACGCGTTCCTCATCGATCGTGAGATATGCAATGCCGTTGATGCATACAGCATTCAACTAAAACGATCCGGAAAGGGCCTTACGATCACTCCTATCGATCGCACGATTCCGGAAATACTCTCTGCAGCCTGTTGCGAACCAATAAAAGTAATTGACTGCGGAGGCGGGAATCAAACCGCCTACGAAAGAGAGCGCCGGAACAACGCAACGTCTATCCTTGCGCTCTCGCCAGGAAAACTATGCGTATATGAAGAAAACGTTTGGACCAACGAAGCGCTTGAGAAAGCAGGAATGGAATTATTCCCGTTATCCATTGACGAGCTCACCAAAGGCTATGGTGGCACAAACTGTCTATGCCTCCCTCTGTGGCGAGAGGATCTATAGCCATGGGCTTCGGGGCAAATATTCGTAAACTCCGCACCATGGAGCATCTTGGTCAGGCGCAACTTGCAGAGATGTTGGGGGTATCTAAAGAGACCGTTTGTCGTTGGGAAAAAAGTCGGTATGCCCCCCGTGAGCGCCATATTGAAAAGTTACAAGCGCTCTTCGGTTGCACCCGCGATGAACTTGTTGGCGAGGAAAACGGTTTGGCCGTAAAGCTCGCAAATAAAAGAATCGTCACCGACGAAGACCCTGCTATCCACGAAATGGAGGGCGCATTTCCCGTCATCGATATCGAATCGCAAAAGCGCCGCATCACGCACAGCCAACAAAATGCTTGCGCGCCTGTAGACGTAGCCAAGCGTCACCCACATAGCGTTTTCGTTAAAATCAAAGGTGACGAAATGTCCCGCATTTACCCTCCCGGCAGCTTACTACTTGTCGATACCACCGCAAAGCCTTGGAACGGCTGTGCTGTATTGGCGCTCGCAGACGGTAAAACACCGGTAATTAGGCGATTTGCAGAAGGAAACGACATGATTGTGCTGTCGTCCCATTCATATGCAACAGCAAGTCCGGATCTGATGTTTAACAAACGGAGGATTAGAATCATAGGAGTCGTCGTTTGGTATCAAGCGAGCCACGATCACACGCTTAATTAAATCGACTTTCCCAAAAACGACCGTACCGCACAGACAGCTCAAAGCCCCAGCCCAAATGAACTACTTTTTGGACGCTTTGCGCTCGTCGCGGATGCGGGCGCGGTCCATGGCCGCCTCGACGGCCGAGAAACGGCAGCCGCAGTAGTTCTGCCGATACATGCCCAGCTCGCGCGAACGACGCGTGGCCTCGGGGTAATACGGGCGAAAATCGCGAATCACCGGAGTGAGACCGCGGGCGGCAGCCAGACGCTCCAACACATCATTGCAGGTATCGAACAGCTGGTACGGCGAGACGGCGAGCGTCGTGCCCACAAACTCAAACCCGCGCTCCTGGGCCACACGGCACGCCTCGGCTAAGCGCAAGGCATAGCACACGCGACAGCGACGAGGCCGATCGGCGCCCAGCGGTGCCACGCCGGTCTCCCAGCGATCGCGGTCCTCCCCTGCCTCGATGAGCTCGATGTCGCCATCGGCACACCACCGGCGCAGCTCGTCCAAGCGGCGCTGCCATTCATCGCGCGGTTGAATATTGGGGTTGGTCCAGCAGATCGTGGGCTCAAACCCCTCCTTGCGCAGCAAGCGAACCGGCTCAAGCGAGCACGGCGCACAGCAGGCGTGCAGCAACAACGGCTTCATCGACATCTCCTCACCCAAAAAAGCGCACGCCGAAGGACGTGTCCTCGCAGGCAACAATGCGGCGGTCGCGCAAAATGGTCCGCACGTAATACCAGTCGCCCACACAGCCCGATAAATGCAAGCCGGCCGCCAGGTAGCACAGCAGCGGATAGCCCGAGAACGCAAACCCCAGGGCAAACGCCACCGTCAAGGCAACCGTCGGCGCTAGGCAAATCGCCATATACCGCCGGCGCGAAAACACAATCCCCTCGGCGCAGGCATAAATCATGCACGTCTCACGGTTCGCTCCAAAAGTCACATGCGCACCCGCGGGCGCAAACAACTTAAAGAACGCTGCATGCACCAGCTCGTGCACGGCAAATGACGCCGCCGAAACCGCAGCCAAGCCGACTATCCAGCCCAAGACCGTGGTCCAGCCGCCCGCGTCAGCCACATCCAAGTCCGCAGGCCCGCCCATCAGCATAAACACCGGCACCAAGCACACAGCAAATGCGCCGAGCACGGCCATCCCCCACACAAAGCAGGCGTGCAGAAAATCCTCGTCTTCAAACGCATGTATGTTGGAAATCTCATTCATAACATCTTAGGATAGCGCCCCTGCCACGTACCCGTCCGCATGTGCGATAATGTCGAACGATATGCACGAATTGACCACCGCGTCGCCAGACCTTGCGCCCGGCCGCGCTCTTACCATATGCGAAGGAGTCCCATGGCATCCAAATACTCCATGAACGACCGTCCCAGCTGGCCTCGCCGCGCCATCGTTACCGCCGGCGAGCCCTATGGCAACAAGGGCCTTCACTTTGGCCACGTCGGCGGCGTCTTTGTCCCGGCCGACTTCTTCGCCCGTTTCCTGCGCGACCGTCTGGGCCGCGAGAACGTCATCTTCACCTCGGGCACCGACTGCTATGGCTCGCCCATCATGGAGAGTTACCGCAAGCTCAAGGAGAACGAGGGCTACGACAAGTCCATCGCCGAGTATGTCGAGTCCAATCACTCCCGCCAGGCCGCGACCCTCAACAACTACAACATCAGCTGCGATATCTACGGCGGCTCGGGCCTTGAGCCGGCCGCGCAGATTCACAACGAGGTGACCGCCGAGATTATCAAGCGCCTGCACGAGCAGGGCACCATCTCCAAGCGCTCCACGCTGCAGTTCTACGATGCCAAGGCCGGCACGTTCCTCAACGGCCGTCAGGTAATCGGCCGCTGCCCCATCCAGGGCTGCAAGTCCGAGAAGGCCTATGCCGACGAGTGCGACCTGGGTCACCAGTTTGAGCCCGAGGAGCTCATCGCGCCCAAGAGCCAGCTCACCGGCGAGGTGCCCGAGCTGCGCCCGGTAGACAACCTCTACTTCGACCTGCCGGCCTACCTCGACTTTATGAAGACCTATACCGCCAAGCTCGCCCAGAACCCGCAGGTTCGCTCCGTGGTCTCCAAGACTATGGAGGAGTGGCTGCCGCCGGCCCAGCTCTACATCCAGAACAAGTTCCGCGAGGCCTTCGATGCCGTCGAGGATCAGCTTCCTGAGCACACCGTGCTGGAGCCCGAGGGCAACAAGAGCAGCTTTACCGTCACCTTCCCCAGCTGGAAGGAGCGCGACGATGCCCACGCAGTGCTCGCCAACGGTGGCGTACGCTTCCGCAGCGGCAAGGCGCTCGTGCCCTTCCGCATCACCGGCAACATCGACTGGGGCGTTCCGGTGCCCGAGGTCGATGGCGTCTCCGACGTCACCTGCTGGTGCTGGCCCGAGAGCCTGTGGGCGCCCATCAGCTACACCCGCACCGTGCTCGCACGCGATGCCAAGGCCGCCGGCGTGACCGAGGGCGTCGCCGCCCAGGATGCCGCCCTCATGGGCGAGCCCGCCGCCGACTCCACACAGGTGCCCGCACCCACCTACCAGCACAGCTCACTCGACTGGCGCGACTGGTGGTGCTCTGACGACGCTCAGATCTACCAGTTCATCGGTCAGGACAACATCTATTTCTACTGCATCGCGCAGACCGCCATGTGGGAGGCCCTGGGCTGGGATCTCACGCAGAGCACCGTCAGCGCCTGCTACCACCTGCTCTACATGGGCAAAAAGGCCAGCTCGTCCTCGCAGACGCCTCCCCCGCCGGCAGACGACCTGCTCAACCACTACACCTGCGAGCAGATGCGCGCGCACTGGCTGTCGCTCGGCCTGTCCGAGAAGCCGGTGAGCTTTAGCCCCAAAGCATACGACACGCGCGTGACCGGCAAGGACAAGGACGGCAACGAGGTGCGCGCCTGCGACGACAAGCGCGTTATCGACCCGGCCCTTAAGGAGAGCGCGCTGCTGACCGGCGTCTTCAACCGCCTGGCCCGCAGCTGCTTCTACGGCGTCGCCGTCAAGGAAGGCGACGAGAGCCCCTACCGCAACGGCTGCATCCCCGCCGGTGCCGCTTCTGACACCGTGGTCGAAGCCGCCCAGCAGGCAGTCCTCGCCTTTGAGCAGGCCATGTACAAGTTCGAGACGCACCGCGCGCTTGCCGTGTGCGACGACTACCTGCGCGCCGCCAACAAGCGCTGGAGCGACGCCTCCAAGGCCGCCAACAAGCTCGAGGGCGAGCCGGCCAATGCCGCGATGACGCAGGCCCTTGTCGACGCCTTTACCGAGCTGCGCGTGGCGACCGTCCTGATGCACGGTATTGTGCCGGCCGGCTGCGAGCTCATCTGTGAGTACTTCGACGTCGATCCGGTCGCCTTCTTTAGCTGGGATAACATCTTTGCCTCCACGGACGAGTTTGTGGAGAGCCTGGGCGAGAAGCCCGGCGAGCACCGCGTGAAGCCGCTGCCCCCGCGCTTCGACTTCTTCAGCAAGCACGAGAGCCAGTACTAAAGCACGCCAGCAGCGGCGTGCCCGGAAAGTAGTCAATTTGGGACGGGAAGGAAAGACGGATGTCCAAGCCGCGTCGTCGTAAGCAGAAAAAGCAGGTCAAGGCCGAGCTCAAGCTCAGGCAGTTTGCTGCTACCGAGCTTTCCGACCAGCTTGCCGCCCAACCCTCCGCCGCCGACCTGCCGCGCTTTATGGTCGACACGGTCGCCGGCGCCTATGCCCCCGCCGATGCCGAGCTCATGATCGAGGGCTTTGGCGCCGCAGCCACACGCCCAGTCACACTGCGCGCCAACACGCTCAAGGCGACCGCCGAGGACATCGCCGCTGCACTCGACGAGGCCGGCATCGCGCACCAAACCGTTGCCTGGTACCCGGATGCTTTCATCCTGCCCGAGGCCCAGGTTTCCGATCTGTGGGATCTCGACATCTACCGCGACGGCAAGATCTACTTGCAAAGCCTGTCGTCCATGATGCCGCCGTTGGTCCTGGGCGCCCAGGCAGGCGAGGACATTCTGGACATGTGCGCAGCCCCTGGCGGCAAGACGACGCAGATCGCCGCCCTCACGCAAGGACAGGCGCACCTTACCGCCTGTGAGATGAGCATTCCCCGCGCCGAAAAGCTCGAATCAAACCTCCATCGTCAGGGTGCAAAAAACGTGCCCGTCATGCGCATCGACGCACGCGAGCTCGACGAGTTCTTCCGCTTTGACCGCATCCTGCTCGACGCTCCCTGCACCGGCACGGGGACGCTTCGCCGGAATCCGGATCTTCGCTGGCGTCTTTCCGAGGATGAGCTGCACCGGATCAACGAGATTCAGAAGTCGGTGCTTGAATCCGCATCCGGCCTCACCGAGCAGTTGCTGAGCAAGTGCGCCCGCTCGCAGCGCGCGCTTCTGGACCGCGCCATGGGAGCCCTCAAACCGGGCGGCACGCTCGTCTATTCGACTTGTTCGATCTTGCCGCAGGAAAACGAGGATGCCCTGCAAGAGGCCCTCGACAAGCACATGGATTGCGAGCTTATCCCCCTCGACGGCACGCCGAGCGAAAGTGAAACGCGCCGTGCTCAGGAAGCTGGCGAAGAGCCACGCATCGAGTGCAACGCCCTCACCGAGGCCATCGCCGCCGGCCACGTCTCGTCCGTCGCCAACGGTATGCCCGGCACGCTGACCATTCCGCCTAGCCGCGACTTTGAGGGCTTCTACATTGCCCTGATCCGAAAACGCAGCTAGCGCACGGATCCAAAACTCAACAAGCTATCTCCGTGCGCGTTTGCCCTGCTGGTCGCGATGCTGTTTAAGCATCGTGCGCTCCTTGCGTTCGGCCCTTTTGCCCTTAATGGCCGTGACCACAAAGTAGATGACCGCGGCGGCTACGATTGCGCCCACGCATAGGCCAATCGAGCCCAACATTGCCGAAAATTCCATACCGCGTCACCTCTCTTTTAAACGGGACTTTCAAGATAGCACCTCGATCCCCGCCACCACAGCTCCTTCACGTTCGCCGCCCTTCGGTCTAACGGAGGAAGCGGCGGGGAAAAATCAACTCGTCAAACGATTTAGCAAGCACAACGCTGCCGGCACCCTGCCGGCCGTCATCACATAGAATCGAGCCTCCATGGATACCCTCAACGATCTAAACGAGCGCGTCGACGCCTTCGTCGGCACCAGCTCCTTCGACACGCCTGCCGCGGCAAACGACCAAGCTCCCATCGATGTGCCCGCCGAGGTTCACGAGGACATCGTCGCCTCGGTCGATTTCTCCGAGGTCGAGCTCGCAGACGAGTTCACCGAGCCCCAGGTAGCCGTCACGCCCAACGGCCTGCTCCCTATGGAGCCCCTGCCCATCGACGGGCGTTTGCGCAAGGCGGCCCTCCGCATGCCCGACGAGATCGAGGAGGCCAGCGGCTTCACGCTCTTCGGCCGCCGCATCAAGTCGCTCATTTACACCACCGATGTCGCGGTTATCCGCAACTCCAACGCCGATGCCGTCTTTGCGGTCTACCCTTTCACGCCGCAGCCCGCCATTACGCAAGCGCTGCTGACCGTCGCCGAGTGCCCGGTCTTTGTAGGCGTGGGCGGTGGCACCACCACTGGTAAGCGCTCCGTGCAGATGGCAGCCGTCTCCGAGATGCAGGGCGCGGCGGGCTGTGTGGTCAACTCCCCCGCCACCGCCGAGATGGTCGAGCACATCACCAACATCGCCGACATCCCCGTCATCGCCACGGTCGTACGTTGCGACGATGATGCGCATGCCAAAGTGCGCGCCGGAGCCAAGATTCTCAACATCGCCGCCGGCAAAAACACGCCCCAGGTCCTGCGCGAGCTGCGCGAGCACTATCCCAACCTGCCGCTCATCGCACCGGGCGGCAAGACGCCCGAGAGCATTCGCGAGACCATCGCCGCCGGAGCCAACGCCATCATCTGGACGCCGCCTTCGGCACAGCAGCTACAGACCGACATGATGCAGCGTTATCGCAAGATGAAGGAAGATGCCACACCTGTCATCTCGCGCGACGATGTGCCCATTATCGACCAGGTCGCCGCCGCCGAGGTCAGCCAGGTCGAGAACATGAATCCCGATGTGCCGATTCCCGACGAAGTCATCGAGCGCGTCGCTTCGATCCACGAGCGCGTCGAGGAGCATCGCGCCAACCGCGGCCTCAAGCCGTCACTGCACGGCTTCTTCTTCCGCGGAAAGAAACGCTAGCAAAACATCTTGGCCCGCCCCACAAACGTGAGGCGGGCCGTTTTCGTTTGAGCAATCATGCAGCGACGTGATGGGGCAAATTAATCCACGCGCTTGTCGCCCATAAAGAAGAGCGCCACCGTACCGGGTCCGGTATGCGAGCCAATCAGAGTACCGATGTTATTGATCTCAATCTTGCCTTTGAGCTGCGGAACCTGTTCCTCAATCAGCGCCGCAACCGCCTCGGCATCCTCGCGGCACGCCGAGTGCGACATGATGCACTTACCCGAATAATCCGCACCGTCCTGCACGTGTGCCATCATGGTCTTGGCCATCTCGGAAATCGCGCGCTTCTTAGTGCGAATCTTCTCACGTGGCGACAGCCCACCTTCGCAATCGACCGTCATAAGCGGGCAAATCTTAAGCGCCGTGCCGATGATCGCGCTCGCAGCCGAAATGCGACCGCCGCGCAGGTAGCTCGACAGATCGGTCGAGAAGAACCAGTGGTGCAGGTTGAGTTTATGCTCCTCAATCCAAGCGGCAGTCTCGTCGAGCGAAGCGCCGCCATCGCGAACGTCGGCGGCACATTCCGCCAGCAGGCCAAAGCCCGAAGACGCCGCCAGCGAATCGATGACGCGCACCTTGCCGCCCTGGGGATAGCGATCCGCGAGCATCTGCGCCGCAACGCAGGCCGATCCATACGTGCCCGAAATACCCGACGACAACGTCAGGTGCAGCACGTCTTTACCCTCGGCAACAAACGGCTCCCAAAACTCCTCGTACTCACCCACGCTCACTTGAGACGTCTTGGGCATGGCGCCCGCGGCAATCTGGGCAAAAAACTTGTCCGGCGTAATCGACTGATACAGATCGTCCGTATAGACAACATCGTCGATCTCGTAATGAAAACACACGACAGGGATATTACGCGACACAAAGAACTCACGGGTTCGGTCGGCGGCAGATTCACAGGTCAGGACAAAATCACTCATATGAGGCTCCTTACTCATTGCTGCGCAAATTATCGCACAGTGAGCCTACATACGGTACATATGTCCACTATTTACCAAATCGAAGCAATAATAGCGAACATCTTTACCACCATCGTCTCCACCGGCCCCACGCATAAATATCTGAGAAAACACCTTCTGTCGTCTCCACTCAACCGCCATATCTACCTCAACTAAATCGATTTACCAAACCGTTCAGCCGACAATTCAGCCGCTGGCGCAAAATCGAAACAAAAGCGGCGCATACTGATAAACGTTTGACGCTGTTTATCAGTTTTACCAGCTCCATCGGAAGGTGTTTCATGGTCGCATTCGATCGCAATCCGCAAGACTTCAAGTATCTGCGTCTGCTGTCGAGACAATTTCCCACCGAGCAATCCGCGTTTACCGAGATTATCAATCTCTCGGCCATTCTCAACCTGCCCAAAGGCACCGAGCATTTTATGAGCGACGTGCATGGCGAGTACGAAGCCTTTATGCACATCCTCAACAACTGCTCGGGCGTCGTGCGCGAACATGTCGACGAGATTTTTGGCGACACGCTTTCCTTTGACGAAAAGGGCGAGCTGTGCACACTCATCTACTACCCGCGCGAGAAGATCGACCTGGTCCGCAGCCGGCGCGAAGACTCGCCCACCTGGTACAGGACGATACTTGACCAGCTCATCATGGTCGCCCGCTCGCTTTCGAGCCGCTATACGCGCTCCAAAGTGCGTAAGGCCATCCCACGCGATTACGCCTACATCATCGACGAGCTGCTGCACACGCATCCGGACGAGAACAACTATCGCGTGCGTTATCACGAGCGCATCGTGGAGTCCATTCTGGAGACCGCCAGCGCCGACGACTTTATCGAGTCGCTCGCCTCGCTCATCAAGCGCCTGGCCGTCGACCACCTGCACCTGGTGGGCGACATCTTCGACCGCGGCGGCGGCGCTGCCAAGATTATGGACCGTCTGCTCACCTACCATTCACTCGACATCCAGTGGGGCAACCACGACCTGCTGTGGATGGGCGCTGCGGCCGGTGAGCCCGCCTGCATCGCAACGGTGCTGCGCAACAACCTACGCTATGACAACTACGAGATCCTCGAGAACGATTACGGCATCTCACTGCGTGAGCTTGTCGCCTTTGCCGATGCCACCTACACCGCCGGTGAGTCCATCACCCCGCTGATCAAGGCTATCAACGTGCTGCTCTTTAAGCTCGAGGGCCAGATTATCCAGCGCCACCCCGAGTTCGATATGACCGATCGCCTGTTACTCGACAAGATCGACCACGACACCGGCACGGTCACGCTCGCCGACGGCAGCGTGTGGCCGCTCACGACCAACGACTTCCCCACCGTCGACCCGGCGGACCCCTATACGCTCACGTCTCAGGAGCAGCACATCATCGACAAGCTCGTGTCCGAGTTTGTCACCGCCGATCACCTGCATCGCCATATCGATTTCCTCTATTCCCATGGCTCGATGTACAAGGTCGCCAACGGCAACCTGCTCTTCCACGGCTGCGTTCCGCTCAACGAAGACGGCACCTTTAGCAGCATGAACTGCTTGGGCACCTGGCACGCTGGCCGCGATTATCTCGATTTTTGCGACCACATCGCCCGCCGCGCCTGGCGCGTGGGCGACCGCGACGCTCTCGACTGGATGTGGTACCTGTGGATCGGCTTTAACTCACCCGCCAGCGGACGCCTGGTGCGTACCTTTGAGCGCGCCTATATCGCCGATAAGAGCACCTGGGTCGAGCCGATGGACCCGTACTTTACGCTTACCAAGTCGCCCTCGGTCTGCGACGACATCATGCGCGAGTTTGGCGTCGCGCCCATGGCATGCTCACCGACCGGTCACATCATCAACGGCCACACGCCCGTTAAAACCACCAAGGGCGAGCAGCCCATCCGCGCCGAGGGCAAGCTGCTAGTCATCGATGGCGGCTTCTGCCGCGCTTACCATCCCAAGACGGGCATCGCCGGCTACACGCTTATCTCGAGCTCGCGCGGCTGCCGCCTCAAGTCGCACCGGGCCTTTACGACGGTTGCCGAGGCACTCACGCGCAACGTGGACATCGAAAGCGAGACCAATCGTTTTGACCAAGCAGACCGTCGCCGCATGGTGAGTGACACCGATACTGGCGCCAAGATCCGCAGCCAAATCCAGGACCTGCGTCAACTGCTCGATGCATATAGAAACGGTGCTATCGAGGAGCGCGCCTAGCACCACCCGCAGGGATTGGCTAAACTGTGCCAAGTTTGTCATCCCCGCGGCGCTTCGGCGCCAGCTTAAGGCAGGTACCATGCAAAAGCCCCTTGCGCAGATCATGAAATTTGGTGTCGTCGGTGTCATTGCCACGGTTATCGACTTTGGCATTATGAATCTGCTCCACTACGGTCTGGGCCTCAACATCCTAATCGCCAACACCAGCGGCTTTATCATCTCACTCATCTTTAACTACCTCGCAAGCATGAAGTACGTGTTTGCGCACAAGGAGGGCATGAGCCGCCGCCGCGAGTTCATCATCTTTGTCGTGCTGTCCGTAATCGGCTTGGCACTCAACGACGGTATCGTGCTGGCACTCAACGCCGGCCTGGGACTCGAGGCCAATATCGCCAAGATCTGCGCCACCGCGCTTGTCATGGTCTACAACTTTGTGACCCGAAAGATCTTCCTGGAGGGCGACGAGACCAAGTAGCTCGACGCCCCTGCAGCATTACGGCGCCCACGGACGACGCGCACTCAGCGCAGTATCTTCCGTGGGCGCCGCTCGTTTACGGGCAAATTTTCAACGTTTACGGATTAGCTCTTGAAAATTTGGCGAGTTCGTATAGTTCTTGGCAAAGACCTTACGTTTCCCTTGCAAAAGCTCTAAAGTATCCTCTGCTCGATTCATCAACGCATTGGATGTGATTACGTGCGCAAGGCACTGGCACAACCTCATACTAAGCAGTTCCTCAAGTTCGCTGTCGTAGGCCTTATCTCCTTTGGCATCGACTGGGGTATGCTCATTGCGCTCGTCGAGCTGTTCCACCTCGACTTTTTGATGAGCACCACGGTCTCGTTCATCACGTCCGTCGTGGTCAACTACTGGCTCAGCATGAAGTACGTGTTCGACCATCGCGAGGGCATGAGCCGCAAGCGCGAGTTCACGATCTTCACCATCCTGTCGGTGATCGGCCTGGGCCTCAACGACCTGTACATGTTTGTGGGCGTCACGTTTTTGAGCATCGGCTACCAGGCCATGAAAGCGATCGCTACGTTCCTCGTCACCTGGTACAACTACTTCAGCCGCCGCTTCTTCCTCGAGGGCGCACGGTCGTAGGCGATTCACTATTTGCTTGAATGTATAACCGGTTGGAATTCCCGTTCCAACCGGTTTTTTTGTTTGCCGAGGTCCCCGGCGACCAAGTCCAATTCGCATGAAAAACGGGCGGCCCGGATGTTTGTCCGAACCGCCCGTTTGGTGCGATATGTCGAGGTCTCTAGCCTGTAACGTAATACCAGACCACGTTGTCGCCGTTGGAGAGAACGTAGTTGCTGCAGGCCGTCATAGGCGCTGTACCGTTGACGGAGTACATCCAGCCGCTCGTGCCGCCGTGCTGTTTCTCGGCCAAACCACCAATCGCAGAAACATACGTGCCGTACGATGAGCCGTGTGCGTTGACAGAAAGGCCCAGCGCACACAGGGCATCGTAAACGGTAGCGCCTTCGTTAAAGGTAAAGGTGCCACCAGAGGACACAGGATTGCCCACAGCGCTCGATATGACCGAAACCGTCACTGTTACGTAGTTGGACTCCTGTGAGCCGCTCTGGCCGCCCGAAGAGGCGTTTCCACCATTAGAGGACGAGGCTCCATCAGACGACTGGCCGCCGCCCGAAGAAGCACCGCCAGATACATTGGAAGTATCACCGGCTCCCGTATTTTGGGCAGCGGATTTATCTCCAGACTTCTTGCCGTTCTGACCATCGGACTTCTTGCTATCCGAGCTTTTATCCGATTCCTTGTTTGAAGACTCGGAATAGTCCTTGGACTCATCTTTTGCGTCATTCGATGACTTGGAATCCTTGGAACTGGCCTCGCCCGAAGTCGTAGTCGAGCCAGACGCCTTGGTATCCTTGGTGACGACGCTCTCCCCCGTCACGGTCTGAATGATCCAGTCGATGGACCAGGCACCGCTTGTGGAAGGATGGACGAAACCCAGCGAGACGACGATCAGAATGGTGCACGCGGCAGTCAGAACGCCAAGGAGCGCCTTGCGACGAGGGGCGGACGCCGCCGAAGCGGCGCCCTTTTGCTTTGCATCGTCAAGCTGAATGAACGACGAGTCGGGCTGCTTGGACTCGGCGTCTTGTGGCTTATTGGACACAGCCCTCACCTACCGACGCTTGGTAAACACGAACACGCCGATGACGGCAAGACCGATCACGCCGGCGGCGATGCCAACGATGGCGAGCGGGTTGGTGCCAGTCTCCTGCTCGGAAGCACTAGAGGACTTCTTAGCAGTAGTCGCGGAAACAGCACCCGTATCGGACTTGGAATCGGACTTCTTGTCGGACTTGCTGTCCTTCTTGTCAGACTTCTTCTCGTCCTTCTTATCGGACTTATCGGAGTCCTTCTTGTCGGACTTGTTGTCCTTGGTCTCGGTCTTGGTCGACACCGTCGTCTTGGTCGTCGGCTTATGACCCGGGGCGACAGCGCCGCCAGCCTGCTGGCCCTTCGTGCCGAAGCCGGAACCCGTGCCAGCGCCCGTGCCAGCACCGGAACCGTTACCAGCGCCACCATTGCCGCCATTGGAGCCAGAACCGCCAATGCCGCCAGGGTTAACGGCGTTCTTGGTCCACTTAGCATACAACGTCAGATCGGCCGTCACCGGCGTACCGAAGTCATACGCCTGCGTGCAAGCCTCATCGGTATACCAACCGCCGAAAGTGTAGCCATCGCGCGTCGGATCGGCCGGCTTGACCAGCTTGCCATCTGCCGTAGCAACAAACTTAGTGTCGCAAGCAGACCCGCCGTTGGAATTAAAGGCAACCGTCCAAGACTCAACGGCACCAAGCTTGAACAGCGTGCCCGAGTCATTGATGTAGTACAGGTTGCCAGATGCATCGGCAATGACCGGAGAGTCGCAGTACTGGTAATGGCCAGCCGCATCATAAATCTGCGTCGCCTCTGCATCGCCGAGCGTATAGCGATACACGCCACCACCAGCAGAGTAGTTGACGTAATCCTTGCTATCCGCGCTGTTAACGGTGAAATACACATAGGTCTTGCCGCCCTGAACACTCACCAGCGGAGTAGCAGCAATACCGTTGAAACCAGCCGGCAGCGCCTTGCCGTCGGCAGCAGCGACCATCGTGGTTTTGCCTGTCTTCAAGTTATAGAGAACCAGAGCAGAGCCAGTAGCCGTCTGTCCGCCGACAATCAGATTGTCACCAGACACCGCCGGGGCGCTCATGTTATTTGTGAGGCCCAGATCAACCGTCTTCTGCTCGCTCAGCACGCCCTTCGCCGAAAGCGAAATCACATGGAGCTTTCCGTCGTGCGTCATCTGATAGAAGGTCGAACCATTGGTCGGATCGGCAATGCAATCGGCATTTGCGACAGCGCCGAGCTTCATGGTCGAAACGACATCGCCCGTCGTCTTATCAATGCACTTAAGCGTACCCGCGCTCGTAGGAACGATGGCATACTTATCCGTCAAAGCCGCACCAGTCCAGTAATAGCCCTCGGCAGGGTCGATGTTCTGCCAAGAAACTTCGCCCGTGGCAATCTTAATGCGCGCAAAGGAGCCGTTGCCGTAGGTCGCGTTGTAATTCTCGTCATACGAAATATCGACCGAGCCTACATAGACGTACTCGCCGTCCGAAACGACGGTGCAGGAGCTCTGCGTCAAGTCCGTCAAACCAGGCGTCAGCCACTTGCAGATCAGTTTGTCCGCAGTAATCGCCTGGACCGCACCGCCGTTGAGCGGAACGATGAGAAGGCCATTGGTATAGATCGGACGAGAGGTATAGCTCACCTTAGAGGCAAGCGGCGCAGAGGCAACCTTTTTGCCCGTGGACGAATCGATCTTAATGAGCTCGTTCTCGGTCGCGATGTAGACAAAGCCGTTAGCGATGACAGGTTCGCTGCAGTTGGCATACTGCTGACCAGACTCGGCCTTCCAATCTAAGGCCCACTTAAGACCGGCGGCCTGCGCAGGCGTCTTGGCATCCGTTACGGTCGAACCGTTGCCACTGTTGCCGTAACCGGCCCACTCGGCATACCAATCAGGAGTCGTCGCGCTCGGGTCCACGACAATCTTGTCGGGATCGGGCATGGGCGAATTATCGGTGGTGTAGGCAAACGTAACCTTGTCGTCGCTCTTGAGCGTGACCTGGTTGGCGCAGAGAGATGAGGGCTCTCCGTTGATATACAGATGCCAATATTTATTGGTCGCAGCATCCCAGCCATATGGCTTGTGATCGAACGGCGAAGTAATGGAATTAAGGAACCAGTACTCACCACTCTGGGAGCCGTTGTACGCAACGCCCTTGGCCTTCAGAACTGCCTCAATAAGGTTCTGGGCCGTGGAGCCTTCGGGCAGAGAAACGTTACTCGCCGTGCCCCAACGCGTATCATTCCCGTTGACATCGGGGCCGATAATATCGGCGGATCCAAGCACCTGACCAGGGAGGGCATCGCTGTCGCCAGCATACATAAAGGTAATGGCGTCGCCCTCGCCGAGCTCGTAGCTACCGGCGCCAACGTCGACGAACTTGCCATTTACATAGAAGCGCCAATAGCTATTGGTCGCAGGATCATACCCATAGGACTTACCATTGAACGGCGAAGTAATGCCGTTGAGGAACCAGCCCCAAGACGATTCGCCAGCATCGAGAGTAAGGCCGGTCTGCTCAAGGAGATCCTTGGCAGTAGAGCCCGCCTTGAGACTCGTCTGGCCCGTCGAAGCCCAAACCTGCTGCTTGCCATCCTTGTCCTTACCGAGGACCTGAACGGAAGCATGGACAGAATCGGAGGGCAGCTGGTCGCCCCAGCCACCGTAGAACCACGTGACGGTATCGCCGGCATGGATGGTGACATTGTCTGCCGTATAGTCGCTCGACTTGCCGTTGATGAACAGCTGCCAATAGGTCGAATAATCGAACGGCGCACCCAGCTCAACGCCGTTGTACTTAAGGCTCAGAATGAAGGAGCCCGCAGCAACGGCGTCGATGCCATTTGCCTCGAGCGCGACCTTCGTAAGATCAAGCGCGCTCGAGCCGGACGTCACCACATACTGCGCGTTATCGACCCAAGTCTGAGTCTTGCCCTGGGCATCGCGACCAATGACGGTCACATTTGCGGCAACCTGGTCCTTAACGACAGGGGACGCGTTACCAGCCGTATAGGCAAACTCAATCTTCTGCCCCTGGGTGAGCTTAACGCTGCTCGCGCCAACCGAGGAAGACGCGCCGTCGACGAACAGCTGCCAGAAGGCATAAGTCGTCGGATCGTAGGCAAGCGTGCGGCCATCTGTCGGGGACGTAATGCTTTTGAGGTAGAAGCCGTATGCCGTGTTCGGTTCGTAATCCGCTTTAAAGCCCGTCTTCTGCTGCAGATTAACGAAGGCATCCGCAGCCGTCGAGCCCTCGTCGAGCTTAAGCTGCGTAGGTGCCACCCAGGTCTGAGCCCTGCCGTCGGCATCGGTGCCGATGATCGAGAACGAGACCTCGACCTGCTTCTTGGCGACATCGCCGGTTTCTGTCGGGTTCTCCGTCTGAACGGCAGCCGCGGCGGCAGATCCTGCTTGGCCAGCGGATGCCGTCGAAGACTGCTCACTCGTGGCAGGGCTCTCCCCCGTCGTCGAGCCTTCGTCGCCAGTTGCTGCCTCTGTTGTGGCGGCACTAGCTGTAGGCGCGCCCACGGAATCCGAAACCTCGGCGCCACTCTGCTCAGCAGTACCGCCCGCAAGCGCTGCGTCCTCGCCCGGCGTCGCAGCCTGAGCCACAGCCTCGGCAATGCCCTCGGCGCCCTCGGCCCACAGCTGAGCCGGCGTGGTGCCAAAGGCCATCGCGAAGGCCAGGAATGCCACCAGGCCGCGCTTGGCTACACCGCGTGCAATCGCGCCACGGCGATGCAACGAGGCACGCTCGCGCTCGTCCTCAAACATATCCATTTGTCTCCTACTGTCTGTACTTGGAGCGTTGCCTTGAGGCTGCCCCACGTCATCGCGCATGTTGCGCTCGAGTTCCCCCATCGGGGTCCCCCTTCCCTCCAGAGCCCTATGCACACCGGCGGCAAAAGCCGCAGCCGTATGCAAGATGGGAGGCGATCCGACTTAACCTTAACGACTCGGGCACGTCGTCCGATCTGCGACGCGACCATCCCGGGCCAAGAGGAATTACGGTTACTGGTACAGCCGGGGACTTGCACCCCGATTCTCCCAAACGCGCAGGAAAACCGCGCATTCGTGCGTCTCCGCACCACCATCTAGACCATCGATTAAAACCGTCGATATGGTAGCACGCAAAAGGGCCCCGCGCACAGGCGAAGCCCAAGGTAAAAGCTATGGTTTGCGATAGAAAAGGGTGAAGATGGAGCGCCGAGCAAAATGATCCGTTTTCCTCCGTCCCCCAGGGGTCATTAACGCTTGCCGCCGTGGCTGTTGCGCCAGATCTCGCGGCCCAGCATCAGCGCCAGCGCCAGCGCACTCACGTAGCCCATAAAGCCAATAACCGGGATACCGAACACAACCGGCTCAATGCGCGCGTAGTACACCACCGACGAACCGATAAACAGACCGGCGATCACAATTGCCATCGACATGCGGTCGATAATTCCACCCAGCTGTCGCAGCGCCTTATCGCTGCTCATGATCTGCGTGTTCACCTTAAGCTGGCCGCGCGTGAGCATGCGCGACGCCAAGCCCAGATACTCGGCCGCCTCGAGCGAGCCTTTTGCCGCGCGATAGCTGCTCGCGGCAAGGTCGCGGCCCATTTCGCGCACGCGCGCATAGGTGCTCTTCTCGTTTTTGATGTGCGTCTGGATGATCTGGATCATGTTGACGTTGGGCATGTACTCGGTCAGCAGGCCCTCGAGCGTCACCATGCCGCGGGCGAACATCGTCACCACGCTCGGCAGTTCAACGTCGTTTTTTCGCGCCAGGTTTAGCAGCGAGGTCAAAAACTCGCCGATATCAAGATCCTTAAGGTCAAGACCCGCAAAGTCGGCGACGATAAAGTCCAAGTCGGACAAAAAGGCCGAATGGTCGAGCTCTGCCGAGTCGCCGCGCGTCACGGCAAAGCGCATAAGCGAGTCCTTGAGCTTGGGCACGTCGCCCTCGGCCACGGCAAAGATCATATCCTTAACGATGCCTCGGTCATGACTCGACATGCGCCCAACCATGCCCAGGTCTATAAAGTAAACGACGCCGTCCTTGAGAATGATGTTTCCCGCATGTGGGTCGGCATGGAAAAAGCCGTCGTCGAGCACCTGCGTCGAATAGTCCTCGACGATCGCCGAGCCGATCTTTTCCAAGTCATAGCCCTCGGCCACCAGGCGCTCGGGATCGGCAATCGAGATGCCGTCGACGTAATCCATGACCACGACGTGCTCGGTGCAAAGGTCCAAGTAGGATTTGGGACACGACACGCCATGCACGCTCTTATGGAACTCATAGAAATCGTTGAGGTTTTTGGCCTCGGCCAAAAAGTTGGTCTCCTCGCGAAACGAGGTCCACAGCTCTTCGACCACGCCGTGCAGGTCCACAAACTGGTCGGTGTTGACGAACTTGGAAACGATGCGCACCACCGAACGAATGATGTCGATGTCCTGCGCCATGACCTGCTGCGCGCCGGGGCGCTGCACCTTAACGGCCACGTCCTCGCCGGTCACCAGACGGGCACGGTGAACTTGCGCAAGAGAAGCGCTTCCGAGCGGATTGGGGTCAATCGCGTCGAACATCTGCCCTAAGCGCTGGCCGTATTCCTCTTCCAGGCAGCGGAGCACTACCTCATACGGCACCGGCTCTACATCGGAGCGCAGGCGACGGAGCTCGTCGCAAAACCGCTGCGGCAAAATCTCGGAGCGGTTGGCCAGAATCTGCCCCATCTTGACGAACATGGGGCCGAGCTCTTCGAGCAGACGACGCAGGCGCACCGGCGTGAGGTTATCCCATACGCGATACTTTTTGATCAGGCGAACGATCTGCCCAATGCGCTCACGACGACCTGCCGGCGTGAGCTGGTATTCCTCGTCCGGCGCCATCGCGTCGGGCTCCTCGGGGACCATATCGACAGCGCGCGGCTTCTTGCGAGCGCCCGAGACGGCGGCCTCAACCTCATCGACAACCGCCGTCTCGTCACCCAAGGGATCTAGATTGTTGTAATCGGTGGTGGAATCTGCCATCTGCGCTGCTACTCGGCCTCTTCGGCGTCCTCTGCGTCGTCGGGCTCAACGGACTCGACGGGCACCGAGGTCACGTTGTCCTCGACCGAATCGACGATGTCGCGCACATGGGCCAGGAAGGCCGTGCGCTCGGGGGCGGTCATAACGCGGACGCGGGCCAGGATGAGCTCGTCGAGCACACGCTGTGCCGCGGTCTCGCCCTGCATGCCCAGGCGCTCGGTCAGGTCGGAGATGGTGCCGCCGGCCTGCTCGAACATATCGGACACGCTGCGGGCGATATCGGGGGTGCCGGCATCCTTGCGGACCTGCTCACCCTTGGTACCGAGGTCGTCGAGAACCTTCTTGCCGCCCTCGACGGCAACGGCGGCGGCGCCGAAGCCCACGTTAATGGCACCGTTAACAAGCTGATCGAGTTTCATAACCATGGTTGGCTCCAATCATGAACAACTGCATTGGCCTTCTTGTACCCAAGATTGGGCGAACGACACAAAATCGTTTTACCGCCAAGATAGGAATCGAGCGGGGCAAAGCCTTTGACGGCGTTTGCCCCGCTCGTTCGCCGCAAGGCTGTCTTTACCTTACGTTGTCGTTCATCGCGAAGGAGTTCTTCATGGCACAGCTCGTGGTGTAGAGGACCTTGCCCAACAGGGCATCGGTCTCCACCCGCACGCGCTCAGCAAAGGCCTCGTTGGCGCGGGCGAGCTCGGCAGGCACCTCGGCCTCGGGCAGCGCGGCCACGGCAGCGTCAACGTCGTGAATCTGCTTGTGGCCCATGCCGCCGACCTTCTCCTGATAATCCTCGACCGCGCGACCGCACTCGTGGAAGCGAACATCGGCCAAGGCACCGATCAGGCGATTTGCCCAATAGAAATTCTCGGACGTCACGCGAGCCTGCGTGTCGGCGTAGTACTGGGGCATGGTCTCGACATTGGCGTACAGCGGCACGAGCGCGTTAAACGAGTTGGAGCCAAACGCCATCCACTGCACGGCGCGATACGCCGGCCGCGCATAGGGACGCAGCTGCAGCACGGCAAGCTGGCTGTTGCGGTTGATGCCGATGGGACGATAGGCACCGCGCGTGGCGGGCGTACCCTTGCTGCCGTAGCAATCATACTCCGTGCCCTGGTAGTGGCTCGAAAGCACGTACTTGATATCCTCGATGGTCACCTTGCGCTCGGGCACGCGGCTCCAGGGGATATCGTCGCTCTCGGGCGTGTAGTCGGCGTCGGGACCGTCCCACACATCGCTGGGGTTGAGGCAGCGCTGCATGTACCAAGCGCGCGGTGTGTTGTAGACGTGGTCGCTGTCGCTGTGCGAGCCAAAGGCCTCGCGCGGGTTGAAGACCGCGGCCGGACCGTCGCCCTCGACGCCCAGCGTCAGGTCCAAATGCCACTCGGCCATCCAAGAACGCAGGTCGGCTGAGCACATGTGATCAACCTGGGCGCCCTCGGCATCGTCCAGGTCAAAGCTGTCGATACCCAGTTGGTTAGGCATGGTCACATAGGCGTCGTCGGGCACGCGCTTGGCGATCCAGCGGTGGCCGCCGATGGTCTCGAGCCACCAAATCTCGTCAACGTCACTCAAGGCGATGCCATTGTTCTCGTAGGTACCGTAGCGCTCGAGCAGGTCGCCCAGAATGCGCACGCCATCGCGGGCGGACTTGGCGTACGGCAGCACCAGGGTCACCATGTCCTCCTCACCCAGACCGCCGGGCTGCGCCGGAACATAGCCGTCCTCGCCCTCGTTGCCCTTGGCGGGCACGTAGTCGACAAGCGGATCGGCGCCGCGGACGCGCTCGTTGGTGGTGAGCGTCTCGGTTGCGGACATGCCAACATTGAGCTCGTTGAAACCGGCCTCGGCCCAAATGCCGTGACCGGGAACGACGTCGGGGACGCTCGTGTAGCGCATGGGGTTGTCGGGCAGCTCAATGGTCAGGTGGCTTAGAACACTCGTGTAGACACGCGGTTGCTCGTCGGGGTGCACCACGCGCATGCGCTTGGGCTCAAACACCCCGTTGGACGAGTCCTCGTTGCGGGCGACAAGCGTCGACCCGTCGTAGCTCGCGTTCTTACCAACTAAAATCGTTGTGCACGGCATGCGCATCCTCCTTGAGCGAAGAAATCAAACGGTAACAGTGTATCGCTTCGGCGCAAAAAGGGCGAAACCGCGACCCCTCGAGCCCCCCTCGAGACCCCTGTGGTCAAAAAATGCCAAATATGAGTACTGTCACCAATTTAGTAGCAGCAATTTAACCGAATGCAGGTGTTGATAATCTACATTTGTTCAAAAGCTTGATGATGTAATTCCTCATAAGTCCAATAAAATAGGCTCTCTATCGATAATAAATACCGATAGAGAGCCAAAATGGCCTAAAACATATGTGACTATCTTGGCAACAGTACTCATATTTGGCGTTTTTTGCACAGTGGGTATATAACTGACCCTTCATACAGCCCAAAACGCCTATTTCGATGCACGCTCCGACGCCTCAATCACGTGTTTGGCGAGGATCGCCGTGGTCACAGCCCCCACGCCGCCCGGCACGGGAGTAATTGCGCCAACAACCGGCTCCGCAGCATCAAAATCGACGTCGCCGACCAGCTTGCCGGCGGCCTCGTCCCAGTTAATACCCACATCGATGATCGTCTGGCCCTCGCGAACCGCATCCGCGCCAATCGTGTGCGCACGTCCAACCGCGGCAACAACAATGTCGGCAGAACGGCACTCGGCAGCCAAGTCGCGCGTATGCGTATGGCACGTCGTCACTGTGGCATTGCGAGCCGTAAGCATGGCGGCAACGGGACGGCCAATCACCAGCGATCGACCGACAACCGCGACCTTGGCCCCATCCAGTTCCACGCCATAATGGTCCAGCAATGCCAGCACGGCCTCGGCCGTGCAAGGAGCAAAGCCCTCGCCTCGCCCCGAAAGCGTGGTAAGCAGCGAGGCCGGCGTCATGGAGTCAACATCCTTGACGGGATCGAGCGCCGCGGCAACTGCATCCTCGTCAAGTCCAGCGGGCAACGGGCGAAACATCAGGCAGCCATGAACAGCAGGGTCGGCATTAATGCCCTCGATAGCAGCCATCAGCTCGTCCTGCGAAACATCGGCAGGAAGCAAAACGCGGCGGGCCTCAATGCCAACCTTCTCGCAGCGCTTGAGAGCACCGCGCTCGTAGGACAGGTCGTCCTCGCGCTCGCCCACGCGAACGATGGCGAGCGTCGGCACAACGCCGCGTTTACGCAGAACAGCACAACGAGCGGCAAGCTCCTCAGTCAACGCGCGGGCGACGGGAGCGCCCTTCAGCAGCTCGGCCATGGCTATCCCCTCTTCCTTGCGGCATCGGCAGCACGGCGCGCCAGCGCATCGGCACGCGGCAGCCACGTATCCAGCAGCTCATCGCACGCCGCCTCGAGCTCCTCGGCGCGGGCTCGATCCTTCATAGACGTGGTGTTCGCAAAGAGCGTCAAGCTCGCACCCTGCATGGCCGCGCGGCAGAACACGGCGCCGCATGCCACATCGGAGAGCAGCTGTCGGGAGCCCTTGTCCGCCATGTCCTCGAGCAGCGCCAGCGCGCGCCCACAGGCATCCATAATACGGTACGGCGGTATGGCTGCCACATGCAGCGCATCCTGAATCGCAGCCGGTCGAGCCGGATCCTCGCGCGAAATACCGTACGCCGCAGACACCTGGCCGTACGCACGAACATCCTCGGCGACCAGACCCACAAGTTCCTGCGCCAGCTCGTCTGCCTGGGCAAACGCGTGCGTCAGATCGTCCGCGCGATCGGCAAGCGCGGGGTTCGTCGCGCCATAGCGAGCAACCATCCCGCAAAGCGAGGCGCCCAGTGCTCCCACAAACGCGCTGGCGCTGCCGCCGCCGGGAACCGGCTCGCGCGCGGCAAGCGCCTCGGCAAACCCTCGGCAGGTTTTGTCCATCATCTCTTGACTCATCGAAACACCTCTGCCCACCGCGCCGGCCACCACGGGCCGCACGCATAATAAAAAATGGGACAACGACGCCAGGAAGCGGTTGTCTCATTCATCGATCTTGTCCAAGCCAGTCTAGCCCATAAGACAAAGGCTGTCAGGAGCTCTGGCTATCGGTGTTTCCGATTGCCGGCTATAGGCACGGGCACCTAGTCCACCTGGAACGTCGGCAACAGCGTATCGATAATCTTCGACCCCATGTCGCGGTTTGCAGTCGAGTACTCCAAATGCGCCGTGGCAATCGTCGAATCCGTGACAATCGTCTTTTCGTAAATGATCGTATCGCCCTCGCGCCACGAAACCACGTACCAGTTGTCGCCCTCCGCGGTATAGAGGTCGGTCTTACCCGAGGTGTCCGCGTCGACGAACATCTCGTGTGCAATTTCGTCGTTAATGTTGACGTAGCCAAACAGGTTGATTACAAAGCCCGTCTCCGGATCCTCATACCTAGCGCCGCTGCCGCTGGGAGTATCAACCATCTCAAATCGATTGGGAATCGACATGCTATAAGGATGCATGTCGTTCGTGTACGTATGCACGTCGGTCAGGTAATCGTCCGAATCGCCCGAGCCGTAGTATGCCGACTCGTCCTCGGGAACGGCCTCGTCATCCGATGACGAAGACTCCTTGTCCTTGGACTTGTCGCCCTTCTTCTTGGCAGAAGAATCTTTCTCGTCAGAAGACCCGGTATCGATCACCGAAATCTGCGTGTCAGAGCTCTTGGACCCGTTAAGCATCGTGAGCGCAAACACCGTACCGCCACCGATGAGGACCACGGCGGCACACGCCACCGCGATGACAATCGGAGCTTTGCTCTTAGGCTTTTGAGGCGCGGGCGCGACCGGCGGCATCGACTGGGTTAAGCCCGGGGCAGGGGAAGAACCAGCGCCCGCGGGCGTCGGCACGGAACCGCCCGCAAGCGACGCCCCGCAATGCGCGCAAAACGTCGATCCATCGGGAACTTGCTGTCCGCATTTTTGACAGAACATCGTTCGACCTTTCGTGGTTTAGCTTTTGTCACAGCCAAGTCTAAAACCTTAAGCCGGCATCGCTGTTGCGCAACATTGGGAGCATCAACCAAGCCGCACGCTTGCCCAGCGCCAGGCCCACCTTGCGGCAAGCCCGCACACGCAAACATGGGACATATGGCCCACCTTTCGAGACTCCCCAGCAGCGCAAACTAAGGCATGCAAGGCTCCGCCCGCATCCGCGCACGCGCTCCGTTAAAAGCGAGGGCGCCCAACCCCGGGGAGGGCCGACAACATCGGCCCTCCCCTCTTTTGCGCCCGAACATATTGCCACTTAACGGCGCAAATCCGGCCCTCAGAATGGGACACATGGCCCACCCTAGCGAGCCGCTCGCGCGTACAGTAAAGGCAGGTAATCCATGGGCGGTTACAGATCGAGGAGGACACGACCATGAAAAGAAGCCCTTTGCGATTCTCACCTTCTGCATCAGTCTCTTTGCCGCAGTTGCCCTGGTAGGCTGCGGTGGCAGCGGCGGCACTACCGGCAGTGGCGGTGGCGGCGGCGCGGAAAAGCCAGCCGTGGATATGAGGACCGACTTCATTTGGTTTAAGGTCGAGGTCCCCGAGGGCGTCGAGATCACCGACGTTGCCGGTGACACGGCCGACAGGGCCCAGTTTAAGTTCACCGAGAGCGAGCACGCCAGCGATCGCTTCATCCCCGTCTTCGACTCTGACAAGAACGCCGATGAGCTGTTCGACTACGAGGCAAAGTGGAATGCCAGCTTTGAGTGGACCGAGAACGACCCCGTCAAGTACAACGGCAAGACTTGGCGCAACGCTTCCTATACACACTCGGGCGGCGTGACGACTGAGTACTTCACCGAAGCAGGCGGCGGCAGCGTCTACGTGCGCATCGACAACGTCGAGGAGCACAAGGATGCCGTCGAAACCATGATGAAGTCTCTGGAATTTGCCGATGACATCGCCAAGACAAAGACCGAGGCCATGGACGTCAAGCTCGACGATATCGAGATCAAGCGCTAAGCGACTGGCGAGCGCAATGGGAAACACGAGCGCAGCGCGAGCAAGCGACAGTAACCCAGCGCTTCGTACCAAGGGAGGGTCGGCCACCGACCCTCCCTTTCTTATGCCGGTAGCCGACGAACGCGAGGGTGCCGGGCGGCAAAACCACCCCCAGCGCGGTAGCAGCACAAATAGACAAGCGCCCCAACGCGTCCGCCCGCCGATTTATAGCGCCGCGCAGACAATTAAGCCAACACGTTTAGACATCTGGGCAGTATAGTGACCCAAACGAGTGCATAACCGCACCCTGCGAATGGAGGAGTTATGACCGAACACCACGCCATCAGTCGCCGAGCGTTTACGTTGGGCCTAGGACTTGCGGCGTTGTCGCCGCTTGCAAGCCTGCCCGAAACCGCGACGCTGGGTATTCCCCTGCGAGCGGCATTTGCAGACGACGCTGCCACAGCGTCGGTCAGCCTCGACAAGTTCGTCATTCGCCTTCGCCCCGCGGGCTATTTTCGTACCGCAAGCGTCAACCAAGACGGCAACATCAAGGGCAACGTCTGCCACCTATTTAATGACGGCACGTCCAGCAAGCTCATCCTTGAGCACGTAGTGACCGATACAAAAAATACAAATTGGTATGCCATCCGCACCCTGCTCAATTTCGAAGAGCACAAGAAGACGGGCTACAGCATTTGGTCGGTCGATGGCGACTCGGACAAAGATGGAAAGGTCATCCACGTATGGAGTGGCGAGCATGACGGCAAGGCCAGCCGCTCTTTTGCGCTCGACCGCCAGCTAAACGGAACCTACATCATCCGAGACCGCACAAACGAGGAAAAAGACATTAATTACCTGGCCATAGAAAAGGACGGCAAAGACCAAGACAACAACAAGATCTGCCACAAGAGGAAGAGCATTCCGTGGGAGCTCGAGCTTGTCGGCTACAGCATGGACAAGACCAACGCCACAGTTAGCAGCATCGACTGGATCACGTATAGCAGCTACGTCGACGGACCATGTTGGATGAGCTACGTCGATGGCAACAAGTTCCTCGACGAACTGAGTATCCCGGGCACGCACGATTCGGGCACCTGCAGCGTCGACAACGACACCGAGCCCCAATCCTCCCAAGCAAAATGCCAGCAGGATTACATCCCCACGCAGCTGCTCGAAGGCGTTCGCTATTTTGATATTCGACTCGGAAAGGGTGAGAACCCCGGCATCGACCACGGAGCTTGTTACCTGCTCAAAAAAGACGGGAACTTTATGCATCTCTCCGATGTCATCGGGTACTTCAATACGTTTTTGAGCGAAAACCCGACAGAAGCGCTCATCATGCTCGTGTCGCGGGGCAATGACGAGGCTACCGACGAAAGCCTCACGACGGCCTTGGGCAAGGTTTTTGATGAGAACCCCAACCTGTTCTACACATCGAGCCGTATCCCCACGCTGGGCGAGGTGCGCGGAAAGATCGTCCTGCTGCGTCGGTTTGGGCTCGCCGGCAACAGCGTAAGCAGCCACACATGGGGCCTCGACCTCACCCAATGGGACGACAAAATCGCAGCACACACCGACAGCACCTCTATGTGTCTCGTTCGAGACGAGCGGGGCTTTGAAGCCGTGGGGAAAACGGGTGACGAAGAGCCCTATTGCACCAAGGTATACGCCCAGGACCATTACGAATGCACAGGAACCGACAAAATCGGCTGGGTCGATATGGCGCTGCAGGAGACAACCAAGCTCGCCCGCATCATGGTGGACGTCGAGGACACTGACGGGGCCAAGGTAAAGGTCCTGGAGCATAGCTGGTGTATCAACTACACCAGCTGCACGAACTACAAACAAGGAAGCAATCCTTTTACCGCAGCACGAGTGGTCAACGAGCATCTATACAAGAGCCAGTATATAAACAGCACCGGAAATGAGAGCACAAAGGAGGACTGCCTCAAGCACATTGGCATCATTGCGTCCGACTTTGTTGATGCGGCACTGGCCCGAAGCATCTACCAGCGCAATTACGATGCGAAGCACAAGCAGACCGTTTCGTACTACCTCCCGACCCGCATGCGCATGACGTACGGCGACTCGCTGAGCGATGCCTCATTCCAGGATGGCAAGACCGTTGGCGAGGGTCATTTCCGCCTTGTCGACAGCAGCAACGTACTCAACGTGGCGGCTTCGGGCTATGCGTTTACCATCGAATATGTGGATGTCGACGCCCTGGGTAACGAGACCGCTACGGGGCTGCAGGGCTCTGTGCCCATCGATATCGATCCACGCGCGCTGACGCCCCATTTTGAGGGACTCGAAGGCCTTAAGGCCGGCGAAGACGTGCGCGCCAAGATTGCGGCATCACTCGAGGGCAAGCTCGAAACCGATGCCTGCACGGCCCAGCTCGAGTTTGTGCACGACGCGAACGGCGCTCCGGGAACGGCGATGGCCGAGGGCGAAACATTTGCCGCAGGGACGTACTGGGTGCGCGTGAACGGTCTCTTGGGCAACGCGGCGCAGAACTACACGCTCGCCAGCGACGGAGCCGCAAGCTTTACCGTAGCGGCCTCGGGCAGTGCAGGCGGCACCGGCAGCGGCACCGACGGTGGCACGGGTTCCAACGCAGGCAGCGCTGATAAGAACGGTAAGGGCAACAAGGGCAAGAGCTCGGGCGGAAAACTCGCCGGCACGGGCGATGGCTCCGGCATTGCCGCCGGGCTCGCCGCTGCCGCCGTGGCGACAACGGTCGCCGGCGCAGCGATGCTTGCAAATGACCGCGAAAACAACGGGAACGTTGACGAATAGGCCAGCCGACCTTTTTGGACACATCGATTTGATGAGGGGCGCAGAATACCATTCTGCGCCCCCGATTTTTACCGTGACCCGAACGCCGCCATAGGCTACATCACCATGTTCAGCGCGTTAACAAACTCCTGGGCCTTCGCACGGCTGCTCAGGCTAAAGACGCAAGCAGTCAACGGCCTGTTACGCAGAAAAACATCGCGGCCTTTGATTCTATTGACGCCCGTAATGTCCTTAAGATAGACAATCTCGGTGTGCTTGCCGCCGAAAGTACCCTTCTTGAGCACCTCAATACGATTGGGGTAAATCTTGACGTCTTTAAACCTACCCGAACCCTTGTCCTGAAACAGCAAGGTGTTGTTGTCTATGCGCGTCACATCCATAGGGCTCGTTAAAACTATCTCTATGGCCACATTTTAGTCACCGCAAGGCTCCCATGCGAAGGTGCCAGACAGCAAAGCAATTCGTGTCCGCGCGAGGCTTTAAACTAAATGCAATAAAGATGCATTCCACAAGAGGAAAGCGGGGCGACAGTGATGGGCGAACTGGTAAACCGTGGAGAATCGGCAATCGTGCCCGAAGGTTTTTACAAGCAGGTCTCCTCGATTCTCAACGCCGCTCGCGACAAGGCCTATACCGCCGTTAACTTTGCGATGGTTGAGGCGTATTGGGAGATCGGCAAGAGCATTGTTGATGAGCAGGGCGGAGAGGAGCGCGCCAAGTATGGAGAGGCACTGCTCAAGGCCCTCGCAATCAGACTTACCAAGGATTTTGGTAAAGGTTTTGAAGCAAGAGAGCTGCGCAAAATGCGTCAGTTCTATCTTGCATTTCCAATTCGGGACTCACTGCGTCCCGAATTGAGCTGGACACATTACCGCAGGTTAATACGCATTCCTGACCCCGAAGCTCGCACCTGGTACATGAACGAATGCGCCGACTCTCGCTGGAGCACGCGCCAGCTCGAACGCCAGATCAACACCATGTTCCGCGAGCGCCTACTTACCAGCAAGGACAAAGAGGCCGTCACCCAGGAAATCCAAGAGAGCGCCCCGGCTCGTCGCCCCGAGGATATCATCCGCGACCCATATGTACTGGAGTTTTTAGGTTTCTCGGACGATGCTACGTTTCGCGAGAGCGATCTAGAGCAGGCGCTCATCACGCATCTTCAGAAGTTCCTGCTGGAGCTTGGTCGTGGCTTCGCTTTCGAGGCGCGCCAAAAGCGCATCACCTTTGATGGACGCCATTTCTATATTGACCTTGTTTTTTACAACTATCTGATGCGCTGCTTCGTGCTCATCGACCTTAAGACCGATGACCTTACGCATCAGGACCTGGGCCAGATGCAAATGTATGTGAACTACTACACGCGCGAGCTCATGAACGAAGGCGACAATCCGCCCATAGGCATCGTGCTCTGCGCGGACAAAAGCGATTCGATCGTCGAGTACACGCTGCCCGAAGACAACGACCAAGTGTTTGCCGCCAAATACCTGCCGTATCTTCCAAGCAAGGAAGAGCTGGCGCGCGAGCTGAGTGCCGAGTACCGCGCCATCAACGAAGCGACCAATGGCGAAACGCAAGGGTAGCAGCACGTTGCGACCGAAACCACCGCAGCCGTCGCAGGCGCACTCGCGGTTGCGATGCACGCTACAAAACAATACCGGTCATGGACGCCGGCAACGACATTCTAGCCGTGGCTGGCGAGCGTGACCTGACAGGCAAAGACGCGGCCTTCGTCTGAGGTGGGCCCATTGGCTGCCACAGAAAAGGACCGGTTGCAGCCGGCCCTCAAGACACTTGCACCTGCGTTGCCCGCGCTTCCGAAGTGTGACTAACTGAGGAGCGGGTTCCGTGGCACAACCTGATCTTGCCCAGCGAGGCGGCCCTTTTGCAGCCGGTCCACCGTTTATTTACATCTACCCCCTGCCAAACTACCGGATGGCAGCCCCCATGCCTGCGAGCCGTCCCGTGCTGCGCTTCCTTACTTCCCAAATAGCGCACCCAGCAGACCGCGGCGTTTGGGCTTTTCTTCTCGGTAGGAACCCTCGGCAACCGCTGCAACCTGGCGCGGTTGCTCGCCGCCTCCACGGCGCACGATCTGGTACAGAAACGGCGACTTAACGTATTTGACCTCGATGGGCGTGGCATGCACGGTGCTCTCACCGGACAGATGCAGGCTCGGATTGAGCGGCGCCACGACGTGCGTTTCGCGCTTGTCACTAAACACCACCGCGGCCGCGCGGCCCGTCTGTCCGTTTACGGCAATGCGCACCTGCTCGCCATCGCGGCTGTCCGTCGCCGGACGATCGACAAAGTAGACCGGCACCATCACCAGGCCATCCTTATGCTTGCGGGCCTTGCGCGCCCAGGTTCGGATGCTCTTTTTATTGAGCCCCAGTACGGCCTCGGCATCGTTGCCCGCAACGTCGAGCGCCAACTTATCAATGACCACCTGGTCCTTGGTAGATGCATCGACGGAGACGACGCGGAAGTCGCCTTCCTGCATGGCGGGATCGAACGGACCGACCTTGGCAAAGTCCCACGGCTCCAAAATGCCCATGAGTCGAACGTCCAGGTAGTTTGCCCTGGGGTATGCCCAGTCGAGCACCTCGTAGTACACCAGGGTTTCCTTGCTCAGGCCCTTGCCCGGGAAGCTCGCCATCATGCGCAGGTCCGCCAGCGCCATGGGGAAATAGAAGAGCATCATGTCGTTTTGGATCGCATCTTCCACGTCGTGCCCGGCAAAGGCATCCGGGTACTGGCGCACCAGCTGCAGCGCGTTGGCACGTGCCTGCTGCGGCGAGATTTCGCAGGGAATACCCTGATCCGGCACATACTCCGCACCCACGCCCATGGTCAGACGCTTGCTAAACGTCCCCGGCTTGAGCAGGTCGGCAATACCGATCTTGTTGCCGCAGGACGGGCACTCAAACACGCGCTGGGTCGACTCGCCCTCAAAGGACGCACCACAGAAGGGGCAAGGAATACTCACATGCGTGGCCTCTTGGAACTCCTGCGCCGTGCCGCGATCCTCCCACAGCAGATGTTCCAGGACCGACTGATTGCGCCAGTGCGAATTGAAGAAATACCAGTCCGGGTCCTCCGGGCGCTCGAGTTGCGACACATGCGTGAGCTTGAGCAGTCCATCCACCACCGTCAGCGGCGTATAGCGAATACCCAGGGCGCTCTTGGGCTCCCCCGCATCAGCCTGCCACGGAACGACCGTGCCGCAATAGGCGCACTCAAAGCTGCGCTTAGCCTGGTGCGAGTACATAGGGCCGCCGCAGTTTTGACATTTAATGGCAAACATCTCGTCCATGGAAACGTCCTCCTTTGCACAGGGGCTATCGACATTAAGTATGTCGAGCAAGCAGGCACATGCCCATACCCATGTGGCCCAAAATGGACCACCCAGGCAGACGAGAAGGCTCGCTCGTTGGCGCCGGCAGACCATTGCTGCATTTTCTGAGCATCGGTGCACAGCGCCCCCGCACGAGCTACACTATCCCCTTAAACATGATTGTGAGGACGACCGCTATGCTATTTGTAAATCGGCTGGTACATACGCTTGTTCCCGGCAGCGAGGGCGAGCCGGTCGATGCCTCCTGCCGCACCAACGCGGGCTTCACCGCAAACCTCATCTGCATTGGACTCAACATCACCCTGTGCCTGGCCAAGGGCATCGCAGGCCTGCTCGCCGGCTCCGTCTCGCTCATCGCCGACGCCTTCAACAACCTCTCCGATGCCTCGAGCAACATCGTGAGCCTGCTCGGATTCCGACTTGCCAGCCGCCCGGCCGACGAAGGTCACCCCTATGGCCACGGCCGCTATGAGTACCTAGCCGGCCTGTTTGTCGCCGTCCTGGTTTGCGCCGTCGGCATCAACCTGATCCTTGAGTCGGTCACCAAGATCATCAAGCCCTCGCCCACCGCTTACACGTTTATTTCCCTTGCGGCACTGGCTACGTCCATGCTCGTTAAGCTCCGGATGGCCGCATTCAACCGCACGCTGGGCGACCGCATCGACTCGGAGACGCTCATCGCCACAGCGCAGGACTCCAAAAACGACGTCATTACCTCGGGCTCGGTCTTGGTGGCGGCGCTTATTTCGCAGACGACCGGCTTTGACCTCGATGGCTGGGCAGGCCTGGGTGTGGGCATCTTTATCTGCATCAGTGGCATGGGCCTAGTGCGCGACGCCATCAGCCCGTTGCTGGGGCAAGCGCCCGACCCCAAGCTCGTCCAGGCAATCCGCGACAAGATCATGTCCTATCCGCAGGTCTTGGGCACACACGACCTGATGGTGCACGACTACGGCCCCGGTCGTCAGTTTGCCAGCGCCCACGTGGAGATGCCCGGCGAGGGCGACGCGTTTGAGCACCACGAGATTCTGGACACCATCGAGCACGACATCAAGCGCCAGATGGGCATCGATATCACGCTGCACTGCGACCCCATCGCGACAACCGGCGACGACCTGCGCGGCTGGGTCAAGCGCGGCGTCATGCAGATCGATCCCGCGCTCTCCATCCACGACCTGCACGAGCACGACGGGTTCGTTTCGTTTGACCTTGTGCGTCCCGACGGCTTTGACATATCCGACGAGGAGCTGCTGGAGCTCGTCACGCGCATCGTGCACGAGCGCCGGCCCGACGTCTCATGCGTCGTCACGTTTGATTCGGGCTTTAGCTCGCCCGACCGTCCAGCAGAGCAGCTGTAGCCCCGCTCCGCTCGTCCGCTAGTTTCCCTGCGCGCCCGAGATGCCGTTTTGCAGGGCGTTCCAGGCATCCGTCGCCATGTCGCCCAAGTTCTGCGCGGTGTCGCCCAGGTTCTGGGCCGTATCGCCCAGCTCTTGCGCCTTGTCTCCCAACTCCTGTGCCTTGTTGCTCAAGTCCTCCAGCGTATTGGAGCTCGAGCTGTCGGTACCGCTTTGGCCGTCGGACGAGTTGCCCGAGCTGTTCTTGTGCGTGAGTTGAATTTCGAGGTTGCCGTTGTCGTTATAGTAGGCAGAAGTAACGACCCAGTTAGCATCGACGACGGGCGTTGAGCCATCATCAGTCAGGACCACGGCATTCGAAAGATCGGCGCCGCGCGACTTGAGGATCTTCTTGGCGTTGGACCAGTACTGCCCCGGGATATCGCTCAGATCGACGGTGCTAGACGAGGCGGACTCGGTTTGCTCGACAGTGGCATCGGCCGTTGAACTCCCTCGCTTGTTGAGCATGCCCGACACGATGGCAAACACAACCGACAGCGCAAAGAAGATCGCCAGTACGATGAGAATCTTCTTGATCACGCTCGACGAACGCGACGGCGTCTCTTCCTCGTCCTCACCATACTGCGGGATCGATTTGGGATACTCGCGATACGGCTGGCGCGACTCGTAGCGAGGCTGCGCCGTGCGAGGCATATACGTCGTCTGCTGAGGCTGCGGAATGGGATTTTGCGGCAGGTTGTTATAAGCATCTGTCGCCGCATTGCCATACGGGTCCGGCGCCGCATTGTCATACGGGTCCTGCGGTGCATAATCAAACGGATCCCGTGGTGTATCGCCGTAGCCTATAACCCGTGTGGGTTCGGCAGACGTCTGCGTCGCGGCGGGGTCGGTATAACCGGGGTTGGAAACAACGCGAGTCGCATCGGCGCTATCGCCAGCCTGCGCGGAACCGTAGCCGCCCATCACGGTCGTCTTGTCCTGGTCCATGCAACGTTTCCTTTCCGTCGCCTGCAAGCATCAAGTTATCCATGCATTCTACCCGCGCAAAAGCCTATGATGGGCAAAGCCCGCCGGTATCTACAAGACATGCGCGTGCCTAAGGATCAAAAAGCCCCGCCGAGCCTTGGTAGGCGCGACGGGGCGGGCTAGCAGCTATGGACAGCAGGCTTAGAACAGGCCGGTGATGTCGCCGTCGTTGTCGACGTCGATGTTTTCGGCCGCGGGCACCTTGGGCAGACCAGGCATGGTCAGAACACTGCCGGTCAGCGCGACCACAAAGTGGGCGCCGGCAGAAACCTTGAGCTCACGCACGGTGATGCGGAAGCCCTCGGGGGCGCCCAGGCGCTTGGGGTCGTCCGAGAAGCTGTACTGGGTCTTTGCCATGCAGACCGGAAGGCCGCCAAAGCCCTGCTCCTCGAGCTGCCTCAACATGCGCGCCGCCTTGGGGGCAAAGTCAACGCCGTCGGCGTGGTAGACCCTCGTGGCAATGTCCTCGACCTTCTTGGCCAGCGGCTCGTCCAGCTCGTCGCAGAGGCGCAGGACCTCCTCGGCCAGGGCGCGGCCGCCCTCGCCGCCCTTGGCCCAGACCTCGGAGAGGGCCACGTTGACGCCAAGCTCGTTGCACCTCTGCTCAACGAGGGCCAGCTCGGCGGGGGTGTCCGTCGGGAAGGCGTTGATGGCCACCACCACGGGCAGGCCCCAGACGTCCTTGATGTTGGAGACGTGGCGCAGCAGGTTGGGCATGCCGGCCTCGAGGGCCGCGAGGTTCTCCTCGGTGAGGGCGTCCTTGGCCACGCCGCCGTTGTACTTGAGTGCGCGGACGGTGGCAACCAGCACCACGGCCGATGGGGCAAGGCCCGTGGCGCGGCACTTGATGTCCAGGAACTTCTCCGCGCCGAGGTCAGCGCCAAAGCCGGCCTCGGTCACCACGTAGTCGGCGAGCCTCATGGCCGTGGTCGTGGCCTCCACGGAGTTGCATCCGTGGGCGATGTTGGCAAAGGGGCCGCCGTGGATAAAGGCGGGGGTTTTTTCCAGTGTCTGCACCAGGTTGGGCTTGAGGGCGTCTTTCAACAGAGCGGTCATGGCACCTTCGACCTTCAGATCATGGGCGGTGACAGCCTGTCCGGAGTAGGTGTAGCCGATGATGATCCGGCCCAGCCGGGCTTTCAGATCCAGAATGTCAGAGGACAGGCACAGAGCGGCCATCACTTCCGAGGCCACGGTGATGTCATAGCCGTCTTCACGGGGCATGCCGTTGGCTTTGCCGCCCAGGCCGTCGGTGATGAAGCGAAGCTGCCGGTCGTTCATATCCACGCAGCGGCGCCAGGTGATCCGGCGGGGGTCGATCTGCAGGGCATTGCCCTGGTAAATGTGGTTGTCGATCATAGCGGCCAGCAGGTTGTTGGCCGCGCCGATGGCGTGGATGTCGCCGGTAAAGTGCAGGT
>ERZ773185.380-NODE-380-length-40697-cov-8.785517_pt1 | contig 40697 bp, 38 predicted proteins | sample MGYA00580531_ERZ773185 | MGnify/ENA primary metagenome ERZ773185 (study PRJEB29015, sample SAMEA2737799) | human gut metagenome | biome: human gut; feature: human-associated habitat; material: faeces | place: China | collected 2012 ...
GTTGGTACCTCGATAACCAAAAATGGATCGATAACGTTACATCCGGTGAGTATCAAAGGTATTATCAGAATATGTATAACCTGGAATAAATCAGCTAGAATGAACATCGCAATCGTTGGAACCGGGTATGTCGGCCTAGTTACAGGAACTTGTTTCGCCGAAATGGGTACGAATGTGACCTAGGAACAGCGTACAACAAACTATATCTGCAATTGTTTCCGGCACGATTCTTTCACAGATAACAATATTACTTTACAACCGATTTAAATCCCGCAACTTTAAACATTCGATAACCCGTTAATCAACTGATCAATGGCATCACCCACAAAGGCCACAAGGTCATTGACAAGTTTAACATTTAACGTCCACTCCGGGCAGATACCGGACACTGTAAGAATATAGATGAGGTCATCTAATAAATTCTTCAACTCTTAGAGAATCGCATATAGTCAAAACCGGTTACCATGAGGTTGCTACATAGAAATTGCATACCTTGGTAAATCGTTTATACTTCTATATTATTTTTCATGCCGCTATATTAAAACCTCCACGGCATGAAAGAACCCAAAAAACTTTTCCGCATTGTACGAAACCACTCCCGTTTTTGTATGATCCGGGGATTAAAACTCCCACTCCAACCATATGACACACTGATCGTCAACTCGTTAACGCTGCGCTGAGCCCATGTAAATATACAACCGTTACGGCTATTTCTCGTTCATCTGCATTCATATGGCCGCCCATTTAGCCATCAAGAGCGGCATTCAAAGGTTTGTATAACATATTGACTTATAAAACATAACCTGAATCCAGCTAATCGGTATTTATAAAAGCTATAATAACCAATTGATGAGGTCAAAGTTTACAAAAGAATTGATCAAGGGTACTTTTTATACAGGATTAGCAAAATACCTGAGTATTATTATTTCAATTCTTGTTACCGCTGTTTTATCACGCATATTGACTCCTGATGATTTTGGCACGGTCGCCATTGCAACCGTATTTATAGGACTTATCACTCTTTTTACAGGCTCAGGTCTTAGCCCTGCGATTATTCAAAACCGTAATCTTAATAAAGATGCACTCTCCCACATTTTCTCTTTTACAGTTTATTTAGCTTGTTTTGGGATGGTGCTTTATTTGTTGTTAGCACCTTTGATAAGTTTTTTTTATCAAAATGACACATTGCTATATATTAATTTAGCATTATCTGTTAATGTATTCTTTTCGGTTGTCAACATTGTTCCTAATGCTTTACTATTTAAAGAAAAAAGATTTAAATACATCGCTTTGCGTACGCTGGTGGTTCAGTTTACACTAGGATTTATTTCCATATTAGGCGCAAAGATTGGCTTGGGAGTATATGCATTACTAATTAATCCTATCCTAGGCTCTATACTTCTATTTGTAGTTAGTTATAGATGCTATCCACAACATTTTTGGCCAAGATTCGACTTTGCGTATAGTCGAGGTCTAATGTCATATTCATTTTTCCAGATTGGTTTTAATTTATTGAATTTTTCATATCGAAACATCGATAAATTATTAATAGGAAAATACTTCGGGCTAGACAAACTTGGATATTATGAAAAGTCATACCGTTTGATGATGATGCCTCTTGAGAACGTATCCAATGTGATCAATCCGGTATTGCATCCATTATTGTGCGAACATCAAGAAGATTGGCATTTCGTATTCAATAAGTATACGAAAGTTGTATCCTATTTTGCATACATAGGATTTCCATTAACGGCCTTTCTATATTTTTCGGCTCAGGACATAGTGTTACTGCTTTTCGGACCGCAGTGGGCACCCTCCATTCCTGTATTTAGTATTCTAGCACTCAGTGTAGGAATTCAATTGATTCAGTCCGCTGTGGGTGCGGTATTCCAAGCAGTAGGCCGAGTTAAACAGATGTTCTATGCTGGCGTTTTATCGTTCCTGGCCACAATATGCGCAATCATCGTTGGTGTATTGAGTGGTAGTCTAACCGTTTTAGCGATTTACATAGTCATTGCATTTTATGCTGCATTCTTTATATATCATGAAATGTTAATGCATTATGTCTTCCAGCAGTCCTTGATTCATTTTCTCCCTATTCTGGTGCGCCCTGTCATCGCAGGATTCTGTATCGCCCTTGTATTATGGGGAGGCAAGCAGATTATCCCTAATATATCAGTTCCTGTCCTACAGCTTTTGATAAACGCCTCTTTATCTGTGTTGACTTTTATCGTATTGCAACACCTTCGTATAATTCAAGGAATTCCCATTCTTATCAATGTTATAAAATATGGTCTTCTTCGTTTTAGGACTTCTTAAAGAAACAATTAGCGATAGCTTGCGGATACGCAGAAAGCCGCGCGTTCTCCAGATGCCAGTGACTGGGCGCTGCAATTCGCGTTGCAAGACGTGCAATGTATGGAAAATCGAACCAAAAGATCGCGTAGACATTGATGCTGACGCCCTAGGAAAAGTTCTTCGAGATCCATATTTTAACAAAGTTGAAACGGTTGGACTGAATGGCGGGGAAATCTCCCTATTAAGAGATTTGCATCCGATCGTAGACGCATTGTCATCGCTGCCATCCCTTAAATATGTGCACATAATATCTAATGGTCTATTACCAAAGAAACTGCTTGAATGCTTGCGGTTGTTGAAGGAGAATCTTAATAACCGAGGGGTACGACTCGGTTTTACACTATCGGTTGATGGAATCGGTGATATTCACGAAAAAGTGCGCGGAATACCTGGATGCTTTCAGAAAACCAAATCCCTTCTTGAGACTTTTAATGAGGACAAAACACCGTATTGCGATTTCGCAAATATCGGATGCACAATATCGCAGCATAATGTTGCATATCTCGCGGAAATAAAAGAGTTCTTATCCCAATACGACATTCCGGTATATTATCATTTAGCTGTACCTAATAAACGAATTCATACTTTCGAGGATGCAGAGTATAGTGTATTGAAAGAGCCTCGTGCTGTGATGTTGGCCCAAGAGTTTTTCTACGATTTGTACACCTCAACACGCTTCCGGAAAGCCCCAATAGACAAATTCAAATACTTTGCGAATTTCCACTATCTGAAGAATGGCGGAAAAGGTCGTTTAGCACGTTGCGGATATTTGTATCAAGATGTAACCATTGATGAACATTTAGATTTCTCGCTGTGTGCTACAGCAAGCGAGGTGGTCGGCAGCCTGAAAGAAAGCTGTGCCAACAAACTTGTGAAGTCAAAAGCGATTAAAAAGATTCGGAAACAAAACTCACAGTACTGTGAGACTTGTATTCATTACACGGACAGTCCGAGCTTCAAAGGGCTTATAATCTTTGTATTTAGCCTGGCTCAGGAGCGACTCAGACAGGCCAAACGATATAAAAGAGCACTAAGATGGTTAAAGTAACAATCGTTGGATGGTATGGCACCGAAACCCTGGGTGACCGAGCTATCCTTGCAGGTCTTTTCCGATTGATGGTAAAAGCCTGGGGAACAGATATCGAAATTGCATTAGGGTCTCTGATACCAATGTTCACCAACCGTACCGTTTATGAAGATATAGACTTCTATAAACAATTAGCCAATGCGCCAAGATTGACCATAAAAACATTCGACTCGCTAAAGCCGGGAGAGCTACGAAAATCCATTAAGCATTCAGATGTGCTTATGATTGGAGGAGGACCATTAATGGATATAGAGCCCATGTATATGCTTGAATATGCAATGCTCTATGCCTCAAGACTCAAACGAAAAACGGTAGTGGCAGGTTGTGGATGGGGCCCTTTGAAAATCCCTGAATATATCAGAAGTGCAAAAAATATTGTTGATAATGCGGATATCGCTATTTTCAGGGACGAGAAATCTCTGCACTCATATTTAACCTGTGGAGGTAAGAATTCCAAAGCCATCTCAACCATCGATCCAGCCTTTATCGCTGCATACAGTTTTCATAACCGTAACACCAAGTTGCCTAGTCAAGATCTTATCGCTGTCAATTTTCGTGATGTTACTTTGGACCAGTATGATGGGGATGCCACGAAGTACGAAAAGATTTTCACAGATACAGTACAAAAACTGCTTAATACATTTCCGGATCGTGTACTGCTTGTTCCTATGCATAGCTTTTCTATTGGAGGTGATGACCGTTACCTACTCAACCATATTAAAAGGCTTGTAGATTCTGAGCGAGTCATTGTTGCAAACGATCCAATGAGCCTTGAATGCTTGATGAAAACATATTACACAGCAAAAGCTTGTGTCGGCATGCGTTTTCATTCCGTAGTACTGCAAACCGCTTTGAACGGGAATAATTACATTCTCGACTATACAGACCCTGAGCACGGTAAGACTATCAGTATGCTCCATACACTGGGGATTGAAGGTGCATATACTGACCGTTATTATAATCTAATTAGGGGCAACGGTTGTGTAAAGATTGATGCTACTCAGATGCCTATCCCATTTGATTGGCATCGAATCAAACGATATGAAGAAGAATATGTGACCCAGTTCAAACAATATTCCGTGCGAACAAATGACGAATTTTACATACAGTGATTTGGAAGAAATGATGGCAAAGTTCGCAAACGTTGAGCCTTGTGGCGAATTCATACGTTAGCGGCAGTTGACAGAGTCTATGGTAAGTTTATACATAACATAGACTCTAAATGGAGTATTTTTTTGTGGAAGCCCAGACAATGCGTAAATACCTATAAAAGCCTAATAAATAGAATGTCTGGATTCGGAGAGAGAGGTAGAGTCGATTGAAGCTTATTTGATATTTTTTAGTAAAAAGAAAATATCACAATAAGTGCACAAATTGCCATGTTGCTGCATTCCGCTCACCATCCATAGCGAATAATCACAAAACCGCGTAACCATGAAGGTAGTACATTTGAATTATGCCGACCGGGTGGGTGGAGCTGCTATTGCAGCTTTCCGCCACAATGAAGCGATGCAGCAGTGTGGAATCGATTCAAAAATGTTGGTGGTAAACCGCACATTGCATTACAACCGCACAATAATTACCCCAACTACAAGCAACCTTAAATTAAAGATTGAGAGTTCAATAAAATTCCGATTGCCAGCAATGAAAGTGAACCGCGAGCAGCCCTATGCCACATGGTCACTTGCTTCCAATGGATTCGATCTTTCGAAACATCCGGCAGTACGAGATGCTGACGCTATATGGTTACACTGGATTAACGGTGGCATGCTTTCGGTAGCCGGGATCGAAAAGATCTTGAAACTTATGAAACCGACATATTGGTTCATGCACGATATGTGGCCTTTTACTGGAGGCTGTCACCATGCTCTTGTGTGCCACGGTTATGAGGATAAATGCGGCAAATGTCCTTTTCTTCACTATCCCGAAGGAAGTAAATGCACGAATGATCTCTCGAGGAAACAAATGAAAAAAAAATTGCGTCGATGGTCAAAATTTCCAAACCTTCATATTCTGGCTCCAAGCCAATGGCTTGTTGACTGTTCGCAGCGAAGTACCCTGTTTGGAGAACTGGAGCACACCGTCGTTCGCAATGTTATCGATACGGGGCGCTTCCACCCAATAAATAAACTGGCTGCACGACAACTTTTCGGATTGCCTGTCGACAAGAAACTAATTCTCTTGGGCGCGGATTCCATGTCTAGTCCCTACAAAGGTTGGCCTTACCTGAAAGAAACGTTAAATACAATAGATCCAACTAATATAGAGTGCATTGTATTCGGGAATGCAGATGTGCTCGCTCTTCAAGACAGCATGAAGTTGAAAGTGCATTTCACAGGTAAACTAAGCGATGAGTATTCACTCATAGCGCTTTATAATGCCTGCGATGTATTTGTAACGGCTTCTGTTGCCGATAATTATCCTAACGTACTGATTGAAGCAATGGCGTGCGGACTACCGTGCGTTGGGTTCAACACTGGTGGCATACCAGAGATTATCCGTCATGGAAAAACAGGCTACATCTCTCAGGAAATAAGTGCAAAAGGATTGGCGACAGGAATCAATCATGTATTACAAACATCGAACTACGCTAGCATGTCTGCCACATCACGCGAGCAAATAATAAGAGAGAATTCATACGCGGCTGCAAAGTATGCATTGTGAGGCATTGAGAAAAATATGAAGACTAAAAATTTGACATCAGATAAGCGGATCATCAGAACGTCATCCGCTTACAGTATACCTCGAAAAAACACCTCTCAGGCTCTCTCCTAAGTCAAAAAAAAACACCTAAACATCAAAATCAACAACTTACAACCACAACACATATATACACTAAATCAAAAAGTTTTGCAAAATCGATAATCATAACTCATCAGACAGCTAACAACGCAGAACCAATTAATGAATTCGATATGCAGGTAATTTACACGCGCATACTTCATATCTTCATCTGACCAAGATATATTTCGTTTATAAACTTTAGAATTTTGGTATTCGGCATTGGAAAACTACATCCAGAATAGTTTTCTCGAAAAAACACAATGGAAAAAATTACACCTATTTATATTTATATTAACAATTTTGTTCGCACCACTCCTATGAAATAACCGCATTATTCTCACTATCTTAAATCAAAATGAAATCTTAAGCGTTATCTGGATAATGAAGAACATGAGGTTTAAAAATGCTTTATGACATATATTGACTTCTTCTTGTTGTTGACTGAACATTGGATGCTATTTGTCCTATCTATGGCAGTAGGCATGACAGCGTTCATGCTCATCGCATTTAGAATTACATCATCTTGGTTGAGCCCTTTGAGATATCAAACAGTGATATGCGGAATCGGTTTCAGCGTTGTGTTATTCCTACTTTTCACACAAAGCATAAGTCGTGAAAACGCAACATACATCATACTCTCTTTCGTTTTGTTTTGGACCGTTCTATTATCCTTGTATAAAAACAAGCAACGGAAAGTCAGCATTCGAATTATTTCAGATTCTTATTATAGCAGTTCCCTATTTTGGCACCTTTATCTCCTAAATATCCTCCTCACCCTTGTCTCCTATTCCAAATTTGGGTTACCTATACTGAACGAAAATTCAAGGTTAGCAGTATACGTTGACAGTGGAGGTTGGGGTGTGATCTATCGATTACAGCAATTCATGACGGTATACATATATTTCTATTTGTTCTGTCTCTATTTAGATAAAAAGAAAACAGTAGGATATATAATTAAATTAATGATATTACCAATAGTGTTTGGCATTCTATCTGGCAGTAGAAGTAGTTTTCTCGGGGTTATCTTCTGCCTATGGGGAGCAAGAACTTATTATTGTGGATTGAAAACACAATTGTATCCTTTTCGTAAACTATTAGTGGCTTTAATCGCAATATCAATTTTCTCATTTTCTTTAAAAGCGGACAATTTATCTATAGCGACTTTGTCCTTCTTGCAAAGAATCGTCTCCTCCGGAGACACGTACTGGATGGCTTTATACCAGAACAACTGGGATGACGTCATAGTCAGCAACCCTCTTAAATACCTGACTATAGGATTCCTAGGACCGCTAAGACTTTTAGACACTTCATCAACCGAAACGCCCATAGGATTCCAACTTTACCAGTTAGTCTATCCGGAGATGGATAATATGGTGGGGCCCATTGGCTATTTCCCTGTCTTGAGCTATGTGTTGTTCGGAAGATTCGGAGGACTATTGTACTCAGGGATATTAGGTGCAATCAGTGCTACAGCTATTTCATTTTCGTTTATTCGATCAAACAGTATAATCATATCATCAGTATATTATTATGCATTTCTCACATCAATGAGCTTATTGTCAGATACCAGTGTGGCAATAAGCCGACTGTTTGATTTTGTTTTAAACATAGCAGTTGTATTCGGTATACTAATCTTAATAAGTTTTTATAAATTGTTGAGATCTTATGGCAAAAGCATTAGTGTCGGTTAAAGGTGGTCTCGGAAATCAAATGTTTTTTTATGCATTTGCTTTATATCTGAAAAACTTAGGGTATAAGCCGCATCTGATATGGTTCAGTTATATTTATACCAAACATCATTATGGAGTTGAGCTTTTTGATTATTTTGAAATCTCAGATAGATGGTCTAAACGAACAAGTGATTTTTTTGTCTATTTTGGATATGCATTACTTTTTTCTGCATGCAAAAGAATGATAGGCAAATTGGTTCGGTTATATTATGAGGGTCGATATCATATCTGCAACCAATCATTTCCTTATGCATTTGAGTTAATTTCAAAACCACAGGGTAAGACAACACAATATTTTGACGGTTGGTGGCAAAATTATGGCTACATTGAACCCATAAAAAAAGAGTTAATTCAACGGTTTAAATTCAAATTGCCGACGAATGGACACTATACACAATATGTTCCACAGATAAGAACTACTAATTCTGTTGCATTACACATTCGTAGAGGTGATTATCTTCATAAAGATTTTAAAGACTTGAATATTATTACCTCTCTAGATTATTATATAAAAGCCATAGCGAATATCAATCAAAAAGTAACAGAGCCTGTATTTTTCGTTTTTACAGATGATCATGAATGGGCAAGAAAAAATTTTGAAGGAGATGATTTCGTCTTTGTTGAAGGGAATGTAGGCCGCCAGTCCTATATTGACATGTACTTAATGTCCATGTGTAAACACAATATCATAAGCAATAGTACATTTTCATGGTGGGGTGCATTTCTAAATCGTAATCCCAATAAAATTGTTATTGCTCCATCAATGTGGACGACCAATTATTCTGCGACATTTATTTGTCCATCTGATTGGACTCTAATTCAAATTTGAATTGAGCTATATGAGTAGACCAATTATTATTGCATATTATCTACCCCAGTATCACCCCACTCCGGACAATGACATTTGGTGGGGGAAAGGTTTTACGGAATGGACTAATGTCGGTAAAGCAAGACCGCTTTTTCATCACCATTACCAGCCGAAAGTACCTGCAGATTTAGGCTATTATGATTTACGCCTTCCAGAAGTGAGAGAGCAACAAGTCACATTGGCTAAAGAGGCCGGGGTGAATGGCTTCTGTTATTACCACTATTGGTTTGGCAATGGCAGACAAGTTTTAGAAAGGCCATTTAACGAAGTCATAGAAAGCGGCAAACCGGATTTTCCTTTCTGCTTATGCTGGGCGAATGAATCTTGGCACTCTAAGTTCTGGAACGTGGATGGCACTGTCAAGAAGAAGCTTCTAGTAGAGCAAACTTATCCAGGCGACAAAGACATCGTTCAGCACTTTGAAAATCTTCTTCCTGCATTTAAAGACAACAGATACATCAAAGTTAATGGTAAACCTGTATTCGTGATATACCAACCCACAGCCTATGAAACAGTCAATCATTTCATTGAAATGTGGCACAAGCTAGCTAAAAAGCATGGACTATCAGGTATATATTTCATTGGTCACGTAGCTGCTCATGTAAATCAAACTCATATCAACCAAATAAAAAATTTAGGTTTTGATGCCGTTAACGTAGTCCGGATGGGAGATGCATCATCGTTCAACCATCGTTTTGCCCGAGCCTTGAGATATTTGCGCCAAAGACTATTGAAGCTGCCTCATCTCATACCTTACAAAAAGATTTACCCTGAGTTGATCGGCGAAGAGGAAAAACGACCTGACGTTTTTCCCACACTCATACCTAATTGGGATCATTCTCCCAGAAGTAAAAGAGCCGCATTAGTGCTAACAAATTCTACGCCAGAGCTTTTCCAAAAGCACGTCCAGCAGGTCTTGGACGTAGTGAAAGATAAAAGCGACAACAATATTGTGTTTCTAAAGTCATGGAATGAATGGGGAGAAGGTAACTATATGGAACCTGATCTCAAATATGGTCATGGATATATCAATGCTTTGAAAAAGGCGTTGGAGAAATTATGACAATGTATTTTGTGAAATTACTTACCTCCTTGGGAATACGATGACACATAAATAAAAGCATCATCTTTCTACCTTGTAAAACCAACTTACAGCAAAATACCATCGTAAATATCGATAGCCATTTTGCGAGACTCGATATTGTAACTTCTAATGTTCTGGTATGTCTAAAATTGAAATACATATCAACAGGAGAAAATTACCGCCCATACTGGGAACTTACGCATAACATATTAAAAAGCTAAAGAAAAATGGTAGTGTTAGATGACATAGTCTTCTCGTTACAGCCAGCAGGAGGAATATCTGCCGTATGGGCTGCGTTAATCAAAGGATTACAAAATTATAATGCCGATTATCGATGTCTAGAATTTGCAGGGAGTCATAAGAATATTTTTCGTCAAAATGTGGAAATCCCTGAAACACATTTGTCTTATCGCAGCGGTTGCGTTGGGATAAAACGGTATATCGATCAGCGTATAAAATGGAACGAACCGTTCATTTTCCATTCTTCATATTATCGGATTTGTCCATCACACTATGCGGTCAATGTGACCACAGTACATGATTTCATTTATGAGAAGTTCGTACTAGGCTTCAATGCAAAAGTGCATCATTGGCAGAAGTTCAGAGCAATATGCAAGAGTGATGCGGTAGTTTGTATCAGCGAAAATACAAAAAGGGACCTGCTTCAATATTTGCCAAACATAGACCCAGCAAAAATTTATGTCATATATAATGGCGTTTCGGAGGCATATCGTCTGATACATAATACTCGCGAAGAGTGGCGCGATTGTGTTTTATTTGTAGGTGCAAGGGACGGTTATAAAAATTTTGACTTTGTATTGCATGCTTTAGCGCCTTTACACTATCGTCTTATGGTAGTAGGAGCACCATTAACAGAGTGTGAACGCAAAAAAGCAGAAAATCTTTTGGGTCGAGATCGCCTTATTGAACGAGGACGATTATCAGATGTAAGCTTGAATGAAGCATATAACTCGGTTGCATGTCTTGTATACCCATCAAGTTACGAAGGTTTCGGAATTCCTGTGTTAGAGGCACAACGAGCCGGATGTCCTGTGATTGCTATTAGCACATCTTCTATTCCCGAAATCATCGGAGAGACCCCTCTTCTTCTGGACAATCTGAGTGAAGAGAAATTCCGACAGAAACTACAAATAGCCGTGAAACAGCGTGATAACATAGTAAAAGCCGGACTTGATAATTCACGGCGTTTTTCATGGGAAAAAATGGCAGCTGAATACATAGCTTTATATAAAAACCTAATTAAATAGGTTAATTTCGATTCTCTAACCTAATTTTCAAAAACGCAGACGCCATCCAAAGATTGACAAACAAAAAGAAGATATAAAATACGCTCCGTCATACAGGCCAACAAGGGAATATACAACGAACGCGTAGTTTACTACTAACTTCGTTTATGCCTCAACCCGACAATTTCATTGACATCGATATTTTGCCTCTTCAGAGAGGCTACATCAACTACGCCAGATCCAAAGAACTGACCGGCAGCAGCGTGGCGTACGTCACAAAGATGAAAAATGATTTTTGTCGACTGCATCAACCAGACACACTAGAGGCTGATGGAAACCAAGAGCAGGTTGTATAGCAGACCGGTTTGAGACAAACCATATTAAGGTATTTATGGAATTTTTCATGTCTCCCGATAATTGGCAGCCTTGTGCTTGTAAGCTATTTTAGGCCATATTCACTGCTGAAAACCCCAAGTTTAACTAGGAAAAGATAAGCTATCTAGTATAACAGCTATTGCCAATTATATCAATCTCTTCTCTAATTCAATGCTCCGAATAACGGTCATAACCGTCACTTACAACAGTGAAGCGACGGTTGCAGAAACTATGGATTCCGTGCTGGCACAGATTTATCCGAATATCGAATATATCGTCGTAGACGGAGGTTCCACAGATAAAACAATAGATATTATCCGACAATATGAACCATGTTTTCAAGGGAGAATGCGCTGGATCAGCGAACCGGACCAAGGGATCTACGATGCCATGAACAAAGGCATCGCAATGGCCACAGGTGAGGTTATCGGCATGCTCAATTCCGACGACCTATTTATAGATGCCGCAGTGTTAACCGATATCGCATCGGCTTTCGAAGATCGGCAAATCGACTGTATTCACGGGAATCTCTATTTCGTCAGGCATGACGATACAAACCGTATCGTTCGCATCTGGGAAGGTTCTCCATATAAACCCAACTCTTTCGCCCGGGGATGGCATCCGGCCCACCCCACTTTTTATGTCAGACGCGAGTACTATATCCGCTTGGGGGGTTACGATATTGCATTTCCCGTATCCGCAGATTTCGAACTGATGCTGCGCTTTTTAGAGAAACACAAGTTACACAGCCACTTTATAAACCGGTTCTTGGTCAAAATGCGTATGGGTGGCGAAAGCACCGGATCCCTGAGAAGCATTTACGTGGGAAATCGTAACGTCATGAAGGCATTCCACAAAAACGGCATTCCGGTTTCTCCTCTTTATCCGGTGTTCCGCCTGGCTCCCAAAGTGATCAATAAAATCAAACTGAAACTCCATCTAAAATGAAAATCGTAATTATCGGCGGTTCCGGTTTTGTCGGGACCCGCCTAATCGAATTATTGAAACAGGATGTTTCTTTCCACATCTGCAATCTGGATAAACAGGAAAGCCGTTTTTATCCTGAAATTACAACGATTGCCAATGTATTGGATAAAAAGGCCATAATTTCTTTGACTCAGGATACGGATTTGATCGTTTTGCTGGCAGCCGAACACCGCGACGATGTAACGCCTGTTTCCCGATACTATGACGTGAATGTGGAAGGCATGCGGAACGTGCTGGAGGCAATGCAGACCAACCGGATCAAGCGCATCATTTTTACATCGTCCGTAGCTGTTTACGGCCTCAACAAAAAAAATCCGGACGAAACCCACCCGACCGATCCGTTCAACCATTATGGGAAAAGCAAATGGCAGGCGGAGCAGGTTTTACAAAACTGGTATGCCTCTCATCCTGATTTCAATGTAAACATCATACGTCCTACGGTTATTTTCGGAGAACGGAACCGGGGGAATGTTTACAATCTGCTCAAACAGATTTCAGGAGGGAAATTTGCGATGGTCGGGCCCGGAACGAACAAAAAATCAATGGCCTACGTTGGAAACATCGTGGCCTTTATCAAGTTTTTAGCTGAAAATCGCTGTCAAGGGTACGAGGTATTCAACTACGTGGATAAGCCGGATATGGACATGAATGAATTGGTCGCACATGTCGGCCAAACACTCGGCAAGCACATCCCTGCCACTCATTTTCCTTATTGGCTGGGCATGCTGGGGGGATACAGTTTCGATCTGCTGGCCCGGATGACACGTCGTAAAATGACTGTCAGTTCGGTACGGGTAAAAAAGTTCTGTGCCACGACCCAATTCGACGCTTCAAAAGCGTCTCAAACCGGTTTCATCGCACCTTATTCGCTGCAGGAGGGTCTGGCCAGAACACTGGCATTCGAGTTTATACACGATGCATCGGCTGGCATTACCTTCCGTACCGAATAAATACCAAGACCCACACAATGAACTCTCGCCTGTTCAAAAATCACATTTGGGAACTATATTGCCTAAGACAATATATGCGCCTAACCACCAAACGACATATTGGTTGTAAATGCATTATCAGCTCATCAGATGATGCAATTCCTCGTCAAGGAGGATTGGTCGACCGGCTAAAAGGCATCCTGTCGGTATATGCCTACACCAAAGCGGTGAAATGCCAGTTTTTCATCGATTTTTCTTCACCGTTCGATTTACAAAAATATCTGTAACCCAATACTGTGGATTGGAGATTGCCTTCCGAATGGAAACAGAAAGATTTCCTTCACTTTACCCCACTATATCTGATCGGTGAAAACGGGAACCGACTTTCCCGGCATCGATTGACAAAAATACCGTGCGTTTACTCCAATTTTGATTTAATCGACGAAATCAACCGAATCTATGGATTACAAGAGACTCATATGAGTCTCTTTGAGGAACTGAACAGTTCCTCAAAATTGCTCGAAAAGCACGTCGACCGTCACGCAACCATTTTAGACGTTCCATTCATCGCTGTCCATTTCCGCTTTCAACAATTGTTGGGAGATTTTATCGATATCCGGGGCAACACGCTAAATACAGAACAACAAAATACACTGATTAACAAATATTTAACATCATCACAGCTCCTTAGGGAGCAACATCCCGCACACGAAATCGTCGTATTCTCCGATTCACAAAGTTTTCTGGAAACAGCCGCGACACATAATTGCCGGGTAATTCCCGGAGCGGTAGGACATTTGGATTTTACCCGGAATGAGGATACATATATCAAGATGTTCACAGACCTGTGGGCAATCCGCAAAGCCGCACATGTCTATTCGGTCGTATTCGATGAAATGTACCCGTCCGACTTCCCTCGATTTGCAGCTCTTTCCGCCGATAAACCATTCACCCGAATCACACAATCCGACTAACCGTGCAAAACAGGCAATTAAAATATTGATTATAAGCACATTACCCTACCCACACAACAAAAATACCACATATAACAGCCGCATTCACGCTGAGAAAATGCCTTAAAATTTTGGCAGCCGTCATTTTATTTCCATGGCGTTCCATATTTTTCGGTCGTATCTCAATCTTCTCTTTTATTTCATTGAATTCCTCGATTCGCAACAGAAAAAATATTTTCATCGATAAAAGAGTTCACATCAATGATTTTGTTGTCCTGTGGCCTTCATACTTGTCCATCGGAGCCTATTCCCAAATTAATCCGGGCACGACAATATATGGTAAGGTTATTATTGGAAAATACGTAATGATCGCTCCTAATTGCATGTTGGCCGGAGCCAACCACTCCTTCGGCGACCGAAATACACCCATGCCCATGATGTTCCAAGGAAGTTTTTCAAAAGGCGGAATTGTAATTGAAGACAATGTATGGATCGGTGCAAACTGTGTAATTCTTGACGGTGTCACTATCGGGACCGGAAGTATCATTGCTGCTGGCAGCGTCGTAGCCCGCCCGGTCGGTTGCCCCGTACACAATTCTTGGAGGTAATACGGCAAAAGTAATTCGCATACGGGAATAGAATCCCGCTTATTACTTCTAATAATTTTAAATAATCTTTACGATTTTACTTTCAGAAATGATCAAAAAACTTCTCTCACTACCTACTAATCTAGTAGGTAATTTTCATAATATTGAACATGCAGACCCGAACGAATGGTTCTGTACATCTGATCCCTCTGGAACAAAAGTCGGTTCCGGCGGCGGAACAGCCTGGCTGCTGGAACAAAGCTACCGCCATGATACAGATGGCTCTGCAATCGTCCCCGAGAGTAGAGAGGTCCCTAACAGGCAAGTGATTCCCTGGCTGGCAGCGAACAAGCGAATCATCCTCCACGCAGGAGGCCAAAGTCGCCGGCTGCCAGCTTATGCTCCTTCCGGGAAAATACTCACCCCCATCCCCGTTTTCCGTTGGGCACGCGGACAACGCATCGACCAGAACCTGCTCGAACTGCAACTACCGCTGCTCGAGCAAATGATCAGCGAAGCGCCCCGAAACATCAACACCCTGATCGCCAGCGGCGATGTCTATATCCGCTCGACACAACCCCTGGCTCCGATCCCGGATGTGGATATCGTTTGCTACGGACTTTGGGGCGATCCCTCTCTCGCAACCAACCACGGCGTATTCATCTCGGACCGAAACTCCCCGAATACACTCAAATACATGCTCCAGAAGCCATCCGTAACGGTGCTGGACGAACTGATCGAGAGCCATCTTTTCCTGATGGATATCGGCATATGGCTGCTCAGCGACCGGGCGGTCGAATTGTTGATCCGCAAATCGCACAACCGGCCCGACGGAGAGATCGGATACTACGACCTGTACAGCGATTTCGGGCTCGCCCTGGGCGAAGAACCTTCACGTCCCGATCCGGAGATCGGGTCCCTCTCGGTCGCTATCCTGCCGCTCGAAGGCGGCGAATTCTACCATTACGGCACCAGCCGTGAACTGATCTCCTCTACCCTCGCCCTGCAAAACCTGATTGCAGACCAGCGGGAGATCAAACAGCGCAAAGTCAAACCGCATCCCGCCATTTTCACCCAAAATGCCAACGTCGATCTCACCTTCACCTCGGGGAATGCCCAGGTCTGGATTGAAAACAGTTGCATCGGAAACGGCTGGCATCTTTCGGATCATCACATCCTCACAGGTATTCCCGAAAACAACTGGCAGATCGACATCCCCGCCGGCGTATGCGTGGACATCGTCCCGGTCGGGGAGCGGCAATACGCCGTACGCCCGTATGGCTTCAACGATCCGTTCAAAGGCGATGTCCGGGCCGAGGAAACCGTATGGATGGGGAACAAACTGACGGATTGGTGTAAAGAACGTAACCTGGCATTCTCCGCATGCGGCGAAACCGGAACCGACCTGCAGAATGCACCGCTATTTCCACTCTGCGACTCGGCCCGGGAGATTGAAACGGTATTGAGGTTTATGATCGGGGAACCGGGCGAGGGGTCCGGCAGGCAACTTTGGCTGGAACGGGAAAAGTTATCGGCAGACGAGATTTCAAACCGGGCGAACCTGGTCAGGTTATATGCCCAAAGAGATTATTTCCGCAGCCGCAACCTGCCGATGCTGGCCGCAAACTACCGCAAAAGCGTCTTTTACCAGTTGAATCTGGACGATGCCGCCCGCCAATATGCAACACACGGTTTACCCCTTCCCGCGGAATTGTCCGAACAGGAATCCCCGTTGGTTCGGATGCACGACCTGATGTTCCGGTCCAAGGCCATACAGCAGGAACAACCCGAACAGGCCGACGCCTACGAACGACAAGCGTTCGGCCTGCTCAGTGAAACCATCATCCGCACGGCGGCCGGACGGAAACGGGAACCCCGGCTCACGATCCATCCCGACCAGATCGTCTGGAGCCGTTGCCCGGTGCGTATCGATCTGGCCGGCGGATGGACGGATACTCCGCCGCAATGTTTTCTCGAAGGAGGCCATGTCGTCAACATCGCCATCGAACTGAACGGACAGCCGCCGATCCAGATTTATATCAAACCATGCAGGGAATTCCACATCGTTTTCCGTTCGATCGACCTCGGCAATGCAGAACGGGTTCGCACCTGGGAAGAGCTGCAACAATTCACGACGGTCGGTTCCCCGTTCTCCATCCCGAAAGCCGCCGTAGCGCTCGCCGGATTCCTGCCCCGGTTCTGCTCCCGGTCGTATTCCTCACTCGAAGCCCAACTCAAAGAGTTCGGTTCAGGATTCGAAGTCACGCTGCTTTCGGCCATTCCGGCCGGATCGGGACTGGGTACCAGCTCTATCCTCGCCGCGACGGTACTGGGCGCATTGAATGATTTTTGCGGGCTCGCCTGGGATAAAAACGACATTTGCCAGCAATCGCTTATCCTGGAGCAACTGCTCACCACCGGAGGCGGATGGCAGGATCAGTACGGCGGCGTCTTCCACGGCGTGAAATTGCTGCAAACAGTACCCGGAACAGGACAGACCCCAGCTATCCGGTGGACTCCGAACTTCCTCTTTTCCGATCCAGCCCACAAGGAGTGCCACCTGCTTTATTACACCGGCATCACCCGGGTGGCGAAAAACATCCTTGCGGACATCGTTCGAAATATGTTCCTGAACACCACGGAACAGCTCGATTTGCTGTACGCGATGAAACAACACGCCCTCGAAACTTTCGACGCGATCCAGGCGGGGGATTTCGACCGACTGGGACACCTGGTCGGAAAAACATGGGAGCAGAACAAACGACTCGACGCCGGAACCAATCCTCCGCAAGTCGATGCCATCATCGACCGGATCAAAGACTATATCCTCGGCTGTAAATTACCCGGAGCCGGCGGAGGGGGCTACCTCTACATGATTGCCAAAGACCCCGGGGCCGCACGGCGGATCCGCGAAATCCTGACCCGGAACCCGCCGAACGACAAGGCCCGGTTCGTCGAGATGGTCATTTCGACGACGGGACTGCAAACCAGCAGATCGTAACACAGCCGACCCTACGGTCCGAACCCACACATGTATTTCGCAGCAAAGAGGCAGCCTTCGGCTGCCTCTTTGCTGTCTTAAGGTGCTTCCTCTTGGTCCGTCCACAGCACGTCCAAATTGTGCATTGCCGACCGATAGAACATCTCGGATCGATACATCGGAGGGTTTTCACATCCGACCAACTCCTTCTGAAACGCATACCGTGGTGGCGAATCGCCAATTTTTAATATCTTTACCAAAGAAAAACCATATTTTCCCACGCATGATCATACGCAGCAAAGCCCCGTTGCGGTTGGGACTGGCCGGAGGAGGCAGCGATGTATCCCCTTACAGCGACCTCTACGGGGGCCTGATCCTCAACGCCACGATTAACCTCTATGCATATTGCACGATCGAAGAGACCGACAACGGCCGGATCGAGATCGAAGCGACCGATATCCGGCAACGCCAGGTATTCGATTCGGCTCCGCAGTTGCCGATCGACGGCGTCGTCGACCTGCACAAGGGCGTTTACAACCGGATCATGCGCGATTACACCCCCGGCAGGCTGTCGTTCAGAATCACCACCTACTCCGATGCCGCACCGGGAAGCGGGCTGGGCTCGTCGTCCACCATGGTCGTGGCGATCCTCAAGGCTTTCTCCGAATGGCTCCACCTGCCCGTAGGAGATTATGAAATCGCAAGACTGGCTTATGACATCGAGCGAAACGACCTGAAGCTGAGCGGGGGCAAGCAGGATCAATATGCAGCCGCCTTCGGCGGGTTCAATTTCATGGAGTTCCTTCCGGACAACCATGTAATCGTCAACCCACTGCGCATCAAGCGGTGGATCGTCGACGAACTGGAAGCGAATATTTTGCTCTATTATACGGGGGCTTCCCGTTCATCGGCCGCAATCATCGACGAGCAGAAAGTCAACACGACGCAGGGCAACCGGCAAGCCGTCGAAGCGATGCACCGTATCAAACAGAGCGCGTTAGACATGAAAGGTGCGCTGCTGACCGGCGACATCGGGCATTTTACCGAAATCCTCGGCAACGCCTGGGAAGACAAGAAAAAAATGGCCGCATCGATTACCAATCCCCAAATCGAAAAAGTATTCCGGGTCGCACTCGAAGCCGGAGCCACGACCGGAAAGGTCTCGGGCGCAGGCGGCGGGGGCTTCATCATGTTTGCCGTTGAACCGACCAAACGGGTGCAGGTAGTCCGCGCACTCAACCGATTGGAGGGACGCGTCGTCGAATTCCAATTCACCGAAGGAGGAACGCACGGTTGGAAAATCTTCACCAAATAAGCAAATAATAATCAGTAATCATTTTGGAACAGCAACCTTTACGTTATCCCCGTCCCGAGCATAAACCCGGCCCTGCAGGTCTGGATGCGATTATTCTGGCCGGGGGGCTGGGCACAAGGCTGCGAAGCGTCGTGCAGGACCTGCCCAAATGCATGGCCCCGGTGGGCGGACACCCATTCCTGTACTACCTACTGGAATACTTGAAAAAACAAGGCGTCCGGCGTGTCATCCTGTCACTGGGCTATCTGCACGAAACCGTCGAGGAGTGGATTGCCAAAACCCCGGCCCTTTCCGGATTCAAATTCGTCTACTCGGTCGAAAGCGAACCGCTGGGCACCGGAGGCGCGGTCAAGCAGGCCCTGGCACAGGCCACTGGAAACGAAGTCCTGATTCTCAACGGCGATACGCTGTTCGATGCGGATATCGAAGCGCTGGTAGCCGCCCACCGCCAACGGGGGGCTGCACTGAGCATGGCACTCAAACCGATGGAGCATTTCGACCGGTACGGGACCGTTACGACCGATGGAGAGGGGCGCGTTACGGCTTTTCACGAAAAACGCTTCTGCACCCAAGGGACGATCAACGGCGGAGTCTACATACTCCAAACGCACAACTCGCTTTTCGACGGAATGCCCGCACGATTCTCCTTCGAAACGGAGATTCTCGAAAAACAGGTCGGCAAGGGGAACCTGTTCGGTTTTCCCGACAACGGTTATTTTATCGATATCGGTATTCCATCCGACTACGCCAAGGCCGAAACCGACTTTAAAAACATGTTCGATGGCACAACTCGGTAACCGCACATACGACACGCTTTTCCTGGACCGCGACGGGATTATCAACAGGCTCAGGCCCGGCGACTACGTCAAAAGCTGGGACGAATTCGAATTTCTGCCCGGAGCCCTGAACGCGCTGACCAAATGCAACGCGATGTTCCGCCGCATCCTGGTCGTCACGAACCAGCGGGGAGTCGGCAAGGGCCTCATGACCCGGCAGGCGCTGGATGAAATTCACCGCCGGATGCTCCAAACGATCGCTGCACACGGAGGCCGTATCGACAAAATCTACTGCTGTACCGGACTGTCCGAGAACGATCCGTGCCGCAAGCCCAATATCGGGATGGCCTTACAAGCGCAAAAGGAGTTTCCGGAGATCGATTTTGCATCGGCGCTTATGGTGGGCGACACTTCCTCCGACCTGTTGTTCGGCCGGAACGCAGGCATGCACACCGTCCTGATCGGAGAAGACGACCCGCAGGCTGACTACATTTCGCTGCACCAATTCTCAGCATCCCTGTTATAAACCGCTCAAGTATTGAAGCCATACAAAGATCCATCATCCAAAAGTCCGGCGGCCGGACGTTCTCCGATAACAAAACTCCCTGTTACAATAAAATGTAACAGGGAGTTTTGTTTACCGGGACACAGGCACCGCCATGAAACCCATAATACCAACCCTCTGAACCTCAAATTCACCCCAAACCGTTAACCCTAATAGCCCACAGCAAACAATTACCGGAAACAAAGTCCGCGAACCGGGCACAACGATTCTTGGCAGACTTTATGCGGATTCCGAATTAAAGATGAACAGTTGAAACAATCCGATCCCCTCACGGTGAAACACTTGCCGCCAATGACAGATAAATTACCAAGTATCACCATCAATCCCTTATTAATCCACTATTATGAATCGGGAAACAACTCGCTATTCCTACCCGTGCAGCCGCCACACGGGATTGCAACGGCAATCGGGACGGCTGCCGCCCGGAACCGCATCATCCGCGGCAATCAACGTCCGGGCCCCGGCCACGAGCGTTGGTCGCGAAAGCCACCAAAAAAGCCGCTAAATAAGAGAAAAACGGAAAGCCTCCGTCCATCAGTGGAAACCCGATCTTTCGGGGACGGTATGGACAAGTACTCTGCTACGTCCGGCAACATGTACCGCAACAGCACCCGGCTGTGATTTTCGTATTTCACAAACAGGAGGTTAGACAGGACTGCAAAACGACGCTTCCCGTCAAACCGCCGGTTTCAGATCCGAAATCAGTAGGCTGCCGAGAGTCAAAGTTGCCGATTTACGAACCGGAGGAATAAAACGGATTACCTATTTTTGTATTGGTTATGATGGTCACAGAAATAATACAGACCTGAAATAGCAGCAAAAAGACAAAACCATCAAAACAAAGAGAAGAGGATACCTACATCCCAATTATAGAAGTAAATATCAAATAAACCTACAATCAATCCGAGTAACCACAATCCCTTATTCCGAAGGTAAAAACCATGAAGCTGGTCACGGCGCAACAAGACCATGTTAACAGTTGGGCCCGGATTGCCGAACGGGTTTGTTGGGAAGATTGATGATTAATCGGCAATCCGGATTCAAAACGGCCTCACCTTCGGGATGAGGCCGTTTCTTTTTGCAGGCTCAACTCTCCCCTGTTTAGAACGGAATTTCTTCTGTTCACGTAGACTCTGCAAAAAATCTCCCTTAAAAAAGCGCCTTCATCCTCTCCCCAAAATTTTTGTTCCGGGATTGATAATCAGTCCCGTTATAACATGTTCAGGTGCATTAATGGTGCATAAGGACGCGTTGCGAGCATATACCGCACACTGCCGGTTACCGTCGTTTCGTTAGGTAAATGGCTTCATATGCGCCAATTTAGCCGCGTGAACAATAAAAACTATGTATCTATGGTTATCGCTTATTTAAGAATCAGCACTGGCAAACAACACATTGCAAACCAGCAGGATGAGATCATGCGATTCGCCCTATCCAAAGACCTCGAGATCCACAAATGGGTTACCGAAGTGGTCAGCGGAAAGAAAGCGAAGAAAGAGCGCAAATTGGGCAAGACTTTACGCCGCCTCAAACAGGGTGACATCCTTATTGTTACCGAACTGTCGCGACTGAGTCGTACACTGACTGAAATCATGTCTATCGTCGGAGAATGTCTCGAACGTAAAATCACGATTTACAGTACGAAAGACGGTTATGCATTCGACGACAGTATTAACAGCAAGGTACTTTGCTTTGCATTCGGCCTGGTAGCGGAGATCGAGCGCAACCTCATCTCCATGCGAACCAAAGAGGCTCTCGCACTCCGCCGTGCCGAAGGCATCCAACTCGGACGCCGCAAAGGAAGTTGTACGAAACTGCAAATCCTGATCGACAACCGTAACGATGTGATCAAAAAACTCAAATACGGACAGTCGATCATCAGGATTTGCCGTGACTACGGCGTTTCCCGCGATACATTCAACAAATTCCGGAATCGTTATGCCTCGGTTCAGGAACTGATCGCGAAACGACAACAACTGGCGAGTTGAGTCGGGTTACCGGAAGCTGACGTCCATTTATAAAAACGTATAATTTACATGAATAAAGTTTTACACACGGACAAAGCAAAGTAGCAAGCCTGTAATCTCATTTTCTGTATTTCCCCGGAAGTATCCGCAATGCGGGTCTCCGGGGATTTTTCCATCAGCTGAACGAGAGCACATACACGCCGTAACGGTACAAGGTTTGCTTCTTTTTTAACCATAACCTTATTGACGTAAACCTCTACGGTATTGCTTTACACCGCCACGATCCCATGAGACTTTGGTCTATCCATCCTGCCTATCTGGACCCGGCAGGCCTTACGGCCTGCTGGCGCGAAGGCCTGCTGGCCCGAAAAGTATTGCTGAACCAAACCACAGGCTACCGCAACCACCCGCAACTGGCACGCTTCCGCCACTGCACCAATCCGTCAGCCGCCATCGACACATACCTGCACGGCATCTGCGACGAAGCGCACCGAAGGGGCTACCGCTTCGACAGGAACAAACTGGGAACCGACGACCCGGCACTGCAAATAACGGTCACAGACGGACAACTCGCTTACGAATTGGAACACTTACGCCATAAATTGCTTCGGCGCAGTCCTGAAACCGCATTGCTACTGCCCGGCGCGGAACCAGACGGGGAAACGGGTACAACGGAAAGATGCGACCCGGGACCGGAAAAACAGATTACCATCCGACCGCACCCTCTGTTTTCGGTCACATCGGGACCTGTCGAACCCTGGGAGAAGATCAAATAAACGGCAATTCACAGAGCGCCCCTTCTCCTGCAGCCCAAACCTCATTCACCGATCATAAAATCCAAATCAGGCAAAGATCCGCCGGGATAGGCTTCACTTGTGTTTGTATGCCGACGGCGAGATGCCGGTATGGTGTTTGAAGTATTTACCGAAGAAAGACTGCGTGGAAAAATTCAGTTCATAGGCGATCTCCTGAATGCTGAGGCCGGAATACCGCAACAACGCTTTGGCTTCCAGAATAACGTATTGATCGATCCATTCGGCGGCAGACTTGCCGCTGACCTCTTTGATGACCGAGGAGAGATATTTGGGTGTAATGTGCAACCGCTCGGCATAAAAGCCCATGCTCCGTTCCTGTTTATGATACTGCGTGAGCAATTCCATAAACCGCTCGAAAAACTCCTCACGGCGACCGCGGCGAAAACTGACTTCCGGCACCTTGTTCTGATGGATTGCCAGTATTTTGTAGAACATCGCCTCGAGCAGCCGTTGGATAATGGCAGGCCGGTGAATATCGTCCGAAGAGCGCAGTACGCAACGGATCGTCTCGTAGAACATGTTCAGCACGGAATGTTCCTCTTCGGTAATGTGTATCGCAGGATTATCTTTCAGGTGCATAAAGATCGGAATAGCCTGCTTCAGGTCGATATGCATCTCTTGGATGAACTGCGAAGAAAGTACGATCGCACTCGCTTCGAAATCGTCACTTTGCGACCAGAACTGCAACAGGTGCTCGCGATGGAACACCGCGAGCATCCCCTCTTCGATCCGGTGAGGCATCAGGTTGACACTGCCGTTCAGCCACCCCTTGCGGCAGATGAGCAGCACGACACCGTCCATCCGGTGCGGATGCTGAAACAACTTGGCATTGTAATTGACCCGCTCGCCGATAAACAACCGGTCGTCGAACAGGTTACCGGATTTTTCGTCACTCTTGCTGCAATGAAACAAGTCCGCAAGCGAATAGATGCCAGGGGTGGAAAATGTGTCCATTTTTACCATTTCTATCTTTTTTCACCTTCAAATATAGGGTAAATATGTTCCTTATCACAAGAAAACAGACATTTAGAACAAAAAATCAGGACAGCAAGACTTTAACCTGAACCACCGGAGCGTGACCTTTGCAACAAATCCAGCCCATGCTACGAATTTTTCTTCTCTTTTTGCTGGTTGCCCATGCAACTATCCTGCCCGGCAAGGCCATCGGCCAGGAACGGCAAACGCACCATGCCCGGCTCGCACAGCTGCCCGACAGCGACAGCGTACGCCGCGAGATTGACCGGGAACCCCCGTTCGGGATCTACAAAGACAACTATTTCGTAACGGGAAGCAGCTTTTCGCACGGTGGTCCGAACAAATACAATTCAGACGCGAAGTTCCAGATCAGCCTGCGCTACCGCCTGATCCAGGGCGTATTGCCCTATAACACCTACCTTTTTCTGACTTACACGCAAAAGTCGTTTTGGGAGATTTACCGCAAATCGAAGCCATTTTCGGACAATAACTACAACCCGACCCTGGGGCTGGGCAACCTGCTGCGGAAAAATGGGAAAGCGGTGGGGTTGGTGATGCTGCAATACGAACACGAATCGAACGGACGAGACAGCATCTGGTCGCGCAGTTGGAACCGGATCAGCCTGCTGGGACAAATCTTCTTCAGCCGCAACTGGTCGATGGAAGTGAAACTATGGGCGCCGTTTTCGCTGGACGATCCCAACCGCGACATCGTTTATTACAACGGCTACGGGCTCGTGGCAGCCAATTACAAAAGCGACAACGAGCGGCTCTGGTTGTCGGCGTGCATTACCAAACGCGGCGGATGGAACCTCAACGCAAACACTGAACTCGAGGTAGCCTGGCGCGCCATCCGTAAATGCAACCTCTACCTGACGCTGCAATACTACAACGGCTACGGCGAAGGCCTACTCGCCTACAACCAGTTTCACAACTACCTTCGCATCGGGTTCGTCATCAAACCGCGCCATGTAAGCATCTTCTGAACCGATGCTTCACTATTTTCAAGGTGGATTTTACTCTTCTTTGGGTTCGAATGCACTGCCCGGCATGCCGCAGACGGGACAAACATAATCCGGTGCCTCGCCGCTCATATCTCCTCTGTGCAGATAACCGCAGACCGGACAGACGTAATCCGCCTTTCCTGCCTGCGAAACAGGAGCATCCTTCGGCGCAGCGGCAGGTGGCGCAACAGGCGCAGCAACTGCGGGTTGCGCCTTTGCAACGGATGCCGGCGAACTTTCCTCCGGCACAACCGAATCCTCCTCGGCCCGGTAGGTCGGAGCATTCTTGGGAGCACGCCCCTTAACCACTTTATGGTAATATTCGTACGTCATCGGATGCGCATCCGGTTCGCCGGGCAACGTATCGAGCAACCGGGCGAAAACGACCTCATGGGTACCGCAATCGACCGTATGCAACACTTCACAAACCAATCGCCCGGCAAAACATCCTTTCACCAAAGGGACGCCCCGCAGGGAGTCATAACCGTAAGCGGCGTATTTATCGCAGTCACGGCTGCACTGGAACCCGAAAATAGGGATAATACTACGATCGGTCCGCTCGGCAATAACCGACAGTCCGAAACGGCGCGTGCGTTTCACGGCACTGAGGGTATAATTGTTTTTATTGAGCGACACCGCCAAAACCGGTTCGTCACTGGTAATCTGAATACAAGTGTTGATAATACACCCAACGGGCCTTCCGGCGTCGCTGGCACCAACCACATACATGCCGTAAGAGAGGCCGTACAGTACCGATTTATCCATTTTGTCAAAGGGTTAGCAGGAATGTCGCGTGAAGGTAGGCAAAAATAGCGGCAGATACAAACACAAAGCAGGGAAAGCACAGCCTTCCCCGCAAACGACGAATTCTACAAATTTCTTCGTAAAACAAACCTACCAAGGTACTTCAATCGTGCTACCTTTTACAATATTGGGATATGAACTGAACAAATCAATGGAAGCCCCGCCGGCGTACTCCGTTCCTTCGATTCTCCCGGACGAAGATCGTCCGCTTTCGATTAAATGAAGCGTATGATATGGATGGCTCTGGGAGACGTAGGAAAACTGGAGAGAATTCTGCAAATTGGCTTGAGCATTGTACACTCCGTCAACCTGTGTAGCGATCACTTCAGTTCCCATTTTCGAAATCACCAGACAAATGTAGATGGTACGAGGTTCAATCTCAGCATCACTTCCATTAGAACATTGGATGTCAACACAATAACCAGTCCAAGATAAAAACAGAAAAGCAAGCATTACGAATAACTTCTTCATAATAACAAAAATTTAAGGGATTAAACATTGGATAAAAAATCAGATGTTTCACATCAATGCAAAAAGTGATACGAACGTACAATTCCGAATTCCGCAAAGGGAATAATAATACTGAAAGGCATCAACACCGGGTATACACCGACCCAAGATAAAACCGGGAAGGATGATTAATGTCCTTCCCGGTTTATTTCGACACCTCCGGCAGGTTCAGAACCACCCGCCGAATGACATACACCCCGATTACAGGTTAATCTCGCTTCCTTTCACGTAAACGTATTGAGAATCTTGTGAAGGACGGAGCATTTCAATATCCGCTCCGTAAGTATAATTCGAGCCTTCGATCCGTCCTGATGAAGAGCTTCCTTGCGGAATGTAGTACACGTAACCTGTCTGATGGCTTTCCGAACTGTAATCGAACGAAACTTCACTCGCAACCGCAACCTGCGCATTGTAATCCCCGTTGACCCGCGTAGCGATCACCTCAGTTCCGGAGCTCGAAGTAACCACACAAATGTAAACCGTTTGTTGCTGGGCATCCGCATTAACTTCGGAGCCGGCCTGACCGTTTGCACAATAACCTGCCACCGCCAGTGAAAGGAATGTGAACATCATCCATTTTTTCATGGTAAAAAAATTTAAATGGTTAATAATAATGAAGTGAATGATTCGGCGGCCGGAATCAGGAGAGCTTCCTCCTGGCCTTCCGGAAATAAAAATAGCAAAACAATCCTCATTTTATACTATTAATTTACAATGACATGCAAATAAATATTTTGCAAAACGACGAAGATGCCTTTTTGAAACACCATCCGGAGGCCATAAAAAAACCGGCGGCCTCAGCCGCCGGCGATACAATATACATTGCAAACAAAAGTTTGTTCTGAAAAAATTTTAAAAACCCGGAAAATACTCTGTTTGGCCACACCTGTTATTCCACCCACGGATCGGAAATCGGGTCAAAAGTCCTACGGAGCCAAACCCGGTAACGTACCGCAGGATGCCAGGTATTCCCTGCAGAAGCGAAATCGCACAGCGGTACCTGCACAATTCCGGCAGCGCGCCCTTCGGTATCGGTCCCGAGTTTCATCGGGGCCGAAAAAGCCATCCAAACTCCTGCGGGTTTATCGGTAACAGGCATCAATTCCACATATCCGCCACTCGTTTGCACGACGCAGGTTTCATCGACAAATCCCTCGCCCAGGCGCGTGTCACGGGCGAGAACCACCGGACCGCGTTCGATTGCCTGATAGCCGTTCAGCTCCGTCAACCGCCCGCGCATATCGAAATTCAGCGCGATCTTATCGCCCTCTTTCCAAGTCCGGGACACGGTCAGATAACTGCCGGGGCGCACATCGGCCACCGCCTGGCCATTGACCGTCACCATCGTTATCTTGCTCCAGGCCGGAATACGCACCGCAACGGCGAATTCACGGCTCTTGCGGGGATTGACAGTCAATTCGACACTGCCCTGCTCGGGATAGTTGGTCTGCTGGCGTAAAATCACCTCTCCCCCCGCAAGCGGCACTTTCGAGACAGACTCCCCGTAAAGATTCACGAACAACGTATCGGCCGCACAGGTAGCCATCAGTTCGGGAATCATCGCAAAAGCACGCGGGCCGTTCATGTTGCAACAATTCACATGCATTCCGCACTGCGGCCCGCCAGGCGAACGCACCCCCTCAAGCGGGCTGTATTTCGCAATTTGGGAACCGTCGCCTTTCAATGCGGCCAGCAAAGCGTTATAGACCGTCCGCTCGATCTGGTCGGCATAAAGCGGATCATGAGTCAATTCCAACAGGTGTCCGCACAATTGCATCCAGGTCATCGTCACACAGGTCTCCATCATGCTGTAGGCCGGTGTCGTCTGCATCCGGCGGCCATGATAGAAACATTCGCCGGCACTACCCGAACCGGCGATATTGATCTCTTCATCGATAATGTTCCGCACACTCTTTTCGGCAGCCTTCAGGTAATCGGCATTGCGGGTGAGCGCATAAAGCCCCAGCAATCCATCGTAGCACGACATCATCTCATAGGCTTTCTGACCGTTTTCCCACGACCACCACGCCTGTGCCGACCCGTGACTCGGGAAACGTTCCGCCACCGGCACATCCGCAAGCGCTTTCGACACCAGCTGCGGACCGTCGGGAGTCTCCCATTCGGAAACGATATATTTCGCAAAATCGAGGTAACGGCTGTCCATCGTGCGATTATAGAGCATCACCATCGGCACGAGTACCGAACTGGGCGGCATTCCCCGGTAATATCCGGCACGAACGATACTCTCCTGCGCGGGAATTTGGGTCAGCAGGTGGTCGGCAAGCTTCACGGCCCCTTCAAGGCTCTTTTTGTCACCGGTAAGATCATAATAGGCAAGCAGGCCGAGCATGGTGTATTTACGTCCCCAGACATCCCAGCCCCCGAGTTGTGCGTCCGGAGCATAGTTACCGATATAACCGTCCGGCGACTGTGTGGCGAGGATCGCCTGTACGCCGCGCGTAATCTTGGCCAACAGCTCCGGATCCCGGTTGTAACGGTAAGAACCGACAGCCCCAAGCGTCCATTTTCCCCAGAATTCACTCTGCCAAAGCTCCTTTTCGTCCCGCTGCTTAAAAGGTGCGACGAGCGACAGTTCGTCCTCGCTCATCACCCGCTGGCGAATGCAGGCGTTCATACGCTCGCCCAACCGGCCTTCGAGTTGGGTTTGTACCGCAGCAGGCAGCGGAGCCGGTTTGGCTTTCGGGGCCCGTTTGGGAGCGGCTTCAACGGTCAGAGTTGCGCCTGACAACAGGCAACAGAGAATCAATTTAAATCGTATCATATCAGGGTTAGTTTACGGACATTCATCGACAACCGTGTGCCGGAGTGCTAAGATAAACAAAATCCCATAACAGGAAGAAACGGACACGACAAAATTAGGGCTCGCCCGCAACGAATATACATGCGCTCGACCATAGCCGACAAATGCGACGATTGCCGGACGGATGCCGGTAGGACAATCCGGACCAGACATCACATTATCGAATTTTCACTATTTTTAACGAAGAAAATAAGCCGCTTCGCCAAGGAAAGCGCATAACAAGGAAATATACAAACAGACCTGAAACGCTCCTACACCGACAGAAAAGAGTAATTCGTCAAAAAGCGATTTACTTCGACCCGGCAGTATAAAATTAAACACTCACCATGGAACGCAGACAAAAAGTACTCGACTACCTCGACCGAACCGGAATCCCATACGAATATTACGAACACCCCGAAGCCCCTACCATCGAAATCGCACGGCAATACTGGCACGACGACGGTTCTAAACACTGCAAGAACCTCTTCTTCCGCAACCACAAGGGTAACCGCCACTACCTGGTCGTATTCGATTGCGACCGGCAGTTGGCCATCCACGACCTCGAGCACCGGCTCCGGCAAGGGAAGCTTTCATTCGCTTCCGAACAGCGCATGGAACGCTATCTCGGACTGCGCCCCGGTTCGGTATCACCTTTCGGGCTAATCAACGACCTGGAAAACCACGTCCACCTATTCCTCGACCAGACACTCCGCGACCAACCCGCATTGAGTTTTCATCCCAACGACAATACCGCCACTGTCGTGATTCGTCACGGAGCATTCCTGCAATTTCTGGAAAGTTGCGGCAACAGTTACGAATTTATCGAACTATACTGAACCTCGGAGACACATTTTCTCCATTTGTACTCTCCCGGCAGAATGGAAGCAATCAAAGGTCAAACACACATTCGGATTCTCCTTTGCCAAAGAAAATATACGAACACAAAAAGCCTCCGACTACGGAGGCTTTTTATCTGACAGTTCATTTGATATTTTCGTAGCGAGACCGGGACTTGAACCCGGGACCTCAGGATTATGAATCATGCGCTCTAACCAGCTGAGCTATCTCGCCATCCCTAAAACCGAGTGCAAAAGTAATCATTTTTTCCATCCATGCAAACCTTTACGGCAAGAAAAAAGCGATTTAACCGTAAAATCGGGACTCAACCCGATCTACGTTACATCTCACAAGGAGATGAATTCCCCGGCAAAAAAAGAACCCTGCATCGCCTCAACGATACAGGGTCCCTAATGGTTCCGGGGAATCAAATGACTGCACCCCGGGGCGTCTCGGTTATTTTACCTCGATTTCCTTTTCCTTCGGCTTTTCAGCTTCGGCACTATTCTTAGGAATCGAAATATTCAGGACACCATCCTCGACACAGGCAGCAATCTTATCCTTTTCCACATTATCGGGCAGCAACAGTGTCTGCTGGTACTTGGAATACGAAAATTCGCGGCGCAGGTAGCGCCCGTCTTTTTTCTCCTCGCTCTGTTCCTGTTTCTTTTCCATAGTCACCACCAACTGGTTCTCATCGTTGACCCGGATCTTGAAATCATCCTTCGTCAGCCCCGGAGCTGCCAGTTCGACCTTATACTCTTTATCGGTTTCGAGAATGTTGATAGCCGGTGCGGCCGAATTACTCTTTTCCATCCATTCATTACCGAAAAAGTCATTAAAAATACCCGGTAACCAGTTCTGAGATTTTTTCGTCGGTAACATAATCTTGTCCTCCTATATTTGGTTAAGTTTTGCGTTTTCATGCTCCGGATTCTTCCGGATTCACGGTGTAATTTTTCAAAACCTGTGCCAGATACTTGAACGGGACATACCGGCAAAAGGAGCGCCAAAATTACATTAACAACTGACAACAAGACACTTATACTGAAATTTTGTCACTAATCCAGACACGCGCAACTCCAAAAGAAATTGCTACGGATTGGCTTTCCGGTTGAACTGCTTATCTTTGTGACGAAGAAAAAAATCACAAAAAAGTCCGAATGGAAAAAATTTGTCCCCGCTGCGGCGCCCGTTTCGAGTGCCGGCATGATTCGATCGAATCGTGCCACTGTACATCGGTGCGCCTTTCGGACGAGCAACGCGACTATATCGCACGTAATTACAGCGGCTGTCTTTGCCATCACTGTCTGGAGAATATAACAACCGAACCGCATCCGGTCTCGGTACGGGAACTTGCCAACTTTCTGCTCGACCTCTCACGCACCCTGATGGGAGCGGGCGCTCATACCTCCCGCGTGGTACGTAACGTGACACGTATTGCCGAATCGTTCGGCTACAAAGTCGACATGACCATTTTCCAGATGCATATCACCATGACGATCCGCCATGCCGGGGACGATACCATCCGGCGTACGTCAGTCGGCAAGATCGGGCCTGCGGCATTCAATTTCGACATTATTTCACAAATCAGTTCCCTGAGTTGGGAAGCGCACGACGAACACCTCTCGTTCCGGGAACTGACCGAGAAATACGAGCGAATCATCCGGAAACCACGCATTTCAAGGTGGTGGGTACTCGTGCTGGTCACGGCGGCGAATGCCTGTTTCTGCCGCCTCTTCGGCGGGGATGTCCCTGCAATGGGACTCGTCGCAGCGGCCACTTTCGTCGGTTTTTTCGTACGTCAGGAGATGAGCACGCGCCATGCGAACCACATGGCCATTTTCTTGATCTGCTCCTTCATCGCATCCCTGATCGCCTCTGCCGGCTTCCGGTTTCATCTCGGCACCACGCCGGAAACCGCCCTCGGTACGAGCGTACTGTTCCTGATTCCCGGCGTGCCGCTGATCAACTCGATCTTCGACCTGCTCGAAGGACATGTGCTGGTAGGAATCTCACGCGCAGTCAACGCGTTGATCCTGATCGTCTGCATTGCGCTCGGGCTTTCGGCCACGCTGTTAATCTTAGGACTCGACACACTATGAACTGGGATGTAATCGGACAACTTCTGGGAGACGGCCTGCTTGCCGCCGTCGCGGCGATCGGATTCGCCGTAATCTCGAACCCGCCCCGCAAGGCCATCTTCATCTCGGCCCTGCTGGCTGCCGTAGGGCACGCTCTGCGTTTCTACCTGATCCGCTACACGCCGCTCGACATCGCAATGGCATCCTTGGTGGCGGCTTTCACCATCGGCATGTTCAGTATGCTGTTCGCCAAACTGATCCACTGTCCGGCCGTAATTTTCTCGTTTCCATCGTTGCTGCCGATGGTTCCGGGCATGTACGCTTACAAAACGGTCCTGGCCCTGATGCAATTCATCGGAGGGGGCGACGTGACACGCCAGAACGAACTGATGGTCGAATTCTTCCGTAACGGGCTCACCACGCTGTTCATCATGTTCGCATTGGTGATCGGCGTCGCATTGCCGGTGTTCATCTTCCACAAGCAGTCGTTCATGATGACCCGACTGCTCAAAATCAAACAGAAGCCCCCGCAGCACGCCTGCAAACAATAAATCCCGCTCTTAAGAGCGGGATTTAAGTTTTCGCGGAATTCTTTTCGCGGACTATTCCTCCGCTACACATATTCGCCCTACAACCACTATTCGCCCCACAGCCGCGCCAGGTTCACCAAGGTCCGGCAGGCCCGCTCCATCGTATCGACCGAGCAGTATTCGAATTTACCGTGGAAATTCATTCCGCCCGTAAAAAGATTCGGGCAGGGCAATCCCATGTAAGAGAGCCGCGAACCGTCGGTACCTCCGCGGATAGGACGCACCACAGGCGTCACGCCCGTCAGTTTCATCGCCTCTTCGGCCTTTTCGACCACCTCCGGATGCGGCTCGACCATTTCACGCATGTTGTAGTACTGGTCTTTCAGCGTCAGCGTAATGACTCCTTCACCGTATTTCTCAGCCAACAGCTTCACGGCACTTTGCAGGTAAACCTTTTTCGCCTCGAACTTTTCGCGCGAGTGGTCGCGGATAATGTATTCCGAAGCAGCCTGCTCGACCGTCCCGTTAATGCCGACCAGATGATAGAAACCGTCATATTCTTCGGTATGTTCGGGACGTTGGGCGGCAGGCAACAGCGCGTTGATCTCGCAAACCACCTGAAGCGCATTGATCATCTTGTCCTTGGCGTATCCGGGATGGATGTTGCGCCCCTGCACGGCGATCTTCGCGCTCGCGGCATTGAAATTTTCATACTCCAACTCCCCTTCGAAACCGCCGTCCACCGTATAGGCGAACTGCGCGCCGAAAGCCTCCACATCAAAGAAATCGACGCCCCGCCCTACCTCTTCGTCGGGCGTGAAACCGATCCGCAGTTTGCCGTGCGGAATTTCGGGATGGGCCATCAAGTATTCGACAGCCGTCATAATCTCGGCCACCCCCGCCTTATCATCGGCTCCCAACAGCGTCGTACCATCCGTGGTAATCAACGTATGTCCCTTGAAAAAGGCCAGTTCCGGAAAATCCGCCACACGCATCGTCAGCGTATCGTTTAACCGAATGTCATTGCCGTCGTAATCCTGCACAAATTGCGGTTTCACTCCGGCTCCCGCCATGTCAGGGCTCGTATCCACATGCGAAATCAATCCGATGACGGGTTTCTCCTCGTGCCCCGGCGTCGCCGGAACGGTACCTGTCACATAACCGTGTGGGTCGATCTCCGCATCGGAGAGTCCCAGTGCGAGCATCTCTTCGAGCAACAGGTTCAGCAGCGTTAACTGCTTGGCCGTCGAAGGGAATGTTTCGCTCTGCGGATCGCTCTGGGTATCGACGGACACGTAACGCAGGAACCGCTCCACCAGCCTCTCCCGACTAATCTTAATTTCCATTTTATTATGTCTTAATTAATTTCGTTTTAGCTACTTTACAACATTTGCGACCGGTTCGGCTTACTCGGCCTCGGGTTTGGCTCGCAGACTGTCCCAGATGAAATAACCGATAATGGCCACATACATTACCACGGCCAATATTTCGGCCCCGGAAGTGGCGTTCCACGACGAGGCGAACCAGTCGGCCCCGAAATACTTGAGCAGCGCACTCACCACGCCCATCAGCGCTCCGCCCGCGATAAAGCCCGACGCGATCAGTGTTCCGCGCTCGCGCTGCGCCTTTTTCCCGCGTTCACTGCCGCTGCGGCTGGCCACATACCAGCTGATCAGGCCGCCGACCAGAAGCGGAGTATTGAGTTCCAGCGGAATGAACATTCCCAGCGCGAATGCCAGCGCCGGCACGCCGATCATCGTCAAAATCAGCGCCAGTGCAGCACCGGCCAGGTAGAGCATCCAAGGGGTGGCGCCGCCCTCCATCAGCGGCTTGATCACCGCAGCCATCGCATTGGCTTGCGGAGCGACCAGCGCCCCTTCGCCGACAAAGCCGTATGTTTTGTTCAGGATCATCATCACACCGGCCACTGTCGCCGCGGACACCGCCGTACCGAGGAACTTCCAGCCCTCCTGTTTCGCGGGGGTAGATCCGAGCCAGAAACCGATTTTCAGGTCGGTGATAAAACCTCCGGCCATCGCCAGGGCCGTACAAACCACCCCGCCGATAATCATCGCCGCAGTCATGCCGCCCGTTCCGGTCAGCCCGGCGCTCACCAGTACCAGAGAACTGAGAATCAGCGTCATCAAAGTCATACCCGAAACCGGATTGGTTCCGACGATGGCGATCGCATTGGCCGCCACGGTCGTGAACAGGAATGCGATGACAAAAACGATCAGGATCGCAATGCACGCATGAAACCAATTGTTCAGCACCCCGAACTGGAAAAATATAAAAGTAGTCAGCAACGTAGCGATCAGCACCGTAAGGATCAGTTTCATCGGCAGGTCGCGTTGCGTACGCTCGGCCGTCTCGTCGGCTCCTTTTTTCCCTTTGAGTTCGCTGACGGCCAACCCCAGCGCCTGCCGGATAATCTTCGACGAACGGATAATACCTACGACGCCCGCCATGGCGATGCCGCCGATACCGATATGGCGCGCATAGTTACGGAAGATCTCTTCCGGGCTCATATCCCGCAGCAAGGTCGTCACACCTTCGCCCACAGCGATGGTCTGCCCGTCGGCAAAATGGCTGATAAAGGGAATCAGCACAAACCATACGGTGAACGATCCGGCGCAAATGATCGCGGCGTATTTCAGCCCCACGATGTAGCCGAGCCCCAGCACCGCCGCGCCGGTATTGACCTTGAACACCAGTTTGGTTTTGTCGGCCAGCACCGTGCCCCACTGCATGATCCTCGTCGAAATCTCTTCGGTCCACCAACCGAACGTACTGACGACGAAATCGTACAAGCCGCCGATCAGCCCGCTCACGGCCAGCAGTTTGGCCTGATTACCCTTCTTTTCCCCCGAAACGAGCACTTCGGTAGTGGCTGTCGCCTCCGGAAAGGGATAACGTCCCTGCATATCTTTGACAAAATATTTCCGGAACGGAATCAGCAGCACGATACCGAGCAGGCCGCCGAACAGCGACGAGAGGAAAATCTGGTAGAACTGCGCCTCCAGTCCCAGAATATAAAGCGCCGGCAGCGTGAAAATCGCCCCGGCAACGATAACGCCCGAAGTGGCGCCGATGGACTGGATAATGACATTTTGTCCCAGCATATTTTTACGGCCGGTAAGGTTACCCACGCCCACCGCGATGATGGCGATGGGGATAGCCGCTTCGAAGACCTGCCCGACCCGAAGGCCCAGGTAGGCGGCGGCGGCGGAAAAGACGATGGCCATCACAATACCGAACAGGACAGAATAAAGCGTGACCTCTTTCGGACGGCTCGCGGCCGGCATGACGGGATGATACTCTTCGCCGGGACGCAGTTCGCGGTATGCGTTGTCCGGCAGTGAATTGGACTGAATGTTTTCGGGTTGGGTGTTTTCGGATTGCATTTTTATCTGATCTGGTTATCTGTATTATATGCTTGATCGATGACCTGCGGACCGGGGAAAGCCACAAGCCGCCCCTGCCGCCGGCGGTGCCGGCTCGACAGTACCCGCACCGACCGGATAACTCTTATCGCAAGGCCTTTACGCGAGCAATACCGCCACGGTCCGGCAAAGCAACCCAAAGGTAGCCGATTTTAGCGAAAAGTGGAAAAATTCCGTTAAATTTGCCCCCCGAAACCGGGACGGGAAACACCCCGGACAAACCTGATCCGCCCATGTGGTTAGCCCTCGCCTTCCTTTCGGCCCTGTTACTGGGCTTCTACGACGTATTCAAAAAACAGTCGCTCGACGGGAATGCCGTCCTGCCGGTACTGCTGCTCAACACACTGTTTTCTTCGCTGATCTTCCTGCCGTTTATCCTGCTTTCGGCGTGGATGCCCGAACAGATGGCCGCCCATCCGCTGATTTACGTCCCCGCCGCAGGATGGGAAGTGCACCGCCTGATCCTGCTCAAATCGCTGATCGTACTCAGTTCATGGATGCTCGGCTATTTCGGTCTCAAACACCTGCCCATCACGATCGTGGGGCCGATCAATGCGACACGGCCGGTCATGGTGCTCGTTGGTGCGATGCTGATCTTCGGCGAACGGCTGAACCTCTGGCAGTGGATCGGCGTCATCCTCGCCGCCGTGTCGTTCCTGATGCTGAGCCGCTCGGGACGGAAGGAAGGTATCGACTTCAAACATAACCGCTGGATCTTCTGCATCGTACTCGCCGCATTGCTCGGGGCCGTCAGCGGCCTCTACGACAAATTCCTGATGCGGCGGCTCGACCCGATGCTCGTCCAATCGTGGTACAATCTCTACCAACTGGGAATCATGTCCGTCGTGCTGCCCGCCCTGTGGTGGCCGCATCGTGCCTCATCCCCATTCCATTGGCACTGGAGTATTCCGCTGATCTCGATCTTCCTGTCGGCAGCCGACTTCGCCTATTTTTATGCGCTGAGCCTCGACGGTTCGATGATTTCGGTCGTATCGATGGTGCGGCGGGGCAGCGTCATCGTCTCCTTCGCATTCGGAGCGATGCTGTTCCGCGAAAAAAATCTGCGCAGCAAAGCGGTTGACCTGGTGCTGGTGTTGATCGGCATGCTCTTCCTCTACTGGGGATCGAGATAGCCCGCGGCTGCCTATTTCCTGTTTCGGGATTCATTTCCCATTCGCACACACCTCCCGTTTAACGAAAGGAATATACTGCGCCCAGTCCCAAGCCGTCACGTCATGCTGCCCGGTACGCAGGTGGTAGCCCACGCGGTGCGCCAGCGGTCGATCGGCCGGAGGCATCGTAAAGGTATCCAGCCCCCGATACCCGTACAGCGCATACACTTCTCCGGCATGCGCCGCCGAAAGGAACTCTCCGCGCGGATCGGCCCACAGGTCTTCCGTCGCGCTGGCCACGTAGGCCGGACGCGGAGCCATCAGTGCGATCAATTCATGCTGGTCGACCGGTAAAGCCGCTTCGTTGTTGCGGTATTGCTGGAAATTCGGACAGAACCAGTATCCCACCGGTCCGCAAATCAGGTCCGCCGTCTCGCCGAATTCGCGGCGGAAAAGGGCCGCTCCCCCACAACCCGAATTGGTCGAAATCACCGCTGCGAACCGCCGATCCTGCGCCGCAGCCCACAAAGCAGTTTTGCCGAGCCGTGAATGTCCCGTAACGGTAACCCGCGAAGCATCCACTCCGGGTGCCTGTTCCAGATAGTCCATAATGCGGCGGAGCCCCCACGCCCAGGCCGAAATAGCGCCCCAACCGTCGGCCCGCTGCAACGTGTCGCCGAACAGGCGGATCACACTCCGATCCCGGTTACCCGTCCCATCGGGATAGATGTCGTTATAGCATGCGGTCACCAATCCGAAACCCTCGGACAGCAATGTATCGACCGGCCAGCTCCACGCATTACTCCCCCGGATCGCCTTGCTGCCGTCGTGATCGGTCACGCCGAAACGCTCGTTATTGCGGCACCAGGAGATAGTCGGCAGAATACCTGGATCGGCGTTTACCGTCTGATTCCCGTAAAAATTGTATGCCAGGAACACCGGCACCCCACGCTGGTTACCGCGATGTTCACCGGTCGCTTTATCTTTAGGCAGATAGATCAACACCAGCACATCCTGCCGATCGGCCGGCAAACGGCCTGTCGCCGGCCGGACAAAGCGGATGCGTACCTGACGGCGAATCGCACGCCCGTCGAGCGCCTCCTCTTCGGACAGCACGGTGTACTCCGTCGATAACGGCACTTCCGGTGCCGGCACATAACCATACATCTGCGACCGGAACAGCGGCAGGATCTCCCGGTCCCGGCGCGATTCCCACTCCCCGACCGAAGTCACGCGCCTGCCGTCGTTGCCCACGAGCGGTTCAGGCAGCCTATAATGCGGCACTTTCGATTCATCATAGTTGGCCTTGTCCGCCTGCGCCGCGACACGGCCGGCACCCAGCAAAAGCGCACCGCCGGACAGCACTGCGCATATCCCGGCCTTCCGGATACGCAGCCTGCTGCACCATCCGCACTTCTTGATTGGTTTCATCTTCATCCGTTTTTAGGTCATCCGATTAGCTCGATAAAAATCTGCGATCGGGAAAATCCACTCCGGACCTCGTCCTGCGAGGTTCGCCAAACGATCCGATATCAGGAGATGCCCGCCGGATAAAGATAGCAAAAAGTAAATTTTCGGAAAAACCGCCTCCCTGCACATGGACCTCAGGCCCTACCAGAATACGATATTGACGGCGATACCGAGTGTCGAAGAGGTACTGAGGTGCTTGACATTGGTCTGTTTGGAAGCCCCGTCGGCATTATAAGCGGTCACAGCCAGATTGGCCGGGGAAAAATTACAGTCGTAAAATATGCGGACCCCGAAATTACGTTCAACCAGATAAGTGAACGACAAGCCGGAACCGAAACCGAAATTGCCGGTTTCACCGAGGGCCACCATCGGCAGCCGCAATTCTCCGGGCGCCGACGACGATTCGGAAGAGGAGGTTTCAAAGTCCGGATTACCACTACGTCCCCAAGGCCGCTCCGCATTCCTCTGCGCAATATTGCCATGCGCGACATGCCGGAGTGCGGCATCTCCAGGAGCGGAGGCGGTTTGCTGATCGTTGCTTTGTCCCACCACGGCATTGATTTCACTGCGGCGCATATGATAATAGCCGACCAGCAGTTTCGTTCCCAGCAGCCAGCGGTTCGTTACCGGATAAGAGAAATAGGGTCCGGCCATGATCTGCGATATTTTGAGCGACGAAAGCTCGATCCGCTGCAAATTCGCGGCAAACCCGGGGTGAGCCTCGAAATACAGGTCGTTATCGATCGACATGGGGATACTGGCGCATGTAAACCTGCCGCCCACACCGATATAACGGTTCATGAACCAGGCCCCCTCGACGCCGACATTGGCACCGGTAGAGAAACGCAGATTCAGGTCGCCGACGGGCGCGATATGCCGGTTCGCCCAGCTGAAACCCGTATAGAGACCGAAAAAAGAGGATTTACGAGCGTAGTTGAATTTCGTATAATCCCGTTCTGCCCGGCGCAGTCCGCGATCCTTGTAGATCAGGTCGGCCAGAAAATACCCCAACTCGGTCGACAGGATGCCGATCCCGGCCCCCATCAGCACATCCGAGAGCCAGTGCTTGTTATTCATCTGGCGAGTCATGCCGATGCACGTCGCTATGGTGTACCCCCCGATACTGTACCACGGGCTCCGCGTAAGGCCGTATTCCTTATGCAGCATCGTCGCAGCCATAAAAGCCGTCGCGGTATGCCCCGAAGGAAACGAATTGTTGCCCGAACCGTCGGGACGGGGCTGGTTCACGGTATATTTGAGGCCATTGACCATCAACGCCATCAAACCGGCAGAAAACGCATCCGAGACCAACATCCTCCCCCACGAACTGCGGCTCTCCACGCCCGCGACTTTCAACCCGAACATCAGTGCCATGGGAGCGTATTGCAGGTAATCGTCGAAATCGTGGCGGAACGTAGGCATATAAGAGTTGCGCAGGTCGCAGAAATGGTTGCGCTCGCTATTGACGGCAATGCCGGCTACCATCAACGGCACGGCGATATAAGTCATTTTATAGGCCCGGGTAGTGGTCATGCGGTCGACCCCGGCACGGAACTTATCCCAACCGGTAAGCCTGATGGTCGTGTCGGGTCTCACGGTATCGATTTGCGAAACACCGGCCCAGGCTGCATGCTCCATCCTGTCCGCCATGCTGGAATCTTGGGCTGCCGAACCCGTCAAAGAAATATTCGCCACTCCGTTCCGCAACGTGTCCTGCA
>ERZ773185.381-NODE-381-length-40626-cov-15.683370_pt1 | contig 40626 bp, 37 predicted proteins | sample MGYA00580531_ERZ773185 | MGnify/ENA primary metagenome ERZ773185 (study PRJEB29015, sample SAMEA2737799) | human gut metagenome | biome: human gut; feature: human-associated habitat; material: faeces | place: China | collected 2012 ...
GCTCGTTCCCAACGGTGGTTGGTGAACATCCGATTGCTCTGGCAATGGCTCTGTTCGTGTAGCCGGCGTTCTTGAGATGCTGGATTGCGCCTCGTTCCTCTCGCTGTAAGTGCTGTCCCTTCTTGCGTTCTACCGATTCTGTGATATAATCTTGGCAGTCCATAGTGATTGCCCTCCCTTGGAAGAAGTTGTGTGCAAACTTCATTCTACCATGTGGGGAAAATCACTATGGATTTTTTCTTAGGTGTCCAACTTCATTTTACAATCGACCGCTAAAAATTGATACGCCTGGCTTGAAAAAACCCCTTGCTTCTTGGCCTGATCGAAGGTACAATACCCCAAACCTGAACATGAAAGAGAGCCCTTCTAACCAGGCAACAGCAGTTTTACTGCACCTGGTCAAGAAGGGCTCTCTGACCACATGTAAGACCACAGACAGCGGCGGAATACACGGAAACAGCGGAAACAAGAGTGTTAAAAAGTAATTGCTTTGGAGCGGAAAGGACTATAAATTGCTATAAACAACTATAAAAAATGCCGAAAATCTCTTTGGGAGCAAGATGCCGGGAGTTTGAGTCTCCCCACTCGGACCATCGGAGTATCCTTCGTGGTACTCCGATTTTTTATTTTTTAAATTGTGCCGTGATAGTTGTATGGAAACGTGCAATTTTTTGCTTATTCCCCTCTATCTGCAAAGAATGATTTTTGTACTTTCAAAAGGGGGAATAACTGTTGTACTATAAACAATGTTTCAGTACAATACAAAAGGGTGCCGGACTACCGAGCTGGGTCCAATGGACGCACCATTCAGAGGGCGAAACCCACTGTGAAGAGTGCTTGATACTGGATGGTTGCTGGTTTTTGGAAGGAAATGCGCCGCCCTGTCCACATCATCCCTACTGCCATTGTACATTAGACCCAATTCCTTATGCCATGGTTTTGATGAATGCAACATCATATAGTGATTACAGAAAATTTGACCCCTATCTATTTGACCCAGAAAATACGTATAGGCATGGAAAAAATCGAGCATTTGAAAGTTGGGGCTATTCTGTTTTGGATTCCGTTTGGCTTAAAAACGAAATCGAGAAACAGGCACTTAAAAAGTACCTATCCGGTGACTATACGTTAGGTAAATTAGACAGACGAGGCCAGCGAATTAACATCAGAGTTACGATTCCCAGAAAAGACGGATCAGTCAGCGTATCATTTATTACGGGATGGATGATTATGCCGAACGGAAAACTCAAATTGAACACGCCGTACGGAGGAAAATAAAATGAAGATGATGGATTGTGTAGAAGTGATTGTAGAAAAAGACAGCTATGCAAAAGAAGGTGTTCACAAGGGAATGCAAGGGATCATCTGGGAGGATGAACCTAAAGACGGTTGCTGGGTCGTCCTTTTTCCTCAATGTGGAGACAAGGAAGATATTGCTGATCTCTACATGAAAGAGGAAGATCTAAAACGGATCCCTGCTATGTCCGCAGATGTGAATGAGCAAATCAGGGCACAGTTTGATTCCTTGGAAAAAGGCAAAAAGGCGGAGGATGTTTCCAATTATATGATTTGATTGGATAAAGCACCTTGCTTGCTGCCTACAAACCATTGATATGACTGGACTTTTCCAAGTCCTATAATTACACTCGGACCAAGAACCGCCTCAAAACTGATGTTTTGGGGCGGTTTGGGATCCGCAAGATACTTCTCCTGATACTCCGGAAACACTTTGGTCTCCAATACTGTAATTCTGCATTCGTGCTGCATGGTTTCACCCTCCTTTGTATTTCACATTCCGTCCGGTAGGACGGGTTTTGTCCCCATTGTATCTGGGAAAGGCTCTGCTGGCAAGGAGGATCAGATTGGGACATCAGGCATATCAGTTTCTAACAAGCTATATACAAAGAAATAGCTGCTATAAAGCATATTTAAAATAGGCCTTTGAACCAACAAACCGAGAGATACGGGCTATAAACAAATCCTAATACTCAAAAAATCAATTATTATAAGAGAAATGGAAGCATTTGAGACTAATTTCTCAAATTTTTCTCACTTTAGTTCCTTCTTCAGAAGAATTTCTTCCTCCACTTGTGATGGTCAATTTTTATAAAAATATATAACTATTTTCCAATCTTTAAGAGAGTTGTCCGCGCTTTGAGAGGTTATTGATAATCTTTTTACGATTATTCGTTTCTGATTCCTAAAACGACTTAAACGGTTGAACTAAATTTTTTCTGGTACTTTCTAATGGTTTTTAACCATTTCCACTACATTCCGCTCACTCTTTGACGCTCTTAATTCCACTGTTTCCGAGTGTTCCGGCACTGTCTGTGGTCAAACATGTGGTCAAAGAGCCCTTCTTGACCAGGTGCGGCACCCGCTGCCGCTGCCTGTCCAGAAGGGCTCTTTTTCATGTTTAAGTTTGGGGTATTGTAACTCTACCGAGGCCGAGAAGCAAGAGATTTTTTCAAGTCAGGCATATCAATTTTTAACACGCCTATACAAAGAATAAGACCAAGAAGTTATACCTGAGGCATAGGGTTTTGCGTCCCTAGTATGCAAGTGGTTTCTGCCCCGACCACAGCTCAAATCCTACGCCGCAATAAACGAGGAATGAACAGATAATGATTTCATTACTCTTGCAGTTCCCCAAATAGATCTACCAATCTGACATTCAGAGTAGTAGCAATCTTTTGGCATTTTTCTATAGTGAGGCTGTGTTCGCCGCGTTCGACTCGTCCGTAGTACGCACGGCTTAGGCCACAATATGCAGCAAATTCATCTTGAGTAAAACCACGTCCTTCGCGATATTTTCGCAGGACGTTACCCAAAGCTACATTTACATTGTAAGTATGCACGGCACTCACCTCCAAAAATATTATACTACAAATACGAAAAAACGCTATATATGGCGTTGAAATTTCTGAGATTTTTTGTAGAATAGATTCAGATGGTGGTTGTACCGCGTATCTAATAAACTTTCTGAGTAAAGGAGTAATCACAATGACAGAGAAAACATTTAATATCCCCGTAGAATCCTTCCGCAAGATTCCAAACCCCTACAAAGAAGGGCCGAGCAGTGTATCGCAAATGTATACCGCTATTTGTGATGTCAAGGATTTGCCCGAAGATCTGATCAACTGGATGGAAACAAACCCCCGAAAGCAGAATACCAACAGTGGCGTAGCAAAAAAAATTAGAGCATCTCTTGTTGAAGGCAAAGATTTTCATCTCCTGAACCGCGGTATTCTCCTTTCTGCCAATGATGTAACATTCAACAATTATGATGGCACCATGAAGTTGGTGTTTACGGACAAGGAATATCACGGCAATGTTGACGGCGGCCACACCTTGATGGTTATCCTTGAAAATCGTGATGATCTGGAACGCGGTCAGCAGTTTGTGAAACTTGAGATCTTGACGGGCGTAGAAGGCATTTTTGAGGATCTTGCTGCTGCCAGAAACACATCTACCCAGGTTCAGGACAAGTCCATTGCAAACTTGAGAGACTACTTTGATATCATCAAACAGGCGATTTCAACCGAACCTTTCAAGGACAGAGTGTATTTCATGGAGAATGACGATGGAAACATTGACGTCGGTGATATCCTCGCAATTCTGAATATGTTTAATTTGGATACTTATCCCGGAATGGACAGCTGTCCTGTTGTTTCCTTCAGTAGTAAGAAACGTTGCATTGATAACTACATTCATCTCTATGAACAGTATGGTGCTAGCCCCGAAAATCCCCATGTCAAAATGAAGCCGATTATGGTTGATATTTTTAAGCTCTACGACTATGTGGAGTCTAAAATTCCTGAATACTATCGTGTTAAGAATCCCAATGGTAAGTATGGAGCGATTTCTGGAGTTACTACTCCGAAGGAGAACCGCAAGGCGCCTGTTTCTAAGTTCTATGAAAAGACTTTGTCCCACGGTTCACCTAATGGATTTATTTACCCCATTCTTGGTTCGCTTCGGGCACTTCTCGAAGAAAAAAATGGTGTGTACAGATGGAAGTGCGACCCCTATGAAGTGTTAGAAAAAATCGGACCTGAGCTGGTATCTATTACAGTAGAAAGAAGCCGCAGCTCCGGCAATGATCCTGTGAAGGTTGGCAAAGACTCAGTCAACTGGCAGACTCTGTATATGCGTGTTATGCTTACCGCAATGGGCAACTAAACACGTTCGACCACCCAGTCAATGACTGGGTGGTTTTTTCTTGACTTTTTTGCTACTTAAGTATATAATCGCAACATACTTAAGTAGTTTGGGAGGTGTCCAATTGGACTTCTGTTACAGATTTCCTGCAGTAAAGGGATTGCAAGCCGGCAAGGAATACTATATCGCGATGATTCCCCTTAGACTCTTGAGCAAAATTTTCGGAAATGATGATGAGTATATTCCGCCTGAGTATCGTGCCCAGCGGCGGCTGAATACTACCCGCATTCCTGTAATAAAAGACTATATTTTGGATAACCGTGATTCGTATGTTTTCTCCGCCTTGGCTGCGGCAATTGATGGTGAGTACAACTTCGCTCCATCTATGGCCTCTGCAGATCTTGGAATTTTAGAAGTTTCCATGGACGCACGGTTCATGATTGTCGACGGTCAACATAGAAAAGCTTCAATTATCGAGGCTATCACCGAAGACGAGACGCTCAATACTGAAACCATTTCCGTAGTTTTCTACGAAGATAAGGGATTGCAACATGGGCAGCAGATGTTTACCGACCTCAATAAGCATGCTGTGAAAACATCTAACTCGATTGCCGAACTTTATGACTCTCGTGACGCTTTGGCTGTAGTGACAAGACGGGTTATCAGTGAAATTGAGTTTTTTGACCAGTATACAGATAAAGAAAAAGACATTCTTGGAAAGTTTTCATCGAACTTTTTTACGCTAAACACATTCTACAAAGCTAACAAAAAAATCTTAAAGCGTGCCGAATGTAATGATTCTGCAGAGGCTTTCTTGAAGCAGTATTGGTCCGCTGTGGTAAAACACATTCTTCCGTGGAACGAATTGACCAATAAGGAACTCAGCAAGGTGGATTTACGCGAGAAATACATCATCACACAAGCCATTATTATTCAAGCGCTTGGCGTTTTAGGCAATCATTTTCTAATAAACGATGACAAAGAGCTTGAGAAAAGTATCGCTGGGTTAGAAAAAGTCGATTGGCTTAGAAGTGCTGAATGTTGGAAAGGCAGGGTTATTCGTAGCAACGGTAAGATTATCAACAGTAACGATGCAGCAAGGCTGGCCTGCAATGTGCTGAAGGAAACTTTAGGGATTCCTCTGGATTCCGAAGACTTAGTATATGAAGAAAAATTCACTAAAGGAAAATGAACCCTATGTTTACAGTATTTAACGATATTATTGCGGAGATGCGACTTGTCTACCAGCACGATCAGCGCCCGTGGATGCTTGGATTTAGTGGCGGAAAAGACTCTACCCTACTCTGCCAGCTCGTTTTTGAAATGCTTCACACTTTGAAACCAGAAGAAAGAACAAAAAAGATATATGTTGTCACATCAGATACGATGGTAGAGAACCCCATTGTAAAGGACTACATGTATCGTATGAATGCGGCGATCAATACTACCAGCGAAAGTGAGCATCTCAATGTTGAAGCACACATGCTGCATCCAGAGATTCGACAAACTTTCTGGAGTTTGGTAATCGGTCTGGGATATCCGACCCCAGAAGCGCCTGGTTTCAGATGGTGTACCGAACGACTGAAGATTAACCCTTCAAATAAGTTCACTTACGATACCATCAAAAAAGATGGAGAGATTGTAATCCTTTTAGGTGTTCGAAAGGCAGAAAGCGCTGCTCGTTCAAAAAGCATATCTGCCCATGAGATTGAAGGGAAGATACTATCTCCCCATACTTCAATCCCCAAGGCCTATGTATATAACCCCCTGACAGAAATTGAAAACTCCCTTGTGTGGGAGTATCTTCTCAAAGACGATGCCCGTAGTGCATGGGGAACTGATAACAAGTATTTGTTCAGCCTTTATCAAGGCGAAACGCTGGGCGAAGAGCAAAGTGTAGTCGGTGAAGTAGATAAGGACAAGATCCCGATTACTGGTAATTCTCGTTTTGGGTGCTGGTGCTGCACCATGGTCAAAGAGGACAAGTCGTTGCAAAATTTCATTGATCACGGGGCAGAGAATCTGATTCCTCTCCGGAGATTTAGAAACTGGTTGGTAGAGTTGAGAGCCACACCCGAGGCACGAGATTGGCGCCGTAGAAATGGAACTGTCTACTTCAATTCCGATGGCGACTTTGGTCGGGGACCATTCACACTGGATACGCGAAAAGAAATCCTAAAGCGTCTTTTGCAATTGGAAGATGAAACAGGATTTGAGCTCATTACAATTGAAGAATTGAAAATGATCGATAAAATGTGGGAAGATGAAGGAGATCTTTCCAGACGAGCTCTCGTAGATATCTATTATGAAGTGCGAAATAAACGACTTCCTTGGGATCAATTTAAACACGCAAAATACGATAATGATACCGTTCAGCGGATTGATGCGTTGTGTCAGAAATATGAGGTTCCCTTCGAACTGGTTTCTAAACTTTTGATTGCCGTTGACAACACAAAATTTTATACCCGATCTGCTGTAAGTGCTCGCGAGGTTGAAAAAATTATGAACCAGGGTTGGTTGCACTACAGCAATATCCAAGAAGGACTCGAAAATGAAGATTGAACGAATCGAATTAAATAACTTTGGATCATACGAAGATATAAATTCCTTTGATGTCATGACCCATGATCAATCCAAACGAATTATCATCATTGGCGGAAAAAATGGTGCAGGAAAAACTACCCTTTTTACAGCCATACAGATTTGTTTGTACGGGCATGCATCTTTCGGCTTTAAAACTTCAGGGAAACGATATCTAAAGGAAATCTATGACTTAATCAATAATCAAGCTCGGTTGGACGAGACCAAATCTGCATATGTGAAGATTTGTTTTTCTGAAAGTCGTATTGATACTGATCATTATGAGGTAACTCGATTTTGGACTTGGAGCAACAGCATAATTACTGAAATTTTTTCGGTAAAGCAGAATGGTGTATTGCTGGACGAAGAAGCTGCAATGAATTTCCAGAATTACCTCTTGCACCTCATTCCTCCAGAATTACACAAACTGTATTTCTTCGATGGTGAAAAAATTGCTGACTACTTTTTGGATGAGCAGCACAATAACATTAAGGACGCGTTACTTATCCTAAGCGGTAATGATACATATGAATTGCTATACAACAATATTCGACGACTTTTAAACGGAGTTGAATCCGGCAATGAATCCATTGCTCAAAATTATGCAGACCAGAGAGAGTCCTTGACAAAGTACTCTCAAGAAGAGGCGCAATTAATCGGTGAGATTGCCGAATTGCGTACAGATGTTGAGCGTCTTGAGGCTGATCTGAATCACGAAAACAAAGCATATGCCGCCAACGGAGGCGTTACACTTGAAGTTTGGAAAGATTTGCAGAACGCCCTAAAAGACGAAGAAGAACGGCGCGAGCGGATTAATTGGAACATGAAGAGTGCAGCGGCAGAGATCCTACCATTTATAATTGTGAAGGACTTATTGGCAAATGTTAAAGAACAAATTTCGGCTGAGAGGGATCTTCAGGCCTATAGAATTCTACAGAGTTCTCTGAATACATCCCAGTTCAAGCGATGCATCTCCAACACAATGAAGAAAACAAGTAGCCATAGCCCCGCTGAAGATACGAAGCTTCTCATACATGCAATACAGTCTTTCTTTGAAAATCGAGACTTGGAGAACAAAATCCCAATTTTTATGCTGTCAGAGGATGACGGGCTCTCAATTCTTAACAAAATTGCGGCAGTGGAGGAATACAATACCGCTACCTTTAGCAAAGACAGGCGGAGAATCGAGAACTCAATCCAGCGAAGCACCGAGATCAGAACACAATTGCAAAAGAGTTCCATCGAAAATTTTGAGAGCCATGTCAAATGTGTTTCCGACTTAACCAATCAGATTGAGCGACTCAAATCCGAACTAGCGGGCAAAGAGACTGCTCTACAAGAACTTCAAGAGCGAACAAAAGAATTGAAAAAAGCATTGGATCATAGTCGAAAGGCTCTGGAAGCCGAACTGAAAAAGCAATCTGTGTCCGCACTTTCCGATCGTATGCTTCTGCTGGTAGAAGAACTTCAGGAACAGCAATATAAAAAGTTGATTGCAGATGTTGAGTACGATCTCAATCGAAAGTTCAGAGAGCTTATTCGAAAAGATGATTTTGTCGATCGGATCTATCTTGGCAATGATTTCTCGCTACACCTTGTCCGAAATCAGGCAGTTGAGGTTTCCGCACTTAAGATTACAGCAAAGAGGCATGGTGCTGCCGCTCTGAAAGGGAGTCTGAAACAGGTTGGATTCCAATCACTGATAACTCAGCTGAATACAACAGAGGAATCTCTGGGCTTTGCCTTGGCTGATTTTGCTGAAGAGACGATTACACTTCCGGTAGAACTTGACTATACTCGTTTCTCAAATGGTGAAAAGCAGGTTCTCGTAATGTCATTGTATTGGGCAATTATGAATCAAAGTCACAACAAATTGCCGTTTATCATTGACACTCCGTTTGCGCGTATCGACACTGAGCATCGCGCCAACATTACTGAAAAGTTTTTCAAAGAACTTCAGGGGCAACTTTTTGTACTCTCTACAAATGAAGAGATTCGGCACGAGCACATGGTCTCACTTGAGCAGCAGATTGCGAAAGTGTATATGCTTGAATACGGAGAGGACAAGCGTACTCGGATTTCCGAAGGAAGCTATTTCGAGGTGAAATAATGTCGTTTAAACTTAAAACATCCCGGCAAACGGAAGAAATCTTCAATCAAATTGAGGCAAGCGAAAAACTGCCGTGGCCTACCCTCATGAGGCTTGCGTTATCTCTATCTATTCGCCAAGGACCTTTGATGGAGATTGAGTTATATTCTGATAGTCTGGGTAAAGAATTGAATCGTCCAACAATCACCGGAGACGCAGACAGTCTCTATAAATGCCTGATTGAATTGCAAGAAGGTCGGCATATCCCTGACGAAGAATACTTTCCTACTTATGTGAAAGGTCATTTAGAACGTGGTGCCCGTTTATTGGAACAAGAAAAAAAGTATTCAAGAGATTTACTTGTGCATTTGACGGAGTTGGACAAAGGGCTGTAATTGCCCTTGGGATTCTGATGAGAAATAATACGAGGGCTTATGTAAAGATAAAATTAAAATACTGAAGGTGGTGTGCGGTATGGCCAACAAAAATAAATTATCAATTTATTTGATAAAGAGAGGTATCACAAGTGTAAACGACATTTTTGATTCTCCGGACAAAATCAGGATATTTCAAAGATATTCTGAAACTTCTACCGCATATTTTGTACCGTCTTTAACACACGAACCGGGTTGGCTTCAAAGTTTTTTCCGGCGAGGTAGTGACGGAATGCTTCTTCAGGCAAACTCTCGCGTGGTTCTCATTAAAACACTGGAGATTGATGGAGAGTTAAGAACATTTGCGCTTACTTTTGGCTATGCAAGATTTCTGTTTCGAGAAGATATCTTAGAAGAACAGTTTGGCCTAAGAATTGTTCTTAACAGCATTAAGCAAAATGAGCTTCGAAGAATCTCTAAGGCAAGCGTTGGTTCCAATCAAAAACAGAGTGATGAACAATTACCTAAAAGCAGTGATATTTCGGAGTTTGGCTTTGATGTCAACCGAGATCTCATGAAGACTGTCAGTGGAAAATCCGATGATGAGATGTTCGAAAAAAGCATGCTGACCGGAGGAGATATTTTTAGCCTTACAGTTTCAAGAGATATCAATAACATCGATGAGCTCCTCATTTTCTGCTACAGAAGATATATGGAAGAAACTTATAGAGAGCGATTTGCATGGATTGACAACATTAAATATGTTCGAGAGAAAGCGGCAATCGAAAGACTTAACACAAAGCTGATTCAAATGATTAACGAAGAAGCATTTGACCGAGTTTGGATGGCTGTTCCTGAAGTAGTAAAGTGGGAAGATATTCGTGATTTTAAAATTTCTGGAGTAGAAGATACTTATAATGATATTTACATAGAGAAAGTCGTCTCGTCTATGCGAAACGATTTGACTTGCTTGGATCAACTCCAGAGCAAGCGTATATACGCAAGAGCAAGCCGAGATGAGAACGAAAATGTTTATGAATGGTCTGCTTATAAATGTATTATTGCCGAGATTGAGTTAGAGGGGCAGGCATATAGCCTGAACAATGGGAAGTGGTATAAAATCAACAATGATTTTGTTGACCGAATTAATCAGCAATATTCAAACATTTCCCTCTGCCAAGCTGAGTTTGTGGACTACACACATGAGGATGAAGATAGCTATAATGCTGCGCTAAAAGAGGCACTTGATAATTCTTACCTTCTTCACACCTATAAAATCGCAATAGGTGGTGGGCAAGGAAATAACATTGAGCCATGTGACGTTATGTGGAGAAATAAACTTATTCACGTCAAAAGAAATGGCGGTTCCAGCCAGCTTAGTCATCTATTCAATCAAGCACTTGTTGCAGGTCAAATGTGGCTTGATCAAAGTTTTAGAGAACAATTGCGCCTTAAAATGCAAGAGGATGGATATCGCGGAGCCGTACCTGAGCCATACCATGCTTCTGATTATGAAATCGTAATTGCTATCATCAATAGATTCACTGAAGTTAGACCCAAGATTCCATTCTTCAGCAAAGTCGCAATGTGCTTTACAGCAACCAATATCCGCAATTTAGGCTATAGTTTAACCATAAAAAACATTCCGGTCGTTAATAGATGACCTTACCTATACGTAAATGTAATATATTTTACAGACATTGATTATAGTTATCATTCCCCAAAGAAAGGAGAAGTACGGGATGACGGTCATCTGTTTCGGCGATTCCAATACCTACGGATATGATCCCCGAGGTTATTTCGGCGGGCGCTATGATGCGGACAGCCGGTGGGTGGACATCCTGGCTACGGAGACCGGATGGATAATCTCCAACATAGGCCAGAATGGCCGGGAGATTCCTTCTGCGGCTCCCGCCTTCCCTGCTGACACAGATCTGCTGATTGTCATGCTTGGGACCAACGATCTGCTCCAGGGGCGTAGTCCCGAGCAGGCCGCTGAGAGATTGGAGCGGTTCCTCTCAGGTATCCCTCTGGACCGAAGCAAGATCTTGCTGATCGCACCGCCGCCAGTTACTTTGGGAGCATGGGTGCCCAGTGCGAAGCTCATTGATGATTCCCGCACCTTTGCCCGGCTCTGTCGGGTCCTTGCGGAACGAATGGGTATTCGTTTTGCCGACGCCGGAAAGTGGGACATCCCCTTAGCCTACGATGGCGTACACTTCACGGAGCAAGGGCACAAAGCCTTTGCCGCCGGACTTTTGGAGGAACTCAAATGAAACGAATGATCCCCTTGCTGATCTCCCTTTTATTGCTGACCGGATGCGGTGGGAATACCGCCGACGGCGCCTATCAGCAGATCACCCAGGAAGATGCCAAAGAGATGATGGACACACAGGAGGTCATCATCCTGGATGTCCGGGAACAGGCCGAATATGATAGCGGACATATCCCAGGTGCTGTTCTGTTGCCGGTGGGAACGATTGATGAAACTACCGCAGCCGAGGTGATTCCGGAGAAAGACTCCAAGGTGCTGGTCTACTGCCGCAGTGGGAACCGAAGCAAGACTGCCTCCGCCGCGCTGGCCGACTTGGGGTACACAAACGTCTACGAATTCGGCGGCATCAACACCTGGCCGTATGATACGCAAACGTAAGATAAACGGCATAAAACCTACATCGCCTATACAAAGAATACGGGACTGGCCAAGTTGGTCAGTCCCGTTGCTTATTTAGGCAGATATGCTTCTCTCACCCGATACCGGCTGATACCGAAACTATTGCTCCGCTCGATGACCTCCCGGGGGAGTTGGTTGAGATACTTCCGGCCAAAGTTGGTATCGCCGAAGTAACAGTCAAAATTGGTCACAGGAAGTACTACCCAGTCGCTGTCCTCCGGGCGGTTGGCCAGGTAATAAGCCACCAGGGTAGGCAGGATATTGGAAGGCATTTTCTCAGGGCGAATCTGCTCAAGTCTCTCTGTCAGATCCGACGGCAGTTCAGGTTCTGTGCGGCGCAGAGGGCCCAATTCCAGGGCATCGGCAATCATATCATCAAAGCGGATCGTCCACGCACCTTCCGTAGAGGTGGAAAGAGGCTTGGTTTGGTATTGGAGCACCTTGCTGCGCCACACTCGGTCAAACCGCTTGCTTAACTCGCTGGCAGAGTCCGCATAGCTTTTACGGACCAATTCCGGATGCTCGGTGGCAAACCGCATAGCCTGATGGAAGTGGCGACTGAACCAGCCCCAGCTATCCTTGTCCACTAACTTGGGAAACTGTTCGTGGAGTGACGCAAAATCGGTGCGGTGCTGCCAACCTTCTTTCGTCTTCCCGCTTCCCTCCGGAATGCTACACCAGGCGCACAGACCATCATAAGCACAGTCGATCCGCTCCCTGGGATCGCCTGACAACAGCGTACCATCCGAAGCGTGAAACAAAAGGCCACGTGCAATGATGGTCAAAATACGGTTCATACCGCTAAAATCCCGAAGAGCTTCGAAGGTAAATCGCCCCAGCCAGGTGGTGTCCTTTTTACTGGATGCTCGGTACTCCACTGGCTCCGTATAATCTAAAAATTCCTGCCACTCATTCAGCATGGGACACCTCCAGTACATTGGGCTCCAGTGCATCCAGCAGCAGATCCCACAGCAGGTTCCGCTTGCCTATAGCCTCCACGTAGCGTACAGCCATCTGTGGACGCACGATCTCATTCAGCAGTTCCCTGCACCGGATAGATACTGCCTCCCGATAGTGTTGGGAGTTTCGCTTGCTGAGATACGCCTCAATCAAATTGTTAAATACAGTTGAGTCTCCAGATCGGTGCAGTTGCCGTTTCTTCTGTTGCTCATTCTCCTGCAGAATATCACTGAGCAAATCACTCAAAATGCGGTATCCGCCGCTGCGGAAATCAGAAAACAGGTCAAACAGATCCTCAAACTCCGGCAGCCAGGTAAGAAGGAACTGCATTCTCTGCTCTTCTGTCAGGAATTGCCACTTGGTATTATCCAACGCTGCCCAGATTTCCTCCACTCGTTCCGGAGGCAATTTTCCAAGTTGGGCGTATAGTTCATCTGTGTCCCAAAACTCCTCCTGCCCTCGGGCAAAGAGAATTCGTTCTATATCGCTCTTTCGTTTCTTTTCCTTGGGTTCGACCCGGCAGGCCCGGATGCGGGACAGGCAGGCTTCATAGTCGGACAGCAGTGCGGAGACCCGCTCCAAAATCTCTTGGTCGAGATGCTCCTTCCAATCTGGCTCCTGGGCAAAGGTAAAAAGTTCGCTGCTCTTTGCCGGTTTGGATTTAATGGCCGGCGTGTGCTTTCCCAACTGTAGAGCCAGGTAGGGGAGTCGCTCCAGATTGGAGTCCACATTATCCCAGTCGATTTTTTCAAAGAAGGCTTTCATACGCTGCTGGTGGGTAGGCTCATACCAAGCCCGACGTGTCTCCTCCGATTCCTCCACCAGATTTTTATACTGCAGGAAGGGTGTCCGTTCCACCCGCCGCTCCTTCAGGTACTCGTCCAGGTCTGGGCGGATTCCGCTCTTGGCAGAATCAATCTCCAGCCCAGTCAGGATGGCCAGTACCTCTGTCTCCTCCTGAAGACGCTTGCGTTCCTGGGCATCGGAATTTTCATTGTAGGCGATGATGCTGCGATCCAGGGCAGCGTTGCAGATCTGTCCCACCCGTGAGGAGAAGGTGCCACGTACCACCTCAAACCGAGCCTCCCAGTCGTCCGCGTTTCGAATCAGGGGCTTTGCTGAAGGGATCATCAGCAGCGGGATATTTGCTTCGTTGGAAAGTGCGTCATCCGCAGCGTGGCGAGATGCCTCATAGTTCCGGCGAACACACTCATTCAGAATGGGATCGGCGATGGTCTTGATCATATCCCCGTCATAGTCCGCGCCGCCCAGACGCTCTGCAGCCAGCATGGTGGAGTCCACCATAACAAGATCCGTCAGATGGTGGAAGAATGTGTGACGATACTGCCTCTTCTCTTTTTTCGCATCGTAGAAAGAGAGTTGCAGCTCCTCGTTCCTGGCAATGTGCGGGTTGCGCAGCAGAGTACAGGTTTCTCCATGAGAATATGCCGCACCAGGCGCGTAGAAAGCACTGACAGCAAAGCGGAAACTTTTTGTTATTTCGTAGTATGCCTTGTCTCCTTTCTTCTTCGGCACCGATTCCAGCAGAAAACTAACGAAATCCAATAGATCCCCAGAGAGAAAGCGGTTGTCACCGGCCACAATCAGCCGGCCCAGAGCATAGTTTTTCAAAATCTGTTCTGCCCTGGCATCTAACTCCTGTTGATAGATGGGTTCGCCGATCATGCGTGGATTCTTGCGCAGAATTTCTCCCAGCAGGTGATCCCGATTTTTACGGAAAGGCAGGATGCCCCAGCGGTTCATGCGTTTCAGAAAGTATTCCTGTTGGAAGTCCTTATTAGCCCGGAAGTTGTAGTAGGCCACCTCAGTCTGTTTGGTGAGCCAATTCCGACTGTCCTCTTCCGGACTGTGATCCCAGCCGTCAGGAAGATCCCTGGGGCGGAATTCATCCTCTCGGATTGAAATGGTATTCAAAAACTGATAGTTCAGTTCGGTGTGCGTTTCTGGTTTCACCTTGCTGACATTGGTGATGTACAAAGCGTGGCGGTAGCGCCGGAAGGCATCCCAGTAGTCCTCCCAGGTCATCCCACTGTCTTTCAGCCAGCCAAAGCCCTTGAACATACTCTTGGTGAGGATGATGTCCACATCCTTGATGTTATGTTCCTGTCCCCAGATATCGGTGATGGTTTTCTGGCCACAGAGGTCCAGAATCCAGTGGAAGTTTACTTGGTGCACCATTCCCTTGATATAGGGCAGTCGGATCTGAAAAGAGGTGTGGACAGTGCCGCCGCAAAATGCCCGGTCTACCACCTTTGCATATCGTTTGGAAATGAGGCCCTCCCCATCAAAACAGGTGATGGGAACATCCATCCGCCGCTCCACCCGGTGATACTTCCGGGTGCTGTCCTGCGTGCCGTCATCCTCCACGGTGATGACCGGAACATCCCTGGTTGTTACCACCGGATTGTCCACCACGATGACGCGATGGGGCTTATCGATATTGATCCCGTCCAGCCGCACGCCGCTGGAGAGCATCAATCCGTTGTAGGCATAGAGTTTGCTGAGTTGGCAGTCGCCGATGGTCATGTCCATCTGGATGCGGCGGCGCACATGGTGGTACACATCCTCGCGGAGAAAAGACAGCTTGCTTTGGCGGCTCATGCTGTTGGAACGCTCGAAGGCGAGATAGCGGCGCATCCCAGAGCCCAAATCTAAACACACACCCTCCGGGCGAAACATGTCCCGAGCCTTCTCCTGACGAGCGAGTTGCCGTGGCCGCATACTGTCACGATCAAAAATCCCGGAGAAATTCATGTAGAAAATCACGTCGGATAATCCCTCAATGAGCCGGTCATCTGTCGGTTCCGAAAAGTCGTCTCCTTGAAGAACACACATGATCTGGAAAAACAACGCGTTGCCGTCCTGCTCGTGAAGCGCGGAAAAACTCCTACACTTTTCTGTGGCTGCCCGGTCAAGAGCAAAATGCCACTGGCCACTTTCATGAGTACGCAGTAACCGCACGACAAATGAAACTGAACGATTGGAGGTGAAACAACATGGCAAAGAGACGACCATCCGGGGACGGCATGGTACGAAAACGGGAAGACGGGCGTTGGGAAGGCCGCATCGTGGTGGGCCACAAGGAAAATGGCGAGCCCATCTTCCGATATGTGCTGGCCAAAACCCAGAAAGAACTGTTGGCTAAGCTCCACCGTGACATGGATATCTATCAGGACGCACAACTTACCGAAGACAGTCGCATGACTCTGGGCGAGTGGCTGGATCGTTGGATGGAGGAGTACGGTGCCGTTAAGCGGGGTGAAATGGAGATCGGCGAGACCAAGACTGAGAGGGGCAGACGCACCATCCGTCTGCCCCCCAGTACTGTCCAGCGATTAAAGGAAAGGAAAAAACACGCGGTCAGTCAGTGGATCTTCCCGGAACCGCTGGCTCCGGAGAAGCCGGTGCGCCCCAGCGCTGCCTACTACTGGATGAAGGTGCTGCTAAAAGAGGCAGGACTGCCTCACATCAGGTTCCATGATTTACGCCACACCTTCGCCACCCATGCCCTGGCCAGCGGTGTGGATGCCAAGACTCTCTCCGGCATCCTGGGACATACCAACGCATCGTTCACGCTTGATACCTACACTCATGTGACGCCGGACATGCAGAGAGCCGCCAGCGATGTAGTTGGCGGCTTTCTAAAAAATCTATTGGGAGAGGAGTTGAACCCATGGCAAGGAAACGAAAAAGCGGAACCGGCACCATAAGGCAGCGCAAGGATGGCCGCTGGGAAGGCCGGGCCGTGGTGGGCTATGACAACAAGGGCCTTCCCAAAACGAAAAATGTGCTGGCCAAGACCAAGCACGAGTGCCAGGAAAAGCTGACCAAACTGATGGAAACAGTGGGACACACCAAGTCTGAGAAGATCTGTGCCGATATGCCCTTCGGTGAATGGATGGACTTCTGGTATCAGACCTACATCAAGTCCGGTCTCCGCCCCGCCACGCAAAACACTTATGAGAGCACCATCTATCAGCATATCATCCCGCAGCTGGGCAAGATTCCGCTGTGCCAGTTGACCCAGAAGGACCTCCAGCAATTCTACGCCCACCTGAAAAAGGAGGGGCGGCTTGTCCGTACAGAACAATATGGGAAAGGCCTGTCCGATCGGATGGTGCGGATGTGTCACGCCAAATGTCGGGCGGCGCTGGATCAGGCAGTGCAGGAAAATCTGATCCGAACCAATCCCGCGGTAGGCTGCAAGCTGCCGCCCAAGCGAAGCCGGGAGATGCAGGTGCTGTCCCACCAGGAACTCCAGTGATTTCTCATTCAGGCCAAGGCGGACGGATACTTTGAGCTGTTCCTGCTGGACTTAACAAGCTATATACAAAGAATACCGCCTGCTGAACATCCACGGATTTCAGCGGGCGGTATCATCTCTTTCAGAAATCTGATTTCGGGTACTTGCCGTAGGCGCCTGTCCAGTGTTCCGCCGCTTTCAGAAAGGCAGAGTAGCCGTGGGCGCGGATGAACTCCAGTGCCTGCTTGTATTTGGAGTATTTGTAGACTGAATGGTTGAGAAAGGCCTGGACGGTCTCGCAGTGTTCATATTCCTCGCAATCTGCGCAGGTGATGTGACCTTTAGTCAGGCAGCACTTCTTCATTTTGCATCTGGCCCGGTTCAGATCACGGGATCCATTCAGATAGCCCGGCTTGCAGCCCTTGCAGGTCTTCTCAAATTCACGGCAGGTCTTGCAGTAGGCGCCACAGCAACCGATTTTCTGTGTGTCATTCATAGGGAGGAGTTCCCTTCAGTGCGATAGATCTTCAGAAAATCGCTGATGCTTTCTTCGACTGCATAGAGGGACTTCTCATCGCCGTATTTGATATTGATGCATCGCTTTCCCTTTTTGCAGTTAGGAAGACTCTCTGCTAAATGATTCAGAAACGCCTCATCAGAAAAATGGATGGAGAAATGGTTTTTCGCTGCGGAGACCGCCACATATCCCTCATTCATCTTTTTCCCCACCAGCCACATGGGTATAGAGAAGGAGATCTTATTTGTCAGCTGGGGAAATTCCGTATTCATAAATTCTATGAATGCGCAGATATGTCGCTGTTGATCCTCATTTAATGATGCCACATACTCGGAAACAGAAGCTATCCCCATGTTACACCTCCACAGTTGGCAAATAACAACAAAATTAAGCAATAAATGCAGAAAAACCGCCATTTTTGACGGTTTTTCTGACAAGTTGGTCCGAGTGGGGAGACTCGAACTCCCGGCATCTTGCTCCCAAATGTGTGTCTGAACCTTCAGCCGGAACTCTATCGCCCTCTTTGGCCCTTTCCTCTGCTCCGGCAGTTCCTCTTTGACACTCTTTTGACCTGCTTGTTTCAAGAAAACCTTTCGTCTTTTGGGATTTGTGTGGGATTGGATTCTGTGTATTAAAAGATGTTCCGCCCGGTTTGAGGGGGAGATGACAGACCAATCACCTCAGAGGAGCGGCGCAGGAATTGCGCCGCATAAACAAAGAATAAAGCTCTTATAACATCTTTTGTTCACTATCTCAGTCGTATGAGACTTTCGAAAATTAATTGTTATTCACCAGAGCACCATTAGGAGGCGGAACATCATTTGCATCGATGCCATTGATTTTACAGAAGTGCTCGAAAAATCGCTGGGCAAATTCCTTTTCCTTTGGATTGCTCTTGACAGTAACGATGTCCCGTAAGATTTGCGCAGCCTGCTCGTCAGTTAAGTACCGATGAAGCCCAGACCCAAAGACTATTTTTTGTGGAGCGTTTCGGTTGATGTAATAGTTCCAAAAAAGTATTTTATGAGCTTCTGCTGGAACAAGTTCAATTTTCCATTCAGAATTTGTCGTTACATAACCTACATCTCGGTTATCACCTTCATAACTCTCATCAACGAGGAATACTGCAAAAACAAACCGTGATTCGTCTGAAGCGGCATTAGGTTCTCGTGTGGTCAAAACCGCGAGACTGTTTTTCTGTACTTTCAAGAGACGCATTGGTTTTCCTTTGTCGGTCCCAGTCTGGACAACCCCAGCGCTTGCCATCCAGTCTCGCAGCATATGACTCTCATAGCAGACAGAATCCAGGCCATGGCCGCCACTCATCATAGATTCCAATTCTTTTCTGGTAATTTCCCCATCTAAGTACCAACGACAAGGAGAGTCTTCGGAAGAACACCAAACATGGCGGGCTTTCTCAATATTGAATCTTAATATAGAATCAGAACAAACGCCTTGGAATCCTATATGATTCTGCTCTTTCCCTCCATCACAGTAATTGCATTTGAACGCTATATTAGAGCGTTCTACTTTTTTGGCATGCTTCTGTGACCGCATCTGCGGCTGTGTTGGTGTTGCAGATAGGTGATTGGCAGACAGAACAGAATTTGAGTGGGCAGATTTTTTGGATTGGATATCTTTATCAACCTGTTCCATAAGTTCCGGATCTGTACTCGTCAGGTATTTTTCAAATGCATCCGGGTAGACAAATTTCTTTTCGCTATCCCCAAAATTGACGGTGAGATACGCACTTGTGAGTTCAGTAATTGTTCCACATCCAAAAACCTTGTGGTTCACTTTTCGCCCGAGCATATCAGCACCTCCTTTTGTTAGACATTTTATCATCTGCTATCAAAAAAGGCAAATTGCAACAAATGATATCAGCAGTTCAGCATCGTTAGAATGTAGTTAAGGCTTCCACTCCAAAAGAATTCCGTTCTTTCCAGTGGCTATTTCTCTCTTTCTGTGATATTGTTCGTTTGCCAAAAGGAGGCGACGATATGCAGAATGAGAACAATTACACGGTAGGCCAGTGGTGCGACCGCTGGTTCTGCGAGAACCAGGGCAGATGGAGCGGCAGCACCGTGGGCGGATACCGCAACCTGATCTACCGCCACATCCTCCCCGGAATCGGGGATATCCGGCTGGCGGAGCTATCAGAAGGCACCGTCACCAGTTTCTATGATAGCCTGCGGAGCCAGGGACTGAGCACCAGAAGCGTCTGGTGCGTCCATCTGCTCCTGCGGCGCTGCATGGACGAAGCGGCCCGCGACCAGCGTATCCCCTACAATCCGGTGCGGCTTTGTCAGGAGCCACAAGCAGAAGCGTATAAAACTGCTCCCTTGCGCCTGGGGCAGCTCCAGCGGTACCTGAACGCGGCGGAACAACTGGGCGCACTCCCTCTCATCTACACAGGACTATCCAGCGGTCTGCGACAATGTGAACTCATCACCTTGTCGTGGGCCGATTTTCATGTCCGCTGCCGGTACATACTCAAGGGACAGCGCCTGCTGACCCTCAACAGCAGAGCGGAGCATCTTCTGGAACAGATACCGGAAACCGGCCACCATGTGTTCCTCAACCCCAAGACCGGAGCACCGTATCAGCTCCACGAGTTCTACTACCTGCACAAGCGGATTCTGAAACAAGCGGGACTCCCGTGGGTGGCCTTTCGAAATCTGCAGCGGCAGTGCATGGAGGTAGGAATATGAAACTGAAAGACTATATTCTCCGCTGGCAGGAGGTCTACGACAAGAACCAGAGCCGTCCGACCACATACGCAGCCCATGGCTACATCTTCAAAAACCACATTCTCCCCGGATTGGGGGATATACCACTCTCTGAATTGACGGTGGAGCAAGTGGGAGATTTTCTGGAAGAGCGAAGGCGCTTTGGCGGTCACCGCCCGGAAAGTCCTGAATACCCAGGGCTGGGGGAGCATACCATGCGGCACATCCACCGGCTGCTCCAGCAATGTCTGGATCAGGCGATCCGAGATGGGCTGATGGCGGATAACCCCGCCCGAGCATTTCACTACTCCAAGCCCAAGAAGATCAGCGCCAATGTACTGACGGCATCAGAAGTGGAGGATTATCTGGACGCGGCGGAACGGCTGGGCCACCTCCCCATGTTCCTGCTGGCGCTGACAGCGGGACTTCGGCAGGGAGAACTGATTGCCCTGAAGTGGAGCGACCTGGACACAAAGGAGCGGACGCTGACCATCACTGAGAAACGCTCGGTGGAACGGCGGGAACTGGTGGAGTACGAAGGTGGCACCAGAATCGTCAGCCTGACCCCGGAAGCGGTTGAACTCCTGCGCCTGGAACACGCCAAACACCCAGGAAGTCCGCTCATGTTCATGCACCCGGCGACGCAGAAGCCCTACTCCCCCCAGATGGTGCGCCGGATGCATAATGAGATCATCAGAGAGGCGGGGCTGGATCACATTCGGTTCGCTGATCTCCGGCACACCTGCGCCGTCCTATCGCTGCAAAACGGAATGGACACGAAAGAGGTCTCTCAGATGCTGGGCCACTTCAGGACCGCAATGACGCGGCAGAACTATGCTCCCTATCTGGCCTGCCCAGCTACCAAGGGCGAGAACAAACCCACCGAAGCGTCTCAGGAGGAACTGCGGCAAGCGGCAGATATTCTGGATCACCTCCTGAAATTCTGATGGATATTCTGCGGAAGGTGTGGTATATGTTTGTGTCACAAGGAGGCGATGACAATGGAAAACGAACTGCTCAAGGGGCTGTATGACTGCTTCTATACCCCGCCGGAACTTTCCGAGCAGGAGAACGAAGTGGAGGAGTGCCACAAGGCATTGATTGAGGCGCTGGCAAAGCCGGAGCGCAAACTGGTGCTGCGAATCATCGATGCCCAGGACTCTATCATAGAGCTGACCTCTCTGGATAGTTTTATCGCCGGGTTTGAACTGGCGTGGAGGCTCTCAATAGAACTGCACAACGACGAAAGCGAGCGCCCATTCTCCTGTCGAACCAGGAGAACGGGCGCTCGTTTCTCATCTGAGGAGGAATCGGAATGAAAAACAAATTGCTATGGCCTCAGCGATTACCGCTAATTTCGCCCTGCGGGCCGCTGTGTGGCCACAAACTACGGAGGGCAAGGAAATCGGCCAGGGCTCAACACCTGCAGTAATCACGCCCCAGGTGAAAATTCCGGAACTGTCCACCCCGCTTTAAGCAGAGTCAACCCCAGAGCTGGAGGCCACTGATAGCGGCTCGGAGAATATGGTCTATGCACTCGGTTTGGGCTGGATAGAAAGCCAAGACCCCCATCAGGTAGAATACACTGAGAATATGTACAAGAACGGAAGCAAAATCGGTGTCATGGGCTGACGCAAAAAGTGCGCCGCATAAACAAAGAAATAGTCGCCTTGAAAAATCGGCGATAATTATAATAAACGGCAGACGACCAGTCTGAACAACAAGAATAGCATCCCAGAAACGGTATGAATCGTCCTATAATGGATTTAAGTAAAATAGGCACCAATATATTCAAAATGACGCAAAAATGAGAGATAGATACGCTAACTTAAAAATCATATAAAGCATTATATTTGAAAAATGTAAAAAATATGTGAAAAATGTATTGACACATTTTGCGCAAATATATATAATAAAATCAAAATAAGCCAAAGGAGCGGTTATTATGGAAAAAAAGCCTGAATCCAAGCGCGAAAGATTTGTCCGGTTGGCAGAAGCCAGAACTAACAAAATCATCGATATGATTCAATTGCTGGGGAACTGCGCAAACGCCAATACCTATGAGTATACTCAGCAGGATGTCGATCAGATTTTCTCTGCCATCGAAGCCGAACTTCGCGAAGCAAAGAAAAAATACCAGAAGGTCGAAAGCAACAGAACATCCAAGTTCACCTTAAAATAAGGAGAGTGTTATTCAATGGCTCTATTCTCTCTTCGCAAATACGCTTGGAATTTTCCTTCTAATAACCATGGTCAAATCTTTGGCATCGCTGATTCAGGTGTTGAAACCTTTAATGGCACCCCCATCAAATCCCTGGCGCGTGAGATTTGCCAGAATTCCATCGATGCAAATTTGAGGAACGGTGAACCCACTCATATTGTTTTTCATTCATTTGAGATTGCACCGTCTGACATTCCTGGCTTTGATGACTTGGAAGATGCGTTTTCTAAGTCGCTGAAATACTGGTCTAAGCAGCAATCTACAAAAGCGAAAAGCTTTTTCCAGTCCGCCCTTAAGTTAGCAAAACAGCCTAAGATAACTTGTTTAAGAATCAGCGATACCAATACTACAGGGCTGCTTGGCTCTGATGAAGAATACAATTCTCCTTGGTGCAACCTTACCAAGTCTCAGGGCGCCTCTGACAAAAGCGGCTCACATGGAGGCTCTTTTGGCATTGGTAAATTTGCTCCTTACGCCTGTTCTATTTTTAGAACTGTTTTCTACAGTACTTTGGATAGTGAAGGGGTCACTGCGTATCAGGGTGTGGCCCGGCTCACCAGTTTTAAAGACAAGAACGGCGAGACTACACAGGGAATAGGATTTTACGGAGCAGATAAAAATGCTCCCGTGAAGCAGCAAATATCTATCGACCCATCCTACAGCCGCAAAGCAGGAGAGAGCGGCACCGATATCTTTGTTTTAGGTTTCAATGGCGGCAAGGATTGGAAACACGACATGGTAGCATCTGTCCTTGACGGCTTTTTATATGCTGTGTATACTGGAGAACTTATTGTTGAGGTTGAAGATATCGTTATCAGGAAGGAAACCCTGCCAGAACTGATTGCATCCCACAAAGAATATTTTTCTGAATATGCCGACGAGTATTATCAGGTACTTACTGCCGACGAGCAAAAATCGCCTATATACACAACAGATATCGGTACAATGGGCAAGGTAACGCTTCGACTTATGATACAGCCTGATTTTCACAGAAGGGTGGCGATGGTTCGCCGCACAGGTATGAAAATTACTGATAAGGGAAATATCAACGGGCTTATTCCCTTTGCCGGAGTGTTATACATTGAAGGCGAAAAGCTCAACGAATATCTCAGAACGCTGGAAAATCCCCAGCATACGAAATGGGAAATTGAGCGTGCAGAAAATAGAGCTGAGGCTAAGGGCGTTTTGTCTGCGCTTACCAAGTTTATCAAAGCCCGTCTGGATGAGCTGAAAAATGATGACAGTGAAGAAGCCCTCGATCCTTCTGTTGGCGAGTATCTCGCAGCTGAACAAGATCCAGTACAGCCGCAACCCGAAAATAAAGGTGAAAATATCAATGACATCATACAAAGTATTGAAACAAAGACGGTATCCCGCAACCCCAAGTCGGGCGGCATGAGTCAGGATGGCACAGGCGCTACTGAGGTTGATGATCCTAATGGGGATATTATCGTGGATGATATCCCCGGTGAAGGTAGTCGCGAAGGAAACTCTACCGGAGGCAGTGGCGGAGGCGGCGGTGGAAGCGGCGAAGGCGGAGGAACGGGCGACAAGCCTACTGAACACCGCAAAAGTGTAACCACCATATCTGCGGTAAAGTCACGCGTTATGTGTACAAACAAGAACCTGGGTGAGTATACTATCACTTTTGTCCCAAATACATCTGCAACAGATGGTATTATCAGCCTTTTCATGTCTGCAGAATCCCAGAACTACGATGCATCGCTTGTTTCTGCAGCCGTAGATGGTGCTGAACTTGCAGTGAGCGGAAATAAAATCAGCGGATTAACCTTTACAGAAAATGTTCCTGTAAAACTGTCTGTAAAGATTGATTTTCATGACTACTGTTCGATGGAGGTAAGGGCATATGGAAATAAGGTATAAATTGTATCCTTACCCTGTCTTAGCATATTATTCTGACGATTACAAAGATGGTAGTTTTGATACTACTATTGATTTGCAGAAAGATGGCTATAACATCCGCATTGACTTTATGGCATCTCTTACCAATGAGGGGCTGAAAAAGCTGATTCAGGATGGACGGGCTCAGTATGTATATCATTTGGAATGCGCTCAGACTGGTTTCCGCAAAGTGGTGACTACTGGCAATGTGGTGGAAAGCTGTGTGCTTTCTGACAAAAAAATATGCGGCAAGCTGCAGATATGTCCCTTTATTGTTGCGGCTCAAGATATTACCGGGTATAGTAATCCGGGATTTCATGATGACTATAATGGAGCGACCTTTGACATTGAGGCAGGCTGTGTCTTAGCAGTTGGGAAACAGGTCAATGCGACCATCACTAAAGAAGCGGAGGATTTGGCGAATACTCCTTCTGTTTTCAGCATCATCCGCAACGCAGATCCATTAGTAACACATATGATCGTTGGTATTGATGGTCAAAAAATCGTTGTTAAACTGCCGCTGAACGACTACTACAGTTATAAGCAGCTTGCTAAGGCTCCTATCACGCAACCGGTTTTGAACGCCATTACAATTATTCCGGCTCTTACATATGCGCTGGAGGAATTAAAATGCAGAAGTATCGAGGACCGCGAGGAACTGTCCGAGTGCGGCTGGTATAGAACTGTGCGCAAAGCTCTGTTGACAAAATTCGATATTGATATTGAAAGCCATGATTTTAACCAGCAAAATATGGTGGTACTGGCACAGCGATTGATTAATGATCCACTTGCTGAAGCATTCAAGGTTCTCTGCGATGGCTTTGGAACAACGGGAGGGGATGACGAATGAATCTGCAATTTATAAGCTGGGATGATCTAAACGCTATAAAAGAAAATTTAGATCAGTATGTCAGTAAGTTTGCTCTGCCCTCCAATGCATGGATTGAAGAGGAATTGGGACACTCTCCGTTCCTCAATACCAAATATCCGATGCCGGAGATTCATTTGGATATGTCCCAGCCGGTCGACAAAGCATATTTGACGGATGCAGCCAATGCTCAGGAAGTTTACGGCAAACTGAGTTTCATTTCTGACTCACAGGCATCAGATGAACGCTTATGGGCAGGTATGTGTTTAGGCCCATTTTACGAGTACACACAGTATCGATGGAAAATAGCGAAAAAATGTACCAAGCAGGATATTAAAGCGCATTATTTCTTCGGGTTCGGTGCTCGGCGCTCGTTGAGCAGAAACGCCCTTGCCCGCCTATGGTGGATTGGCAGACTAACTTATGACGACTCTCGCCCCGATCCGTATGAACTTACAAAGTTTGTATGTGAAAACGCTGACCATGCACTGCATATCATTGAGCGCAACACTTCCAACAGTCCTACTATTATCCGTGCGTTTGTAAGTGCTATCCTTGCCGCACGTGCTGAAGGATTGAATATTAACACTGATACGGTCGGAGAATTGTCAAAGTATCTGAACTTATTGGGTGGTACATATATTCTGGATTGTTTGCCTTACAATACTATTTATGACAAGATCTTGGCAAAGGCTCGCGAGCTTACTAATTGACAAAAAAGGTGGCCTAAGCAAATTGCTCAGGCCACCCTTCTCTTAATCTTTCTCTGTGTCCAATGCTTTAACCAAGCTTCGCGCAATCGCGTTTGACAAAACCGGAGGAACCGCATTTCCTACCTGCTGATACTGCGAATCCTTAGAACCCTCGAAAACAAAGGTATCTGGGAAAGTCTGCAGGCGGGCAGCCTCACGAATAGATATGGCTCTGTCCAGCTCAGGATGCACCCACATAGATTTTCTTACATTCACAACCGTACCAGAGGGCTCATCGTATCTTAAACGCATATAAATGGTATTTTGCGTTCTTTCTGCATTACTGTATGTGGTCTTTAACTCAGTACCCAGATCATGAAAATTCTGACCTTCTTTTAATGCGGCGAAACGAGCCTGTGCAACTTCACGGGTTGCCGTAGCTACATGGTTATACAGCAGCTTCCCGCGAAGGGTTTGAGCCAAAGCACTTAAATTATCCATCCGAGACAATTCAATGGGGGGTGCATCGATCTCTGTCGTTGCAGGGACATTCTGCAAGTCTGCAATAGCGTCGCGCACAGTGCGGAATGTATCACTTGTAAACTCCGGCTTCGGAGGATCATAAACAATTCCCTTTTTTGTCCCAACAATAATAAATCTTTCTCTTTTCTGTGGTGCACCGTAATCAAGAGCATTGTAGACCTTTGCTGTAATATCATAATTATATGGTGTAGCAGATAAAACACTATCGACATAATCAAAAACAGCATAAGACTGTACTGCTGCGATAACTGCACCATTTTCGGTGCGATATTCAGTTACATGGATGTTATTGTCCAGCAACTCCTTCATCCTGCTTAGCATGCGCTGCACAGAGAGAGGTATTTCGATAGCACGAATTAATGCGTTAAATTCAACTTCCTCCCCATGCATATAAGCGAGCAACATATGTGCCATTTCGCGTTCCTGGGTTCGTATCCAATCGTCATCATTTGTCGCGACGATATCTGTCAATAGCTTGGTGAGGTATTTTCGATAGCGCTCCACAGAGCCGGAAAACTTGAGTTCATTAATACGAAAGCGGTATAAAACAGTAATCGCTTTGAGTTCTTTTTCGTCCCACATATAAGTTTTAATGTTAGAGGGGTCTTTAGCAAAGTCGACCGCATCAGGGAAATTAATACCTTTCGACAGCAACTCAATTTTATCTTCAGAGAGAGTCAGTCCCATGATAATGGGATCATTGATATCTGTTTCTTCTACCATAAATCGATGGATGTTGGATTTAAGCATAGCTACATTTTCCATAACAAACGCTTTAGGCTTCAGCTCTTGGACAGCACGAACATACTCCTTTACCAGACGATTGTTCATACTGATGATGGTGGTATGCTGACGATTTGCATTCGAGAATCCTTGACAGGGCGGTCCTCCGATAACCACATCGATTTCACCGCACGATTCCGCTAACTCATTATAGTCAATTGTACGGACATCGGGGTATAGGCGAGCCAACTTGTGATTTCGTTTATATGTCTTTCGCGCGCCTGGATTGTTTTCTGCAGCTGCCACAATTTCAAATTTTCCTGTCTGCATGAATCCGAGGCTCAATCCTCCCGCTCCCGCAAACAGGTCTATCACCTTATAAGCCATTTTGGTTACCTTCTCTTCGTTGTAGTGACCATTGGGTCCAAGATATCATTGCATCACACAAATATGAAAAACCTGTTGTGGTATATTCGCTCTGCTTAACCAATTAGTCAAGTATCAAAATTTACCAAAACAAGCGCAATCTAATCTGTATGCTATTGTCCTGTGTTATCTGCGTTTTCGTAAACAATCTCTACAACATCAGAGAACTGAACGCCAAAAACAGCACAGATTTTTATAAGTGCATCCATGCTGATCATCTCATCGCGTGACAATTTTGCAATGGAGGAGGCACTTAACCCAGTAAGGGCTTGTAAATCTTTCTTTTTCATGTTTTTATCAATCATGAGTTTTAGAAGCCTGTGGTAAGTGATTCTCATATGAGTACCTCCTTTCAACTGCCCTATGATATAATAAAAACTACGAAAAAGCAATAGGAATTGTGAGAAGTTGGAGTTTTCTTCTATATTCTTATAGTTTGTGTCCGCTTATAGGGTTGAAATATCGCTACCAGAAAGCAGAGGGATGAATTATGGCAGATAACCATTCCAAAGAAGTGCGAAGCATAAATATGTCACATATTCGGAGTAAAGGTAATAAGCCTGAAGAAATCGTGCGGAAGTTTCTATTCTCACAAGGTTTTCGCTACCGTAAAAATGTTCGCAGCTTACCTGGCTGTCCTGATATCGTCCTCCCTAAATACCGTACTGTCATTTTTGTAAATGGATGCTTTTGGCATAAACACGATTGCCCTCGTTTTGTTTGGCCGTCCTCTAATCAAGAATATTGGGAACCTAAAATCCTTGGCAATGTGGCGAGAGATAAGCGAAACAGTGAGTTGCTGCGAAAGGCAGGGTGGAAAGTTATTGTTGTTTGGGAATGTGAACTTAAGAAGAAATGCAGGGAAGAAACATTTCGCCGGCTGGTTTCTAATATACGGTCCGGTCAATAATTGCCTGCACTAATATATTCGCAAGCAGTAAATTAATCGGTAAGCAACTGACAAACATGCCGGTAACAGCCGACAATAATGCCTCGCAGCCAGAAGGAATTGCGACTTGTGGCCGCAGTTCCTTTAAGGAAAATACGTTGAGTTGCAGAATGGCGATTTCCGACTGCATAACTGCACACCGTGTCAATCGATGCGCAAATTAAGGAAAATATTAAGACCTGCCATTTACAGAAACCATATACGCGCTATACTGAAAACAGAAAAACAAGGAGGTGCGGCAATGGCGGGCAGACGGATCAGCGCCGGGTACTACCGGCGATACGACAGGAAAGTGGTCTATGTAATCTCTCTGGCCACCGACGCCGATACCGGCGAGGAAAGTGTTATCTGGACCACCTACCCCTTTGCAACTGTCCCCAGATACTACACCTCCAGCAAAAAGTCCTTCTGCGCTTTTATCGAAGTGAACGGCGAGCGGAAAGTTAAGTATAAGCGAATGCTCAATATGAAGATCTCAGGGGAAGCCATAGAACGGCTGGAGGAAGAAGGCTTCCGGGGACCGGTTCGTAAACGGCAGCAACCACAGCCGGATGAAGTATACGACTCCCGCGAGTACCAGCAGTCTCTTACCTACTACGCATACGCAAAAGATCTCTGTGAGCACTACAACTTCGACCGGAACAAATATCGCCTCTGCGTAAAGGAAAAGAGATTCGTTGCCATCAATAAAAGTGACTTCGCCAAACTGAAAGAGGACCTGCAGTTTCTGGACAATGTCCTGAAAACGGTGCTGGTTACATACCAGGGCTATTTCCAGGAACGGTTCGTGGATGGTCTGTCCATTCGCAAGTACGCGGAAGCCCATCAACTGAACCGTGGCAGTGTGGACTATCAGCAAAAGAAATTCTTCTCTGCTCTGGCCTCTCTGCTGAAAGAGCGGGACGAGGCGGAGAGAACATGCCGGCTGCTGAAACCAGCACAAAAGTAAATAATTCAACCTCAAACGGAGCGTCTGCGACAAAGCAGGCGCTCCGTTTTTCTGTCAAATATATGTCAGTGGGATATATTTTCCCCAATACAAGTAGAGAGACAACTCGGACACCATCCAAAGGCTATGTCAAACCTATGTCACATGCAAATGTTCTCGGCTAAAGAAGTAGAGGGAGTTTTGAAAAGGAGATGGTCAACATGAGAGAATCTGCCTACAAGAACTACAACAAAGCGAAGGTACTGGGTACATCGCCGTCCAGCGGGTATGAACTGATGCACCAACCGGACTTCACGGTGCTGCGTGTGAGCAACTATATGGTGGTGCCGAAAGAAAAGTGCATTCAGTGGATGGAGGAGCATACGGGAGGTGCTATATGAAGTTTCAACAGTGGCCCAAACGAGATCCCGACAAAAACTATTTCAAGGTCCCCAATGAAGTATTTCACATTGGTCTCAGTTACCCAGAGATCTCCATCTACTGCTATCTGCTGAGTATCGAGGACAGAGAAACCTACCAGTGCTACCCCAGCTACAAGACCATCGGCAAGGCGCTGGGCATGAGTGAGAACACCGTGAGCAAGTATGTGCGCAGCCTGGAGGAGAAAGGTCTCATCCGCACCGAGCCGACGATGGTGCGGAGCAAAGACGGCAGGCCGCTCAACGGGAATCTACTCTACACCATCCGTCCGATCCAGGCGGCAATCGAATTGTTCTACGAGCGGCAGTTCCAGCAACTGGAGGAGGATGCCGCCCGTCAAAGAGCGGCGGAACGCCTCGCAGAATTGGCCCGTGAAAGCCCCCAGAACGCCCTGTGTACGCCTTTCGGGGAGGAAGCGAGTCCCAGTGCCGATCCAGGGTTGGAGGCCCAATTTGGCCCGCTTTCGGAGGTACTTCCGGGGACGAAAGAAAAAGCAGGATAAACGACGGGGTCGCAAGCGCCCCCGTCAGAAGCACCTCTGCCCGCAGTGCGGGCAGTTGCGGGAGCTTTTGCGGGGATTGGAAATGGGGTCAAAATCCGGGCAGTGATACCATCTCTGCGGTCACTATGCCCGAAAGCCTACTGTCACAAGGAAAAAATAGGGGTCAACCCCCGGAAAGGAGCCAACATGAGCAAAAAAGAAAAATTCCCCCTCTACCTCTCACCGGAGAAAAAGGCCATCCTGGAGCGCCGATATCAGGAGGATGGGAGCCGGAGCATCACCGCCTTCATTGAGCGGGCGGTGGACTTTTATCTGGACTACCTCAGTGCCAACAACGCCGGACTGTTTCTCCCCACCTCCATCAAGTCCTACCTGGACGGAAGGATGGGACAACTGGAGGAGCGGCTGTCCTCCATCGCCTTCCGGCAGGCGGTGGAGCAGGACATGGTGGCCGGTATCCTCGCCGACGCGTATCAGTTCAGCGGCGAGGATCTGCGCCGACGGCGGGCGGAGAGCGTCCAAAATGTGCGGAAAACCAATGGCCGCATCTCGCTGGAGCAGCGGGTGCGCGGTGCTTGGGAGGAGGATGATGAGTGGCAGGATTGATCGTAAAGAGCCCTTACCTCAAGTGCGGAGGCAACAGTTCGGTCAGCGGCTATCTGAGGTACATCGGCACACGGGAGCGAGTGGAGATCATCCCAGATGACCGTCCACCCACTCGAAAGCAGGAGCAACTCATCACCAAACTGACCAGGGATTTTCCGGAGGCCAAGGAGCTGGGTGAGTATTCCGATTACAAAGACAAGCCCACCAAGGCCAATGCCTCGGTCTTTATCACCCGAGCACTGGAGGAGAACTGGTCTCAAGTGCAGCAATCAGATGGCTACATGAAGTACATCGCTACTCGGCCTCGCGCGGAGCGGCTTGGTGACCACGGGCTCTTTGGTGATGAGGAGACTGTGAATTTGGAACAGGCCATGCGAGAGCTGGATCAGTACAACGGGAATGTGTGGACGCATATCCTCTCACTGAAGCGTGAGGACGCTGCGCGTCTTGGATATGACAATGCCAAAGCGTGGCGGAACCTGCTCCGAGCCAATCGCAATGAAATTGCCGCCGCCATGAATATTCAACCGAACCACTTCCGCTGGTACGCTGCCTTCCACGATGAGGGCAAGCATCCCCATGTCCACATGATGGCGTGGTCAACACAGCCGGGAGAAGCGTACCTGACGCGGGACGGAATCCGCAATATCAAGTCTACCCTCACCAATCAGATCTTCAAACAGGAGATGCTCCACACCTACGAACAGAAGTCACAGTCGCGGGATGAACTGGTTCGGGAGGCCCGCCGCGCAATCCGGCAGCTCACTCAGGAGATGGCACAAAGTATCTGCACGGCTCCTGAGATTGAGCAGAAGATGGAGCAGCTGGCCGGACAACTGGAAACGGTCAAGGGCAAAAAATCCTATGGCTACCTTCCCAAGTCCGTGAAGAAAACCGTGGATGAGGTAGTGGACAAGCTGGAGGAACTGCCGGTGATCCGTGCGTGCTACGACCAGTGGTGCAGGCTCCAGGGTGAGGTGGAAAACTACTACCACGACAAACCCAGAGAACGAAAAAAACTGTCCCAGGAGAAAGAGTTTCGGCAGATCAAAAACGCTGTCATCCAGGAGGCGGAGCGCATCCGGCTGGGTGAGATCTCCTTTGAGGACGATGGCATATCTCAAACTGATGAACCGGAACATGTGCGTGACGAATCCCAAGCCTGCCGGGAGCTGTGGCGAATCATTCGGAACGAGGACATTTCTCTGGACTACCGTGACCGGGCGACAGAGAAGTTGGAACAGGTGGCGGAGCGCGGCGACGCCTATGCCCAATACCGGATGGGGCAGCTCTATCGGGACGGCCCTCTGCTGATACCGGACAACCGGAAGGCAAAGCACTGGCTCGCTCAGGCGGCAAAACAAGGTCTGCCGGAAGCACAGTACGCCCTTGGCAAACTGCTTCTCTCCGATGATTGGGAGGTGCGGGACCCGGTCGAGGGCATTCGCTGGCTGAAACAGGCGGCGGAAAACGGAAGTCACTTCGCCGCTTACCGTCTGGGCAAAGAGTATCTGGAGGGAAACACCGTCAGCAAAGACACCACCAAAGCGGCGGATTGGTTTACCAAATCGGCAGAGGCGGGCAACCAGTACGCCCAGTACATGCTGGGCAAGCTGTGTCTGACGGGACAGGGCCTACCACGGGATCAGGCCCAGGCGATAGCGTGGTTCAGCCGCTCCGCCGCCCAGGGAAATCCATATGCTCAGTTCTTCCTGGAGCAACAAAACGATCTTCGCCCGCCCTCTGTCATGCTGGCGGTCACTCAGCTGCTCTACCACATGAGCCGGATCTTTGAGGACAACTCCGTGCCGTCCGCCGTCCCAGTAGGCCAGCAGGTGGATCGAAAACTCAGGCGGAAGATCCAGGAGAAGAAGATCGCCATGGGCCACAAGCCGGATGATCATGAGGAGCAGTGGCCTGAGATGACCATGTAAGCGGCGCAGGAAATGCGCCGCAAAACAAAGAATAAAATCCCTTCCGCAAGAAGGGTAGAAAGGAATCTGATGAAACGATCCAAGTACAGCTCGTTCAACGAGCTACCCCTGATGCTGACCGTGCAGGATGTAGCCGATGTGCTGGGCATCGGGCTGGCCCACGCCTACGAGGTGGCCCACCGGCAGGATTTCCCCACCATCACTCTGGGCAGCCGCATCATCGTCCCCCGCGACAAGTTCATGGCATGGATCGATGAGCAGGCGGGCAAAAAGACGGAAATATTTTAGTGGCTATTTCCAAGATTCTGTGGTATTTGTTTGTGTTGCCATAAGCGCCCGCAGGCGCAATGCATGCGAGCAACCGAGCGAAGCCAGGCGCTTAGCGAGTCGTAAAGGAGGGATAATCAATGGCAAAGAAGCGAGCAAACGGCGAGGGCAGCATCCGCAGAAAGCCCAACGGCCGCTGGGAGGGCCGATACACCCAGGGCATCGACCCCAGCACCGGCCGGGCCATTCAGAAAAGCGTGTCCGCCAAGACACGGGCCGAGTGCAAGGAGAAACTGGACCGGGCCATCCGGGACAACCGGGGTATCCCGGTGAACCACAACGAGGACTATACTGTGGCGGAGTGGTGCCGGCTGTGGTTTGAAACCTACAGCAAGCCTGTGATCCGCCCCAACACCGCAAAGACCTATGAGAACATGATCGAAAACCACATCGTACCCGCCATCGGAGGAGTAAAGCTCAAGCGGCTCACCGCCATCCAGATCCAGAAGATGTACAACGATTCCAAGACCAGCGGGCGGGTGCAGCGATTCGAGAAAAAGACCGACACGGCCCTGTCTGGAAGCACAGTGCGGCGCATTCACATGGTGCTCTCCTCGGCGTTGAAGCAGGCGGTCAAGGAACGAATCATTTCCTACAATCCCTGCGACAACTGCCGCATTCCGCCTAAGGAGAAAAAGGAGATGACCATCCTGCCGCCGGAAAAGCTGGGGGCCTATCTTCGGGAAGCGGAACAGTATGGCGTTCTGCCTATGTTCTTCCTGGAGCTGTCCAGCGGGCTGCGGCGGGGGGAGCTGCTGGCCCTCCGGTGGGATGACCTGAATGTGAAGGACCGCATCCTGTCGGTGAGCAAGCAGGTCACCCGCATCGACGGGGAACTGGTGGTGACCGAGCCCAAGACCAAGAACTCGATCCGAAGGGTGGCGCTCTCCCAGCAGGCGGTGGATTTGCTGGTGCGGGAGCATGAACAGCACCCGGACAATCCAATCATGTTCCCGTCGCCCCGCACCGGCGGCTACTGGAGTCCGGACGCGGTATCCAGGATCAACCGGAAGCTGCTGGCAAAGGCCGGCATTGAGGAGCATGTGCGCTTCCACGATCTGCGCCACACCTTCGCTACCATGGCCCTCTCCAGCGGCGTGGATGTGAAGACGCTGTCCAGCATGCTGGGCCACTACAGCGCAGGGTTCACCCTGGACACCTATACGCACATCACCAACGATATGCAGAGAGGTGCGGCGGAGAAGATCGGCGGCTTCATGGAGACGGCCACGACCAAACCAGAACCAGAGCCGCCTGATCCACCGGAGGAGAACCGGTGTAAGGTGATACCGTTTGAGAAGGTGGGATAAAAGAAATGAAGCCCAAGGGGCGAGATATCGTCCCTTGGGCATTTATACCTGCACGCTCGGTCTTATGCTATAGTTTCAAATACTCTTTTCTGGATCTTAAGATACTGCTGTAAGTTAATAATCGCGCCCTTACCATTTTTGCCAGATGCGCACAATTCACCATCAGACAGTTCCACACGATTATCCGTTGCCAATTTGATAGTGTATTCATAAATACGCCCTACTAAAACTTCCAAATCTTCGGTCGTAAGTTGGATGCTGATTTTGTTGTAGTTCTTGTGTCTCTTAAGCGCGTCCAGCGCCGCCATAAGATTGTCAATTTTTTCAACACTCATGTTGCCGGCACGAATCCCTTCGATATACACATTCAAGGTGGAACGGAACTCAGTAAGTACCTTAGGTTCGTGATTTTTCCATACTTTATATCCCCAAACACCAGCACTTACCATAGTGACACCGATGGCCGCAATACCAACTCCTTTTTTATGATTCGAAACAAATTGTATTGCCTTTGTGCCTATTCCCTGTACCTGCTCTGCCGCTTTCAAATCGACAGGTTGGAGGTGTTTAACTATCTGCCCTTTGTTAGGCCCCACAGCGTAACGGATAACGCTGCCGATTCTTCTGTACGAACCGGTAGCCAATCCTGTCGCAATATCGTCTGGGATAAAAAATGCATCTTGTACTATTGCCATACGAATTCCTCCATTATTTTATTCTATAACAGAGCCTGTAATTTTCGTGAGCGCATCTTAAATACAGATTTATGAATTTGTGTCTTTATCTTCATGCTATATAAATCGGATAAGTACAACTCAATTATAGCGCGTGAATAAGAAAAAATCTATTAGTCATGCAGTTTGGGATGGGTTAGGGATTTAGTGTTTTCAGCCGCAATCCTCAATCATGTGCCCGCCGCTTTTCTGCCCCTGAAACCACCGCTGAACAGCGGTTATCCAAACTGCAAAAACAGAACTAAAAACGCAGAAAAACCGCCTAAATAGGCGGTTTTTCTAAGAAAGGTGGTCCGAGTGACAGGATTCGAACCTGCGGCATCCTGCTCCCAAAGCAGGCGCGCTACCAACTGCGCTACACCCGGATTTCTTAGATTACCCAGCACGGTTTGTCAGGGAAGAGAGCCCACAGCATATCAGGACAGGCTTCTTCTGTACTGGACTCACTCAGTATAGTATATTTTGAAAAAGATTGCAAGAGGTGGATTGTCTATGTTAAAATATTTCTGGAACAAATCTGAGAGGTGACAATTATGCGCATGAGAAAAAAGCCCAATCTGGTCCCGCGGATGGAGCGCTGCGCCCGCTTCTTGATCCAGGCACCGGAGGAGCAGCGCGGGCACTGGCGGGAACTGAAGCCGGATGCGGAGCAGATCTGGCTGGAGTTGGGGTGCGGTAAAGGCCGCTTCACAGCGGAGACCGCGGCGCAGAATCCCAATGTGCTCTATCTGGCGGTGGAGCGGGTGCCGGACGCCATGATCGTGGCCATGGAGCGCTGCGCTCAGCGGAGCCTGACCAATGTGTTTTTTGTGGATGGTGACGCGGCCAGGCTGCGGGAGTACTTCGCCCCGGACGAGGTCGACCGCCTGTTTATCAACTTCTGCGACCCCTGGCCCTCCAACCGCCACGCCCGGCGGCGGCTGACCCACCAGAACTTTTTGGTCCTATACCGCGGGGTGCTCTGTACCGGCGGACAGATCCACTTTAAGACGGATAACCGGGACCTGTTTGAATATTCCCTGTTCCAGTTCCCCAAGGCGGGCTATGCGCTCTCTGAGGTCACCCGGGATCTCCACGCCAATGGGATCCGGGGCGTGATGACCGACTATGAGGAAAAATTCCACAATCTCGGCACCAAGATCAACCGCTGTGTGGGGACGAAGGAGACCATGGACCCGGAGCCGGAGTATCTTCCCGTTCCCGGCCCGGACGCCCGTGCGGCGCTGGGATCCTCGGAAGAGGAGCCGTCAGAAGGTTGAGGACATAAAATCACGGCAGCGCCGCCCTGTACCAGTGGTACGGGGCGGCGCATTTTCATTCTATGCGGCCTCAGCGGGGGCGTCGGGATAGGCGGAGTACAGCACCTTCAGGGCGATGGGGGTTACGACGGCGGACACAATGATCAGCAGGATAACCGCTGGGAAATAGGCCGCGTTCATCAGGCCCACGGCCAGCCCCTTTTGAGAGACGATGAGAGCTACCTCGCCCCGGTTCATCATCCCCACGCCGATCTTCAGGGCGTCCTCCTTCTTGAAACGGCAGATCCAGGCCATCAGGCCGCACCCCACGATCTTGGAGAGCAGCCCCACCACCAGGAACGCCAGAGAGAAGGCCAGGATAGAGGTATCAAAGGCGCTGATGTCCGTGCTGATGCCCACCGACGCGAAGAACAGGGGGCCGAACAGGGTATAGGAGTTGACGTCCAGCCGGCGCTCGATGTCGTGGGAATCCCGCAGATTGGACAGGACCAGACCGGCCACATAGGCGCCGGTGATGTCGGCGATCCCGAAGAACTCCTCCGCCAGATAGGACATGAGGAAACAGAAGGCCAGGCCGAGCACTGTCAGCCGCTTAGTCCTGGGGTGGCGGAGGCTCATACGTTCAAAGACCTGGTACACCAGATAGCCAATCACCCCGGAGAAGAAGAAAAACAGCCCTGTATCTGCCAGTACCTTGACCGGAGAGGCGGATGCATCCTTAAAGCCGGTGATCACCGTCAGAACGATGATGCCCAGCACATCATCGATAATGGCGGCAGAGAGGATGGTGGTCCCCACCCGTGTTTTGAGATGTCCCAATTCCCGCAGGGCCTGGACGGTGATGGATACCGAGGTGGCGGTCAGGATGCAGCCCATGAACAGTGCATGGTAAAACGAGTCGGAGCCGAAGCCGTCAAATCCATAGAAGGTGATGTACAGAGCTGTACCTGCCGCAAGGGGCAGCAGTACCCCACACATAGCCACCAGCAGGGCGATAGGGCCGCTTTTGATGATCTCGTCGATGTCGGAGTCCAGCCCCGCGCTGAACATCAGCAGAACAACGCCAAGCTCGGCCATCTGCGTCAGAAAATCTGAGGGCTGCACCAGGCCCAGCAGACAGGGGCCGATGAGCAGGCCGGCCAGGATCTCCCCGGCCACCTGAGGGGCTTTCCACCTGCGGGCCAGAAGTCCCATATATTTTCCGGCGATCAGGACGACCGCAATGTCCCGAAAAATCACATAATCCATTCCGTTCCCACCTTGTCAAACAGCTCCAGCGGGGCCGCCGTCCGGAACCGCGCGGAGGCGGTCTCTATTCCAAAACATGTGCGGTCCACTGTTTATGATAGTCGTCTCCCGATGGGAAGTCAACGGATTCCCCTGTTCAGATTTTGTATATTTTTCACGGAGCATACAGAATGGAAATACAGCTGTTTTGTTAATAGGGATAATATTTGGAGAAAACCTCGCAATATGAGGCCGGAGTTCCATTTCAAACTTTTGGATCACCTTTTTCTTCTGGGTTTGTTAATCCTTTGGCCTCAACAGGTAGCAGGTGCGGCAGGGCGGCTCCAGCTGTGTTTCATCCGGGATGGTCCTCCTGTCTGCATTTTGGGTGTTTCAGATCAATCTGTGCGCGGTTCCCCGACTATGCTGTTCGGCCGATCCGGATGCACCACAAAGCTTACCTCTGCCATTTGTTCGATCAACGTGTCTGCATCGTGCTCCAGTTTGTACTCCAGCTCCTCTTGATACAGAGGAATCACCTGATAGAAGTTGACCTCCTCGCCGCCCGGCAAAGTGCAGACTTCGCCTCCGTTCCAGACAATATCCTGCGGACCCACCAGAAGTGCGCCGCAGAGTGCCGTGTTCTCCGCAAACGGCGATTGCTTGCCCATTGTGTGGCCAAAGCCCAGCCAGGTGTCGCTGGAAATGGGCAGGCGGGCCAGCACCTTCAGTAGCCGGAATGGCCAGTACCAGCGCTCGTCCTTCATGGATCCCTCGTCCAGCTTCCAGTCCGGCGGCAGAGCGATGGCCAGCTCCGCTCGCTCCAGCTTGTATTCCGCCAGTTCCTCCGGCACATTCATCCGGTGAGCCCCCATACCCATCGTTACCAGCGTGTAATAGTCCCGCTCCTCAGAGGGAGGAACCACGCAGATGTCCACGTGGATGTCCGGGGAAACTAGTTCATGAAATACATTCTCAAACTCACCAAAGGTGTTTTTGATGTGCTGCTCTACCACAGACATTTCTTCTTCTGTGTAAAGCTCCGGCTCACGGCTCTCCTCCGAGGACCAGAAGGCACCCTCCTGTTCCGTCCCGTCCGGGTTCAGGAAGATCTGGAAGTATGCGTCCTCCTCTGTCAGCTTGTAGAGCAGGCCCATGTGGTAGTCCAAGCCCACCAGCACCGTGTCCAGGCAGGCCGCCCTTTCGTTTGGGTGCGCTCGTTCCAGCCACTGACCGCTTTGAAGCCAGCCCCTCAGCTGCTCCAGCCAATCTGTACTCAGCTTGGACATCCCGCCCTCATTCATCTGGAACACCAGATCCACAGGACGGCCGTTCACCATATATGGGAACTGCGTGTAAGGTGCGTTGGGTGTGTACTGCTCCGGCTTGGCGCCAAAGATGTGCCAGAAACGCTCCAGCCCCTCCTGATCGACGGTGATGCAGGAGATGGCGCGCTGCTTATCGTCGGCGTCCGCGTCCAGCCCTTGCTGGAGCGTCCGGTCGGCGTCGGGGTTGATCCAGTGGTATTCCATCTGTTCCAGGGTGGCTCCGGCTTTGATCTCTTTTTTCAAGGTCAGGAACTCATGATCGCCCGGTTCCAGTGTTAATCCGTGTTTGACGGCGTCCAGCGCGCCTGCTTTATCACCAAAATGAGCCCGCAGCCTGCCCGCTTGCAGCCAGATCCATGGGTACTCCGGCTCCTCCTGAACGCCCCTTTCCGCATAGTCCAGAGCCTCCTCCAGCTGTCCGCAGTACATGAGGGCCACCGAATACCGGTAGTACCAGGTAGCGCAGCCCGCAGCATTTTTCTCCGAGTGCTTCATCCACTGAGCTGCCTTGTAGTAAAACCGGTACTCATCCAGGTTGTTGCAGGCGAAGGAATACCACAGAGCGATCTGGAGGTCCTGCTGGGCCTGACGCCGGGTGAATTTTCCCGCCTGCACGCCCCGCTCTGTAAAGTCCTCCAGCCAGCGGTACATCTTCCCAAAATAGCTGGACACATCCCCGCAGAAGCCCTCCAAAGTGCGGATGTCCTCCGCCGAGAGCAGGGAGCCGGTCTCCGGGTCCACCTCAGGCTCTGGTTCCCGCTCCCACAGGCGGACCGTTCCCACATCCCGGCGGAATACATGGAACAGACCTTGGGCGGCATTGGAGTCAGCAAAGAAATCCTTGGCCGCATCCAGCACGGCGGGCAGATCCCAGGTGATGAAGTCCAAATACCCGTAGTACAGTCCGGTGGCTCCACCCAGGAAGGTCACGGCTCCTGCTCCGGCTTTGTCCAAAATCGCTTCTTGTAGTGCATCCCGGAAATCCAGAATGGCGTTGCTCCGTTCCTCGCCGGTAAAGCTATCTACCGGGTAACACAAAAATCCAGCCACGATGCCGTCCCGATGGTACTCGTCCACTGTATCCGTACAAGCGGCCATGTATTCGTTGATCATAACCGGCAAACGGCAGCTTCCAGTATAGACATCCAGCCGCCAGTCAGCCTCCGGGTCCTCCACCGGTTTCAGTTCATAGGCAAGGTAGCTGTTTTCCAGGTAGTCGCTGCCATCCCGCCAGAGAGAAAGTCCCATGCTTTGCAGCAACTCCGGCAGTTCAGAAAGCAGCTTGGCCGGTTCGTCTTTCGGCTGAGCATAAACATCAAACCCAGCAACAAAGGCGATAGCGGAAACTTCTCCGATGG
>ERZ773185.390-NODE-390-length-40279-cov-29.241348_pt1 | contig 40279 bp, 34 predicted proteins | sample MGYA00580531_ERZ773185 | MGnify/ENA primary metagenome ERZ773185 (study PRJEB29015, sample SAMEA2737799) | human gut metagenome | biome: human gut; feature: human-associated habitat; material: faeces | place: China | collected 2012 ...
ACTGCTGTTGTGAACAGCCGTGTCCTTGAAGGAGATACGGTTGAGAGCGTAAAGAAACAGCTGGAAGAGATCATCGGAAGGCTTAGAAGCGAAATTCCGGACATTGCCCTTCGTACCACGCTGATCACCGGATTCCCGGGAGAGACAGAGGAGGACTTCGAGGAGACCATGGATGTGGTGAGAAAAGTGCGTTACGACAGTGCTTTCACCTTCATCTACTCCAAACGTACCGGAACACCGGCGGCTGCTATGCCAAACCAGGTTCCGGAGGACGTGGTAAAGAACCGTTTCGACCGCCTGCTCAAGGAGGTCCAGGACATTGCGGCTGAGGTCGTAAAGCGCCACGAGGGAACAGTACAAAAAGTCCTTGTAGAGGAGATCGATACTCACGAGGCAGGCTTTGTGACAGGAAGACTTTCCAACAACACAGTCGTGCATTTCGCTGGAGACGCATCTCTGATCGGAAAGATCGTTGATGTCTCCTTAGACGAGGCAAAGGGATTCTACTATATGGGATCTCTTGTAAAATAAGATGAAACACATGTGACGCCCGGAGCCGAGTGCTTCGGGCGCTGTGGGCATGTTAAGGAATAGGAGAAAAGACGTGGGACAGATTTCACCAATGATGACACATTATCTCGAAACAAAAAAACAGTATCCGGACTGTATTCTTTTTTACCGATTGGGTGATTTCTACGAGATGTTTTTTGAGGATGCCAAGACGGTTTCAAGAGAGCTGGAGCTGACACTGACGGGAAAGGACTGCGGCCTGGAAGAGCGGGCACCGATGTGCGGTGTGCCATTCCACGCGGTGGAAGGTTATCTCACGAGACTTGTCCAGAAAGGCTATAAGGTCGCTATCGCGGAGCAGATGGAGGACCCAAAGCTTGCAAAGGGCCTCGTAAAGCGCGAAGTCATCCGCGTTGTGACACCGGGAACCATCACGAGCTCCCAGGCCCTGGATGAGACAAAGAACAACTACCTGATGGCGGTTGTGTATACCGGAAACAATTACGGAATTGCGACGGTCGACATTACGACCGGCGATTTTTTTGTTACAGAAGTGACGAGCGAGCGGGCGCTGCTTGATGAGATCAATAAGTTTACACCGTCGGAGCTCGTGTGCAACGAGGCACTCTTTATGTCCGGGCTGGACATGGATGAGTTAAAAGAACGGTATCATTTTGCCGTGACCGCCCTGGAAAACAGGTTTTTCTCGGACGATGACTGCAGAAAGATCTTAAAAGAGCACTTCCATGTGATGAGTCTGGAAGGACTGGGTCTGGGCGACTACGAGAACGGAATGATCGCCTCCGGTGCTGTTCTTCAGTACCTCTATGAGACACAGAAGAATGACCTGTCTCATCTGACGAAGATCACGCCGTATACGACAGGTCAGTTCATGATGATCGACACCTCCACGAGACGAAATCTGGAGTTGGTTGAGACTTTAAGGGAAAAGCAGAAGCGCGGATCCCTGCTCTGGGTTCTCGATAAGACAAAGACGGCCATGGGAGCGAGACTTCTCCGTTCTTTTATTGAACAGCCGCTGATCGATAAAGAGGAGATCGAGCGCCGCCAGCAGGCCATCGAGGAACTGAACATGAACTATATTTCCAGGGAGGAGATCCGGGAATACTTGAATTCCGTCTACGACCTGGAACGCCTCATGGGCCGCATCAGTTACAAGACAGCGAACCCGAGAGACCTTCTCTCCTTTAAGAATTCCCTGGAGATGCTGCCGTATATCAAAGATATTCTCGGAGAATTCTCCTGCGAGCTCTTAAAAAAGATGAATGAGGACCTGGACCCGCTCCGGGACCTCTATGAGCTGATCGACCGCTCCATTGTCGACGAGCCGCCGATCACGGTCCGCGAGGGAAACATCATCAAGGACGGATACAGCGAGGAAGCCGACAAGTACCGGAAGGCGAAGACTGAGGGGAAGGCATGGCTGGCGGATCTTGAGACGGAGGAGAAGGAAAAGACAGGGATTAAAAATCTGAAGATCAAGTACAACAAGGTGTTCGGCTACTATTTTGAGGTGACGAACTCCTTCAAGGACTTAGTTCCGGAGTACTTTATCCGTAAACAGACGCTGACAAACGCAGAGCGGTACACCACAGACCGCCTGAAAGAGCTGGAAGACATCATCATGGGCGCGGAGGACCGCCTCTACACCTTAGAGTATGACCTGTTCTGCGACGTGCGTGATCAGATCGCGGCGGAAGTCCTGCGGATCCAGAGTACCGCGAAGGCTATTGCGGGCATTGACGTGTTCACATCCCTGTCCACGGTGTCCATGAGAAATAACTATGTGAAGCCGAAGATCAACGAAAAAGGCGTTATCAACATCAAGAACGGACGCCATCCGGTGGTTGAGAAGATGATCAAGGACAGTCTGTTTGTCGCAAACGATACATATCTGGACAATGACAAGCACCGGATCAGCATTATCACCGGACCGAACATGGCAGGAAAGTCCACTTATATGCGCCAGGTTGCCCTGATTGTCCTGCTGGCTCAGATCGGTTCCTTTGTTCCCGCAAAATCCGCCCGCATCGGCATCGTGGACCGTATTTTCACCCGTATCGGCGCCAGCGACGACCTGTCCTCCGGCCAATCCACTTTCATGGTGGAAATGAACGAGGTAGCCTCCATCCTGCGGCAGGCCACCTCCCGCTCGCTGCTGATTCTCGACGAGATCGGCCGCGGCACCTCCACTTTCGACGGTATGAGCATCGCCCGGGCTGTGCTGGAATACTGCGCCGACAAAAAGAAGCTGGGCGCCAAAACCCTCTTTGCCACCCATTATCATGAACTGACGGAAATGGAGCAGGCTCTGCCCGGCGTGAAAAACTACAACATAGCCGTGAAGGCTCACGGAGACGAAATTTCTTTCCTGCGCAAGATCATCCCCGGCGGCGCCGACCGCAGCTACGGTATTGAGGTAGCCAAACTGGCGGGCTTGCCCGACGGCGTCATTCGCCGCGCCCGGGAGATTTTGTCCGAACTGGAACAGGACGGCGGCGCGCCAAAATCCACTTCCACCGCTCCCGGCAGCGGACAGATCTCCCTGACGGCCTTGGGCGAGGGCGAAGTTCTGGACACGCTGCGCCGCACCCAGGTGGATATGCTCACTCCGCTGGAGGCCATGAATCTTTTATACGAATTCAAAAAGAAGCTGCAATAATGACCAAAGGACGACATTTTCTATGGCAAAAACAACAAAAAAACAAACCCGCGACTCTCATTTAACCGATTTGGAAAAGCTGGGCGGCGTAATTCTTCTGCTCATCTACCTGGCTCTGATCCCTTTGTGCGGTGCAGCGATCCTGAACTGGGCCGGCGGCCTTCTGGGGTTTTCCATCGGTCCGGCACTGCGGCAGACCATCTGGTTTTATCTGCTCTTCGCCGCCGTGGCTCTGGTGTTCCATCGCTTTCTGTTTGTATGTGCCGGCACGTTCACCGGCTCTGCCGGGCGCAGTTTTCAAACACTGGGGACCGCCCTGATTTTCTTTTACGGGCTGAACGAGATTCTGTTTCGTGTAACGCATCTCCTGTGGGGACATACCATCAACCTGAACGATACAGCCCTCGTCAGTCTTGATCTGCTGAATGCCGCTCCGGCGGCCACCGTGCTGGCCCTGGTCGTGCTGGCCCCTTTTATTGAAGAGGTGCTGCTGCGGGGCTTCCTTTTTGGGTGGCTGCGCCAGCACAGCCGTGCTGCGGCGTATCTTGTCACCTGCATTCTCTTTGCCCTTCTGCACACCTGGGCCATGGCGGGCGACCATTTTACGCTTTACTATCTTCTTATTGCGCTGCAGTACGCCGTACCCGGCCTGATTTTCGCCTGGGCCTACGACCGCTCGGACAGCATCTGGATTCCCATTGCCGCCCACGCCGCAGTCAATGCTTTGGCTGTGTGGACGTTTTACGCCTGAGCCGGCATGCCGGGCGCACAGAGAAAATGGACCTGATATTTGAAAAGGAATTGGAATGCTGCCAAAAACGAGGAATGAACTATGCCTTTGATTCAACAATTACCATCCCATCTTGCCGACATGATCGCAGCCGGCGAAGTCGTGGAACGGCCCGCCAGCGTGGTCAAGGAACTGCTGGAAAACACTATTGACGCGGGAGCCAGCGCAGTGAGCGTAGAACTGCGCGGCGGCGGCATGAGTCTCATTCGGGTCAGCGACAACGGCTGCGGCATCGCTCCGGAAGAACTGCCCACCGCCTTTTTGCGCCACGCCACCTCCAAACTGCGCACCGAAAAGGATCTTTCCTGTATCGGTACCCTGGGCTTTCGCGGTGAAGCCCTGGCCGCTATCGCCGCAGTGAGCCGCATTGAGATCACCTCCCGCCGCCGCGGCGCGGCGCGGGGTGCGCGCATGTCGCTGGAGGGCGGCACTGCCGGCGCTGTGGAGGAATGCGGTTGCCCTGAGGGTACCACAATTTCCGTCCACAACCTGTTTTTCAACACCCCTGCCCGCATGAAATTTATGAAAAAGGACAGCGCGGAAGCTTCTGCTGCCGCTGCGGTAGTGCAGCATGAGGCCCTTTCCCACGCCCGTATTTCTTTCAAGCTGACCCGCGACGGCACCGAGCAGCTTTACACCCCCGGAGACGGAAAACTGCTTTCGGCCATCTATTCCGCTCTGGGACGGGAGTTCGCCCTGTCGCTTCTGGCTGTGGAGGGCAGCGGCAGCGCTGTGGCAGTAGATGGCTTTGCCACCCGCAGCCTGCAGGGCCGCGGTACCCGCGCCATGCAGCACTTCTTTGTCAATGGGCGCTATGTAAAATCCCCCCTGCTGTCCGCAGCCTTGGAAGAGGCCTACCGCAACCAGATCATGAAAGGGAAATTTCCCGGCTGCGTTCTGCACCTTTCGCTGCCGCTGGATGCAGTGGACGTCAACGTCCACCCGGCCAAAACCGAGGTGAAGTTCACGCACGAGCGCGCGGTGTTTGACGCCGTGTATTACGGTGCGCGCGCCGCGCTTGAGGCAGAAAAAGAGCCCGTGGCCACGCTGTCGAAAACGGCGGCCAAACCGGAGCCCGCGCCGAAGGCGGACCCGTTCGTGCCGGCAGCGCCGAAAGCGGCCGCAGCACAGCACCCGCCCGCACCCGCAGCGCCGACATTTGCGCCTGCGCGCACCTATGCTCCCGCTGCCCCGGCGGAGGAGGCGGTCGCGTTCCGCTCGCCGACGGCATCGGCCTTCGCCGCGCCGCGCGTGACCCCGCCGCCGGTGTTTTCCGCGCCCGCGCACCCCATGCCGGCCACACCGGCCGCGCAGATCGTGCAGGCCGCCATCGAGCCGGAGGCGGAAACGCTCTCCCCGCTCGAGAGCGCCGCGCCCCCGGCCGAGCCGTCCGCCCGCCTGATTGGCGAGGCGATGCACACGTACATCCTCGTCGAAAAGGGCGAGACGCTCATCCTCATCGACAAGCACGCGGCGCATGAGCGCATCAACTTTGACCGCCTGCGGCAGAGCCCTGCCGACATCCCGTCGCAGACGCTGCTCGAGCCGCTGCCCTTCACGCCGGACGCGAGCGATGCCGACGTGCTGCAGCAGTACGGCGACGTGCTCGCGGAGCTCGGCTTCACGCTCGAGCCGTTCGGCCGCAATGATTACATTCTGCGCGGCGTGCCCGCGCAGCTCGACGCGGCGGACGCACTGCCCGCGCTCGAGGAGATCTGCGCGCAGCTGCGCCACGGCGCGCACATGGACGCGCAATCCGTGCGCGACGAGGTGCTCAAGACCGTGGCGTGCAAGGCTGCCATCAAGGCCGGCTGGCAGACCGAACCCGAGGAGCTGCTGCGTCTGGCGGACGCGGTGTGCGCGGGCGAGGTGAAATACTGTCCGCACGGCCGCCCCGTCGCCGTGACGCTCACGCGCCGGGAGCTGGACAAGCTCTTCAAGCGCATTGTTTAAAAAAGAAGCAGGGAGCGCCGGAACGCGCTCCCTGTCAGCCTGTACAGCTTCGTTTACTTGTGATAGTACAAAATGCCCATGCAGCCGGGGCCGCAGTGGTTCGACACCGTGCAGCCGGCCCGCGTGTGGATGACCTCCTCGAACGGCTGGCACGCGCGCACGACACGCTCGAGCTCCCGCCACGTGGCCTCATCGCAGCCGGAGTCCGTGATGAAGATGCGATGGCAGTCGATGTCGTCGCGGCCCTTGAGCCGCTCCTCGATGTACTGCACGTAGCACTTTTCGAGCTTGCCGCGGTACTTGTGGCCGACGCCCATCTTGCCGTCCTTGACCTCGATGCACGGCTTGAGGTGCAGGAGGTTGGCGCTCATGGCCACGAGCGCCGAGCAGCGGCCGCCGCGCTTGAGATACTCCAGCGTGTCGATCACGAAGCTGACATCGAGCTTCTCGCGCTTTTTCTCCAGCGCAGATGCGATGTCGGCCGCGTCCATGCCCTGCTCGGCCATCTCGGCCGCGTCGAGCACCAGGTGGCCGATGCCGGTCGAGAGGTTGCGCGAGTCCACGGGGTAGACGTTCGTAAACTCCTGCGCCGCGATGCAGGCGTTCTGGTAGCAGGCGGACATGTCGCTCGAGATCGTGAAGTGGATCACGGCGTCATATTCCTCCCGGCACGCGGCGAAGTACGCCAGATAGTCCGACACGTTCACCGCCGCGGTCTTGCAGAGCTTGCCCGTGGCATTTGCGTACTCGTAGAGCTCCTCGGGACGCACGTCGATGCCGTCGCGCAGGGTCTCCTCGCCGCGGATGATGTACAGCGGCGTGATGCCGATGTGGTAGCGCTCGATCAGCTCCGGCGAAAGATCGCACGTGCTGTCGGCAGAAATTTTGATCTTCATGGGTTCACCTTCTTGAAAACTGGGAAATGTGCTTTCATTCTAACACATTTCTAATACTTTTCAACATAATCTTTTTGAATTCTCCCTCACGGAAAGGAGACTGCCACGATGCAGCCAAAACTTGTCGTCATCACCGGCCCGACCGCCTCGGGCAAGACCGCGCTCGGCGTGGCGCTCGCGCAGCGCCTGGGCGGCGAGGTCGTCTCGGCCGACTCGATGCAGATCTACCGCGGCATGGACATCGGCACGGCCAAGCCCACGCCGGAAGAGATGCAGGGCGTGCCGCACCATATGATCGACATCGCCGACCCCGCGGAAAATTACTCCGTCTCGCGCTATGCGGCGCAGGCGGCCGCCTGCGTGGACGATATTCTCGCGCGGGGAAAACTGCCGATCGTCGTCGGCGGTACGGGGCTGTACATCGACTCGCTCATCGCCGGGCGCACGTTCGCCGACGGCACGGCCGACACCGCGCTGCGGCAGGAGCTGAGTGAGCGCTATGACGAAATCGGCGGCGAGGGCCTGCTCGGCGAGCTGCGCAAGGTCGACCCCGAGCGGGCGGCCAGGCTCCACCCCGCGGACAAGAAGCGCATCGTGCGCGCCATGGAGGTCTACATCCTCACGGGCAAGACCATCACGCAGCACGACGCCGAGACCCGCGCCGTGCCGCCGCGGTACGACGCGGCAAAGATCGCGCTCGATTTCGCCGACCGGCAGGATCTCTACGACCGCATCGACCGGCGCGTGGACGCCATGGTGCGCCAGGGCCTGTTTGACGAGGTGCGCGCGCTGCTGGCCGCCGGTGTCCCGGCCGACTGCACGGCCATGCAGGCCATCGGCTACAAGGAGGCCGTTGCCGCCGTGCGGGGCGAGGCATCGCCGCAGGACGCCGTCGCCGCCATCCAGCTCGCCTCCCGGCGCTATGCCAAGCGCCAGCTCACGTGGCTGCGGCGCGATCCGGACCTGTTCTGGATCCGGCACGAAAAAACGCCGGACATGGACCTGGCGTGCCGCCTTTCGACGCAATTCTTATCCGGCCGCGGTATAGAATAGTGGCCTGTACAAATCCGGAGGAAACTGCCATTTCGACCGGATTTGTATAAATTCACTATTTCACGGAGCGGCAGATTGTGCTATGATAAATAAATGTGTATCCGCTCCGGCCAAAGGAGCGGCGATCATGCAAAAGACACAGAACCTTCAGGACGCATTCCTCAACTACATCCGGCGGGAAAAGATCCCCGTGACCCTGTTTCTCATGAACGGGTTTCAACTGCGCGGCGTTGTACGCAGCTTTGACAGCTTCGTCGTGCTCATCGACGCCGACGGCCGGCAGCAGATGATCTACAAGCACGCGATCTCGACGGTCGCCCCGGCGCGGCCGGTCTCGCTCGAACTGCAGGGCTGATCTCCCCGCCGCCCCCCGCCGAAAGGAGGGCCGGATTTGAAGAAAACGAATACCTTCACGAACATCGCCATGTTCGTGCTCTTCGCGGCCATGCTCGTGTATCTGGGCGTGTACCTGTTTCGCTCGACGCAGCAATCCTACGCCACCGCCCCGGCGGTGCTCGTGACCGTCAGCGAGAGCGGACAGGCCAGCGGCATCGTCGTGCGCGAGGAGCAGGTCATCGCCTCGGACAAGGAATTTCTGTCCCTGTCCGTGGACGACGGCAAGGAGGTCGCAAGCGGCGGCGAGATCGCCATCGGCGTGGACTCCAAGGCCGCGCTCGACAGCGCCAGCCGCGCCCGCGAGCTAAAAAAAGAGATCGCCTACGTCTCGAGCCTGCTCTCGCGCGCGGGCAGCGCCTCCGGCGCGTCCGACCGCGACAGCGACGTGCGCAGCGCCATCCTGCAGCTCAACGCCGCCGTCTCCGCCGGCAGCACCTCGGAGCTGGATGACCTCTGCATGGATCTCAGCTCCCTGCTCTTTGGCTCTGCGACCGGCACCGTCTCGCAGGGCGACCTCGATGCGCTCAATGCCGAACTGCACCAGCTCGAAAACGCCGGCGCAGGCCGCGGCAGCATCACGGCCCCGGCCGCGGGCCTGTTCACGTCCACGACCGACGGATACGAATCGCTCACGCCGGACATGCTCGAAAACCTCACGCCCGACGGCGTGGACGCGCTCGAGCGCACGACCCCTGCCACGCCCGCCAACGCGATCGGCAAGCTCGTCACGGCGAAAAAGTGGTACTTCGCCTCCGTCATGAACAAGGCCGACGCCGACCGCCTGAACCTGAACGGCAGCGCCACGCTCGACTTTCCGCAGCATTACACCGGCACCGTCTCGGCGACCGTGATGAGCAAGAGCGAGCCGGACGACAGCGGCAAGGTCGCCGTCGTGTTCGCGTGCAACGCGGCGCTTTCCGACACGCTGGCCATGCGCAAGACGACGGCCGACGTCGTCTACAGCGAGCACACCGGCCTGCGCGTCCCGCTCAAGGCCGTGCATATGGACGATGACGGGCAGGCGTTCGTCTACGTCGTCACGGCGGCGCAGCTGGAGAAAAAACCGATCGAGATCATCTATCAGACCGACGACTACTGTCTCGTCGCCCAGAGCGCGGAGAGCAACGCCCTGCGCGCCGGCAACGAGATCGTCGTCACCGGCAAGGGCCTGTCCAACGGGCAGGTCGTGAAATAAGGAGGCGCCACCCACTATGAGCACCATTGCCGAAAACATTGCCGCCATCCGCGCGCGCATCGACGCCGCCGCCCGCACTACGGGCCGCACGGGCGCCGACATCACGCTCGTGGCCGCAACGAAGATGAACGACGCCGCGCGCGTGCGCGAGGCCGTCGCCGCCGGGATCGACGCCTGCGGCGAGAACCGCGTGCAGGAAATGACCGAAAAGCTCGCCCAGGGCGCCTACACCGGCGCGCCGCTGCACTTCATCGGCCACCTGCAAACGAACAAGGTCCGGCAGGTCGTGGGAAAGGTCGATCTCATCCAGTCGGTGGATTCGCCGGAGCTTCTGGCCATGATCGAAAAGCGCGCGGCCGGGCAGGGCATCGTGCAGGACATCCTGCTGGAAGTGAACATCGGCGGCGAGGCCGCCAAGAGCGGCGTGGCCCCCGCCGCCCTGCCGGAATTGCTGGAAACGGCCGCTGGCTGCGCGCATATTCGCGTCCGCGGCCTGATGGCGATCCCGCCCGTGGCAGAAACTTCCGACGGAAATCATGCATATTTTGCGAAAATGCATGAGCTTTTTGTTGACATCGGCAGAAAAAAATACGATAATGTTTTTATGGACTTTCTGTCCATGGGTATGAGCGGAGACTTTGAAGACGCCATTTCCGCCGGCGCGAACATGGTGCGCGTCGGCTCGTCGATTTTTGGCGCACGGGATTATTCCCGGCACTGAGCGCCGTCTCGGCACACTCCGCAGAGATCAGTGCAGCGGCACGGCAGCCGCCGGCACGTAAAGGGGGGTCCCGAATGGGATTTTTGGATGAACTGAAAAAAATGACCCGTCCGTATGATGACGACGACGAGTTTTTCGATGATGAGGATGAAGCAATCCCGGTCGCGGAAGAGCCCGCGCCGGCACGCCCGGCACAGGCCCGTCCGGCGCAGGCGCGTCCGGCTGCGGCCCGCCGCCCGGCGCCCGCACCGAAAAGGAGCGCCTTCGTGCACGACGAGCCGTCGGAATCGGAGCGCCCCGCGCCGAGCTATGCGCCGAGAGGCGACAGCCGCGCGGCCGACAAGGTCGTCAATCTCAACAACGGCGGCGGCCAGCTCAAGGTCGTGGTCGCTGCGCCGAAGCAGTTTGAGGCCGCGTCCGAGATCGCGGAGCATCTGCGCGATCGCCGCGCCGTGCTCCTCAACCTGGAAAAGACCGATCCGGCGGTCGCCCGCCGGCTGATCGACTTTCTGTCCGGCGTCGCCTACGCGCAGGACGGCAAGATCCGCCGCGTGGCCAGCGCGACGTATATCATCACGCCATTCAATGTCGACCTCATGGGCGACCAGCTCGACGATATGGAGTCGGGCGAGTTTCACCTGTAAATCCGGGCATGCTGTCTCTGACAGCGCCCATCGTGTAGTACACCTATAGAAAGAATGGAGGACTATCCAACATGACTCCTCAGGATATTCGGGAAAAAACGTTTGAAAAAGCGATGTTCGGCGGATACGACATGGCCGCCGTGCAGAACTATCAGGAAGAAGTGGCCACCGAGCTTGCCAACGCGCAGAAGGAAGTTGCCGTGCTCAAGGGCAAGATGAAGGTGCTGGTCGATAAGATAGAAGAGTACCGCGCCAGCGAAGACGCCATGCGTCTGGCCATACTGTCGGCCCAGAAGGTCGGCAAGCAGATAGAGGACGATGCCCAGGCCCGCGCCGACAAGATACTCGGCGAGGCCAAGAACACGTCCGACCGAATACTTGGCGGCCTCCAGCACGAAACCGCCAACGAGGAAGCCAAACTCCTCAACGCCAAAACGTCCTGCGCAAAATTTCTGGAAGATGTGCGTAATCTGTGCATGAATCAGCTCGAGTACCTGGATAAGCTCTCCGGGTCGAAAACCGCGGCCGCGCAGCCTGCTGCGCAGCCGGCGAGCGTGAGCGCAGCCCCGGCCGAGCCGGTGTCCGCGCCGGTCGAGCAGCCCGCGCAGCCGGAAGCCCCGGCCGTCGAGCAGCCTGCGCAAGCAGCCCACGTGTCCGCCGCCCCTGTGGAGGCGCAGCCGGTGGAGACCGACGACACCGCGGCCGACAGTGCAGCAGATGACGCCACGCAGCTTTATCACTTCCTGCATAACAGCTGAGTGAACATGCAATCAACCAGGGCGGGACGGCCGGTGCCGTACCGCCCTGCGCAATTTTTGATGGAAATACAACTCTGAGAGGAGAAAGATAGAACCATGTCCAAGAACGATTTCAACGCCACGATCAATCTGCCGAAAACAGACTTCCCCATGCGTGCCGGCCTTGCCAAGCGGGAGCCCGAGATGCTCCAGCACTGGTACGACATGGACCTGTACCACGAAATGCTCAAAAAGAACGACGGCAAGCCGCGCTTCAGCCTGCACGACGGCCCTCCGTTCTCCAACGGTGACATCCACATGGGCCACGCGCTCAACAAGGCGCTCAAGGACTTCATCATCCGCTCCTACGCCATGCGCGGCTACTACACGCCCTACATCCCTGGCTGGGACAACCACGGCATGCCCATCGAGAGCGCCATCATCAAGGAGCAGAAGCTCAACCACAAGGCCATGAGCGTCGCCGATTTCCGCAGCGCGTGCCATGACTATGCGCAGAAATACATCGACCGCCAGATGGCCGGCTTCAAGCGCATGGGCGTCATGGGCGACTGGGAGCACCCCTACAAGACCATGAACAAGGGCTTTGAGTCCGACGAGGTGCGCGTGTTCGGCAAGATGTATCAAAACGGCCACATCTACAAGGGCCTCAAGCCCGTGTACTGGTGCGCCCACGACGAGACCGCCCTCGCCGAGGCGGAGATCGAGTATCAGGACGATCCGTGCACGACCGTGTACGTGAAGTTCCCGATGCACGACGATCTCGGCAAGCTGCCGAACGTTGACCACAGCAAGCTCTTCTTCGTCATCTGGACGACGACGATCTGGACGCTGCCCGGCAACCTCGCCATCGCGCTCAACCCGCGCGAGCTGTATAACCTCGTGCAGGCCCCGAACGGCGAGGTGTATATCATGGCCGACGCCCTGACCGAGAAGGTCATGCACATCGGCGGCTTCGACAGCTATGAGGTGCTCGAGCAGCATCCGGGCGACTTCTTCGAGAACATGCTCGCCGACCATCCGTTCCTGCCCAAGACCTCGCGCCTGGTGCTGGCGGATTACGTCACCATGGATTCCGGCACGGGCTGCGTGCACACCGCGCCCGGCTTCGGCGCGGACGACTACCTGACCTGCAAGCGCTACGGCATGGACATGGTCGTGCCCGTGGACGATCAGGGCCGCCACACCGACTACGCCGGCAAGTACGCCGGCATGACCACGGAGGAATCCAACCCCGTCATCCTCGCGGACATGAAGGAAGCCGGCTCTCTGTTCGCATCCGAGGACATCGTGCACAGCTATCCGCACTGCTGGCGCTGCAAGCAGCCGATCATCTTCCGCGCCACGCCGCAGTGGTTCTGCTCCGTCGATTCGTTCAAGGAGGAGGCCGTCGCCGCGTGCGAGAACGTGCGCTGGCTTCCCGCCTGGGGCAAAGAGCGCATGGCCGCCATGATCCGCGAGCGCGCCGACTGGTGCATCTCCCGCCAGCGCCGCTGGGGTCTGCCGATCCCGGTGTTCTACTGCGACGACTGCCACAAGCCCGTATGCAATGAAGAGAGCATCGACGCCGTGGCCAAGCTCTTTGAAAAGGAAGGCAGCAACGCCTGGTTCGACCGCCCGGCGGCCGACATCCTGCCCGAAGGCTTCACCTGCCCACACTGCGGCGGCAAGCACTTCACGCAGGAGACCGACACGCTCGACGGCTGGTTCGACTCCGGCTCTACCCACGTTGCCGCCATGCAGCGCGACCAGGGCTTCTGGCCGGCGGATATGTATATCGAGGGCGGCGACCAGTACCGCGGCTGGTTCCAGTCGTCTCTGCTCGTGGCCGTCGGCGCGCTCGGCAAGGGCGCTCCGTACCGCGAGTGCCTGACCCACGGCTGGACGGTCGACGGCGAGGGCAAGGCCATGCACAAGTCGCTCGGCAACGGCATGGATCCGGCCGAGATCATCAACGAGTTCGGCGCCGACATGCTGCGTCTGTGGGCGGGCAGCGCCGACTACCACGCCGACATGCGCTGCTCCAAGGAGATCTTCAAGCAGCTGACGCAAAACTACCTCAAGTTCCGCAACACCGCGCGCTACTGCCTCGGCAACCTCGACGGGTTTGACGCCGAGCATCTCGTCGCGCCGGAGGATATGCTTCCGCTCGACCGCTGGGCCATCACGAAGCTCAACGACCTCATCCGCCGCGTGGCCAAGGCGTATGACGACTATGAATTCCACGTGGTCTCGCACGCGATCAACGACTTCTGCGTCGTGGAGCTCTCGAGCTTCTACCTCGACATCATCAAGGACCGCCTCTACTGCGAGGAACGCAACGGCCTCAAGCGCCGCAGCGCGCAGACGGCGCTGTTCCTCATCCTCGACAGCATGACAAAGATGTTCGCGCCGATCCTCGCCTTCACCTGCGACGAGATCTGGCTGGCCATGCCGCACCGCGCCGAGGACGACGCGCGCAACGTGCTGCTCAACGTCATGAATCAGCCGTTCGACGCCTATGCGCTCAGCGAAGACGAGCTCGCCAAGTGGGATCAGCTGATCCGCGTCCGCACGGACGTCAACGGCGTGCTCGAGGCCGCCCGCGCCGAAAAGCGCATCGGCAAGCCGCTCGAGGCTGCCGTGACGCTGCGCGCCGACGACGATGCCGCCAAGGCCGCGCTCGACGACGTGCAGAGCATGAACCTGCCCGAACTGCTCATCGTGTCGCAGTGCCTCGTCGGCGGCGACGTGCCGGAGAACGCCGTCACCGGCACCGGCACGAACTTCCCCGGCCTGCACATCTCCGTGCGCAATGCGCCCGGCACCAAGTGCCCGCGCTGCTGGATGCACTCCGAGCAGGCCGACCCCGAGACCGGTCTGTGCCCGCGCTGTGCCGCCGTCGTCGCCGCGCAGAAGGCGGAGTAAAATCCCGATCCCAAAATCCTGATCCGAAAGCGAGGAACCGCTATGTGGTATGCCATCGTAGCCATCCTGATCCTCATCGCTGACCAAGGCCTGAAGTACTGGGTCACGCTCAATATCCCGCTCGATACAGGGCACGTCACGCTCATCCCCGGCGTGCTGGAGCTGACGAATATCCACAACAACGGCGCTGCCTTCAGCATCCTGCAGCACGCGCCGCACTGGATCTTCGTCATCTTCACGGTCGTGTTCGCCGCCATCGCGGTGTTCTGCCTGCGGCGCAATGTCGTGCACGGCAAGGTCGGCCGCTGGTCGGTCGTGCTCGTGCTCGCCGGCGCGGTCGGCAACTGCATCGACCGCATCCTCAGCGGCTACGTGGTAGACATGTTCAACTTCCTGTTCATGCGCTTCGCCGTGTTCAACCTGGCGGATATCTTCATCGTCGTCGCCGGCATCACGCTGTGCCTGCACGTCATCTTCTACCGGGGCGACGGCAGCGAGGAGGGCGAGCCCGCGCCGAAGAAGGCGCGCAAGTCCCGTCAGCACCCGGGCGCCCCTGCGCGTGCGCACAAGCTGCATCTGCCCGCACGGAAACAGCAGCCCGCTGCGCCGAAAAAGCCCGCCGCGCAGCCCGTGTCCCCCGTCCCGGCGAAGGACGACCCGTTCGCGGCGTGGGATCGCGCGCCCGTGCAGGCGCAGCCGGTGACACCGGCAGCGCCGTCCGCGCCGAAAAAGACCCCGGCAGCGCCTGCCGCCCCCAAACCGGTGCAGGAAACGCCCAAGGCGGCTGCCCCCGCCGTCAAACCGGCGGACACAGCCCCGGACGACCCCCTGCTCGCCTATCTCAACAGCACGCCCGCCGCGCCGGCCGAACCGGAAGTCGCGGACAGCGACAAGGAAAAAGACACCGCCCCGGCGGACGGCGAGCACTATTCGCTCGACGACATTTTAGCGGAGTTTTCGGATTTCTAATGGAACAACGAACGATTCAAACACAGGAGAGCGCCGAGCGGATCGACGCTCTCCTTGCGCGCTCTCTGCCCGAGCTCACGCGCAGCGCCGCCCAGCGGCTGCTCGCGCAGGGCGCGGTGACGAAAGACGGCGCACCCGTGAAGAAAAACTATAAGACCGCGCCGGGCGACACGTTTGTCGTCACGCTGCCGGACGCCGCTCCCTCGGAGCTGGTAGCGCAGGACCTGCCGCTGGACGTGGTGTATGAGGACGACGACCTCATCGTCGTCAACAAGCCGCGCGGCATGGTCGTGCACCCCGCGCCCGGCCACGAGGACGGCACGCTCGTCAACGCCCTGCTCGCCCACTGCGGCGACAGTCTCTCCGGCGTCGGCGGCGAGCGGCGGCCCGGCATCGTGCATCGCATCGACAAGGACACGTCCGGCCTGCTCGTCGCGGCGAAAAACGACTTTGCGCACCTCGCCCTCTCGGCGCAGCTGGCCGACCACACCATGGCCCGCACGTATGAGGCCGTCGTCTGCGGCAATCTGCGCGAGGACGCCGGCACGGTCGACGCGCCCATCGGCCGCCACCCGACGGATCGCAAGCGCATGGCCGTGACGCAAAAAAACGCCCGCCGCGCCGTCACGCACTGGTCGGTCATCGCACGCTACAACGGCTACACGCACATCCGCTGCGAGCTTGAGACCGGCCGCACGCACCAGATCCGCGTGCACATGGCGCACATCGGTCACCCTCTGCTCGGCGACCTGGTCTACGGCCACAAGCGGCCGGAAAAGGGCCTGAGCGGGCAGTGCCTGCACGCGCGGGCGCTGCGCTTTCTCCACCCGCGCACCGGCGAGCTCGTGACGTTCACCTGCCCCCTGCCGGACTATTTTCAGGACGTGCTGGCGCGCCTCGGCCCGCCGGTCGGCTAATCAGAAAGGAGCATTCCCATGCGCAGATCCGATCGAGAGATCACCGATTTTCAGGAGCTCATCACCGTCATGCGCGGGTGCGACGTCTGCCGCCTCGCCCTGCACGACGAGCCGTATCCCTACATCCTGCCGCTGAACTTCGGCCTGGAGGTGGACGGCGAGACTGTCCGCCTGTACTTCCACGGCGCAAACACCGGCACGAAGTACGACCTCATTGCCAAAAATCCGAATGTCGCGTTCGAGATGGACCGCGGGCACGCGCTCACCCTCGACGATGAGCTCGGCAACTGCACCATGACGTACGAGAGCGTCATCGGTCAGGGCCGCATCTCGGTCGTGCCGGACGCGGACAAGGAGCGTGCGCTGCGCGTGCTCATGGCGCAGTATCGTGCGCCGGACTTTCCGTATTCGAAGGCCGTCATTCCCGCGACGACCGTCCTGTGCCTGACTGTCGAGCACATGACCGGCAAGCGCCGCGCGAAAAAGCACGGCTGAATGCACCGTACATAACGAGCAAAAGAGCCCCCGCAGGCAGTGCCTGCGGGGGCTGTTTTTGTGATCCTGCTGCAGATCAGCGGATGAAATTGGTGAACTTGCGCGCTTCCGTCTCCGGGCGCGGGACACCGGCGGCATCGCCGGCTGCAATGCACTGCAGCAGCCAGAGCAAATTGCGCGCAAGCTGGCGCATGGTCTGCAGGCCCTCCTCGTCCTGCGCGACGTCCTCCGGGCGCGCGCCGTGCACCATCGGCCAGTACTGAGAGGACACGACCGGCATATTCGAGATCATCGGGTATTTGACCAGCTGATCGAGCGCGGCCGTCGTGCCCGCGCGGCGCGCCGAGACGACGCAGGCGCACGGCTTATTCGCCCAACTGCCGCCGGCATAGAACAGCCGGTCACAAAAAGCAGACATCGCGCCGGAAATCCCGGCATAGTGTACCGGGGAAGCGAGCACGAGCGCATCCGCCGTCTCCATCGCGTCGATGGCATCGTTTACCAGCCCGCCGCGCACGCATCGCCCGGTCGCACGGCAGCCGCCGCAGGCCACGCAACCGCCTATCTGCTCGGCACCGACGGTCAGAATCTGCACCTCGGCACCGGCTGCGCGCAGCACCCGCTCCATTTCGTGCAGGGCGGTGTATGTGCAGCCGCGCGGATGCGGGCTGCCGTTGATCATGAGAATTTTCATCGTATCACCTCACGCGCAGGATAGCACAAATCGCCGCGCAGCGCAAGCGCGCACGCAATGCCCCAAAACGCCTTGCGCGGCAGCAAAACCTGCTGCCGCGCAAAGGAAAAGAAGGGACGTATGCCATGGAGTGGGGGGGAAAATGAAAGGAAGAAATGCGCATGGTGATACGGGAAACATGACGCGTCGGGCAGCCGGGCATACACAGCCGCCCGACGCGGAGAGGAACGGCTTCGCCGCTATGCGCCGCGGCGAAAGCCGGATCAGGCAGAGATCAGATGGCGCTCCAGCCGCCGTCCACGCACACGATCTGGCCGGTGGTGTAGCTGCAGGCCGGGGAGGCAAAGTAGGTGCACAGGCCGTCCATTTCGCCGGTCTCGCCGTGGCGCTCCATGGGGCAGCACTCGAGGTGCGCCTGATGGAAGAAGGGCGCGTCGATGTAGGCCGCGGTCATTTCCGTCGGGAAGTAGCCCGGGCAGATGCAGTTGACGGTGATGCCGTCGCGCGCCCAGGAGTTGCCGAGCGAGCGCGTCAGGTTGACGATGCCGCCCTTGGCCGCCGCATACGGTGCCGTGTCCACGCCCTTACGGCCGCAGACGCCGTGGATGGACGAGACCATGATGATGCGGCCGTACTGATTGGGCTTCATGGACTGGCGCACGACCTCGCGGCAGGTGAAGAACTGCCCGTTGAGGTCGGTGTTGATGACGTTGAGCCAGTACTCGTCCGTGAGCGTGGCCGGGTCGCCGCCGCCCGGAATACCAGCGGCATTGACCAGAATGTCGATCTTGCCAAAATGCGCGACGACGTCGCTGACGCAGTCCGTGATGCTCTTGGAATCCTGCAGATCCATGTAATGCGGATAGACCTTGACGCCGTATTCCGCCTCGATCTCCCTGGCGTTTTCATCCAGACGATCGGTGCGGCGGGCGACGAGCGCGATGTCTGCGCCCGCGTTGGCCATTGCCTTGGCGAACTGAAGGCCGAGACCGGAGGAACCGCCGCAGCAGAACGCGACCTGGCCGGAAAGATCAAACAGATTGTTTTTCATAATAAAGCCTTCCTTTTATAAAAAATTCAGTATGGTTTAGAAGAACCAGCAGTTTTCGTAGGCGCTGAGCGTGGCATCGGCCATCGTGCCGCCCTTGTTGGCGTCGCCGACAAAGACGACCTTGTCGAACGCATCCTTGAGCTGCTGCTCGTAGCTCTTGTCGGGGCGATTACCGAGCGCCATGATGACGATATCGGCCGGGCGGGTGACGACCTCGCCGGTGTCGGTCTTTTTGAGCTCGACCGCGCCGTCGGTCACGCCGGCAATGGCGTGCTCGGTCAGGACCTCCACGCCGCTCTCGGCGAGCAGGGACAGCAGCTTGTAGCGCGCGGTGCGGTAGATCGTGACACCGACCTCCTTCTGCATCTCGACGACCGTGACCTTGTTGCTGTCGCACAGGAAGTGCGCGACCTCAAGGCCGACATGGCCGCCGCCGATGACGGCAATGTTCTTGCCCTCGAAGGAGACGCGGCCCATGAGCACGTCCTCAATATAGTAGACATTGCTGCGGTCCACACCGGGAATGTTCGGCACGATCTGATCGCCGCCGCAGGCGACGACGACGCCGTAGGGATCGAGCGCGCGCAGCGTCTCGACCGTGGCGGGTGTGTTCAGGCGCACCTCGATGTGGTACTCCTTCATCTCGGCCTTCATGGTCTCGATGAGCTCGGCCACCATACCCTTGCACGGCGCTTTCGAGGCCAGCACGGCGCTGCCGCCGAGATGGTCACGGCTCTCGAAAATGACCGGGTAATAACCGCGCTTTTTCAGCAGGAGCGCAGCCTGCATGCCGCCGGGGCCGCCGCCCACGACCGCGACCGTGCGGCCGGCGCCGGTCTTGACCAGGTTCTCGTCGCCGTAGACCGTGGCGCGGCCGGTGACGGGGTTGATGGCGCAGTGCAGGTTCTTGCCCGCGACGACGGACTTGTTGCAGTTCATGCAGCCAAGGCACTTGCGGATGAGATCCTCACGGCCGGCCATGGCCTTTTTGACCACGTCGGGATCAGCCAGCTGCATGCGGGACATGCCGACAAAGTCACTCACGCCCTCCTGCAGGAAGCGCTCGGCCGTCTCGGGGTGCTTGATGGTGTTGACGGCGATGACAGGCACATTCACGGCAGCCTTGATGGTCTTGGCCAGATTCTTTCTCCAACCCTCGGGGCTGTAGCACGGCTCGATCATGGTCGGTGCGCTGGCATACACGCCGCAGGACACATTGAAGTAATCCACATACGGCTCTAGGTATTTGGCGATCTCGGTGCAGGCAGCGAGATCGTTGCCGCCCTCGACGAAGTCATTGCCGTTGATGCGCGCGCCGACAACGAAATCACGGCTGACGGCGGCGCGGATGCCGGTGAGGATACGCACGAGGAAGCGGCAGCGGTTTTCCATGCTTCCGCCGTATTCGTCGGTGCGCTTGTTGGTGTAAGGGCTCAAAAACTGCTGCACGAGATAGCCGTGCGCCGCGTGGACCTCGACACCGTCGGCACCGGCCAGCTCGGAGTTGACCGCCGCCTGCACGTACTTCTCGACCAGGTTGTCAATGTCCTCAATGGTCATCTCGCGCGGCAGAATGGTCGCGCGGCCGACGACGGAGTTGAGCTCCACACTCGGAGCCATGGCCTGACGGCCGCCGTTGCAGGCCGGGGGCGCCTCGCGGCCGCCGTGATGCAGCTGGATGAAGATCTTTGCGCCGTGGCGATGCACCGCCTCGCAGATGAGCTGGAAGCTCTTGATCTGCCGGCTGTCATAGATGCCGAGCTGGATGGGGTTGCAATGGCCGCTGTCGGCGTCCACGGAGGTGAATTCCGGAATGATGAGGCCGCAGCCGCCCTTGGCGCGATCCTCATAGAAACGGATCTGCTCCGGCGTGGTGCAGCCGTTCCAGTCGCCCATGAGCGCGCCCATGGCCGTCATCACGACGCGGTTGCGCAGCTCGAGGTTGCCGATCTTTCCGGGCTGAAACAGTTTTTCGTACTTCATGAGGTGTTTCTTCTCTTTCTTTGGAGGATTCCGAAACCGATGCTGTCTGCTTGTGCAGGAACGACATGGGATGCGGATTCTGCCGCCGCATCCGTGCCTTTGCAAATATTTTAACCATCTGTTTTGCGAATTTCCATATGCACGAAACACCAAAAAAAGCTTGATTTTGTGCGGGACAGACAATCCCGCCGCCGTGCACAACGATCCTGCCCGACGTGGAAACGACCGCCGTTGTGTGCCGTGCACAACGACCCGCCGCCTTTTTGTCGCACAGCACAACGGCAGCGGTTGCGCCCGCACCCCTCCGTGTAGTATAATTGAGTTAAATATTTTTTTAACAATTTTAGTATATCCGAGGAGGCACGACCGTGAAATTTTCCGAACTGATCACAAAGCTGCATTCGGCCAGTCAGCCGCATATGCTCATGTACATCGACATTCGTTCCGACTGCGAACTGGCGGACGTCAACATCCTTGCCTCCGGTCAGAGCGATGTGCAGGCCGGAACGCTCTATTTTGCCGACGCGGGGCAGCTGACACCGGACACCGTACTGCCGACCAACCTGCTGTACTACGGCACGCTGCCGCCGGAGCTAGCGGACAGACTGACGAACAGCGCCATGATCGATCGCGGTGAATTTGCCGTGCTGTTTCAGACCGTAAAGGAACTGCTGAGCTACCAGCAGTCCGACCAGCAGCTCTATACACAGGTGCTGTATATGCTCTGCAACGGTGCGGAGCTGGACCGGGTGCTGACCAAAATGACCGACGTCACCGGCGACCTGTTCGTCGTGATCGACAGCACGGGAAAGCTCGTGGCCAAGACGAAAAACTTCTATGTGGACTACCCGCTGTGGATGCGGAGCATCGAGCAGGGATACTGCAGCGATATTCTAATGGAGTACATCGAGGACCGGCGGCGCAAAAACGAGTATTCCCTCTCGGACAAGCCCTTCACGCTCTTTTGCGAGCACATGCAGCGCTATCTGCTGTGCACGCGCATCGTCTACGACAATTTCATGATGGGCTACGTCATCATCGTGAGCAAGACCGGCATGTTCAGCGCGGCCGAGCAGCAGATCATCCCGCTGCTGTCCAACTCGGCAAAGGAGCGCATCGTCAAAAGCAACAACGGCAACTGGATCGATTACCGCGCCTCCCAGCTCAACAACATCTTTGCCGATATGCTCGCCGGCGCGCAGAACGTGGACATGGAGCGCCGCATGAAGCTGGCCAAGCTGAGCTTTCCGGAGCAGAAATGTCTGGCGATCATCCGGCCGGTCTATTATAAGGAGCCGGCCTACTACAAATCCCGCCTCATTCCAGATATGCAGGCCATCTTCGGCAAGACGGCCTTTTCGGTGGTCAAGAACGATCTGGTGCTGCTGCTGACAGCGGCGGACGGCGGCACCATCACGCCCGAACAGCGCGCAGCACTGGAGCAGTACACGCAGGGGCACCGGCTGATCGTCGGCATCAGCAACTGTTTTCAGGCCAACAACCAGCTTTCACTCCACTATAACATGCTGCTGCAGACCTTGCAATTGGCCAAGCAGATGCGCTCGGACCAGAAGCTCTTCTTTTTCTCGGACTACGTGTATTACGCGCTGCTCGATCAGGTCGAGGACAAAAGCCTGCTGTCCTTCATCCGGCATCCCGCGCTCGACACGCTCATCCACTACGACCGCGAAAAAAGCGCCGAGCTCTACCAGACGCTGCGCGTATTCACCAAATGCGGCTTTAACAAGGCGCACACCTCCGAGCGGCTCTTTCTGCACCGCAACACCGTCAACTACCGCATCGCACAGATCGAATCCATCTGCGGGATCGACCTTTCGACGACAGAGCTGCTGTTTTCGCTCCAGCTGTCTTTTCTGATCGACGGCTACCTCAACAACGTCGCCTTCTGACGGCGGCCGCAGCCTGAAAACCGGACCGGCAAAGCTTGCCGGTCCGGTTTTTTGCGTCAAAAACGGTTTCCGGAGCAAAATGCGGATTGGTCTCTATGACAAAATTTTGACCGGATACTGTGCACGGCAAACATTGTCGATTTCCTGTCAAGCAAATATAATGGGCACAACCGAACAAAACCGATGTGTATCCCGCAGGGACACACGAACGCAGCTCCGCAGCCGTCCGTCGCGGCGGTGCGGAGCGCTCCGGACGGCTGTCTGCCCGGCTGCCGGAGCGCAGGACCATGTCAATGATAGAAAGGAGAATCTCGATGGAAAAGACGATCGAGAATATGGATCGCAACCGCCTTGGAATCCTGATCCGCTGCCTGGTGATTTTGCTCATCACCGGCGTGACCAACTCTGCAGCCGTATTTGTTTCCCCGCTGGCAGCACACTTTAACTGGACCGCAGACGCCATCGCAAACGTCAGCACGACCATGCTGCTGTGCTGGACGCCCGGCGCTCTGATCGGCGGCACGCTCATGTCGAAGATCGGCGCAAGAAACGCCATGCTGCTCGGCGCCGTGCTGTTCCCGCTCGGCACGCTGACCAGCAGCTTCGTGCCGCAGTCGTCCCCGTGGCTGCTGTATGTGACCTTCAGCTTCCTGCAGGGTCTCGGCAACGGCCTCGCCTACACCGTGGCCACCTATGTCTCCACCGGCTGGTATCCGGACAAGCGCGGCCTCGTTTCCGGCCTGTGCATGGCCTTCACCGGTGGCTCGTCCGCCTTCCTCGCGCCGATCTGCTCGAAGCTCGTGCAGTCCACCGGCATCATCTCCACGCTGCGCATCGTCGGCCTCGTGTCCCTGGTCGTGTGCGTCGTGTGCGCGCTCGGCGTCCGTCAGGCGCCTGTCGGCTACACGCCCGCCGGCTTTGCCGGCTCCGCCTCGAGTGCGGAGACCCAGCTCGAGAGCTATAACGTGCGCCGCGCGCTCAAGACCCGTCCCATCTGACACCTGATCGTGTGCACCGCCTTCTTCCCGACGATGTATATGATCATGTTCCCGCGCTTCTCCGTGTACATGACCGACGCCGGCTTCACGCTGAGCGCGGCCACGCTGGGCGTGTCGATCTACTTCATCGCCAATACCCTCAGCCGCCTGTTCCTCGGCGCGCTGTGCGACAAGATCAGCTACAAGCACGTCTACGGCATCTGCGGCGTACTGTGCATCCTGTCCGCCATCTGCCTGATCGCCGCGCACTCGCTGTTCATGTTCTACCTCGGCTATGCGCTGCTCGGCCTCGGCTTCGGCGCCACCAACAGCGTCTACCCCGTCACGATCAACAAGTCCTACGGCCCGGTCTACGCCGGCGGCATCTACGGCGTGGCCCTGTTCGGCTACATGATCTTCTGCACGCTCATCACGCCGCGCATCAGCGCCGCGCTCGTTGCCTCCACCGGCGGCTACACCGCCTCGTTCATCTATGGCATCGTGCTCTCGTGCGTCGCCGTTGTGTCCATGTACCTGATCCCGAAGGTGGATCGCAAGCCCCTCGATGCGGCCGAGAAGCAGGCCGAATCTGTGTAATCCCGATCGGAAGAGGTGTCAACATTGGGCGTCATCGGCTGTATCCTTGGTTTTCTGATCGTTATCTATCTCTGCTATAAAGACTGGTCGGTCTATCTGGCCACATTTGCCGGCGCGTGCGTCGTCATCGCCTGCAACACGCTGCCGTTTATCGACAGCCTCGTCGGCGACTATGTCAGCGGTATGTTCACCGCCGTCAAGAGCTTCTTCTTCATGATCCTCTTCGGCTGCCTGCAGTCGAAGATCTACACGGAGAGCGGCGCCGCCTACACCATCGCCGACACCGTCATGAACCGCCTGCTCAAGGAGAACATGAGCAATACCGGCAAAAACCTCATCGGCATGTCTGTGATCCTGGTCATCGGCACCATCCTCAACCTCGGCGGCATCATCGCCGGCGTCGTCATCGTGCTCATGTACCCGATCGCGCTGGTCATTTTCGAGCGCTGCGATATCCCGAAGAAGTTCATCCTCGGCATTCTGGGCGCGGGCTCGTTCACCTTCACGCTGACCGTGCCCGGCAGCCCGCAGGTCACGAACGTAGCCGCCATGACCGTGCTCGGCACGGCGGCCGATGTGGCACTGGTGCCCGGTCTCGTGGGCGCGGCGGCGGAGATCGCCGCGATCCTCGTCATCATGAACCTGCTCATCAACCGCGCCCGCAAACGCGGCGAGCACTTCGAGCTCCACCCGCTCGACCCGCGTTATGACAGCACAGGCAGCAAGCCGAAGCTGATCGTCGCCCTCATTCCGATGGCCGTCCTCTTCCTGCTGTTCAACATCTGGAAGCTCAACATCAACATCTGCCTGTTGTGCTCCATCGCGCTGTCTCTCGTGCTGTTCTGGCCGCAGCTGCGCCGCAGGGATCTCAAGGCCATGCTCAACAGCGGCGCCGTCGACTCCGTGCCCATGACGATGACCGTCGCCGCAATCTGCGGCTTCGCCGGCGTCATCACCAACACGGACGCGTTCCAGTCCATGATCACCGCCATCACAAGCATCAGCATCGCGCCGATCCTCATCTGCTGGGTCGTTGTGGCGCTCATGTGCATGCTCACCGGCGGCTCGTCCACCGGCCAGCTCGTCGCGCTGCCGATCATCGCGCCGAAGCTGCAGGCGCTCGGTCTGACGGCCAGCACCATCCACCGCGTGTCCGCGTTTGCGGCCACCACGCTCGACTCCATGCCCTATTCGGGCAGCATCCTCATGCTGCTGCCCATGTGCCACATGAAGCTCAAGGAGGTCTACCCCGCCCTGTTCGTGACGACCGTCATCGCCACGACCGTCGGTACCGCCGCCGTCACGCTCATGTGCGTCCTGTTCCCGGGTCTCGCCTGAGCCCCGTCAACCCACACCATATCACAACAGAAAGGAAGTCAAGACATGAAAGAATTCAAGAACAAAGTTGCCGCCATCACCGGCTCCGCCACCGGCATCGGCCGCGCCTTCGCTGAAGAGGCTGCCAAGCGCGGCATGCGCCTCGCCCTCATCGACATCAACACCGAGGGTCTCGAGGAGACCAAGGCCATCTGCGAGAAGGCCGGCGCGCCGAAGGTCGTCACCATCAAGACCGACGTCACAAAGTATGAAGAGGTCCGCTTCAGCATCCTGCGCGTCATGCAGGAGTACGGCCAGCTCGACCTGATGTTCGCCAACGCCGGCATCGCCACCGCCGGCTGGGTCTACAACCATCCGCCTCAGGACTGGGCCTGGGCCATGAACACGAACGTGCTCGGCCTGACCTATTACGTGCACGAGGTGCTGCCCATCTTCAAGCAGCAGGGCACGCCCTGCCACTTCCTGTTCACCGCATCCATCGCCGGCCTGATCACCGGCCTGCGCTACAATACGGCCTACCTTGCGAGCAAGCATGCCGCCGTCTGCATCGCTGAGGCCGTGCGCGACCTCGCCGAGAACGACCCCGACTACAGCATGATGGGTGTGAGCGTGTTCTGTCCCGAATATGTGCACACGAACATCCACAACAGCGAGGATCACCGCCCGGCCGACTACAGCGTCCCGTGCGACCCGTTCTACGCCACCGACAGCTACTGGGATTACCGCCGCCTGTTCGACAGCAACATCACCGTCAAGGGCATGAACCCCGCCTTCGTCGGCCCGTACCTGTTCGAGGCTGTCGAGGAGAACCACATGTACAAGGTGCCGCATATGCACACCCACGAGCAGATCCGCGCACGCCACAGACGCATCGAGTCCGACCTCGAGCGTGAGGAAGCGCTGCATGAGAAATACGCCCCGCTGCAGAAATACTGATCCGATCCCTTTCTTTTCGCAACACCCCAAAAGCCCCGCCGGTTTTCCGGCGGGGCTTTCGCGATTTCTGTCCGGTTTCTATCCCCGCTCACAGCTCCTGCAGCATGAGGGAAGATAATGTACAATAAGGTGCGCAAATTGAAAATCGCATAAAAGAAGACATAGCATGCAGGCTCTGGTAGAATGAAGTTACCACACACCATTCTGAAAGGAGACAGCAAACTATGTCCGAGAAAATTGTACAGAGGAAACGCTGACCTACTGCGATTTTCCCAGCGAGCATTGGACCCGCATCCGTACCAACAACGTGATCGAGCGGCTGAACCGTGAGATCTGCCGCCGCACCCGTGTGGTGGGGACATTCCCTGACGGGAACTCCGCCCTGATGCTGGTCTGCGCCCGACTTCGCCACGCGGCGGGCACCCAGTTGGGCTGCAAGAAATACATGAACATGAAGCACTTGGAGGCGGCTCTGGACGACGCCCCCATTGCCGGCTGACTTCATTCAGCCGGAGCCTGCAAATACATTTGCGCATAAATCTTGACGGGATCGCCGAACCTCACCTATACTCGTCTTCTACAGCAAAAAATCGGTGCAGACCTTGAATTTCTGAACATACAGGTTCAAGTATCTGCACCTTTTCAAATAATTACTTGTTCAGTGCTGCCATAATCTCTTCTTTATAAGGCATCGCCGGTGCTGTACCGAGCTTTTCGACCGCCAGTCCGCCGGTTACATTGCCGTATATAAGCGCAGCTTCAAAGCTCATTCCCGCCGCAAGCGCCGCAGTAAAGCCGCCGTTAAAGGCATCACCTGCTCCCGTTGTATCAACAACATTTACCTGAATCGGCGCACCGGTAAACTCAGACTGTGCATTTTTGGCATAATAGCCCTTGTTTCCGAGCGTGATGACAACATTCTTAACTCCCTTGCCGAGAAGAACATCTGCCGCCTTTGAGGCGCTCTCATAACCGGTAACTGCAATGCCTGTTATAATTTCTGCTTCTGTTTCGTTGGGGGTGATGTAATCTATGCCGTTCAACACCTCATCAGGCAGCTTTCTTGCCGGTGCAGGATTAAAAACAGTCGTCACACCTGCCTGCTTTGCCATATCAAGCACCTTGTAGGTAGCCTCCGGATTTGTTTCAAGCTGGCAGAGAACCGTTCCCGCTGAGGCGACAGTTTCTTTAAGCGCCTGAACCTCCTCGGGCTTGAACTCTCCGCAGGCACCGATAATTACAATGATTTCGTTCTGTCCAGTCGCTTCGTTTACGATTATCAGTGCAGCACCTGTGTCAGAATTTTTATCAACAATGATTTTTGAGGAATCGATTCCCTCTTTGTCATAGAAATTAAGTGCCAGCTTTCCGAAGTCGTCCTCACCGAGTCTGGTTACAAGTGTTACATCGCCTCCGGCTCGCTTTGCAGCTACCGCCTGGTTGGAGCCCTTTCCTCCCGGTCCGCTTTTGAAGGACACACCCATTACCGTTTCGCCCTCTGTGGGAAACTTAGGGGTTCTGCCGGTAAGGTCAGTTACATAGCTGCCAAATACTACTATCTTTTTGTTTTCCATTGCTTTTCTCCTTTTGCTGACACGCTGCAGCTATCACAATTATATCTGAATATCGAACATTTCGTAAAGGTCAAGTCTGTCAATGTGCAGAACAAGCTTGCCGTCTGAATACTCAAAGCCCATTTCCCTGCCGTCTGATACGCGGGTGATCTTTGCAGGCTTTTCCGTCCTTATGCAGATATTGAAGTCAAATACCGGCAGAACCTCATCTGCGTACTGCAGGTTGATTGCAGACAGATATTTGCCCTCTTCATCCTCCCACAGCTGATACTCAACCACATACGGCGTATCGTCTGAAGCGAAGCGCATCTCAGGCACATACTTCTTTACAAATGATGTGAATACCTTTCTGGGCTGTGTCAGGCTTGTGTTCTCAAAGGGTGCACATACCCATATTATCTTGCCCTTGCCGACCTCTGCTTCCATCATTGCAGGGTAGTCTGTTGCGATTCCGGGTGGGTCTGAGTGCATGGATGCACTCTCATTGCGCGGGTCATTCGGATCCGCTTCCACCTGAAGCTCGAGGTCTGCACATACCAGGAATGAGCTTGCCTGCAGTGAATACGGCAGCGTCAGCTTTGCAAGCACCTTGCCGTTCGTTGCTCCTTCAAGAATATACGCACTGTCGTACACTGTCAAAGGATATTTTCTGCTGTACTCACCAAACAGCGATGCCACCTCATCCTCGGGGGCAATATAGGTGATTGTTTCGTCGGTACGTCCCGTGATCTTTCCGCCGAAAATCTCCTCAACCAGAGGCTGTGCGCTGTGACCGCTGATATACGCTATGCCGCCGTCTTCGACATAAGCCTTCAGCTCAGACATATTTTCCTTGCTCATATTGGGCGCATCGCTCACGATAAGCATTTTTGCTTTGCCCCACTGCTCAGGGTGGAAGCTGGTATACACGCTGTAGGGTATATGCGCTCTCTGCAGCGTTTCGCTGACATTGATGCTGCTGTCAAGATGCGGTATTGCCCTGCTGATGTTCTTGCTCTCAGAGATGTCCATAGGCGGCATCTCCTCGTCGTACTTGCCATGCAGATTGAAGTATATGCCTATATCCGTGCAGGGCTTGCCCTTTGAGAAATACTTTTCAAATTTTGCCGCATCATCATATACATTCTTAAGGCGGCTGTACACCAACGGTTCATATGTGCCGGTCATATCCACTGCGTCAACAAATATGTTGCTGCCGTGATTGATAAATGACAGCATTGCATGGAGCTTCATCATTACCTCGGATTTAATAGTGGTATGCTCGTCAAGAGACGGCTCGCACCTTGAGGTAGTATAGTTGAACGGCAGATTGGGCGTCATATTGTAGTACATTTTGCAGGCAAAGGTCTGCTGAGAAAAACCGCCATACAAATCGCCGGAAACTGCATCGCTTGCAATCGTGGCATTCTCGGTTACGCCCATCATCCAGCTTCCCGGCATGGTGGAGTTCTGCATTTCGACAACTGCGCCGGGATTGACCATCTTGACGGAATCGTAGATGTACTGCATATAGTCCTGCAGCCACTCCTCGCGCTTGCGCTGGAAAAGCTTCCAACGTTCGTCCTTCCAATTGACAATTCTCGGCATTTCTCCGCCGACTTCCTTTTCCCATCTTGCTCTGCAATTGTCGCAGTAGCATACTGTGGGCCAGAAGGTCATATCCGCAAAAAACGCCTCATAGGGACCTACATATTCAGTGAAATCTGCAATCTGGTCTCTGCAGAACTTTTTGTAGCCCTCGCTGTTCGGGCAGCAAAGGCCGAATCTTCTGCCCTTGTCGCGCGAATAGTGGCCGTCTATGTCTTTAATTCTCCACTCGGGATGGTGGTCATATGCCCAGTTGTTATAAATCATGCTGAAGTATACATCAACATCCATTCCGCCCTTGTGCATTTCATCGTACAGCCTTTTGAATGCATCTTCATTTCCGATGAGACCCGGGTGCATTTCGCCAACCTTTGTAGGCCAGTAGGAATAGCCGTAATGGGACTGAATGTACATCATTCCCGCCTCAGCACCTGTTGAGATAATGTCCTTAGCAAGAGCCTCCGGGTCAAACTGCTTAAGGAATTCGTCTCTCGTTACATTTACATGCATATCAAGAGAGTATTTCTTATATTTATCAGAATATCTGAATGCCATGATCGCGCTCCTTTATTTTATATCTGAATATCGAACATTTCGTAAGCACATACTTCTTTACAAATGATGGTGTGTCGTGGCTTCATTCTGCCAAAGCCTGTAAGCTATGTCTTTTTATGCTCTTTTCAATTTGCGCAAGTTTTTGAAAGAGCCTAATTGAACTCAATTAGGCTCTTTTCATTAATTCTTTTCTTCTTGCTTTTCTTTCAAAGAATCCGCTGATACGCTTGTTGTTCAGCGCAATACCCATTACGATTATGAGCATAACACCCAGCACAACATCCTGCATCTTGCTCGGGACACCCAGAGCAATCAATGCATTGAACATCATGGAAAGGGTGAACTGGCTTATGAATACACCAAGCGTCAGATTGCACCATTCCTGAATTGCAAATGCAATCAGCACGCCCATAAGAGGCTGGAATATCATCGAGATACTCCTCAGGGAAGAAACCGTGGTAATGCTGTTTGCATAAGAAATCTGCAGGATTGCGGTAATGCCGATAAAGATACCGGCAAGCACAAAGGTCATATACTTGGTATTCATTGCATTGACGCCAAGTGCGTTGGCGAGAAGCTCCTCATTACCTACCGCGCGAATGTGGCAGGCAATGCAGGTTTTATTGTATATGTAATAGAACAAGAGTGCGCTTGCTCCCAATATAATCAAACTATAGGGGAATTTGCCGATAATGCCGACATCAGCGGGAATTGTCTTGCTGACGCCGAGACCGATTTTCTGTGCAAGTATCTCGTAGATGAGCAGCAGGCCCAGAGATACAATGAGACAGGGAATCTTCAGCAGCTTGTACACAGTGCCGTTAATTACACCCAGCACAACGCCAACGGCTATGCAGCCGATGATGAGGCCGGGAATTCCCATTGTGTTTCCGAGAGAACCTCCTATCATTGCAGCAATTATCATAGCAGATGCGCAGCTGAGATCGAACATACCAATTGCGTTGGTAAAGCACATTGCATATCCCAGAGTTGTAGGGATAATGGCTTGAGACAGAACAATCTTCAGAGAATGGAAGCCGTAATTATCTATGCAGGCAGTCAGAATTAAAAAGATGACCACCGGTACGGCAAGTACGATAAATATATTGTTCTTTTTTTCCTTCATAACAGTAAACCTTTAACAACGATTATTGTCAGTAATAATGCAGCTGCTGCATTACTTTTCATAAGGGGAAAACGTGCGTCATTCATAACACATATAAAGCAAAAACGCAGAGATGGGTGACGGTTTTTTCAGTGCCGGGGGGAGAATAAACCTCCCCCCGGAATTTGTGTGGTGTTAAGTTCAGGCTAATTGAACGCAATTACTTTGCAAAGGGAACATATTCAACGCCGTTGGGTCCCTTTACGGGTGCTGCGAGGTCTGCATGTGCAGCATAAATGTCGGCGAGGTTGAATGCATTACCCCAAGCGATGATGTCTTCACCGGTTACATCGGGATTGTAGGTGATGAACAGGTTCTGCAGCTCTTCAAAGGTGTAAGTAGGAAGTGCTCCTTCGCAGAACTTGCTGTAATCCTTGAACTCTTCAGCGGAGCCGACTGCACCGAAGGAGATGGGAACATCCCATGCCTGTCCACCGAGGCGGCCGCCATTGAGGATTGCGTTCATCTCGAGCATACCGCAGGCAATCTGAACGGGGATGTAAATACCGCCCTGTGCGCAAATGATTCTATCCTTCTCGAAGCAGGTGTCGAGTCCGGTCAGGAAGTCAATAACGCTGATCTTGATGTGGTTGTCGGGGTCGTACTGCTCAAGCGCGGAGAGCGTGCCGTCGAGGATGTTCATGCCCATGGAGCAAGCGATGTAAACACCGTCGAGGTCGGGATTTGCAACGATGAAGCTTTCAACTGCCTGTGCTGCGTCAGCTGCCTGCTGGAGGTCTCTTGCCTCAGCAACAACTTGCATGCCGTACTCGTCAAGCGCCTTCTGCATGCCCTTTTCACGAAGTGCTGCGCAGGAGCTGCTCTTGTCCAAAGAGATGAGGCCGATCTTCTTCATGCCTGCTTCGCCCATTGCCTTAACTGCTGCATAGCCTGCGTTCAGGTCGGACTGAACTGCGGTGCCGCAGAAGTAGGGAGATGCGTATACAACATCACGTACCTCGGGGTCGAGGATGTCGCGCCATGCAACTGCCCAGTAAACCTTGTTCTCTTCGCAAAGCTTTGCAACCTTGATGAGCATAGTGTCGTTGCAGGGGCAGATGGTGATCATATTGCAGCCTGCAGAGATAAGTTTCTCAACGCTGGAAATCATATGATCGGGGTCGGTCAGGTCGTCAGCTTCTGCAACTGCGGTGCCGCCGTTGGGGAAGTTGCCGCACAGGTAAACCATGTTCTCAAGGTAGGAATACTGTGCAGGGTTTGCGGTGTTTTCCATGGGGATGCCGAGCTTGAACTCGGGAAGTTTTGCTGCGGGATCTTTCCCCTCAGCGCCTTGCTGGCCGCATGCACAAAGTGCAAACACCATAACTGCCGCCAGCAAGAGGGCGATGACTTTCTTCATATTTTTTCTCCTTTTTCTTTTCATTACTCTGCCGGTAATGAGAATTACAAAATTCACTTGATTACCTCTACGCTCTTTCTTTCAAATGTAAGCGCAATTACAATAAGGAATATAAATCCCTTGATAAGTTGCTGAGTCAGTGTCTCAACGCCCCACAGGGTCATACCATTTGCAAGTGCCGCCATCGTGATGCTGCCGATTACCGCACTTCTGAACTTAACGGACGAGCCGCCTGTGATCAGCACGCCGCCGAGCATCAGCGCCTGCAGCGCATTGAATTCCAAATTGCTTGCCGTGCCGATATTAGCAGCACCGGAGCGGATGAGGAAGAAGAATGCAACAAGACCGGAGGCCAAACCCGTGAACACATAGCTTCCGTACTGAACGAGCTTTACTCTTACGCCGGACTGTCTGCAGACTTCCAGCCTTGAGCCTATTGCGCGGCAATGCTTGCCGAACATGGTGTACTTAAACAGTATGAAGCTAATAATACCGAATACCAGCGCAACTGTGATTTTAAGCTGCTGAGAATCGAGCATCATCATCTTGATGGGTATGGACTGAACACCCGACTGGAGCAGCAATTCAACAAAGCCCTTCAGGATGAAGGACATTGCTATTGTAGCAATAAACGAGTCAATTCTAAACTCCGTAACAATCAAGCCGTTCAGCAGGCCGCACAGCAGTCCGACCAGCAGCGCAACCGGCAGGACCAAATTGCCGCTTATAGATGATGCGTGTGCCGCAAGTGCCGCCGCAAGTGCCACAACGCCGCCCAGGGACATATCGTTTTTGCCCTGCGCCATAACAAAAATCAATGCGTATGTAACAATCAGAAGGCTGAAAGCCTCGTTGAACAGCGTGTTGAAGTTTGTCTTTGTAAATACTTTTCCGCCGCTGACCGCATTGAAGAATACCAACACTAATATGAGGCCTAATACGGGAATAATGTCAGACAGGTGCGCCTTGATCCAGCTTTTTGCCCCGCCGTTTTCATGCTTTTTTATATCCGTTTTCATTAGAAAGCACCTATCACCTATATCATGTAATTAATAATATCTCTGTCGGACAACTCTTTGCTTCTCTGAAACTCTTTTGTGATTTTGCCGTCCTTCATGATAAGCAGTCTGTCGCTCATACCTATCAGCTCAGGCAGCTCCTCGGAAATCAGTATTATGGTCCTGCCGTCCGCTTTCATTTTTTCCATGATGCGGTAAATCTCCGCTTTAACGCCGATGTCTATGCCTCTGGTGGGACAGTCCATTATCAGAACGGAGGCATCGAAGCCCACCCATTTCGCAATAACGACCTTCTGCTTATTGCCGCCGGACAGATGCATACAAAGCTGTTCCATTCCGCTGGTTTTGATTTCGAGCGTATTTATGTAGGAATTCGTAAACTCCTTCTCTCTCTTATCCGTGATGAATATGCCCTTCTGCAGCTTACTCAGGGACGGAAGGCAGATGTTATCACGAATGCTTGCTGCTGTGAGAATTGCTTCTTTGTCGCGGTCCTTGGAAATGTAGCCGATGCCCAGCTTCATTGCATCAGTCGGATTTTTGAACTCAACGCCGCCATGATACCTGGTAACGCCGATCGTACGCGGTTCAAGACCGAATATCAGCTTGCCCAACTCGTGCATACCGCACTCGTTCAGGCCGCCTATGCCGAGTATCTCGCCCTTATACGCATCGAACGAGACATCGGTAACAATTCCCTGCGTAATATGCTCAACCGAGAGGACAACCTCGTCCTCGTGGCTCGGCTTGAAATCCTCGCGATAGTAGGCTCCGACCATTTCTCTGCCAACCATCAGCTGCTTGATCAGATCGGCATTGAATTTCTCCTTCGGCACCTCGTCAATGTAAATGCCGTCTCTGAAAACCGTCAGATAGTCGCATTTTTCCATAAGCTCATCTATGTCATGTGAGATGAAGATTACGGACTTGCCTTCTGACTTCATCTTTTCCATCAAGCCGTAGAGAATATCGCGGCCGTTCTTGGAAAGTGCGCTGGTCGTCTCATCTATTATCAGAACCTTTGGGTCTGAATACATTGCTCTTGCTATCTCTACAAGCTTTCTGTCCTCAAAGGAAAGTCTGCCGCAGGTCATTCTGGCGTCAATGTGCTGCATCTGAAGCTCATCAAGAATCTTCTGTGCGGCATTCGCCATTTTTTTCGTATCCAGCCTGATGCCGTTATGAAACTGCTTTTCTTTTCCGATGAATATGTTTTCCGCAACGGTTGTGCTCGCAAAGGTCCCCTGCTCCTGAACAATCATGCAAACGCCCTTAGCTGCTGCGTCAATCATATTCTTAGGGCAATACGGCTCACCATCCAGGAAGAGTTCACCTGAATCATAGGGATAAATGCCCGAAACGATTGAACACATCGTGCTCTTGCCTGAGCCGTTCTCGCCCATCAGGCCGTGGATTTCGCCGGGCCTCAGGCAAAAGTGAACATCATTCAATGCCACAGTAGGCGGGAAAGTCTTAATTATGTTTTTAGCTTCAAGAAGAAAACGGTTACTCATCAGTTATCACCATCAACAAATTATTCGTTGAGAAGCTTTATGCCCGAGCTTGTGCCGAGTCTGTCTGCACCGGCCTCAAGGAATGCAAAAAGGTCTGCCTTGGTCTTCATACCGCCTGCCGCCTTTACTTTTACATAAGGTGCAACATTGGCCTTCAAAAGCTTTACATCCTCCAGCGTTGCGCCACCGGTGCCAAATCCGGTTGAGGTCTTAATATAGTCGGCCTTTGCATCCGAAACGCACTTGCAAAGTGCGATTTTTTCCTCGTCAGTCAGATAGCAGGTCTCAATTATAACCTTCAGAATCTTGTCCCTGCACGCCGCTTTGACGGCCTTGATCTCTTCGGTAACAGCATCAAACTTATGCTCCTTTGCCCAGCCGATGTTGATTACCATATCGATTTCATTTGCGCCGTCTTCAATTGCCTGCTTTGCCTCTGCAACCTTGATTGGAGTGGTGGAATATCCGAGGGGAAAGCCAATTACGGTGCATATATTGACATCCTTATATTTGTTGTGAATGTAATTTACAAAGCTTGTCGGAATGCATATAGATGCAGTGCCGTATTTCAGCGCCTCCTCTGCAATGGCTTCAATCTGCTCTGTTGTGCTAAACGCCTTGAGGAGCGTATGGTCAATGTGTCCGTATACTTCTTCTTTCTTCAATGTTATATATCCTTTCAGCTTTTGTGAAAATATTTATTTATCACAAGTTTTGTTCATCATATAACATATGCTAACATAAAGAAAAATTTGCGTCAATATTTCAAAACTTTTTTGTGAATAGTTCATAATATCCATCTCTTTGTTTGTATAAAACCAACATTTTTTTAACATCCGCTCTTTTTAGCTGTTAATCGGCAGCGATTGTTAACACATTTTGTTGACATGTTAACATTTTGCTTTGCTGTATAACAAAAGTCATTTATCTGATTGCCAATACGCACATTTTCTCAGAATAATGCGAAATTCGGCGCATTTCAGATGAAATATCCGGCTTATAATCGTATTACCGCGCCTCTGTATCCCAGCAAATCTGCAAATTTTGTTAAAACCAAGGTGCATTTCCCCTTTGTTGCTATTGAATTTTCTCTGTCGCTGTGATAAATTTGTTATAAATTAAAAATATTACGAGCATTTTGTTAAATACCGTTCAGAAAAGGAGAAGGCTTATATGAAGAACAAGCCCGAGCGTATCAGCTGTATTCTCTCCATCCTGGCAAACAGAGTAGGTGAATCCATAAGCGCGCTTGCCTCGGAAATCGGAGTCTCGGATATGACCATACGCCGAGACTTGCACGAGCTGTCCGCGCAGGGATATACCACCGTTATCAATGGCGTTGCAATTCTGAATGATAACCAGGATGGCTCGAAGATAAAGAAGGACTATTTCATTCACGACGAGAGACAGAGCATGTCCGGCAGCAAGGAGGCAATCGGTCTGGAGGCCTGCAAGCTCATTGAGCCGAATGATATCGTTCTGATAGATACGGGTTCCACCACAGAGTGTATGCTCAAGCACTTAAATCTGGACTTTCCCATCACGGTAGTGGGCTACACCCTGAACACTATGGTTGCCTGCCAGAACAGAAGCAACATCTCTCTCATTTGCGGCGGCGGATTTTACCACAGGAACACCGAGCTTTTCGATTCTCCCGAAGGAGTCGCGCTTATATCCAGACTGAATATCAACAAGTGCTTTATGGCAGCAGCTGGAGTAACTTCAAAAGGAAACCTTTCATGCATCGAGCCGTATGAATTTATGTACAAAAAGGCGGCTATCAACTCATCATCCACAAGAATTCTACTGGTCGACTCATCGAAGTTCGGCAAAATGCGTCCCTGCATGTTCTCAAATCTTTCAGATTTCGACATAGTAATTACAGACGGCGATATAGGCGGAAACTGGATTCGCCTCTTTGAGCAAAGCAATCTGAAGTACATAATCGTCTGATGCGTGCTATTATCTGTTTTGCACATCCTTAGCACCGCTTCATCTATTACAACAAGAATTCAACAGGCTCAGAGTCGGAATTTCGACTCTGAGCCTGCTATATCTTTGACCCGCAGGTGTTGGGTGTTCAAATTCTCTCGGGGGGTATTTGCGCCTGTCCGGTCTTGCTCTCGGTCTTGGCGGTGTCTGTCCCGGCATGAAGCTCGTCCGGTAATGTCATAAGCCCCTATCCACTCAAAGCCTTTCTCGTCTCCCAGAGAAAAGGCAAGGGACTGTCCGGGAGGCACAAGGGAGCTTTTCTCATGGATAAGCACCCTCATTGTCGGACTGTCTTTCAGCTTGCCAATAAACAGCAGACTGCGGATTGCCGCCGCCTGTTCGACAGCAACATCACCGTCAAGGGCATGAACCCCGCATTCGTCGGTCCGTACCTGTTCGAGGCCGTCGAGGAGAACCACATGTACAAGGTGCCGCATATGCACACCCACGAGCAGATCCGCGCACGCCACAGACGCATCGAGTCCGACCTCGAGCGTGAGGAAGCGCTGCATGAGAAATACGCCCCGCTGCAGAAATACTGATCCGATTCCTTTCTTTTCGCAGCACCCCAAAAGCCCCGCCGGTTTTCCGGCGGGGCTTTCGCGATTTCTGTCCTGTTTCTATCCCTGCTCACAGCTCCTGCAGCATGAGGGAAAACGCCTCCCGGAACGTGAGCCGGCTACGCACGGTGAGCTGCACATCCGGCGCGCCGTCCACCGTGACGGCGTAGAGCGTCTGCGGCGGCAGATTCGTGAAGATGCACGACCGGTGCTTTGCGTCGAGCGTTGCGACCATGGTGTTTTCGCGCGTCTCGCGCACCTGCCAGAGCCGCACCGTCACGGGCGCATCCGCCGAGACGACGAGCCGCGCCGTTCCGGTCGCAAACACATGCTCGCCGACCTCCTCTGCCGTACCGCTGACCTCACGCGCGGCAAGGTCGGTCGCACCGGCCGGGAGCGCGGCAGACACAGCGCCGCCCGGCTGGCCGAGGATCACGAAGGTCTTGCCGATGAACACAAGAAGCACGGCCAGCAGCACGGCCAGCAGCACGCCCAGCACCGCGCAGAGCGCGCGCAGGCAGCGCTTGCGGCGGCGCATTTTCCGCGCCAGAGCACGTGCGATCCCGTCCGTACCGGGATCCTCCGCCGCAGCAGCAGCGGGCGTCAGGTCGCGCCGCAGCTGCGCATATTGCGCCCGGCAGGCCGGGCAGGCGTCCATGTGCGCCTCGAGCGCCGCACGGCTGTCGGCGCTGCAGCAGCCGTCCAGATAGAGCGGCAGCAGATCCGCCGCCATGCCGCAGGTAATCGGGTTCATGTCGATCCCTCCATTCGTTCGATGATTTTGTTTTTGGCACGAAAGTACGTGACCTTCGCCCACGATTCGGACTTGCCGAAGATGTCCGCAATGTCGCGGAAGCTCAGCTCGCCGAGCGTGCGCAGCAAAAACACTTCCTTATACTGCGCGCCCAGCTCGTGCACGTAGCGGTAGATCTGCCGCGCCTGCTCGCGGTCAAGAAAGCGCTCGACGAAGTCAGTCTCCGCCGGCAGGGGCTCAAGCGCGTCCGCGCCGACCGTGCGCGCGCTGCGCCGGCAGTCCTTGAGGTATGCGTTCTTCGCAATGGCGCACAGCCACGTCTCAAGCTTGCTGTCGCCGCGAAACGAATCAAAATGGGTGTAGGCGCGGTAAAAGGTCTCCGCCGTGAGCTCTTCGGCGACGGCCGCATCTCCGCACAGGGAGCGCAGGTAACGGAACACGAACGGACTGTAGGTTGTAAATATGACGTCGAACGTGTCCATCCTTGCCCCTCCCATCTTGATGCTTTGTCTATAAGAGTCCACTGTGTGCAAAAGGTTACAGCGGATCTGCATTTTTCTTCTGCCGTGTCTGAAATCCCACGGCAGGGCCATTGTATCACAGCGGCGCGGAAAACGGCGCAGATATAGCAAAAGACCGCAGTCAAATGACTGCGGTCTTCTGTGTTGGCATTGACCTATCTTCCCGGTCCGTCTCCAGACAAGTATTGTCGGCACTGGTGAGCTTAACTTCCGTGTTCGGAATGGGAACGGGTGGACCCTCACCGTTAAAAACACCAACTATGAACCCTCGTGGCACACCACAAGGGTGGTACACCATCAGGGACTCGAACCCTGGACACCCTGATTAAGAGTCAGGTGCTCTACCAGCTGAGCTAATGGTGCTCAAGGTTTGTCTGCACCTTCAAAACCGAACAGAGGATGAAGAATTCACAAGGCGGTTTGCCTGCAATACTCTTGTAGGTCAAGCCCTCGGGTTATTAGTATCGGTCAGCTCAATGCATTACTACACTTACACTTCCGACCTATCAACGACATAGTCTTTGTCGTCCCTTACTCCTAATGGATGGGAGATCTTATCTTAGGGGGAGTTTCACACTTAGATGCTTTCAGCGTTTATCTCGTCCAGACGTAGCTACCCAGCTGTGCCGTTGGCACGACAACTGGTGCACCAGAGGTCTGTCCATCCCGGTCCTCTCGTACTAAGGACAGCTCCCTTCAAATCTCCTGCGCCCGCAACAGATAGGGACCGAACTGTCTCACGACGTTCTGAACCCAGCTCGCGTGCCACTTTAATCGGCGAACAGCCGAACCCTTGGGACCGAATACAGCCCCAGGATGTGACGAGCCGACATCGAGGTGCCAAACCTCCCCGTCGCTGTGGACGCTTGGGGGAGATCAGCCTGTTATCCCCAGGGTAGCTTTTATCCGTTGAGCGATGGCATTTCCACTCACATACCACCGGATCACTAACTCCTACTTTCGTACCTGCTCGACCCGTCGGTCTCGCAGTCAAGTTGGCTTATGCGTTTGCACTCTATGCACGATTTCCGTCCGTGCTGAGCCAACCTTTGAGCGCCTCCGTTACGCTTTTGGAGGCGACCGCCCCAGTCAAACTGCCCACCTAACAGTGTCCCCCGACCAGATTCATGGCCGCAGGTTAGAAAACCAGCAATACAAGGGTGGTATTCCAAGGTTGCCTCCATCCGAGCTGACGCCCGGGTTTCGCTGGCTCCCACCTATCCTGTACATGCATTACCGATCTTCAGTATTAGGCTACAGTAAAGCTCCATGGGGTCTTTCCGTCTAGTTGCGGGTAACTGGCATCTT
>ERZ773185.392-NODE-392-length-40203-cov-3.657094_pt1 | contig 40203 bp, 37 predicted proteins | sample MGYA00580531_ERZ773185 | MGnify/ENA primary metagenome ERZ773185 (study PRJEB29015, sample SAMEA2737799) | human gut metagenome | biome: human gut; feature: human-associated habitat; material: faeces | place: China | collected 2012 ...
AAGTTCGCGCTTCTCGCCGGGCGGCCTTTGCCTTGGGCTTGATGGGTGCGCTCGGGGCCCCGCCTAGACGCGCTGGGGCAGGAAGGCGTCCGCGCCCAGGCGGATGAAGCCCAGAAGCGAGGTGATGTGGCGGTCTGCCACGACGGGGTCTTCGTCGTTGGCAAGGACCTCCAGGACGGCGTCGGTGATGGTGGACGCGAGCCAGTTGAGCTCGAAGTCGTCCAGGGAGTCCGCGCTTCCGGTGCATGCCTGGACGTGGGCGCGGGTGTTCTTCTTGATGAGTTGGCAGACGTCGGCCAGAAAGCCCGCGACGACGACGTTGTCCCTGTTGGAGAGAACGATGGAGACCAGGCGGCGCTGTCTGAAGAACTCGCCGGTGATCTTGTGGAGCACACCGCTCGCGCGCTCGTAGTCCCGCGAGACGACGCCCGCGGCATAGGGGCTCTCCGGGCCGTAGGGGCCACCCTCGCCCAGCAGCTCGAGCGCGCCCTTTGCAAGCGGGTCGATGACGCTTCTCAGCAGGTCCTGCTTGTTCTCGAAGAAGAAGTAGAGCGCTCCGGTGGTGACGCCCGCCCTGGAGCAGATCTGCCTCAGGGAGGCTCCCGCGTAGCCGCACGCAAAGAACTCGTCGGTCGCGGCAGCCACAAGCCGCCTCTTTGTGTCCGCGTCCTCGTCCGCGCAGCGCGGGCGCACGTCGGTCTGCGCCATTCTCACACCAGTGCCTTCCGCTGCCGCCTGGTCACGCCAAGCGAGCGGCAGCGATCGAAAGGGACGAGAAGTCCCTTGTGCCTTTTATGTCAGTTGCCATAACTGATTATCTGATTAAAGTATCACGCCCCAAAGCATTTGGCGCAACTGACACGTTTTGCGGCACGTGTTGCTCTATCTGGGGACAATGCGCTCGCTCGATGTGTCGATGACGGCGTTTGGGCTGGTAAAGCGCTCGCAGACATTGGACGTCCGCAGGTATTCCTTGCCCAGGGGGTCAACCGTGGGGACAAGCGAGGACGGGTCGTCCGCAAGGCGGTTGTCGGGAGAACGCGTTACCTTGGGATCGGTCAACGTGTATCCCCTGCTGCACGCCCCCTGGTACTTGCCGGTCTTCTCGCTCAACGTGAACGTGCCAAAAACGCAGTCAGTGCAGTGACGCCCCATGGAGCACCGCCCCTTCTCTTCGCGCGCCCTCTCCCGTGCGTGCCTTTCCTCGAGTGTAGTCCAACGCACTGCCGCACCCGTGCGTTTTTGCGCCGCCGACCGCTTTGGCGACGCCATGCGGAAGGCTGGCGTGTCGCTGGGGAACAATTGCCCTATCGGACGCAAGGCGCCACCCCGGAGGAAGCGTCCCAAGAGGAGAATTGGACCACTCATGGCAGACACGACACTCTACCAGGACGTTATTTGCGATGAAGTCACCTTTGACTCCGCCGACGGCCGCTCGACCATCCATGCGTGCGTCTGGCGACCCGAGGTGCTGCCCGAGAGGGACGGCCTACCCGCCCCGCGCGCCGTGGTGCAGGTGGTCCACGGCATGAGCGAGCACGTGCGCCGCTACGACGAATTCGCGCGCTTCCTCTGCGCGCGGGGGCTCGTCGTCTGCGGAGACGACCACATTGGCCACGGCCGCTCCGCCGACCCAAGCCGGCACGGATGCCTTCCGGCGCGCGGCGGCGCAGACGCCCTGGTAGAGGACGAGCACCGGCTGAGGCAGCTGATCGGCGGCCAAGTTGCCGCAGGCACGCCCTACGTCTTCTTCGGCCACTCCATGGGCAGCTACATTACGCGCGTCTACCTCTCGCGCCACGGAGGCGGCCTGGCGGCCGCCGTCATCTGCGGCACGGGGACGGTCGCCGTCCCCGTCTCTGCCGCCGGAAACCTCCTCGCCCGCGCCATCTGCGCCGTGCGCGGAGAAGACCATCGCTCGCGCCTGCTTGACTCCATGGGCGCAGGCGCCTTCTCGAAGGCGGCGCCCGGCCCCACGGGGCTCGAGTGGCTCTCCCACAACGAGGAGAACGTGGCCGCCTACGTGGCAGACCCCGAGTGCGGGGCCATGTTCTCGGCCGGCGGCTACGCAACGCTCACGGCGCTCACCCGCGAGGCCTGCTCCAAGGCCTGCGCCGCACGCGTGCCGCACGACCTGCCCCTGCTCTACGTCTCGGGCGACGGAGACCCGGTGGGCAACATGGGCCGCGGCGTTCAGACGGCGGCAAAGCTTGCCGAGCAGGCCGGCTCCACGGACGTCACCTGCGTCATCTACGAGGGCATGCGACATGAGATCTTGAACGAGAAGGACCGCACGCGGGTCTTTGGGGACGTCTGGGGCTGGCTTGACCAGCGCCTGGGAAACGAAGGCGGCAACGCATGAGCGGACAGAAGTACGTCATAGCGCTTGACCAGGGAACCACGAGCTCGAGGGCCGTGCTCGTAGACCGGGGCGGTCATGTGGTCGACTGCGTGCAGAGGCCCTTCCAGCAGATATTCCCCCAGCCCGGCTGGGTGGAGCACAATCCCCAGGAGATTCTCTTCTCGCAGCTTGGGTGCCTGACCGAGCTTCTGGCAAGGCACGGGCTTGGGGCGGAGGACATAGACTCCATTGGCATAGACAACCAGCGCGAGACCACCGTGGTATGGGACCCGACGACGGGCGCCCCGGTCTGCAACGCCATCGTGTGGCAGTGCCGGCGCACCGCCGAGCTGGTGGAGCGGGTGTGCGGAGCCCCCGAGGTGCGTCAGATGGTGCGAGCCAAGACGGGCCTTCTGCCGGATGCGTACTTCTCGGCAAGCAAGATCGCCTGGATCCTTAAGAACGTGCCCGGAGCGAGGGAGCGGGCCGAGGCCGGCGAGCTGCTCTTTGGCACCGTGGACACGTGGCTTGTCTGGGTGCTCACGGGCGGCCTCGTCCACGCGACGGACCCCACCAACGCCAGCCGCACCATGCTCTACGACATCCATCGCGGCTGCTGGGACCAGGAGCTCCTTGACCTGTTTGGCGTCCCCGCGTCCATGATGCCGGAGGTCCGCCCCAGCTCCGGCTTCTTTGGCGAGACGAGCTACCCCGGCGTCCCGGCGGGCATCCCCATCACGGGCGTGGCCGGAGACCAGCAGGCAGCGCTCTTTGGCCAGTGCTGCTTTGGAGCCGGCCAGGCAAAGAACACGTACGGCACCGGCTGCTTCATGCTGCTGCACACCGGGCACGAGGCGTGCGAGAGCTCGCACAACCTGGTGACCACCGTCGTTGCCAGCGCACCGGGAACGCGGGGCACCGAGTACGCGCTCGAGGGGTCCGTCTTTGTGGCCGGGGCGCTGGTGCAGTGGCTTCGCGACGAGCTGGGCATCATCTCCAACGCGGCCGAGACGGAGTACCTGGCCAAGAGCGTGCCGGACACCGGCGGGGTCTACATCGTGCCCGCCTTCACGGGCCTGGGCGCCCCGTGGTGGAGGCCCGACGCGCGCGGCTCCATCCTGGGACTCACCCGCGGGACGGGAAGGGCACACCTGGCGCGGGCCGCGCTGGAGGCGCTTGCCTACCAGATCCGCGACCTCGCGGACGCCATGGCGGCAGACGCCGGGGCGCCCCTGGGCGTGCTCAACGTCGACGGCGGCGCCAGCGCCAACGGCTTCCTCATGCAGTTCCAGGCGGACCTGCTGGGCTGCGAGCTCAGGCGGCCGGCCAACCTGGAGACCACCTCGCTGGGCGCCGCCTACCTGGCCGGCCTTGCCACCGGCTTCTGGAGCGGCACCGACGAGCTGCGCGGCCTGCGCGCCTCAGACGACGTCTTCCGCCGCCAGATGGACGAGGCCCAGGCAGAGGCGCTTCTTGCCGGCTGGCACGATGCCGTCAGGAGGACGCTGGGCTAGCCCAGGACCTCGGCGGCTATGCGGGCGGTCTCGGTGGCGTCCTTGGCGTAGTAGTCGGCGCCGACCATCTTGGCGTACTCGGGGTTGAGCACGGCCCCGCCTACTATCGTCTTGCACCAGGGCGCGCGCTCGTGGAGAAGCTCGATGGTCTCGGCCATGGCGGGCACCGTCGCGGTCATGAGCGCGGAGAGGCCCACGAGCTCGACGTGGTCTTTGACCACGGCGTCGGCAACCGCCTCGGCGGGCACGTCTCGCCCGAGGTCAAGCACGTCGTAGCCGTAGTTCTCCAGCAGCATGCGGACGATGTTCTTGCCTATGTCGTGGATGTCCCCGTGGACGGTGCAGACCACGACCTTGCCCTTCTGGGGCAGGGCCTGGTCGGCGCCTGCGGAGGCGTTTGCGGCCTTGATGGTCTCGAAGCCCGCCTTGGCGGCCTCGGCGCTGGCCATGAGCTGCGGCAGGAAGAACGTGCCCTTCTCGAAGCGGATGCCCACCTCGTCCAGCGTCGGGATGAGGACCTCGCTGATGGCGTACATGACGTCGTGCTCGGCGAGCACGCGCGAGATGACCTCGGGCATGGGGCCCTTGCGGCCGGCAAGCACCAGGGCGCGGGCCTCCTCCTCGGGCGTCTGGGGCGCCGCGGCAGAGGTTGGGCCAGAGGCGGCCGCCGGCTGTCCGGCGGGAGCCGTCGCGCCGCCAGCGGGCAGGGCGTCGGAGCGGTTGACGTAACCGGCGACGTAGCTCTGGGCGCTCTCGTCCTCGCCGGAGAGGACGCGCCAGGAGTTGACCACGTCCATCATCCTCTGTACCAGCGGGTTGATGATGGCGAGGTCAAGGCCGGCGGCAAAGGCCCCAGCCAGGAAGGTGCCGTTAACCAGGGGCCTGAACGGCAGGCCAAAGCTGATGTTGGAGACGCCCAACACGCATCGGACGCCGGGCAGCTCGCGCTTGACGGCCGAGATGGCGTCCAGGATGGCCCGTGGTGCCGTCTGGTCGGTGGAGGCGGCCATGCACAGGCAGTCGATGACCACGTCCTGGCGCGGGATGCCGATGGCGTCGGTTGCCGCCACAATCTTCCTCGCCACGGCAAGGCGGCCCTCGGCCGTGGGCGGAATGCCCCCCTCGTCAAGCGTGAGGCCCACGATGGCGCAGCCGTAGTGCTTGGCAATGGGGAGCACGGCGTCAAGCGTCTCCCGCTTGCCGTTGGTGGAGTTGATGAGGGCCTTTCCCGGATACGAGCGCACGGCGGCCTCGATGACCTCGGGGTCTGCGGCGTCGATCTGCAGCGGAAGCGTGGTCACGCCCTGCAGCTCCGAGACGAGCCTCATCATGACGGCGCGCTCGTCGATCTCCGGCAGGCCGGCGTTGACGTCAAGGATCTGGGCCCCGGCCTCGGTCTGGGAGATGGCCTCGCCCATCACGTAGTCGTGGTTGCCGGTGCGCAGAGCCTCCTTCATCTTCTTCTTGCCCGTGGGGTTGATGCGCTCGCCGATGACGCCCACCTGGCCCGGCGCCAGGGACATGAGCCTCTGGGGGCCGGCCACGGCAAACCAGTCGCGGACCCTGCGGGCCGCAGGCGTCCTTCCGGCGAGAAGCCTGCGCTCCCCGCGCGTGTAGGCGGGGGCGGTGCCGCAGCAGCCGCCGACGATGGTGACGCCGGCGTCCAACATGACGCACACGGCCTCGCAGTACTCCTCGGGGTGCACGTCAAAGACGGTGACGCCGTCCTCGACGCGCGGGAGCCCGGCGTTTGCCTGCACCATGACGGGGCACTTTGCCCACGGCAGCATGCGCTCGACGAGCGGCACGAGGTCGTCGGGGCCGAGCGAGCAGTTGATACCCACGGCGTCGGCACCCATCGAGCTCAAGGTGACAGCCGCGACCTCGGGCGTGGTGCCGAGGAAGGTGCGGCCGTCCTCGGCAAACGTCATTGTGACGAAGGCGGGCAGGTCAGAGTTCTCGACAACGGCAAGAAGCGCCGCCTTGGCCTCCGCGAGGTCGGCCATGGTCTCGATGATGAAGAGGTCCGCGCCGGCGGCGGTGGCGGCACGCGCCTGCTCGGCGAAGAGCGAATATGCCTCGTCGAAGGGCAGCGTGCCCATGGGCTCCAGGAGCTGCCCGGTGGGGCCGATGTCCGCGGCGACGTAGCGGGCCCCCGACCTGCGGGCGCAGGCCACGGCGGCATCAAAGATCTCCTCCACCGTCGCCGCCGTGCCGAGCTTGTCCTGGTTTGCGCCAAAGGTGTTGGTGGTGACCACGTCTGCGCCGGCGGCCACATAGGCGGCGTGGATCTGCGTCACCTCTTCGGGGTTGGTGAGGCAGAGAAGCTCGGGTAGCTCGCCGGCGGCAAGGCCGCGCTCCTGGAGCTGCGTACCCATGGCGCCGTCGAACACGAGGAAGTTCTTTCCGTCGAGGACGCCCTGCAGATAGTCGTCGGCCACGCGCAGGCGCCTCGGCTCCAGGCGGGCCTTGGGCCAGGTGCAGTCGAGCTTCTTTGCGTTTGCCATGCGCATCTCCCCACGTTATCGTTCAGATCAGTATGTTACCGGCGTTAGAAGAGGTAATTCTAGAACTCGCCCGAAATAGAGTCTCGAATAATCCAGCTCCCGAAAACAGGTGACAACATGCCCGAGGACGGGTCCAGCGCGGCCGCCTGACCGTAAGAGCAATCCAAAAATTCCGCAACGACATACGAGTCCGCTAGAATGCGCTTGCCATTCCTCAGGGCTATTGCCGCCTCGTCCGGGATTCATTATCTATGGATACACAAATACAGCCTTCTCTCGACTGAATAATTCGAGAGAAGGCTGTTTTATTACGAGGTATGCGGCTAGCGATGCGAATCAAGCCTGAATTCAGATAGGAACCTAAACCCAAACGCTCGAAATCAACTAGGCAAGAAGCTCACGAATCGCAGAGACCTGCTCGGGCGTGGCCTGGACGGCCGGCTCGAAGATCTTGGTCGAGATGGGAAGGCCCTTGACGTTCACGGCCGCCTTGATGGCCGAGACGAAAAGATCGCACACGTCGTAGACGGCCATCAGCTTGGAGATGCGCTCGGCGCACTCGACGGCGGTCGCGAGGTCGCCGGACTGGTAGGCCTTGTGCATGCGCGAGAAAAGCTCGGGCTCGACATTGGTCAGGCCGCAAAGGACGCCGTTGCCACCGCTCACGCGGTTGACCAGGTAGTACTCATCGAAACCGGAGAAAACCGTGAACTCGGGGTTCACGGCACGCGCGGCACGGATGACCTTGCGCGTGTGGCTGATGGTGTCCACGGTGTCCTTGATGCCGCAGATGTTCTTGTGAGCCGCGGCAAGGCGCGCGACAAGCTCGGGGTTGAGGTCGGTGCCCGTGCGAGCCGGGAAGTTATAGAGAATCACGGGCAGCTCCGTGGCCTGCGCGATGCCACCGAAGTACTCCTCGGCGGTGGCGTCGCTCGGCCCGAAGTAGTACGGCGACACGGCGAGGACCGCGTCCGCGCCCGCCTTCTCGGAATAGCGGGTGAGGTCGAGGACATTCGCGTAGGTGGTGTCGCCCACGCCGACGAAGACCTTCATGCGACCGCCGACACGCTTGACAGCAAAATCGACGACGGCCTTCTTGTCCTCAAGGCTCACGCTGTAGAACTCGCCGATGCTTCCGAACAGAAGCACACCGTCGAGGCCTGCGTCCGCCAAGTGGTCCAGGTGCTTGCCCCAGAGGTCGAAGTCGATCTTGCCCTCGTCGTCGGTGATGGTGATGGAGGGGCAGAAGACTCCCTCAAACATAGCTGGCTCTCTTTCTGGGGCAAGCCCCGTAGATCAAAAAAATTACTTAATCTTAAGACCGTACGCGCGAACAGCGTTGTTCATGAAGAAATCCTCGTCATCGCCGAACAAGTCGCGAAGAATCTGGAAGTGCTCGTCAAAGCTGGAGTAGAGCTTTACGACAGGCCAGTTAGACGCGTAGAGCAGCTTCTTGGGATCGAACGTCGCGCGCACGAACTTAAGCAGCTCCGAGACGAACTGCTTGTCAGCGGTGGGATAACCCGAGACCTTCATGTAGAGGTTCGGCAGGGTCGCGAACTTCTCCATGACCGACTTCCACTCGGGCGTCAACGCCTCGACGTTGCCGAGATGGTTCAGGATAACGGTCTCCTCGGGCGCCTGGGCAAACGCCTCGTAGGCGTCCTCGAGCTCATCCACGCGATTGCAGGACTCAAACGGCAGGCCCTTCTTTGCCAAGGTATGCAGCCCCTCGATAAAGCTGGGCTCGAGGCAACGGCCCTTGGGCTCGGAATCGATGTGGAGCGGTTCGCGGATGCCCGCGGCAAAAGCGGGGATGCGCATCCAAGGCGAGACGTCGCTGCGGAGCATGCAGGCGAGCATCTTGGGGTCAGCGGACTTGATGTCGTAGGCGATCTTGTCCTCAGCCTCGTGGTCGGCACAGTCGACCTCGACGTACACGCCGCCGACGAACTCCACGCCCGCCTGGCGCGCGTACTCGGCCTCAAGGTCCTTGGTGGTATAGGTATGCGTAATCGTGCCGTCCGTGCCCTCGAGCCAAGGAAGGCTCTGGGTGTCCAGGTTCCAGACGTGGAAGTGAGAGTCGATTACTTTAAGAGCCATGATGGCTACTTCCTTTCCAGGCCGAGCTTGCTGCCGAACATGCCGTACCAGGCAACGTACAGGAAGCCGGGAACCGCCACGAGCAGGGCGACGTTGATTCCGGCGGCATCGGCGACGGCGCTCATGACGAGCGGGATCAGCGCCGCGCCCACAATGGACATGACGAGCGCGGAAGAGCCGGTCTTGACGGCAGAGCCCTGGAAGCCCGTGAGCGTAAGCGAGAAGACGACCGGATAGCCGATGGAGACGAACAGGTACGACACGATCATCGCAACGACGGAAACCGGACCAAGGCCGAGGAACGCGACGAAGAACAGGACTGCGGAGGCCGTCATATAGACGCCCAGGAGCTTGCCGGGATCGACCTTGGCCATGATCGGCGTGGAGATGAAGCGGCCGATGGTGAACAGCAGCGACAGAATCGAGAGGAACGCCGCGGCGGTACCGGCGGTCATGCCAGGCCACTGCTGCATGGCGAAGGAGGAGAACAGCGACATGCCGGCGACCTGCAGACCGATGAAGATGAACTCAGCGAGGACGCCTAGGGCAAAGTACGGGCGCTTGAGCATGGATCCGAAGGAGACCTTCTCGGCGGCGCCGCTGGCCGCCTCCTCCTCGTCACCCGGAGGCGTCGGGAGCTTAACGAACACGAACACGGCGAGCACGACCGCGAGCACAACGGCGATGACGATGTACATGCCGCGCATGCTGGAGAGGAACGACAGCTTGGCAGCGGCAAAGCCGGGGTCGCCGGCGGCGATGGTGGTGCCGAGGAACTGCGAGAGGATGAGCGGCCCCACGATGTTGCCCACACCGTTGAAGGACTGGGCGAGGTTCAGGCGCATGGACTCATGCTGCTCGTCACCGAGCTTGGTGATGTAGGGGTTGCAGTTGGTCTCCAGGGTGGAGGCGCCGGCGGCAATCACGAACATGGCAAGCAGGAACATGCCGTAGGAGGCCACGTTGGTGGCGGGCACGGTGATAAGCGAGCCGAGCACGAACAGGGCGAGGCCCATGATGACGCCGCCCTTGTAGCCAAACTTCTTGGCGACGATGGAAGCCGGGATGGCCATCACGAAGTAAGCGCCGTAATAGGCGACCTGCAGCAGGCTCGCCTCGGTGCCGGACAGCTCTAGGTAGTTGGCCATGGGGCTGTTAAGGGCGTTGACCAGGTTCATGGTCAGGCCCCAGACAAAGAACAACGAGGTCACGAGGACGATGGCGACGGTTGCCGCAGAGCCCTTCGAGCCCGCTTTCTTGGCGGAATCAGACATTTGAAAGCCCTCTTTTCGCGCCGTAGCCTAGTCAAGCGCGCGGTCGAGGTTGACGTAGCCGCCGTCGACGTTGCACCACTGGCCGGTGGTGTGGCTGGAGCGGTCAGAGAGCAGGAAGCACGCGGTGTCGGCAATCTCCTCGGTGGAGGTCATACGGTGCTCCAACGGGATGCGGTCGGTGATGAGGGAGAGGCGCTTCTGCTGGGCCTCCTCGTCACCGAAGGTCTTGATCCAGTTGGCGTACAGCGGCGTCCAGGCCTCAGCGACGACGATGGCGTTGACACGCACGGAGTCGTGGACGAGAGCAGCGGCCCACTCACGGGTGAGGCCGAGGATGGCTCCCTTGGCGGCGGCATAGGCGGTCGTCTTGCCCTGGCCAGTGAGGGCGACCTTGGAGGCGATGTTCACGATAGAGCCCTTGGACTCCTTAAGGTAGGGGCAGGTCTCGTGGACGAGCTCGAAGTAGTGCGTGAGGTTGCCGTGCAGGGACTTCTCGAAGTCCTGCCAGCTCGTGGTCTCGAGCTCGAGGTTGTCGTTGCGGCCGGCGTTGTTCACCACGCCGTCGATGTGGCCGTACTTCTTGTAGACGTCCTCGACGATAGGCTTGATGGCGTCGGTGTCGTTGAGGTCGATGTAGTACATCTCGAACGTCTTGGTGATCTCGGAGATCTCGGCGCGGAACTCATCCTCGACGCCGTCCTTACGGTTCAAGACCACAGGAATTGCGCCCTCGCGAGCGAGCTGCAGCGCGATGCCCTTGCCAATGCCCTTGAAGCCGCCGGTGACGAAGACGACCTTGCCCTCAAGATGAAGATCCATGATGTGCTCCTTACTCGCTGCCCGACCATTGCGGGCAATTACGGACGTGGGCCCTCGGGGGAAGGCCCGGCAAAACGCGGCCCCCGCCGCGGTAAAGCCAAGATGTGCGGGCGCCGGCGTATCGCAGGCACCGACGCCCGTGAAGAGGCGCCGCGGCAAGGCATGGATGAGCCGGGCGCCAGGAAAAACGAAAAGCGAGTGTTACATGTAGTTGCAGAGGTGCGGCAGCGCCGTCTCGGTGTAGCCAAGCGCCTCCGCACAGGTGGGCTCGCCGTTGCAGACGCGGATGATCTGGTCTATGAGCTCATCTCGGAGCTCTTCCATCGACTGCGGGCCGTAAATGGTTGCCTGGGCATCGAAATCGATGTTGTCGGCCATGGTGCGGGCCGTGCGGCCGTTGGCGGTCAGGCGCAGCACCGGCGCGATGGCGTTGCCTGTAGGCGTGCCCAGGCCCGTCGAGAAGACCACGAGCTGGCAGCCGCCGGCGATGATGCCGCCGACGCTGGAGGGATCGTTGCCTGGGGTGTCCATGACAACAAGCCCCTGGTGAGAAGCAATGTGCGCGGCATAGGGATAAACAGCGTTGATGGTCGAGTGGCCCGCCTTGTGGATACAGCCCAAAGACTTCTCCTCGAGCGTGGTGAGACCCCCCGCCATGTTGCCGGGGCTCGGGTTGCCCTCGCGCATCTGGGCTCCGAACATCTGCACGTACTTCTCGTAATCGCGCACGATCTTGAGCACCTGCTCGCCCACCTCGGGCGTGGCGGCGCGGCGCGCCAGAATGTGCTCGCCTCCGAAAAGCTCGGGAGTCTCGCACAGAACCGTGGTGGCGCCCTGGGCAACCATCCAGTCGGAGACCTCGCCGATCAGCGGGTTTGATCCGAGACCGCTGGAGGTGTCGGAGCCGCCGCAGTTCGTTCCGAAGATCAGCTCATCGACGCCGCACTCCTCGCGCTCGCAAAGGGAGGCCTCACGCACGAGCTCGCGGGCGATGCGCGTACCCTCCTCGACCGCGCGGATAGAGCCGCCGACCTCCTGGATGATGAGGGTGCGCACTTCTTTGTTCGTGCGCTTGGCGATGGCGTCGACCACCAGGTCGTTCTGGCAGCCCTCGCAGCCCAGCGAAACGGCGAGAACAGAATAGATGTTGGGGTTCGCGGCAAGGCCCGCCAGGGTATCCACCGTCATCTGCTGGTCAATGTTGACCTGGCTGCAGCCGTTCTGGTTGTGGAAGGTGACGCAGCCCTCCACGGAGCGGGCGATCCGCTCGGTGGTGTCCGACGCGCAGATGCTCGTGGGCAGGATGAGAACGTGGTTGCGGATGCCCACCTGACCGTCCGAGCGGCGGTATCCCATAAAAGTACGGGTGCACTTAGTCGAAACGGCTTTCCGCTCGGACGCGGAAGCGACGTCCTCGACCGCAGCGCCCTCGAGATCGTCTGAGCTCTCGCAGTTCTGCGTGTGCACATGCTGGCCGCGCTTGATGTCTCTGGTCGCCACGCCGATGAACTCGCCGTACTTGACAACATTCTGACCCGCGGCGATATCGACGCGCGCGATTTTATGGAAGAGGGGAATATCCTCAGTCGCAACGAACGTGGCAAGGCCGCCCTCGCGCGCGGGGTAGCGGACCTCATCGCCGGCCTTAAGCGGATAGATTGCGATGACGACATTGTCCTTGTCGTCGATAAGGACCGCGTTTCGGCCTTCCTGCATGCCCTCAGACATCCGATCTCCTTAGTAGACGGCAGGCCCTGCCCCCGCCTCGCCTTAATGCCGTTCGTATATGCGAACGGCATTCGGTTTTCTTGTTGTTGAGGGTAGCACTTTTCGCTCTGCTAAGTATTGGCTTGGCGAACGGCTTGTTTTTAACTGTAAACGGCGTTCGTATTCACGAACAAAAAAGAAGATTGAGCGTTAAGATAGCTAAAAATGACTAAGGAGCTTGAATGGCAATTTCGGAAGAAACCGCGGGGCACCGCGCGACGCTCAGGGTATTGGCAATTCTCGACGCTCTTGCCGCCAATCAGAAGGGCCTTACCATGGCCGAGATCTGCCGCGAGCTCGGCGCGCCGAAAAGCAGCTTGTTTCCCATCCTGCACACCATGGCAGACACGGAATACATCGCCTACGACGAAGACACCATGCGTTACTCGATTGGGCTGCGCACCTATCTGCTGAGCAAGGCTTTCGACCGCGGCGCAATGGGACTGCCGCTCATAGAGGGCGAGATGAGGCGCGTGGTCGGCGCCTGCAACGAGACCTGCCAGGCGGGCACGCTCGACCATGGGCGCGTGCTCTATATCGCACGAGTCGACTCCCCGCAGCGCATTCGCCTTTCGTCTGAGATCGGCAAGACGCTGCCAGCCCACTGCACCGCCATCGGCAAGGCGATTTTGAGCCAACTGAGCGACGGCGAGGCAATCGACTCGCTTGTTTTGCCGCTCGAGCGACCCACCGAGCACGCCGTGAAAACGCCCGAGGAGCTGCTCGGCCAGCTTGCCGAGACGCGGGCGACGGGGTTCGCGCACGACCGCCAGGAGGTGCTCGAGGGAGTCGAATGCGTCGCCGTGCCCATCCACAGGAGCAACGGGCATTGTTTCGGCGTGAGCGTCTCGGTGCCCGCATACCGCCTCGACGCAGCAAAGAAAGACCTCATTAAACAGGCGCTAACCGACGCCAAGGACCGCCTCGAAGCTGCTCTTATATAAAGAAACCGTCAAGCCCCTCAGCGCTTCCAGCAAGGGCTGCCCGTGCGCAGGATACGGCAGAAATCGCGGCAGAGGCAGTCGGAACAGCTCGCGTGGCTCGACGGCTGCGGCTCACCAAAGAGGCCGACGACAGCCGTCACCGACTTCGTCGGCGTCATGAGCAGTGATTTCGACAGCGTGATGCCGAGCTTGCGCTGAGCGTCGAGCGTGGCCAGCAGCACCGGCTGCGCGGAGAGCGGCATGTCCCCGTAGCCGGGGCTGAAGCGGAAGTTCGTGTAGAGCCCCCGATCGTGCGCCGCGGCGACGATGCTCGCCTCGCAGGCGTCGGCAGCCCGCTCGACCGCCGTGGTGCCCGCCGCGTCGAAGATCACCTGCGCGACGGGGTCGGAGAGCGAAAGCCTCCTGAGCTCGCGCTCGACACCCATACCCACCGTTACCGCCATGACGCCCACGGCAACGGCGCCCGCCAGGTGCTTCTGGATCGACTCGCCCTCGAGCCGCAAAGAGGCGCCCGCAAGCTGGACCGAGGGCACGCCCTCGCCCGTCGGCTCTCGGCCGGCCACCTCGAAGACCTCCCACGCCCCCGCGGGTCGCGCGACGGCGAGGCAGCGCGCCACGACCTCGTCGATACGCGCGTCGAGCTCGTCTGTGAGCCTCTGGCCGGCGTAGCCCATATAGCGAAGGACCTCCGCCCGATCGACGGAGACCACCTCGTACTTCTCGACGGTGAGCGCCACGCGCTTCTCCCCTACCGGGCCAGGTAACCGCAGCCCGCGAGCACCTCATAGGCGGCGTGCGCGATGGCCGGCTTGTTCATGCTGTAGATGTGCAGGCCGTCCACGCCGTTTGCGGCAAGGTCCTCAAGCTGCTCGCAGGCGTATTCGATGCCCGCGCGCGCCTGGTCTGCGGGGTCGTCCCCGGCGTGGACGAGGCGCTTGACCACCTTGGCGGGAATGGAGGCGCCGCAGGTGAAGGCCATGCGCTGGATCTGCTTCACGCTGGTGAAGGGCATGATGCCGGCCACAATGGGCAGCTTCACGCGGTGACGCAGGCACTGCTCGCGGAAGCGGTAGAGGTCCTCGTTGTCAAAGAAGAGCTGCGTGACCAGGTAGTCTGCGCCCGCCTCCTGCTTGAGGTAGAGGCTGTGGTAGCTCTCCTCAACGTCCGGGGACTCCACGTGGCCCTCCGGGTAGCACGCCGCGCCGATGCACAGGCCAGGGTCCTGGGCGCGCAGGTAGGTGATGAGGTCGGACGCGTGCGAGAAGTCCTTGGCCTCGCGGCCGGGACGGCGGTCTCCGCGCAGCGCAAGCACGTTCTGGACGCCAGACTCGTGAAGCTGGGCAACGTAGGCGTCGACGTCGGCCTTGGTGGAGCCCAGGCAGGTGAGGTGCGCCAGGGCCGTCACGCCGAGGTCGCGCTCGAGGGAAGCGGCGATGGGCACCGTGTTCTCGGAGTTGCCGGAGCCACCTGCGGAATAGGTGACGGAGACCCAGTCAGGCTTGTCCTGGGCAAGGGCGCTTGCCACCTCATAGGCCTTCTCGAGGGGGAGGTCTCCCTTGGGCGGGAAGATCTCAAACGAGAAGGTCTGCCTGGCTGCGAGCTTGTCGGTAATCTTCATTCTTCTTGGCCTTTCTGGTCATACGGTGCTGGCATGGTAGCCCACGCGGGTTACGGGCGCATGAACGAGGGCATGAGCCCCTCGCCGGCGGCCCGGGCAATGTCCAGGAGTGCATGGGCCACGGACTCCTCGTTGGCGGGGCCCACGTGCCAGCGCGCCACCTCCTTGACGGCCGGCACGGCGTTTGCCACCGCGACGGAGTTGGGGTAGTGCGAGAGGAGGCCGAGGTCGTTCTCCGCGTCTCCAAAGCAGCAGACCTCGTCCGGTGAGAGGCCCAGCCGCTCCATGAGGAAGTCTCCGCCATGCTCCTTGCCAAACCCCTTGGGGGTGAGGTCCAGGTGGCCCACCCCGGGCATGGGGCAGGTGAACTCCATGGAGGCAAACCGGGCCGCAAGAGCGTCCCTGACCTCAAGAGCACGCGAGAAGTCCTTGGAGGTCACGCGCACGTTGGCCTTGAAGCAGGGCTCGTTGGGAACCTCGGGGAGCACCTGCTCCACGTGCCAGAAGTTGTCCGGGTGCGCCAGGACAAAGTCCAGGGGCGCGTCCACGGCCATCTTCTGGCCACCGTACTCCACCACCAGGTAGGCGTCAGGAACGTCCGCCAGGGCATGGCGGACGCCCTCGAGCCCCTCCCGGGCCATGGGCGTCGAGTCCACAAGCTCGCCGTCAAGGTAGACCAGCTGCCCGTTGCTCGTGACCGCCGTGGAATAGGCGCGGGAGTCCCCCGCGAACATGACGTCGAGGTCCCGGTAGATGCGGCCGGTTGCCGGGGCAAAGTGGACCCCGGCATCCTGGAGCGCGTGGATTGCCTCGAGGGCAAAGGGCGTGGCTATGTGCTGGTCTCCCTGCCAGAGCAGGGTGGAGTCAAGGTCGGAGAGCACGAGCTTGATCATGGGGCCTCCCAGGGTTTGGGCGGCCGCCGCTCGGCCGCACACCCGAGTCTAGCGGACGTGGGGCGCTACGGCCCCAGGACAAAGACCAACAGGCAGGCGGCTATGGAGGGGCCAAGCGGGATGCCGCCCGCAGCCGCGGCATCCGGGCGGAAGGCCCTCCTGGCCAGCCACGCCACCCCGTGGGCGCAGAGCCCCACCGCGCAGGAGGCCCCCACCAGCGCAAACCCCCAGACGGGCCCAGTCCAAAGCGCCGAGGCCGCCAGGAGCTTGACGTCTCCCCCGCCAACCCCCGCGCCTCGTCCCAGGACAACGCCCAGCCTCGCGGCGGCAAGCATCAGAAGAAGCACGGCAAGCGCCCCGGCGACGCCCTCGGCGAGCCGCTCCGCGACCTTCTCGCCTGACCCACAGACCAGAAGCCACGAGAGCGCGACGGACGCGACGCAGCCGTTTGGGATGATGCGCCACGCAAGGTCGCTCAGGGCCGCGACGGCAAGCGCCGCACCCAGAAGGGCCGCCGCCCCACACCTAATCAGTTCCACGAGAGCCTCCCTCCCAACGTGGCAAGGACCCCTTGCCGCCCCGCCGCCGCGGCGAGGTGGGAGAAGGCTACCCGAAGGTAAACATCAGTGCCGAGAGAGCCAGACGCGCAAAACCGCAGGATTCGCCTGCCCCTGCAAGCGGGGACAGGACGCTTACGACATAAGTCCTTACACGGATGACGCCAAGGCCGCAGAGCGCCCAGGCATTCACGAGAGGAGGCCGTGCGAGGGGCCGCAAGAAACCCGTCAGCGTTGCGCAAGCGCAAGGCCATGCCGCAGACGGCAGGCATTCCTCGGCGAGCGGAGGCGCGGACCGCAAGTCCGCTTGCCAAGTATGCCGAAGGTGACTTGTTTAATATGTGTGACCTCGAGTTGTAGAACAGGAGTTCTATGTTGCGCGGCTATACTTCTCGCCCACTGACACGCCAAGTTGACGCAGGAGGAGCAGCATGACGGACTGGCTCGTGAGGACGTTTGTCCCAGATTCCGAGAACGTTGGAGATCCTCAGGTCCGCACCAGGTACGGCCTGGTAGCAAGCATCGTCTGCATTGCGTGCAACGTGGCGCTGTGCCTTGCCAAGGGCGCGGTGGGCATAGCCACGGGCTCGGTCTCCGTGGTGGCCGACGCGGTGAACAACCTCTCGGACGCCTCCAGCAACGTGGTGAGCCTCCTGGGGTTCAAGCTCGCCAGCAAGCCCGCCGACGAGGACCACCCCTACGGCCACGGGCGCTTTGAGTACCTGGCCGGCCTGGTTGTCGCCATCCTGGTCACCGCCATCGGCGTGAACCTGGTCATGGAGTCCGTGGCAAAGATCGCTAGCCCGCAGGCCACGGAGTTTGGCGTCGCAACCGTCGTAGCGCTCGTCGCCTCCATGCTGGTCAAGCTCTGGATGGCCGCCTTCAACCGCGCGCTCGGCCGCAAGATCTCCTCCGAGACGCTGGCCGCGACGGCCGCCGACAGCAGAAACGACGTCATCACCTCGGCGGCCGTCCTGGCGGCGGCCATAGTCTCCACAGCGACGGGCGTGGACCTCGACGGCTGGGCGGGCCTCACTGTGGGCATCTTCATCTGTTGGAGCGGCTTTGGCCTGGTGAAGGACGCCATAAGCCCGCTTCTTGGACGCGTGCCAGACCCGGAGTTCATCGACCAGATCAGGAGCAAGATCCTCTCGTACCCAAGCGTCCTGGGCACGCATGACCTCATGGTCCACGACTACGGCCCGGGCCGCCAGTTTGCCAGCGCCCACGTGGAGATGGCCGGCGAGGAGGACCCCTTCGCCGCCCACGACACGCTCGACAACATAGAGCAGGACTTCAAGCGCGACATGGGCCTGGTCATGACCCTGCACTACGACCCCATCGTCACCGACGACCCACAGGTGAAGGACATGCGCCACTGGATTGACCTGCACGTCCGCAGCATAGACCCGCGCCTCTCCATCCACGACCTGCGCTGCGTGCCAGGCCCCACCCACACCAACGTCATCTTTGACTGCGTGCGCCCGCACGACCTGCCCATGACCGACGCCGACCTCAAGCGGCGCATCCAGGCCACCGTCTCCGAGCGTTGGCCAGAGGCCGTCTGCGTGATAAACATAGACTCCAGCTACGTCTCCTCCGCGCAGTAGGCGCGGAGGCACCGCCCAGACCCAGGAGGCCACATGCCCAACGTGAGCTACAAGTCCAAGCAGATGATCGTCATGAGGCGAGACCTAAAGATGCGCAAGGGCAAGATCGCCGCCCAGGCGGGCCACGCCTGCGTCGAGGCCACCCTCATGGCCCTTGCCCGCGAGGGACGGCTCGACCAGATTCGCACAACCCAGGACTGGGTCTACGTTGACCACGCCGATGAGGACCGCTCCCCCCTCACCGACTGGTTTGACGCCGGCGTGGCCAAGGTCTGCGTCTACGTGGACGGCGAGGAGGCGCTTCTGGACCTTGCCGCGCGCGGCCGCCAGGAGGGCTTTGCCGTGGCGCTCATCCGCGACGCGGGCATGACGGAGTTTCACGGAGAGGCCACCTTCACCTGCCTGGCCTTTGAGCCACTCCCCGCAGAGAAGATCGACCCCCTCACCGGAGACCTGCCCCTCTACTAGGCCGCAGCCCCACAGCCACCCGCGCTCACGCCGGCGAGAAGCACGCACTTCTCGCCGGCGTGTTGCATTTGGGCCTTGCCGGAATGTTAATTCCCACCTCAGCGCTAGGTTTTTTCTAATTCCTACTTGCGCGAGGGGTTTATACGTGCCATCCTACCGACCAACGAGCACGACCGCCCGCGGGCGGCACACCTCGTTACCAGCAAAAGCTGCATAGCTAGGAGGCACCGAATGCGTACTGCTCGCAAGATTGAGGCCCTCATTGGTTCCACGCCCCTCGTGGACCTCTCCGACCTCGCCAATGGCAACGCAACCATCCTCGGCAAGTACGAGGCCACCAACCCCGGCGGGTCCATCAAGGACCGCATCGCCAAGGCCATCGTCGAGGACGCCGAGAAGAACGGCCGCCTTGCCCCAGGCGGCACCATCATCGAGCCCACCAGTGGCAACACCGGCGTCGGCCTGGCAATGGTCGCTGCCGAGCGCGGCTACAAGCTCATCCTCACCATGCCCGAGACCATGTCCATCGAGCGCCGCAAGCTCGCGGCCGCCTACGGCGCCGAGATCGTCCTCACGCCGGGCGCCGACGGCATGAAGGGCGCCATCGCCAAGGCGGACGAGATCCACGAGGCCACACCAGGCTCCATCATTGCCGGCCAGTTTGTGAACCCCGCCAACCCGCGCGCCCACTACGAGACCACCGGCCCCGAGATCTGGGCCGACACCGAGGGCACCGTCGACGCCATCGTCGCTGGCGTGGGCACCGGCGGCACCATCTCCGGCACCGCCAAGTTCCTGAAGGAGCACAAGCCCGAGGTCCACGCCGTGGCCGTGGAGCCCGCCGAGAGCCCCGTCCTGTCCGGCGGCAAGCCGGATGGCCACAAGATCCAGGGCATCGGTGCCGGCTTTGTCCCCAAGAACTACGACGCCGAGGTCATCGACGAGGTTCTGCCCGTCTCCTCCCCCGACGCCATCGCAACCAAGAAGTCCCTCTCCGAAAAGGCCGGCCTGCTGGTGGGCATCTCCGCCGGCGCCGCCGTGACCGCCGCCATCAAGCTGGCCGAGCGTCCCGAGTTTGCCGGCAAGACCATCGTGGCCATCCTGCCCGACACCGGCGAGCGCTACCTCTCCATGGACCTCTAATGCTTGACACGCTCCGCGAGGACATAGCCAGCGTCATCGAGCGCGACCCCTCCGTGCACTCGGCGGCAGACGTCATCTTCTGGCACACCGGCATGCACGCCGTCTGGGCCTACCGCCGCGCACACTGGCTCTGGGAGCACGGCGCCCACACGCTGGCCTCCCTCGTCTCCCGACACACGCGCAAGCGCTATGGGGTGGAAATCCACCCGGCGGCCCAGATCGGCCGCAGGTTCATGATTGACCACGGCATGGGCATCGTCATTGGCGAGACCTCCATCATCGGCGACGACTGCCTCATCTACCAGGGCGTCACCCTTGGCATGACCGGCAAGCACGGCGGCAAGCGCCACCCCACCCTGGGCAACAACGTCATGGTGGGCGCCGGCACCATCGTGCTGGGAGACATCTACGTTGGAGACAACGTCAAGGTGGCCGCCGGTTCCGTGGTGGTCCACGACGTACCGGCAGACACCACCGTGGCCGGCAACCCCGCCCACGTGGTGCGCGAGAACCGCTGCCCCATGCTTCGCCTAGTGGAGCTCCCCGGAAAGCCCACCGACGTCGACGAGAACATCCGCTGGTCCTGCGCTCTGTAACCCCCCATCAGACAGGCGCCTTGACCAAACATCGAAAGGCCCGGACGAACGTGGACCCTCTCCCCACGTCCGCCCGGGCCTTCCCATGTGCTAGGACCGCGGACAGATGACGGGCCCCAGCACAATGGCTGGAGCCAATCAGTAGTCGATGTCGTTCGCAAGGTCTCCGCCGTTGCTCGCGATGACCTTCTTGTACCAGAAGAAAGACTTCTTGCGTGACCGCTCGAGGCTTCCGTTGCCTTCGTCGTCACGATCGACATAGATGAAGCCATATCTCTTCTTCATCTGGCCCGAGGCGCAGGAGATCACGTCGATGGGACCCCATGTGGTGTAGCCGATAAGGTCGACCCCGTCCTCATTGACAGCCTTTCTGACCTGCTCGATGTGACGGGCAAGGTACTCGATGCGATAGTCATCCCTGATCTTGCCGTCCTCATCGATAACGTCCACCGCACCCATGCCGTTCTCGACGACAAACAGCGGAATCTGATACTTGTCGTAAAGCTCGTCCAAGGCGACGCGCAGGCCCACTGGGTCGATCGGAAAGTTCCAATCGGTCGCGGTGAGGAAGGGGTTGTCGCGCGTCTTCACGAGCTCCTCCCCATCCGGGCTGCTGGCCATCACCGGATAGTAGTAGCTGAAGCCGATAAAGTCGACGCATCCATTGGCAAGCTCCCTTGCGTCCTGCTCACTGACCTCGAGCCTCACACCCATCCTGCGCTGCTGCTGACGGCATAGGTTTGTGTAGCGACCCAAGACCATGACGTCGGTGAAGTACCAGTTGACAATCTGGTTCAGGCGCCTCGCAACGGCATCGTTTGGCGCCGATGTCTTAGAGTAGGTGGTCGGATACTGGACCATGCAGCCAATGCGGAACTCAGGGTTGATCTTGTGACCCAAGCTAACCGCCCGAGCAGACGCAACGAACATGTTGTGCGCCGCGATGACCTTGCTCCTGTTGACATCCTCTCCCTCGGTCCAAACGAGTCCGGCCTGGTTGAAGGGAACGGCCTTGTTGAATACCTCGTTTATCTCGTTGAAGGTCATCCAGTACCTGACCTTGTTCCGGTAACGCCTGAAGACAACCTCACAGAAGCGCACGAAGCAGTCGATGAGCCTCCTGCTTCTCCACGAGCCATACTCGGTCACCAGGTGCAGTGGGGTCTCATAGTGCGAGAGTGTGATGACGGGCTCGATGCCATGGGCAAGAAGGTCGTCGATAAGCCCGTCGTAGAAAGCCAGCCCCGCCTCGTTGGGCTCCTCCTCATCACCATTGGGGAAGATCCGCGCCCAGTCAATGGAGGTCCGGAAGCACTTGAAGCCCATCTCGGCAAAGAGCTCCACGTCCCCGTGGTACCGGTGATAGAAGTCGATTCCCGTGTGATTTGGGTAGTAGACGCCCCCGCGGCACTCCATGTGGATTTCGCGCGGCACCCGATAGGCACCCGGCGTCTGGACGTCCGCGATCGAAAGGCCCTTTCCTCCCTCGAGATGGGCGCCCTCGGCCTGGTTGGCGGCTATGGCCCCACCCCAAAGAAAGCCGTCGGGCATCGTCTTCGAAACGCTCGCATCCGCGAGCCCGACTGCGACCGTCTCGTCAGCCATACGCTACTCCGCCCTCTGAGCGCCCTGGTCCTCGAGCAGGCCTTCCTTCTCGGCGATCTTGTTGGAGAGAAGGACAAAGGGCGTGTAGAGGACAAAGCCAACCGCGATGACGACAAAAACGAGCAAGATTGCCTGCCACTGACCACTGAAGGCCAGGAACTGCTGCAGGACGATGGGCATGCCGGCTATGGACTCGACATAGGAGGCGGTCAGGAAGCCGGAGGTGATGGCATAGTAGCCGATGTTGCAGGTAACCAGTGGCGCGAGGACGAAGGGAATGAGGAAGGTCGGGTTCAGCATGATCGGCAGGCCAAAGACCATGGGCTCGGAGATGCTGAAAAGCAACGGAACGAAGGAGACCTTGGTGACCTCTCGGTAGTCCTTGCGCTTGGAGAACGCCAGGATGGACAGGGCGAGCGAGATGACGATGCCGCCACCGCCAAGATTGATGAAGAGGTGCACGAAGGCAAGCGTATAGAACTCGGGCGGGACGAGGCCGGAGGCAACGGCAGCGATGTTGGCGGCGATGTTGGCCACGCGGACAGGCTTGGCAACGGCGTTCATGGCCATGTGACCGTGGATACCACACCACCAGAGCAGCTGGGAGAGCACGACGACGATGCTCACGCCGAGCTGGGAGCCAATGACCTGGTTGAAGGGAAGCTGGATGACGTTGTAGATGATGGTGTTGATGAAGGTTCCCGTCGTGGCAAACAGGACGCCGGCAAACAGGCCAAAGAAGGCGATGGTTGCCCAAGCGGGAACGAGCGCGTTAAAGCTAGCGGCAATCATTGGGGGAACCGAGTCGGGAAGCTTAATCTTGATCTTCTCAACTTTCATGAGAGCGCTGAAGATAACGGTTGAGAAAATGCCCGCAAAGAACGCCAGGAAGAGGGCCGAAGCACCGAGGCTTCCGGCCGCGTTCTCCGGATCAAGGAGCTCGATGAAGCAGATCATCGCAATCACCGCGCAGATGATGGGCTTCTGCCCATTGGAGCTGCCCAGTGAATAGGCGATGAGCCCGCAGACCCAAAGTGCCATGCAGGAGATGCAGGCAAAGTTGACGACAGAAAAGACGTTGCTGAAGCTGGCAAGCCACTCAAAGCCGGCAAGGCCAGCGAGACCGGACTTCTCTGAGCAGAGGAACAGTTGGAGCATGAAGGCGAAGGAGCCTGCGATCACCATTGGGACGAGCATGGTAAAGGCGTTGGTGATGGCACAGATGTACTTGTTGGAGCTCATAAAGTCGGCGACGGGACCGAGGACTCTCTCCATGCAGTCCGTAAACTTGTCAAGCATGAGGTATGCCTCCTTTGTGCGAGAGGTACGATTGTCCTTGTATTGAGTTGTCTGATTAAGGGGTTTCGCTCCGCGATACTGTCGGAGCGCTGCGGCTACCTGCCGTTGACCAGGCTCTCTGCCTGCCTGAGAACCGCCGCGCCGTCACAACGCCCATATGCGGTCGGCTCAATGACGGCAACGGGGGCTTTGTCGCCGACGATGGCGGTAACGCGACGAAGAATGTGACGAACCTGGGGTCCAAGCAGCAAGACGTCGAAATTGCCCACCTCATCCTCTATCTGACCCTGCTCGACGGCCCAGATGTGGTAGTCCTTGCCCTGCTTTTTTGCGCTTTCCTGCATGGCCGCGACAACGAGCGAGGTGCTCATTCCAGCGCAGCATGCGAGCATGATGTTCATGCCTCTTCTCCTTCTCTTCTTTGTCCAACGAATGTCAATCGGAGCATCGGCCGTATGCCCCGTTTGGTGAAACCTTGAATCTAGTCGGCGCTCGCGGCGAGCCTCCGATACAACTCGACCATACGTGCGGCAAGGTCGCTGGTCACGATGGCCATGGTGAGATGGTCCTCCGCGTGCACGAGGATGAGGCTCAGATCGACGGACGAGCCTTTCGCCTCGGAGCTAATCATGTCCATCTGCGCGTCATGAGCTGCGTGCATGCTCCGAGAGGCCTCGGCGAGCAGCTTTTCGGCCTCCTCGAAGTTTGACTCGGCTGCCTCGTCGATCGCCATAAGCGCGCATGACTTCGCAGTTCCGGCGTTGGTGATGATGCCCATCGCAGTCTCGTATTGCTTCTCGTCAATCATGGCTGGTCTCCAATCTCCATCTTCTCCGCTTCAATCAAAATCTGAATTAGCGTCTTGTACTCAGGCGTCTCCAGGAGCCGTCCTATGAGCTCGCTGCTGCGAAGAGTCCTGGCCAGGGTCCCATAGAACGCCTGACGTCTCTCGTCTCCCCCGGGTGATATGCAGGTCAGAAAGAGCGCCCTGACCGGATGCCCGCCCCAGTCGACCTCTCGCCTCAGCGTGGCCACGGCCACAAACGTCGTCGTGGCTATTGGCCTGGTGGGGTGAGGCATGGCCACGGCGTTGCCAAAGGACGTCTGGGCAAGTCCTTCTCGCTCCCCCACCAGCAGGCGCAGGTCCCCTTGAAGGGCGCGACGAGAGGAGACCTCGGCGCAGAGTCGGTCAAGGGCCTCGTCTTTAGTCCAAACGTCCAGATCGGCGAAGAACAGGTCCTCGGGGAAGAACGATGCGATCCACCCAGCGGGAGCCCGTGTCCACTGGAGCAGGCGCCTTACGTCTCTGGCCTCGGTGTCGTCCAGGAAGAAGCCCACCTCGCGAACGGGCACCGGCAGCTCGACGCCGAGAGGCACAGTGGTAAAGACGTAGTCAATCCGTCTGAAGTCGATGTCTGACACCTGCGCCGCATCGCATGCCGTCACCGTATCGATCCATCGACCAAACTCCTGGCGATAGCGATACTCGAGCAACTTGGCGGAACCCTGTCCGCTTGCGCATACCACCAGAATATTCTTCTTCACGGGCGCGCTGCGCTGCCTTTCCATCGCAAGAATCAAGGGCAAGGCCAGGTAGCCAATCTCGTGCTCCGAGGGAGCAACCCCGTAGTGGCAGGCAAGGACAACGGCCATCTCGGATGCCATGGAATAGGCCAGCGGAAATCGTTCCCTGGTCTCCGCAAGCAGCGGATTCTCGATACGCATGCAACAGGTCAGCCTGATGGAAAGCGGCTCGACGTGACGAGCCAGGTTCATCCTAAGTTCCAGGTCATCCGCAAAGTCAAACCCAAATACCGACTTCACGGCAGCAAGCATCTCATCGACCACGGCCCAGGTCTCGTCAGAGATGACGAGACCCCCGCCATCGGGCCGCTGGTCCTGGTCGAGAACCCTGCGTCCCGCCAGGTGAAGCGCAATGTAGCCTACCTCTTCCCTCGGCAGGTCCACGTCAAACTCGCGGGAGACCTCCGCCGCCAGGTCCCGGGCAACAGAGAAGGCCTCGCCCGCCTCAATCGCCACAAGCCTGTCCTCGGGCATGGGAACGTAGCAGCCATGGCTAATCCGTCCCAAGGCAACCGCAATGTGGACCACGAGGTTCTGATATGCAGCCGAGTTAACGTGAAAGCCGTCTCGCTCAACCACTCGGTCGATGCAGGCGGAAACGCGAGAGAGTCTCGAGCGAGTCTTGGCACCACCAGAGAGCCCGTCGACGACAAGCCCTGCCATGCACAGCCGACGCGCCTCCTCGGGGCCACACACCCTGATGCCATATCTGGGCTTTCGCTCAATGGAAAGGCCGTAATGCGAGAGGTGTTTCTCGACGTCCTTGATGTCTCGCGAGAGGGAGGTCTTCGACACGTAGACGAGCTTGCTCAGATCGTCGAGCGTTATCCATTCGATGCGGTGGAGAAGGTCGTCCAGCAAATAGGCAACCCGTTCCTCACGCGTCTGCAGCCCTGCCCGAGGAGCGGCCTCGTCGGCAAGCCACGTCTTGAGGGCATCGTCATCGGTTGCCAGGAGCTCATAGGTGCCGCCCCGACGCTTCTCGATGGACGCGATGCCGACAAGGGCCGCATTTGCCTCTCTCACATAGGAGCGGACGCTTCTTTCGCCAACGGCAAAGAGGTCCGACAGGTCGGAGGCGTCAACGCTGGCATGAGAGCGCAAGTACTCGACGAGCTTATGCGACCTGTCCATCTTCGCCTCCTCCCGATCCGATGCTTACGGGTAAGACGATAGGTCAAGGCAGGCAAGGTCTCCATCGCCCGAAGGTTCCAACAAGTCGGAAGGTTGTTTGAACGAGTTTTCAGCCGTGGCCGCGCTCGCAAAGGCGGCAGGCGCAGGCCGTCCCTAGAGCACCTGCTCCATGCCAACCTTGTACGGCGTCATGCCCATGGCCTCGTAGAAGGCCTTGGCGCCAGGGTTGCAGCTCCAGACGTTGAGCGTCACGTCGTGGCAGCCAAGGCCGCGCGCGTAGTCAATGACGTGCTGGTAGAGGGCCGTGCCCACGTGCCGGCCGCGGCTCTTCTCGCTGACGCAGATGTCGTCGATGTAGAGGGTCTTGACGTCCTGCCAGTTGTTCTCTGCCGTGTGATCCTCAAGGACGCAGAACGCGTGTCCCAGGACCTCGGGGCCCTCAACGGCCACAAAGACCGGGGTCTCGTCGTTGGCAAAGATGCCCAGCAGCTCATCGTCGGTGTACTTGCGCGTGCCCGTGCGGAAGAGGTCCGGACGACCCGCCGCATGCACCTCCAGCACCTGGCTCAGCAGCTCGTGGACGCCGGCGACGTCCTGGGCACCCGCTCGCCTGATCTCAACTGACATGGCGCTCCCTTCGCCTGGTTTGACGTGCGTATGGTACGCCCCGGCGACTTAGCGGGCGCCAAACGGGTAGATTGTTTTAATCCGCGCAGGCCCACGCCCGCGCAAGGCCAACGGCGGGGAGGACCCATGCAGGAGAAGACAAGGCGCGCGGCGGGAGCCCTCGGGAAGGCCGTCCTCTACGGCGGCGCGGCAGCGCTGGGCCTAGCCATCCTCACCTTCCTCTTTGCCTTTCTGACCGGCGGCTTTGACGCTCGCCTGGGCCTGGACTGGGCCCGCCGCGTCCTCTACGTCATTGGCGGCGCCTGCGTGGTGGTGAGCGGAGCTGGCCTCTTCTTTGCCGGCGACGCCCCACGTGACCAGCGCATTGGCTTCAAGAAGGACGAGACCCTCTCCGCCTTTGAGCGCGCGCCGGGAATCAGCTGGCCCTGGTCGCTCCTCGCGGGCAGTGTGGCCTTCTTCCTGCTGGGCGTCATTCTCGACCTGCTGCTCGTCGCCGCAGCGTAGGGACGGCCCTACTCGTAGACGGGCGGCTCGACAAGCTCATCAACGGCGCAGCCCAGGGCGCGCGCGAGGTTTCTGACCGTCGCAAACTCCGCCCGCATGATGTCATTCCGCCGCTGCTCGTACAGTTGAATCATGCGGAGGCTCACGCCAGATGCCTCGGAGAGCTGCTTCTGCGTTAGCCCCCGACCGCGTCTGATTGCCTGGAGCCTCGTTCGGCGCCCCATCCGCGCCTTAGAAAGAAACGCATCAAAAGCCTCAACAAACTTCTCCTCCGGCGCCTCGTGAAGAAGGTACATGCCCAGCACTGCGCTCGGAACAAGGCCGGCACGCTCCAGATCGCAGAAGCGCTCCCCTCGAAGCCACTGGTAGTAGGCCATGGCCCATCCGCACCAATACTCCGGCGAGCGCCCCCCTCTCAAGCTCGGCCTAGGCAGCTCACCGGCGCAGAGCCCCGAGGAGGAGAGCACCATACCCGCCAACTCGAAGCCCGAGAGCCCTGCCAGATAACGCGGGTCGCCCGACTCTATGCGACGCGCCACGCCACTCGTCAGTAGCGCGCGAAAGAAGATATCGAGGTCGACCGCGCAGTCAAGGGCGGCGTACTCGAACATGTTGCCCATGTTGCAGCGGAAGTCCTCAAGGTAGGACTCATCGTAGCCATGCGGCATCGTCGCCCCACTCCTCTCTCAGCATGTCCAGCGCAAAGTGACCCCGGCGAGAAGACCCCACCCTTCTCATTGACTGGAACTCCGCCCGCGCCCTGCGGTCCCTCGCGCTCTTTCTGGGATACCAGGTCTCACAATCCGCCGAGACGACGCCCATAAAGCTGAGCGCCTCAAAGGCCCGTTGGCTTCGAAGGACCGTCTGACGGCCTAGACCACCCAGGCGCATGGCGCGGCCAAGCGTCTCAACAGAGATAGCCCCGTTGAGAAACGCCGAGGCAAAGGAGAAGTACGAGTCATCCGCACGATAGCCAACAATGACGTCAAACGACTCATAGGGTGGAAGGTAACGATTCAGGACGTAGTCGCAGGCGTCGGCCGCAAGGTCACCATCGACCTTGAAGATGCGGTTCTGCAGCAGGATCGCAAGCCAATTGAGAATGTGGTATTCATCCGATGAGAGGTCGAATATGGTTAGCCCATCCTCGTCTAGCTGGTAGCGATTGGCGTATCCGTCAGAGTCTGCCGTGCAGGCCCACTCGCATGCCATATCGCAGCTCTTGGTGCAATAAAAGCCCGGACCATAGTCGTTGTGCGGATTGCCCACGCCCAAAACGGGACGCTCGATCACCCGCTGCGATCCGTGGTAGAGCTCGACCATTTCATTCTCCAATCTAAACTATCGTTGTGGCGATAGTTTAGCAAACTGGCTTCACTGCAGCGTCAGGAAGAGAGCGAGATTGCGAAGCCCCATCGCCACCGTCCGCCTCGCCTCTGCCTGCTAGACTGTTGCTTTCCAGACGCTCGGCACGACCAGGGGGCAACCATGCGCACAGGCTTTGACAACGACAAGTACATCGAGCTGCAGGCGGAGCATATCCGCGAGCGCGTCGGGCAGTTTGGCGGCAAGCTCTACCTGGAGTTTGGCGGCAAGCTCTTTGACGACTACCACGCCTCCCGTGTCCTTCCCGGCTTTGAGCCCGACTCCAAGTTCCGCATGCTCAAGAGCATCGCGGACGACGTCGAGGTCATCATCGCCATCAACGCCAACCACATCGAGAAGAACAAGTCCCGCGGAGACCTCGGCATCACCTACGACGAGGACGTCCTGCGCCTGGTGGACCTCTTCCGCGGCAACGGCATGGCCGTGGCGGCCGTGGTCATCACCCAGTACGCCGGCCAGCCCGCGGCCGACGCCTTCCGCCACCGCCTGGCGAGCCTGGGCATCCAGTGCCGCCTGCACTACCCCATCGAGGGCTACCCCCACGACGTGGACCTCATCGTCTCCGACGAGGGCTACGGCAAGAACGAGTACGTGGAGACCACCCGTCCGCTCGTGGTGGTTACGGCCCCCGGCCCCGGCTCCGGCAAGCTTGCCACCTGCCTCTCGCAGATCTACCACGAGCACAAGCGCGGCGTGGAGGCCGGCTACGCCAAGTTCGAGACCTTCCCCGTCTGGAACCTGCCACTCACCCACCCCGTGAACGTCGCCTACGAGGCCGCCACGGCAGACCTCGACGACGCCAACATCATCGACCCCTTCCACCTGGACGCCTACGGCAAGACCACCGTCAACTACAACCGCGACGTCGAGGCCTTCCCCGTGGTGCGCGCCCTCATGGAGAAGATCTTGGGCCAGAGCCCCTACCAGAGCCCCACCGACATGGGCGTCAACATGGTGGGCTTCGCCATCACCGACGACGATGCCTGCCGCGAGGCCTCCAAGATGGAGATCGTGCGCCGCTACTTCCAGGCCTGCGTGGCCGTCAAGCGCACCGGCATGGGCTCCGAGCAGGTCCAGCGCCTGGAGATCATCATGAAGAAGGCCGGCGTGGACAAGAACTTCTCGCCGGCAAGGAGCGCCGCGCTCACGCGCGAGCAGGTCACCGGAGCGCCCGTGGGCGCCATGGTCATGCCCGACGGCTCCGTGGTCACCGGCAAGACGAGCGCTCGCCTGGGCGCCGCCAGCTCCCTGCTCATGAACGCCCTCAAGCACGTCACCGGCGTGGACATGGAGCTCGAGGTCATCAGCGACTCCGCCATCGAGCCCATCAGCCGCCTGAAGACGCACTTCCTGGGCAGCAAGAACCCGCGCCTGCACCCGGACGAGACCCTCATGGCGCTCTCCATCACCTCCGCCACCAGCGAGGTCGCCGCCTGCGTGCTGGCAGGCCTGGAGCAGCTGCGCGGCTGCGACGCGTTCTTCTCGGTCATCATCTCCGCCGATGACGAGCAGGTCCTTCGCCGCCTGGGCATCAACGTCTGCTGCGAGCCCAAGTTCGAGCGCAGCACCCTCTTCCACGCGTAGAACATCGCAAACGCAACCAACCACGCCAAAGGGACGGTCCCAGAGTTGACAAAGGGACTGTCCCTTTGTCAACTTCATAGGCAGTCGAGGAACGCGCGGGCGGCCGAGCTCAGGAGGCCGGGGCGGTAGACGGCCGCAAGCTCGCGGTGCACGGCGGGCTCGAGCGGGCGCTTCTCGATGGCGTAGGGGCAGCGCGTAAGGATGAGCCCCGGCAGGATGGAGAGGCCCAGGCCGCTCTCAACCATGCTCATGATGGCGTAGTCGTCCCACGTGGAGAAGCGCGCCTGCGGGGAAAGGCCCGCGCGCTCGAAGAGGGGGCTTATCTCGTTGTCTCTGCCCCGCTCGAGCAGGATGAAGGGCTCCTCGCAGAGGTCGGCCAGGGCGATGCTCCCGCGCGCGGCGAGCCTGTGGCCCCGCGGCACCACGGCCATGAGCTCGTCCTCCAGCACCACCTCGCGCGCGAGGCCCTCCCGCGGCTCCTGCGGCGGGTACGGCAGAAAGCCAAAGTCCACCAGGCCCTCTGCCACCCAGGACTCGATCTCGGAGTAGTCACCCATCCTGAGCTCGTACTCAATGCCGGGGTGCCTGGCCTGGAAGCGCCCGATGGCGTCCGGCAGCACGTGGGTGGCCACGCTCGAGAAGGTCCCGATGACGAGCAAGCCCGCCTCCATGCCCACGACCTCGCGCACACGCTCGGCCAGACGCCGCTCGTCCTCGCAGAGCGCCTCGACGAAGGGCATGATGAGCTTGGCGTCCGCCGTGAGTCGCACGCCGCGGCGCCCTCGCTCGAGCAGCGTGACGCCCCACTCGCGCTCCAGGTCAGCGATCATGCGGCTGACGCCGGACTGGCTGTAGTCAAGCTCGCGCGCCGCCCCCGAGATGCTCCCGCAGCGCACCGTCTCAACGAGCGCGCGCAGCTTCTGGATGCCCGTCTCCATCGCTTGGACCCTCCGGTTTCTGCCATGCGTTTTTCTCATGCCTAGTATGCCAAACATTCACTTTTCTCGCAGAAGGCGGCATGCCATAGTTGAGCGGCAACGTATGGCACTACCTGTGAGAAAGCGGCATTCAGAGCATGTCAAAGGCAACCCAGAAGTACCTGGCCTCCCTCATCCTCTTTGGGTCCAACAGCATCGTTGCCTCCATGATCGACCTGCCGAGCCTCTTCATCGTACTTGCCCGCGTGAGCCTGGGCGCCGCCCTGCTGGTGGCCCTGGTCGCGCTCTCTCGCTCCGCCCGCACCAACCTGCAGGCACCCAAGCACCCCAGGCAGGCCCTCTACCTGGCCGTCTCTGGCGCAGCTCTCGGCGTGGCGTGGCTCTTCCTCTTTGAGGCCTACCGCTACGTGGGCGTGGGCGTGGCGTCGCTGCTCTTCTACTGCGGCCCCGTCATTGTGATGGCGCTCTCCCCCATGCTCTTCAAGACGCGCCTCACCGCACAGAAGGTCCTGGGCTTTGCGGCCGTGACCGTAGGTGCCTTCCTCGTGGTGGGCCAGGGCCTGGGCGAGGGCGTGAGCCCCTGGGGCCTCTTCCTGGGCGCCATGAGCGCGGTCATGTACGCCGTCATGGTCATCTTCAGCAAGAAGGTCACCAGAATCGGCGGCGTGGAGTGCTCCGCCATCCAGCTTTGCGGAAGCCTTGCCGCCGTTGCCGTCTACCTGGGCTTCTCTGCAGCCACAGGCTCCATCGAGCTACCGAGCGCCGCAATGCTCGCCCACCTCAACGTGCCCGCGGCCCTCTGCATCGGCCTGGTCAACACGGGCCTTGGCTGCTACATGTACTTCTCGTCCATGGGAGAGCTGCCCGTGACGCGCGTGGCCGTCTGCGGGTACCTCGAGCCGCTCTCTGCCGTGGTGCTCTCCGCCCTGCTGCTGGGCGAGGCCATGACCCCGGCAAACGTGCTGGGCGCGGCCCTCATCCTCGGCGGCGCCATCTACTCAGAGCTTGGCGAGAAGCTCCGCCTGCGCGCCGCCGGCAACCGCATGGCCACCGCGTAGGCAACGCCCGGCTCTCTCAAAACCGACAATCATTGCCGCCATTGTGCCCGGATGCCACATCCGGGCACTTCTCGTCTTGCGCCACGCCGCTTCTGGCATATCCTTTTGAGCCGGAAAACACGCAACCAGGAAGCACCGGGGAGAAACGCATGGCCTACCAGCTCATTGCCTTTGACATGGACGGAACGCTGCTCGACTCCAAGAAGGACGTGCTGCCCTCCTCCGTCGCGGCCATTGACGAGGCGCTCGCCGCCGGCAAGGACGTGGCCATCGCCTCCGGGCGCTGCCCCAAGATGGTGCTCATGTACCGCAACGTCATCCCCCACGTGCGCTACGCCATCTGCAGCGCGGGAGCGGCCATCGTGGACCTCTTTGAGGCCAAGACCCTCAAGACCACCGAGGTCCCCGCAACGGCCCTCCAGAAGGTCATGACGGCCAGCCACGGCATGGACATGTTCATCGAGACCACCTGCGACGGGGAGTTCATCGTCCCCGGCCCGGAGATGGAGCACTGCGAGCGCTACAGCCTGGGCGTCTACAAGTCCCTCTACCGCGAGCAGGGCACGGTGCTGGACAGCGTCGACGCCGCCGAGGCCTTCACGCTCGACCCGGCGCACCGCATCCAGAAGCTGAACCTTCACTACACCTGCGACGAGGACCGCGACGCGGCCGTTGCCTCCCTTGCCGGCGAGGACGTCAACGTTGTGTACTGCGAGAAGCACAGCATCGAGATCACCCACGCCAGCGTGACCAAGGGCACCGGCCTTCTGGCCCTGGCGGCCCAGCTGGGGATTCCCACCGAGCAGACCATCGCCGTCGGCGACGCCGACAACGACCTGCCCATGCTGCACGCGGCCGGCCTGGCCGTGGCCATGGGCAACGCCAACGAGAACGCCCGTGCCGCGTCCGACGCCACCGTCGCCGACAATGACCACGACGGCTGCGCCGAGGCCATCCACCGCTTCCTGCTGGGGTAGCCTGGGCTTACCCGCTCTCAAGCGTGCCGAGCTCGGTCACGCCATCTTCCGCGTACACCGTAAGCACGGGGCTCTTCTCGACATCGTCTACGTACACATAGCCATGGGCACCGTTTGACGCCGTCGTTGCCTCAAGATCGAGCTTGCCGCCAAGGTACAGGTCCGCAAGCTCCTTGCTGCCAAACCTTCGCCCGGCCTCGTTGACGCCAAACAGGATGTGCCCCTCGGAGTCACGTGCCGCAAAGGGGGTCGCATCCGGGCTCGGCTTCTCGGTTCCAAGGTCATTGACCTGCCATTCGAACAGCGAGAACGTTCCGAGCTCCGTCCGACCGTCCATGTCATACAGGGGCGAGCCTGGCTCCGCGTTCTGGGGTGCAAAGCCCTTCTCGCCATTCTCGCCCTCGGCCGCATATAGGTCTGCTATGCCGCCCAGATACGCCGTCACCCAATCGCGACGTCCGAATCGCTGGCCGTTTTCGTTCACTCCGAAGAGAATCGTTCCATCCTCGGCCTTGGCGGTAAAGGGTGTGGCATCAGTCCCCCGAGCTGCAGCCAAAGAACCGACGGGTCCGTTTGAAGCAGATGGCGCTATCGCCTGCAGCAGAGCAATCGCCCCTACAAGAACAATGGCTACTACGGCGAGAATCGTCCAGAGTCGCTTCCCAGAGCTCCCCGTCGCAGGCTCCGTCTCCCGCCCGCCGCGGCCCTTCAGGAGCTCGACCAGCTCTTCTCTGGAGTGGATGCCCAGAAGCTTGTAGCCATACGCTCTAGCAGAGTTGACCGTTCCCGCAGCGATCCCAAGCTCTGAGGCTATCTCGGCAGTTGTCCTGCCCACGGCAATGAGCGAGCACACGCTGGCCTGGGTCTCGTTGAGGCCCCTTTCCCTCAGCTTCTCGTTCACATCCACATTGACCTCGACCACTGGCCAGGCCCGGTGCAGCGAGACCAGCTCTCGACCGGAGCCTATCCCCAGCTTCTCATACGCACGCTTCCTATAGCTTCCGACAGACGAGGGACTGACCCCCATAATGTCCGCAGCCTCCTGAGCGGTCATTCCCTGGAGCAGGGAGCGGGCGGCGTCCTTCTCGCGATCGGTCAGCGATGCCTCGTCAAATGCGCGCTCGACCGCCTCGGATTCTCGCTGAAACGAATGGTTGCCCACTTGATACCTCCCCTCAGGGTCGGCTCGTTTCCTGAAGTGTATCCAGCCGCCGTCCTCCGGTATGTAGCAAGAGCTTATGAACCATGCCGCAGGTCAAAAATAGCTGCCCTTCGGCCATCTCCAAGCCACCAAGCCAAGACGGCCCCGGGACGCATCTCGTCGCGTCCCGGGGCCGTCTTGCTTCTCTGCTCCCGCCCTAGAGCGTCGTGCGGTCGTGGTTGACCTCGCGGTAGAAGAGCTCGCGGATCTTGTGGGGGTCGCGCGTCTGGCCGAGGACCCACATGGTCTTGGCAACCAGCGCCTCGGTGGTCATGTCGTCTCCCTTGAGGATGCCCGGGTTGTCCGCATAGGCACGGCCGACCTCGTAGACGCCCAGGTCAAGGCCCTCCTCGGGCACCTGTGTGGTCACGACGAGCGTGCGGCCGGAACCCACCCAGTCAAGGATGGCGTCCTCGTAGGAGCCATCGCCATAGGAAGGGATGCCGCCGATGCCAAACGTCTCAAGAATGATGGCGTCGTAGTCGCGCTTCAGCAGGTCAAAGATGCTGGGCTGCAGCTCGGGCGTGAGCTTGAGCACAATGACGCGCTCGTCGACGCCGTCGTAGACGCGCGGGGCCGCCCCGGTGCGCTCGGGCGCCACGACGCCCGCCGCCTCGCCCGCGCGCACGATGCGGTTGTTGCGAATGTAGGCCAGCGAGGGGTAGTTCATGCTGCTGAACGCGTTGAAGCTCATGGTGCGCTGCTTGTGGGCGCGCGTACCGGCAATGACCTTGCCCGAGAAGACGACGTTGACGTCGCGGCTGGCGTCGTCCGCCGCATAGAGCACCGACTGGTACAGGTTAAGCTTGGCGTCCGTGAAGGGGCTGGCCATGGGCTGCTGAGAGCCTGTAAGCACGATGGGCTTCTCGCTGTCTTGGATCAAATAAGAAAGCGCCGCGGCCGTATAGGCCATGGTGTCGGTGCCGTGCAGCACCACAAAGCCGTCGTAGCGGTCGTAGGCCTCCACGATGACGTCGCGGATCTTGAGCCAGTCGCGCGGGCGCATGTTGGTGCTATCAATGTTCATGGGCTGGACAAAGTCCAGCTCGGCGATGGTGTCAAGCAGGGGCACCTTGTCCGCGAGCTCGCGGCCGGACGCCGTGGGCGTAAGGCCACCGGCCTCGCCGTCCGACGTCGAGGCGATGGTTCCGCCCGTGGCGACGATCAGGATGCGCTTCCTCACGTGGTCCCCTTTCGACCGGCTCAATCGCTCACCATTCTACGGTAGCGGCCATTGCTCGCACACAAAAACGCGGCGAGAAGACCATGCTTCTCGCCGCGCCCATGAAAACAAGTTCAGAGCCCTCCCCTAGCCCTATCTACGGCTCCACAGCCGCAAGCTTTTGCAGGGCCGGGCCAAGGACGTAGGCCATTGCGGCACAAGCCTCCGCACCAGCAACGGCAACCGCTGCCACGGGCCCGACAACCCCAACCTCAATCCCAAGCAGGAGAGGCACCACGCCGCATGCCACCGGCAGCGCCATGACCACGACCGTGGCAACGAGGCTCACGATCACGCGACCGAAGGCATCGCCGCCATGGGCGAGCTCGTCCTCGCTCTCCCAGCCAAGGTTGGGAGACCTCATGCCAAGCGCGAGGCTCACCAAATCGCAGGCGGCAAGCACGAACACGTAGAGTGCCAGGCACGCGAGTATGGTCGAGAGCGGCAGGCCAATGACGAGCGTGCCCGCAAGCAGGATGACCGCAATGGGCACACGACCCACGAGCTCACCGGCAACGAACTTTGCCAGCACGTAGGAGCGCAGATCGACGGGCATTGCCCGGAAGTAGAAGAAGTCGCGCCCGTCACGGCCGACCGCCTGGGCAAAGACATACGAGAGCATGCCCGAGAACAGCGTCAGGAAGACGGTGAGCGCAAGCGGAAGCACGGCAGCCTCGCTGTCGAGCGCAAACAGGCCGGCGGCCTCGCGAATCTCGCCAAAGGAGACGGATGACCCGGCGGTGACCACGCTCGCACCCACCGCAAAGATGGTGATTACGGGCATGAGCCACTGCGAGAGCACGAACTGGTTGAAGAAGTAGGGCACGCGCATGAGCTGGGCCATGTCCTCGGAGACAAACGCCGCAAGCTGGCTGCGCGCTCTCACCTTGCCGGCAAGCTCGCCGACCTCATAGCGCCTGGTGCTGCGGGAGCCCGCGCCACCGGCCAGGCCGCGCACGGCCTCGAAGTACCAACGGCCCGCGCACCAGTTGAGCAGCAGCACGTAGCAGGCGAGAAGCGCCGCCATACCGATGATGCCCGCAAGCGGGAGCAGGCCCTGGCTGCCAAAGGCAAGCCCGCCCAGGGCAAGCGGCGGACACAGTACCGTGAGGATCGCCCTGGCCGCAGGACCAGAGATGAGCCCCTCCATCATGGCGGCGACAGCGTTAGCGTCCGGCTCGCCCGTTTCGCCGGACTGGCCGCCGAAGGAGACAGTGAAGACCACGCCAAGGACCAGAAGCGTGACCACCACGCCAAGGACCCGCGCGAAGCGGTCCTTGTTTGCCGCGATGCGCGAGAAGCGCATGAGGGGCAGGACGACCAGCACAAGCGCCACGTTGACGGCAAGGGCGCACAATGCGAAGGCCACGACCAGGGCAAGCCAGGCCAGAGGCCCTTCTCCCCTGCCGAGCAGCACACCGAGCCCCAAGGGCAGGATGGCCGCGTCTGTCACGACCGCGCCCGCGATGAAGTTGGCGAGCTTCGCCCACAGGACAGCCTGGCCTGAGACGGGAAGCGCCACATAGAACGCTAGGTCGCTGGCGAAGAAGAGGCTGCTCACTGCAGAGTAGAAGCCCACGGTGAGGGAGGTGAACACAAGGGCAAGCACGCTCAGGTTGAAAGCCGAAAGCACCGACGCGCCAGCCTGACCGAGCTTGAGGCCCCCAGCGAAGAGCATAACGGCAACCATCAGAAACGAAATCAGAAGGCCCATGAGGCGCGCAGAGTCGCCACCGCCCGCGCGTGTGCCTATACCGTCGTCCGCGTGCTCCTCTCCCCTGCGGATGGCCCAGAAGAGGGCACTGAACTGTCCCCAGTCAAAGCCGCCCACGCTAGGCCTCCTCGGCGCCGGAGGCCGCCTCGCCGCCGGCAAACGGGGAGTCATCGCCCGTGAGCTCGAGGAACATCTCCTCGAGGGAGCCGTTGTTGCGGAAGTGCTCGCGCATCTCGTCAACGGTGCCCACAAAGAGCAGCCGCCCGTGCGCGATGATGCCCACGCGGTCCACGACCTTCTCGGCCACATCAAGCACGTGCGTGGAGAAGAGCACGGTCTTGCCCTCGTCGGCGTGCCTGCGCATGGACTGCTTGAGCAGCCACGACGCCTTGGGGTCAAGGCCGGTCATGGGCTCGTCGAGGATCCACAGGTCAGGGTCGGGCAGAAGGGCGCCCATGATCATCATCTTCTGGCGCATGCCGTGCGAGTAGGACTTGATCTGGTTGTCCAGCTCGCCGGCCATGCCGTAGTCCTCGGCCAGCCGCGCGATGCGCTCGGCGCGCACGTCGGCGGGCACGCCGTAGATGTCCGCGATGAAGCGCAGGTACTCACGGCCGCGCAGGCGCAGCAGGTGGTCGGGGGTGTCTCCGACAAAGCACAGGTGGCGCTTGGCCTCCACGGGGTCTTTGGCCACGTCGGTGCCGTCGATCTTGATGGTGCCCCTCGTGGGTGCGAGCACGCCCACGAGCATGTTGAGCGTCGTGGACTTGCCCGCACCGTTGGGGCCCAAGATGCCAAAGATCTCTCCATCGCGCACCTCAAGGGAGAGGTCGCTCACCGAGAAGGTCTTTCCCCCGTCGTAGGACTTGCTCACGTGGTCGATGCTGATCACGGTCTTCTCCATTCGTCAGGCCGGGCCACCACGGCCTGGCAGCAAGAAAATATACCTCCGGGTACGTTACGCCTCTTCGGGCCCCATGCCCTTCTCCACGTAGTCGCGGATGATCTCGCAGCTCCTGCGCATGGCTCGGCGCTCGTCGTAGGAGAGGTCAATCTCGAGCACACTCTCGACGCCCTCGTTGGAGAGTACGCACGGCACGCCGGCGCAGATGCCCGACTCGCCGTACTCGCCATCCAGGTGAACCGAGAGGGGCAGCACCACGTGGTCGTTGTGCAGGATGGCGGCAACGATGCCCGCGACGACGGAGGCAATGCCGAACTCGGTACAGCCCTTGCCGTTCACGATGGCGCTCCCGCTCTCGCGCACGCGGGTCATGACGTCATCAAAATCTATGTCATGGACGCTCTCGTGCTGCAGGCTCAGATACTCGCGTAGGGGGATTCCCTGCACGCTGATGTGCGAGGTGGGAATGAAGCTGGAGTCGCCGTGCTCGCCCATGCAGATGGCCTGGATCTGCTTGCTGTTGACGCCGATGATCTCGGAGAGCGCCCGGCGCAGGCGGGCGGAGTCAAGCAGCGTGCCCGTGCCAAAGACGTGGCTGCGGGGCAGCCCCATGTTGCGGTACAGGTACTCCGTCACCACGTCGCATGGGTTGGAGACGCTGATGAGATTGCCGTGGAAGCCGCTCTCGCGCAGCGGGGTCACCACGCCCTCGAGCACCTTGAGCGTGCCGTCGAGCATCTGCAGGCGCGTCTCGCCGGGTCTGCGGCTGCGACCGGCTGTGAGGATGACGAAGTGGGCGTCGGCGCAGTCGGCGTAGCCGCCCACGCGGATGACGAAGTTGTCTCCCAGGCCGCTGGCCAGATCCTCCAGGTCAAGCGCCTGGGCGCGAGCAGCCTCCTCGTTGACGTCAACGAAGACGATCTCATTCACCAGATGCTGGAACATGAGGCACAGGGCCGTGTGGGAGCCCACGCGTCCTGCGCCGATGATGACCGCCTTGCGGGTCCTGATCTTGTCCGTCATGTCTGACCTCCATCTGCTCAAGCGTCCCAGGCGAGAAAAACGGGCGCGCCCGCTGTGGGCACGCTCGTCCAATGGTAGGAACTTCTCGCCAGGCGCAAGGCCTGGGGCGCCGACGTTTCGCTAGTCGCGCGTAAGCTTTCGGTGAAGGCGGTGGGGCTTGGAGGCCTCGGCGCCCAGACGGCGCTCGCGGTCGGCCTGGTAGGACTCGAAGTTGCCCTCAAACCAGTGCCAGCGGCCGGGGTTCTGGTCGTCGCCCTCCCAGGCCAGGATGTGGGTGGCAACGCGGTCCAGGAACCAGCGGTCGTGGGAGATGACCACGGAGCAGCCGGGGAAGTTCTCCAGGGCCTCCTCCAAAGACTCCAGGGTCTCCACGTCCAGGTCGTTGGTGGGCTCGTCGAGCAGCAGCAGGTTTCCGCCCTGCTTGAGCGTGAGGGCCAGGTTCAGGCGGTTGCGCTCGCCACCGGAGAGCACGCCGGCGCGCTTCTGCTGGTCCTTGCCCTTGAAGCCGAAGGCAGCCACGTAGGCGCGGCTCGGAATCTCCTGGTCGCCCACCTGGATGAAGTCGTTGCCGTCAGAGACGACCTCCCAGAGGGTCTTGTCCGGGTCGATACCGGCGCGCATCTGGTCCACGTAGGAAATCTTGACGGACTCGCCCACCTCGAGGTTGCCAGAGGTGGCCTCCTCCAGGCCCACGATGGTCTTGAACAGCGTGGACTTGCCCACGCCGTTGGGGCCGATGACGCCCACGATGCCGTTGCGCGGCAGGTCGAAGGAGAGGTCGTCGATGAGCACGCGGTCTCCGAAGCTCTTGGAGAGGTGCTCGGCCACCAGGACCTTGGCGCCCAGGCGCGGGCCCACGGGAATCTGGATGTCGGTGAAGTCCACCTTCTTGGAGGCGCGGGCCTCGGCCTCCATTTTCTCGTAGGCGGCCAGGCGGGCCTTGCTCTTGGCCTGGCGGGCCTTGGGGCTGGAGCGCACCCACTCGAGCTCGGACTTCATCTTCTTGGCGCGGCGGGCGTCCTGCTGGCCCTGGGCCTCAAGGCGGGCGGCCTTCTTCTCGAGGTAGGTGGAGTAGTTGCCCTCGTAGGGGTAAAGCTGCCCGCGGTCCACCTCGCAGATCCACTCGGCCACGTCGTCCAGGAAGTAGCGGTCGTGCGTGACGGCCATGACGGCACCCGGGTAGCGGTGCAGGAACTGCTCCAACCACAGCACGGACTCGGCGTCCAGGTGGTTGGTGGGCTCGTCAAGCAGCAGCAGGTCGGGAGCCTCGAGCAGCAGCTTGCACAGGG
>ERZ773185.398-NODE-398-length-40039-cov-57.599540_pt1 | contig 40039 bp, 28 predicted proteins | sample MGYA00580531_ERZ773185 | MGnify/ENA primary metagenome ERZ773185 (study PRJEB29015, sample SAMEA2737799) | human gut metagenome | biome: human gut; feature: human-associated habitat; material: faeces | place: China | collected 2012 ...
CGCTCTTCACTTGTCAATGAACCAGAAAAAGAGTTTTTCACTCCCGCCGTTTTTTGCGGCGTTCGTAAACATGCTCTTTTGTCACCGCTTTGTCAACAATTTTTTCGGGAATCTTCAAAAAACTTTTTATGAAGGCTTTTTGAAGCCCCGCTGTTTTACAGCGGCGAGGGGAGTTTTTACGCTCATCCCTCATGCCTGTCAACAACTTTTTTCTCTTTTTCCCGGAAATCTTCTTTCCGGAACCTTCAGAGAAGGGCTGCTTTCAGGCGTGTTCAAGGCTTCTAGCCTTTCATCGCGCTGCTGTCAACAGAAATTCGAAAATCTGTCACAATTCTCAGGCCGGAAAAAGCCGCAGCCGCCCTACTTGGCCCCATCCACCCCAATAAGCGTCTCGAGGCCCTTACGGTCCAGTATGGTTATCTTACGGTTGTCCACGGCTATATACCCCATGGAAACAAGGTGCGAGAGATTCCGCGAGAGGGTCTCCCGTGCCGTCCCGAACATGCCCGCCAGATCCTCGCGGGACATATCGAGCTCGATGGTGTCCTTGATGCCATGAAATGTAGCCCTGTGCCAGATGAACGAGGCGAGCCTGGTCTCAATGCGGACGCCCTGGGTACCCAGCTTCTTTTCCAGCATGCGGATACGCATGCCAAGGATCACGATGACCTCCAGAGCGAAGGCGTGGCTCTTCTGTGTGAGAGCGATGAGGTTCTCGCGGGGAATGCGGAGAATGCGGCAGGTCCCCTGGGCGCTCGCCGAACAGGAATATGTCCTCTGACGGAACATGGTGGCGATGCCGAAAGTATCAGGCGCGCCCACGATATGCACAAGGCGCTCGTGGCCGTCAGGCATGTTGTGAAAAAGCCTGGCATGCCCGCTGATAACCATGAAACAGCAGTCCGCGTCCGCGTCCTCATCCATAATGAGATCCTGCTTCGCGTATTCCACAAGGGTCACGCCGGGAAGGAACGTGGCGAAATCCTCATCGCTGAGCTTCTTGAAAATAGGACAGCGTTTGCACTGGAGCCGCAGAGTTTCTTCAGGACAGCTGAGAATCCGCATATTTCCTCCTCTCTTTGTCAGATGATTGGTTCCGGTTCCTGTATAGACGAAGTCCCCCGGTCCGCGAAACGAACCGGGGGCGTTATTACAGAGTTACCTCTTAGGCATGGGGCTCGAGGCAGGCTTTGATGTCCGCCTCAGGAGTCGTGACGGGGCTGATGCCGAAGGTATCCACGAGGGCCTTGAGGATGTTGGGGCTGACAAAAGCCGGCAGCGTCGGGCCAAGGCGGATATTCTTCACACCGAGGTACAGCAGGGCCAGGAGGATGGCCACGGCTTTCTGCTCGTACCAGGAAAGAACAAGGCTCAGGGGGAGGTCATTGACCGTGCACTTGAGCGTCTCGGAAAGCTTGAGAGCCAGGGCGACGGCGGAATAGGCGTCGTTGCACTGTCCGCAGTCGAGAAGCCTCGGGAACGGTCCGATCTTGCCGAGATCGAGGGTGTTGAAGCGGTATTTGCCGCAGGCCAGGGTAAGAACCAGAGTGTCCTTCGGGGTCTGCTGTACGAAATCAGTGTAGTACTTGCGGGCGGGGCGGATGCCATCGCAGCCGCCCACGAGGAACACATGACGGACAGCGCCGGACTTCACGGCATCAAGAATGGCGGGCACAGCGTCGAGGAGGGTCTTACGGCCGAAACCGACGGTGATTTCCTTTCCTTCCTCGTCTTCGGCGAAGCCGGGAAGCTCAAGGGCCTTTTCGATGAGCGGGGAGAAATCATTGTTCTCGATGTGGCGGCAGCCAGGCCATTCCACGATGTCAGTGGTGAAAATCTTATCGGAATACGTCTTCGGATCCTGGATGCAGTTCGTGGTGAAAACCACGGCGCCGGGGAAGTCAGGCAGTTCCTTCTGCTGATTCTGCCAGGCCGTGCCAAAGTTGCCCGCGAAATGAGGGAAAGCCTTCAGCTTCGGATAAGCGTGAGCGGGGAGCATCTCGCCGTGGGTGTACACGTTGATGCCCTTCCCTTCGGTCTGCTTCAGAATCTCATAGAGATCCGGGAGGTCATGGCCGGAAACGAGAATGCAGTGGCCCTTGCGGTGGCCGGTGGAAACAGTGGTCGGTTCGGGATCGCCGAAGGTCTCCGTGTTGCCGGCGTCAAGAAGCTGCATAGCGCGCACGTTGGCCTTGCCGCAGTCGAGAGCGAGCCCCAGCCAGTCGTTAAGGCCGCGGTTCGTGCCATCATCCGCGGCAGCGGTGAGCAGACGGCACATATCGAGCACCATGTCATGGTCACGCTTCCCGAGACGGGCGGCATGGTAGGCGTACGCGGAAACGCCCTTGAGGCCGAAGAGGATAATCTGCATGGCGGAGCGCACGTCGGCGTCTTCAGCAAACTTGTCGGGAGACGGGGCGGTGGCGAGCAGCTTCTCTGTCTCGGCGGCCGTATCGGAGGTCACACCCTTCAGCGCATTCCTCTCATCCAGGACCTGACCGATGAGCTTCTTCAGGGAAACGGCATCGAAGTTGACGTTGGTCAGCGTTGAGAAAAGTCCGGCCAGGAGCAGATCGTCCGCCTTCTGGTCAGCCTTCCCGGATTTGAGAATCTCGGCCGCGAGAAGGCGCAGGCTCTGAACAAGGGCGTCCTGGGCGCCGGCCACAATATCGAGCTTGCCGCAGACACCTCTGATGGTGCAGCCGGTTCCTTTGGCGGTCTGTTCACACTGATTGCAGAACATAATCATACTCCTTAGGAAAGAGATTAAGGGATCCCACCCCTGAAATGCTTTATCTGTGGGAGAAGTTATACCTGCATGGCAGACTCGGGCATGTGATCAATGTCAAGCAGGCGTCATTTTTTCCCACATGTTCCTCCGGCGGGATTTGCCCCTTGTATTTCATTTTGACGGATGAAAAAAGCGGAAAATGCCAGGATGATAATATTTTGATTCCGGAGCCCTCCCCCTGGGAGAGACACATTCTGCTGAAATGAAACACGCGGCTCCTCCCGGCCGGGCCGCGCGGGTACGAATGGTTCAGCGTTTCTTCCCCACACGCACACTGGGACTTCCCAGAAGGCGCTCTCCGGGCGTGAGTCTCTTTCGCCCGTGCGCTCCCGCTGGCCACAGTCCGGATTTCATGAGCGTCTTTACAATCACGGGCAGAGGAAACGATGGCATTCTTCTCCGGGGCAGCCACGCTCTGCTGCCCTTTCCAGAGAACGGAAAGGAAAAGGACATCATGAACCTGAGGCTCCCGGATGAAGGCGCAGCCACGGAAGAAGATACATGCATCAGTAGAGATAACAGAACGGACGGACGCCTGCCATCTGAAATTCCTGATTCCGTGCCCCGCCTCACCCGCTCATGAACTGCGGTACCGCTTCCGGCCAGAAAGCCATTAGGATGCACAGTCGCAATACCGTCAGCACAACGTGCATCGCGATGTTCGGAGAAGGAGGAAAATTTTTCGGAAAATTTTTCCTTTTCCTACCAAAAGACGTGGCAATGCCGGGAAAAAAACATACATTTCTGTTACGCGGCGGACGCCGGGAATCTGTTTCCGGCGTCCGCCGCGAGTGCCAATACCAAGGAGTACAGTCTTGGGAATTTCATTTCGCGAAAAACTCTCTTCGGCATCGAAAAAGCTGCGTGAGGCTGCCGGAGACGTGCGCGGGAAAGCCGCACCCCTCAGGGAGAAGCTTACTTCCCTGCACGTGAAAGGAATACATAAGGAAAACGCGGGAGCGGCTGACGCAGACGCGGAACAGGGAACGGCGGGAACGAAAAGCACGTCCGGGCGTTTCCATATGCCGCATTTCCCCTTCACAGGCAGAAAACCCGGAGAGCCTGAGAGCCCTGCATCAGCCCAGAGCGCCGCTCCCGGCGCAGCGCCGGAAGAAAAAACGGCCACTCAGCCCGAAGCCGGCACTGAGCAGAAGGACGGGGAAATCACAGGCCGTATGAAATGGGTAGCCAATCCGCTGAAGAGCGGCTGGGACGCCCTCTCCGACAAAATGCCGCCCAAAGAAAAAGTTGAAGAAAAAATGGACCGGGCCGGGTCGTTTCTGAAGAAACAGGCTGGAATCCTCGCGGCCAACCTGCCCCGCAGGGAAGACTTTTCTGAAGCTTTCAGCCGGGCAGGCGAGAAAGCCAGGGGGGGATTCAGGGCTGTATCCGGCAAAATCCGCTCTGCTGGCGCGAAGAACGGGGAGGAGCAGAGCGGTCCTTCTCTCAGAGAGCGCGTCGATGAACTCAGGGATATCCTCTATATAAAAAGGAAGAAAAGCCGGCCTGAGGAAAAGGACGTTCCCGGAACGCCCGGCACTTCTGCTGACAGGACCACGCAGTCCGCGGAGACGGGGAGGAACGTGGAGAAAGGAGCCGCCCCTGAAGGGGGACAGCCCACGGCTGAACAGCAGGAAGCCGAGCTCGGCCGTCTGAAATGGGTGGCCAATCCGCTGAAGTACGGCTGGCAGGCCGTCACGAAGAAGATTCCCCACGGTGAAGACGTCAGCGCGGCGGCACAGAAGGCAGGCCAGCTCCTTAAGGAGGGCGCCTCATCTGTCTCCGCGGCAGCTGAAAGAATCCGCGAAAACAGGAAGGTGGCGGCAGCCTGCAGAACCGTCGCTGACAAGGCCAGAGAGGGCCTGCGCAATGTGGAAGGCCGCATTCCGCTGCTGAAAAAATTTCAAAATAAAAAGCAGGACGAACAGAGTTCCGGTCCCAGCGCCGAGGACATCTGGCTTCTCGGGAAATCTGAGGTTACGTCGTCCCCGGCAAAGGACGGGACAGCTGCCCCCGGGCAGACTCCGGGAAGCGATGTCATCGAGGCGGATTCGCTTCTCATAACAGAGCAGCCCTCGAACAACGTTTCCTCCGGCAAGGCGCAGGATCAAACCGCGCCGGAGCCCATAGCAGAGCCTGTGTCTGAGGTGACACCGGCCGAATCCGTACAGCCTGAGGAAGAAGCCGTTTCAACGCAGGGCACGGCGGAAACCGCTGCTGAAACAGTGCTTTCCGAATCCGCTCAGCCGGAGGAAAAAGCCGCCTCAACGCAGAACTCGGCCGAAACCGTGGCCGAGGCAGTGCCTTCCGAATCCGCTCAGCCGGAGGAAGAAGCCGTTTCAACACAGAACGCGGCTGAAACCGTGGCTGAAACAGCGCGTTCCGAATCCGCTCAGCCGGAGGAAGAAGCCGTTTCAACACAGGACGCGGCTGAAACCGTGGCTGAGGCAGTACCTTCCGAATCCGCTCAGCCGGAAGAAGAAGCCGCCCCGACGCAGGACGCGGCCGAAACCGTGGCTGAAGCAGCACCGGCCGAATCCGCTCAGCCGGAAGAAGAAGCCGCCCCGACGCAGGACGCGGCAGAAACCGTGGCTGAAGCAGCACCGGCCGAATCCGCTCAGCCGGAGGAAAAAACCGTTTCAACGCAGGACGCGGCAGAAACCGTGGCTGAAACAGCGCGTTCCGAATCCGTTCAGCCGGAGGAAGAAGCCGTTTCAACGCAGGACGCGGCAGAAACCGTAGCTGAAACAGCGCGTTCCGAATCCGTTCAGCCGGAGGAAGAAGCCGTTTCAACGCAGGACGCGGCAGAAACCGTAGCTGAAGCAGCGCCTTCCGAATCCGCTCAGCCGGACGAAGAAACCGCAGGCGGTAACCAGGCAGCAGAAACCGCGCCGGAGGAGAAGCCTGAATCCTCCGACTCAGGAAAGGAAGCCGCGCCAGGCTTTTTCGGCCGTCTGAAGAACCGCGTCAGCGGCAGGGCGAAGCATCTGAAACCTGTACGCGAGGTTGTGGGATATACAGCCGGGAAAGCCGGCAGCATCGTGAAGGAAGAACTGGGAGCCGTGGCTGACAGGCTTCCCGACAGGGAGGCCGTCGCCGGTGCCATGAAGGGAGCCGTCCGGGACGCGAGAGAAAAACTCTCTTCCGCCGCGGAGGGGCTGAAGAAAAAGGCCGGAGACGCGGCGGACATCAATTTCGCCGAAAAAGCCAGAGAAGGAGCCGGTTTCCTCAGAGGCAGGTTCCGTTCTCTCAGAGAAAAAATCCATCCGGCGGAAGAGATCAGAAAATCTGCCGCAGCGGCGGGGAACAGGATCAGAAACGCCGCGGACAGGGCTGAAGAGGACATCAGGGAGGCCGCTGAACGCATTCCTTCCGGCGAGACCGTACGGGAGAATGTGAGAGGCGTGCTCGGCCGGATGGGGTCTCTTCAGGAGAAACTCCGCAGGAAACCGGCTGATCCCTATCAGTCCGGCAACAGGGGCGTCCAGGCCATAGGACGGCTGGCCAGGGGCATCAGCCATGGCGCCGCTGATCTCGCGGACATGAGCCACGCGCTCGGTTCCATGGCCGCCAACGGCCTCACCAACAAAGCCGCCCTTCCCGCCCTTGAGGAGCTGCTGAATCAGACCTTCCGGCATTACGGCAAGGTGAGGAGTATCGAATTCAGGGATGGCACGCTGGCGCTCGGGATGAAGATCTCGGGTATCCGTGAGATCGTGCCCGTTTCTGTCGGCACCGTCATAATGAGCCCTGATGGGAGAACGCTCTCCTTCAGCGACTTTGCCAGCACAGTTCCCGCCGTCGCCAGAGGGCTCGAACTCCTTGCCGTGGAGAACGGACCTGTCTCCGTCGCCGATGGGAAAACGGCCGCAATGCTGCGCAGCGCCCGCTGGCTCGGCCTCATCAATACACAGAAAGGGAGGAAGTGATGTTTGCCACCCTCAGGGAAATCACCGCACGGAAGTCCCTCATGCCAGCCTGCAACCTGCGGCTTGAGGAGTACGGCTGCCGGATAACGAAAATGAAAATCGACCCTGACGGCATCCGGGCCTGGCTGAAGTTCGACGGCCTTTCCGGAGCCCTCGGCGTGCGTACCACTGACATATCCCTTTCCGATGACGCGGGCCATATCAGTTTTGGCCAGTTTGACACGACAGTGCCCCTGGCTACGAAAATCCTGCACACAGCCTTCAGGGATCCCATTCCCGTGAATCCGGAATACGCCCCGGTGCTGCGCTTCGGCAAAAACCGCACCTTCGGCAATTTCCTTTCCGAACTCGGTCTCTCCATACGCTGCATGCGCGCCTCATCCGTCATCCTCATTCTGACCCTGCTCGGCCTCGCCGCCGCCGCAGGATGGTACATCTGGCGTTACCATATCTAAGGTATTTATCTCCAGAGATTCAGCGTACTTTCACAGGGGAGCCCGTTTCTCACCGGGCTTCCCTTTTTTGTTTCCAAAGTGCCGGCAGCGAAGTTATCCCTTTCCTATGAAAACGATCTGCTCAGGATGCTGCGCGTTGCCGGGGAAAGCTGCCCAAAGGAACTGGCGGGACTATACCGGAACCGGGAAAAACATATCCGCCGCAGGCAGAAACAGACAGAGAAAACGCCGCCTTTCGGTTCCAGGTTCAGGAATTCAGGAAGGAAAATGATGCTTTTGCGTCAGGAAGAGCGGTTTTGTGCGAACAAAAATTTTAACCGTTCTAAAAAATTTGTTCCGTTTTTGTAAAAAGGGTAAAGATTTTTCAACCGTTCAGAGAAAGTCTTGACCGTTTTTAAATAGTCCGCCTATACTCAGTCACCTACGGTGTGGCAGGCACTGTTGTGCTTGTTCATTCCGCAGCTCCCTTACGGGTTCCGGAACCGGGCCATGGCGCCAAGCGTCCGGCCGCACTCCGGCTGCATCGCACTGATGCATGGGTTCTGTCCGCGCGGAACTCTTCCCGTCAACCAGCCGGTCTCTTCATTTTTCTCCCCTCATTCCCCCGGGGCCGGGCAAAAACAAAGGGAAGTATATGCGAATACCCTTTAAAATGCTCACGCTTCTGCTCGTCTGTTTTCTCTCGTGCGGCTTCACGCACAAGGCGAAGAACGACGAGTATTCCTCCAAGCATCATATCTCCGCACAGAATCACGCTGAAAAGAATCAGCACAGCCTGGTGCGGCGCGCCCACAGAGCTGTGGGCACTCCCTACGTTTTCGGCGGCGAATCCCTTGCCGGATTTGACTGTTCCGGCCTCGTACGATGGACGTACAAATCTGTGGGAATCAACCTTCCCCGTACGGCGCGGGAACAGTCCCTCATGGGATACCGCATCATGGATGTCAGCAAAATGCGCGCAGGCGACATCGTCGCCTTCCGGCGCAGCGGCGGAGGATATCACACGGGCATCTATATCGGTGACGGCCGCTTTATCCATGCACCCCGCACCAATTCCCGCGTCCGCGTTGAGTCCTGCGATTCCGCGTTTTTCCGCAATAATTTCATCGGCGCGAGACGCATCATTATGACAGGCAGCAACCGGGCCATGACCGAAGTCGCCGAGCTTGAGGACATGGACCGCCCCAGCCGTCAGAGCGTGCGGCGCGGTCACGGAAGGTCTGTCAAACACAGCGCCAGCCGTACCCGCTCATCCAAAGCTTCCCGCAGTCACCGCCGGTCAAAAAGACGCTGAGTGAATTTTAAAGCTCCTGAACGAAACAGAGCCGCGTAACGGCTCTGTATTGCGAGACGGACGTCCTTTGGGCGTCCGCCTTTTCGTTTATGGCGGAGCGGCAGGAGGATGCCGCTCCGGGGCGTGCAGGCCGTCCCGGCGGAAAAAGCCTGTCAACTGGAGGTAATCATGAAATACGTCAGCCAGCCCATCCGGATAGCCGGAGTGACGGCGAAAAACCGGATAGTCATGCCTCCCATGGCGACCTACATGGCCGGGGAGAACGGGGAAGTCAGCCAGGAAAACCTGGACTATTATGCAGCCAGAGCCAGAGGCGGACACATCGGCATCATCACAACGGAACATTTTTTCATTACCCAGCAGGGCAAAGCCAGGGAAAGGCAGATTTCCATCGCCTCTGACACCATGACTGACGGTCTGAAAAAGCTCACTGCCTGCCTGCATCAGAACGGCTCTCTCGCCGTGGCCCAGCTGAATCACGCCGGAACAGCGGCGCTGAGGGAAGTGACGGGCATGGATCCCGCTGGCCCGAGCGCCATCAGGCCGGCGGGTTCGCAGGAGGACGCGGAGGGGGTCCGCGCGATGACGGCCGACGAAATTCACGCCCTGCCGGGTCTTTTCGCGGCTGCTGCGGAACGCGCAGAAAAAGCAGGCTATGACGGCGTGGAGATCCACGCGGCGCACGGCTACCTGCTGGATCAGTTCTATTCGCCGCTCACCAACAAAAGAACGGACGAATACGGTGGGGAGCTCATGAACAGGATCCGGATTATCCGCGAGGTTATCCGAGCGGTCAGGGAAAAAACCGGACCTTCCTATATGGTCGGACTCCGCCTCGGAGGCTGCGATTACATGGAAGGCGGAGCCACGATTGAAGACGCCGTGAACGCCTGCCGGGTCCTTGAAAAGGACGGACTCGATTACCTGAGCCTCACAGGCGGCATGTGCCGGTATATGCGCAGGGGCATGAACTTTCCCGGCTATTTCGGCGACCTCTCCGAAGCCGTCAGAAAGGAAGTCTCCGTCCCTGTTCTGCTCACGGGCGGCGTAAAGGACATCGCTGACGCGGACCGCCTCATTGGGGAAGGCAAAGCCGACCTCATCGGCGTGGGCAGGGCACTCCTGAAAGACCCGGAATGGGCAGACAGGGCTTTCGCCTGATAATAAATTCCGGCGGGAGGAACACCTCCCGCCGGGAACCAGCCGTGGGGACTGAAGACTATTCCGTTTTCCGGACTGCTTTTCTCCGGTCCTTCCCGGGACAAAACTGCGGACGCACTGGCAGCAGACGGATCCACTCAGCCTTTTTAACAAACATATCAGAAAAACACTTCATGCATTTTCAAATCAGACTCAGAGGAAAAGGAGCATCAATTCATTATTTACTCTATCTTTGTTAACAGATACATTTTCGAATATCTTTGAAATTCTTTTTCAGTTTTCGCAAATCCACTCTGTTATCCGGGCATCTTAGATTTTCCATCCGTAAACTCCTCAAAAAAATCATTCCCAAATCCGGAGGACGCTGCGGCCAGAAAATGCCACTCAGTGCTTTTTTTTCTGATGCGTGACAGGCGGTACGCGTCCCTGAAGGCGCAGCGTGCCGGTGCCGCTCCGCACGGCGGCTCCGGCAGCCGGGATCCTGACAGTCAAATCCGTATTGTTGTTATTTTTTGCCTGTTCCGGATCCCCCGAGATGCATTCGTGCATCCTGCGGGCCCAAAAGGGCTTGTTTTTTACAGGAATGGGCATAATAGAAAAGCTACGCAACCCGGGAAATTGAATTTTTTTGAAAATAAGCCCCTTTTGGCTCTTGCGAATTTTTTTTAAACATGCCATGTAACGCGGAAGGAAAGTATTTTACTAATATTTGATTTTACGGCATGCCAGCTCTCACATACAGAGAACAAGCGGTTGGGAGATTGAGATGGAAAACGAAAGCACAGATAATCGTAATTATACGACACTGCGTGATTTTGTCGCGCGGTGCCTCAGAAAAAACAAACATCTTTCCGCCGATTCTCTTTTCCGCACAGGGGAAGAAGTGCCCCTTCCTGATTTGCCCCTGAAACTGAAAGACCTGGATTCAGTTATTGATTCCATATTCGCGGATCGCTTCCTTCGTCTTATTCAGGATCTCGCAGATTACGGCAGGAGGGGCATCTACGAATTTGAGGCCGAGGAAAAAGGCCCCGTTTACGAGCAGGAGGAACGCTGGCTCAATGGCGATCTCAGCGATCTCGGCATATCCCCCCTGCGGGGAAAGAGAAGCAGCCGCCCCGAGACGCGCATGGATCGCGAGTCCTTCGGCTCCTGTCTGGCCCGTCTGGTGAAGGAAAGCGCCGCAAAAAACCTTTCGCGCCGTTCCCTGGAATGGCTCACGTCCACGTTTGACTACAATCTTGACTGGCTCTTCTTCGGTGTCGGCGAGATGGTTCATTCCACATTCCAGAGCATTTACGAACCCGCGCAGATGGCCCATGACGAGGAAGGAGAAAACGGCAGCGTCACCCATACGGTTACCTATCAGACCGTGGCGGATGTGAAGGGCATGCGCGGCACCACCACATGGAGCGGAGCTGACTGGACCTGGCTCCTGAACGGCAAATCCCACACCAGCTTCCAGTGCAAGGCGCCGACCCTGCCCCTCGCGGCCCGCTGCGTGAGCGCCTGGAACGTGCAGCCCATGACTCCGGATATGCCGGATCTTCTGCCGTTTATCGACCGCCTCTACGTGTGGATTCTTCATGAATTTTTCGAAAAGAAGCCCCTGCCCAAGGGAGACTGGCGTCAGGAGCTTTTCCTGACCCTGGTGCGCGGCAAGAACAAGCTGCTCATGCTCCTCGGCACCACGCCGCAGGCAGGCACCCAGTACCGCCTCGGCAAAGCTCTGCCCGGCGATTCCGCGCGCAAGCTGGCCTACCTCATTGAGGCCATTATCCGCCGCTACGGGCGTACGGGCTTCCTCCAGTACATCGATATGGTCAACGACGAAGCGGTAGCCAGGGGCTTCAGCTCCCTGCTCGAGGTCGTCAGGCGCAAGTCCTGGCGCGATGACAGCTACCGCCGCGAAAATTTCGGACTGCCGCGCAGCCGCAAGGACCGCGAGGCGCTTCAGGCCGCGAAGTCGGTCAGCGGGGCGTTCTCCGAAGATGCTGAAACAGCACAGGCCGGCTCTCCCTCGGACGGGGAGAAGCCCGCTGCGGAGCAATCCACAAAAGCGAAAAAGAAGTCCTCTGCCTCCCATAAAGCCGTCCGGCAGGAACAGAAACAGCCGGCCGAAACGGCAGAAGGGGTCGCGGAAAACAATGTCCCCCTGAATTCTGACAGCGCTGACGGGGAACCGGCGGCACATCCCGCACAGCCCCGCGCCAGAGCCCGCGTAGCGGCAGCCAGGTTCAGGAGAAGACCAAGAAGATCTGAGAGAAAGGATTGATGCCTATGGCTACTATCCGTAAAACCAGGGAGCGGATTGAGAACGCGGAGGGGTATGAAGACGTTCTCATCACTCTCAGCACATGGAATACGCTCTTACCGGCAGAACAGCCGTCCGTCATGAGCATCCGGGATGCGGACGGCCGTTTCTTCACCCCGGGCTTCTTCACCGGCGTGCATGGCCACCGCAGCATCACGCAGGTCATTGGCGCGGCAAAACTCCACAGCGCCAGGACACGCAGGCCGGGATTCAGCGTCAGCGAGGCCGATGTCACCATCACTCTGCCGGCAGGCAGTACGCTGACCCAGCTCATGGACAGCGACGATCCCCTCCAGCAGCAGGTGGTCAACATCAAGCGCCTGCAGGTGGGTGCTCAGGCCGAGCTTCTGTCCCTCGTCGGCAGAGAAGCCGACAGGAAGGTTTCTCTTTCAGAAACCATCCGTTCTGATCCCGGCGCTTTCTTCACCGCCTTCTTCGCGTATCCCGGATACAGGAACGTCAAAATCGTCTACTGGGAACTTCCGGGCCCAGCCCTCGGCATCGGTATGCCGAGCTCTTCCCTCGCATCTCTGGCTACGGTCCGTCCCGAATGCATAAGCGGCCTCCGCCAGCTTTACCCCACCAGGGATCTTTTCGAGGGGCTCACCACGGAAGAACAGATTCAGAAGCGTATCCATACCATTGTTCATTGCGGTTAGTCCGCACGCCTGTTTTTATAAGAAACGTCACCTCCGGGAAAAATACACACTCCCCCGGCATAGTGTTGTCTACTGTATTCCGAAAAACGGAATACAGCCGGAGACTCTGTTACAGAGAAAGCTGCTACGGGCATACTTCTGAGGCTGGTGAAGCCCCAGGCGCTCATCTGTGCCGTTTTCAGAAAAAACGACGTTTCCCGCTGTTTTTTGAAAATAAAAAAAGATGTTTTGAGCCGACTTAACAGGCGTTTTTTACTATTATCCAAAAATACCGGACAACATCCTCTGAGAACGGCAGACGCATGGAAAGAGCTTTCCTGGTGCGGTCCGGGGACCGCACCGGTCTGCCCGTAACCATCAGCCGCTTTCTCCCAGCGGCCCCCTCTTCTCCGCATCTTTCACAGGAGCTGCTGCCTGAAGCTGTGGCGGGCGCTGCCCGAATGCACAGTTCTGACAGGCGGCCACCCCTCCTGCCGGCGGAGGCCCCCCTGTCTGTCCCAGAGCGGAGGACTCAGCCCAGCTGAAACCTGTCAGGACATAATGCTCCTGGCTATCAGTTTCCCAGGGGCAAGGATTCCGCCATAAGCATCGCTTTCTCTCTTTTAGCTTTTGGGACCACTGGCCCCTTTTTCTAAAATAGATTCTGCAGCACTTCTCCGATATCACCATCAATACACACTGACCTTTGTGCAATCTCCTGCGGACAGTATGCCTCTCCCATGTTGACACAGGCATAGAAGGCGCGGGGATTCTCCTTCACTGCCTGCCAGAACGGAAACTTGATGATCACCGGCGTGTTATACCCCACTCCGAGCTCAAGGAAGAGCACACGTTTTCCCTCTCTCGTCTGCAGAAAACTATGGTAGCGCTCCTGCGCCCTGTGCCAGCCTTCGTCCTCGGCAAACATGCCGTCGGCTCTCAGATTCATGGTCATGGGGCGGCCGCAGTGGGGGCAGTGAGGCACGAGTTCAGAAGGAATACGCATATCCTTCTGCGTCCTCAGCATTTCCCTGACCGCGTCTTCATTGTCGAAAGTTTCCTGCCTGCATGGCAGACTGCACTGGAAAAGCCCGAAATCCCCCTGCGTGTAGAAGAGGCGCTCCTTCGCGAAGCCTGCCTTCTGGAAGCAGTGGTCGACATTGGTGGTCAGAACAAAGTAGTCCTTATCCTTCACCAGATTATAGAGCTCTTCATAAACAGGTTTCGGCGGGGACTGATAGCGGTTCACCCAGATCATCCGGCTCATATATGCCCACCGTTCCTCGGCTGTGGGGAACGGATAAAAACTTCCCGAGTACATATCGTGAAAGCCGTACTTCTTCTCGAAATCAGAGAAGTACTGCCTGAAGCGCCCGCCATCGTACGTAAATCCCGCCGCTGTGGAGAGGCCGGCTCCGGCCCCCACGACAACACATTCCGCTTCGCTGACGCGCTCCGCCAGGCGGGCGGCATCAGCCGAGCAGTTTCTGGTAAATGGCATAGTCCATATCCTTGAAGACGTTAAAAATAATATCCATGGGTTTCTTCTCGCCTTTTCTGTAATTCATAACCTCGCGTATGGCGCTCTCCGCAGCCTGTCTGTTGAGGCAATGGAAAACGCCTGTGGAAATACAGCAGAAGGCCACGCTGTCACACTATTCCCAGCAGCCAGACTGAGACAGGAGCGGTAGCAGCCCACAGACAGTTCCTCATCCTTTTTTGTGGGCAGACTCTCCAAAACGTCGGCCGCGCTCCCCTGTCAACAATAGTTATCCATTTGCGTTCGGCAAACTGGAATTTATCCCTTCCGGAAGAATTTCACCAACAGAATAAAGTGCGGCCTTTCCGGCAATTGTCACGCGATCTCCGTCAATACCCGTGTAGAGTTTTCCGGTTCTTGCTGATGCCTGGAAACAGCTCAGATGATTTTTTCCCAGCTTCTTGCACCAGTATGGCGTAATCATGCAATGAGTGCTTCCTGTTACAGGATCTTCCTCCACTCCCACCCTGGGCGCAAAAACGCGGGAAACGCAGTCACAATCATTACCCTTTGCCGTTACGGCAACAAGCAGTCCGTCAAGGTTCTTTACCTTGCTTTGATCCGGTTTCAGATTGATAACCGTATTGGCGTCCTGCAGCACCAGCAGCAAATCGCGATCCAGATACGCCTCTGTAATGTCTGCTCCGATTGCCTCCTTCATATCGTCCGTAACAGCTACAGGCTGACAATGATAGGCAGGAAAGTTCATGACAAATGTGTCTCCATCTCTTTGAACTTTGAGTATCCCGACCTGCGTCTTAAAATCGATTTCTTCCGCCTCTTTCTCATAAAAAGTAAGCAGCACATAAGATGTACCCAGTGTTGCATGCCCGCAGAAATCAATTTCTCCACCTGGAGTGAACCAGCGAAGATGATAGATCCTTCCCTCCTTCACAGTAAACGCAGTTTCAGAAAAACGGTTTTCTGCTGCAATATTCTGCATCAGTTCATCAGGGATCCATTTATCCATCACGCATACTGCAGCCTGATTTCCTTTGAAAAGCGTATCTGTAAAAGCATCGACTATAAACTGTTTCAAAATTTATCCCTCCTCCATAAAATCCGGCCTACTCTATGTTTGCGGGCAGAGTCCATATAATGCTGTAAACATGGTCATGGGGCGGCCGCAGTGGAGGCAGTGAGGCACGAATTCAGATGGATTTCCCTCACCGCGTCCTCATTGTCGCAAGTCTCCTCCCTGCAGAGCAGACGGCACTGGAAAGTCCGCCCCTCCCTGCGTGCAGAAGAGGCGCTCCTTCGCAAAGCCTGCCTTCTGGAAGCAACGGCATTCCGCTTCGCTGACACGCTCCGCCAGGCGGGGGCATCAGCCGAGCAGTTCCTGGTAAATGGCATAGTCCATATCTTTGAAGACGTTAAAAATAATATCCATGGGTTTCTTTGCGCCTTTTCTGTAGTTCAACACCTCGCGTATAGCGATCTCCGCAGCCCGTCTGTTGGGGAAATGGAAAACACCTGTGGAAATACAGCAGAAGGCCACGCTGTCCACCCCGTTCTCTGCAGCCAGGCTGAGACAGGAGCGGTAGCAGTCCGCAAGAAGTTCCTCATCCTGTTTCGTGGACAGACTCTCCAGACAGGGCCCCACCGTGTGCAGGACATACCTGCAGGGCAGATTGTAGGCTGGCGTAATTTTAGCTCTGCCCACCGGTTCCTCATGGCCCTGCTCCCGCATGATGTCATTCATCCTGAGACGCAGCTCAACACCCGCGTACGTGTGGATTATGTTATCGATGCAGCCATGGCCCGGGTTAAAGCAGCCGAGCATCTGCGAGTTGGCGGCATTGACGATGGCGCCGCAGGCCAGTGTCGTGATGTCACCCTGCCAGATCCAGATGCCCTTCCGTACAGGAGTGAGCGTATGGTAGTCGGTGACACCCTTTTCTGCCGTCGCCTCTTTCAGATAGGCGTCCTGCACATCCAGGAATTCCTGAGATACCGGCGCAGGGGCGCGAACGTTAAAGAGAGCGCGCAGAAGCCGTTTCTGTCCGAGAACGCTTTCGGGGATCGTGAGCTTTTCGTATTCCTCTTTCTCACTGAGCAGACTTTTCAGAAGATACACGCGCCTTTCGTCCTGGGTCACGGGAGACCTCCTTCTCGTTTGCGGCTCCGGCTGTTGGAAGATCCGGTCCTTTGGAATGACGGTATTCCATTCGGACGGGTAAAAGCAAGCGGGGGGAAACTGTCGGTCACATGCCGTTCCCAGCCATCAGCAGCCAGCGCCGCCTAACACTTTTCTGACTTCATTCCTACAGATGTCGGCGTCCCTCTGCAGTATCTCCCACGCCCCGGCCAGCCGCCATTAGTCATGAAAGGGATGGCCGTTTTTCCCTGCCAGTCCCGTCTGTGCAGAAAGGTGCACACCGCCGGAGACTTTGGAACATCCAGGCCGGGGCGCCAGCGGCGGCGGAACCGAAGCCTCTGACGTTCACACCGATCTCCCTGATGTCCCCTTCCTGCATCTAAAGGAGCCCCTGCTCCGCGGCTTCGCCGCAGGTCACCTTATATGGTTTCACAGTATTTAATGGACACGCACTTCACGCCAGCTACCTGCGCCAGGCATTCCGCGATCCGCTTTGTGTTGCTGTTGGGTCACGGGTAGTGCACTACACAGCATCTTTTTCATTTTTGTTTCCCTGAATCTGTGTTTCCCGCTGCCGGGATGCCGCGCGGCATCAGAAACGGCATTCCTGACAAGAAGCGTTCCCTTATCAGACTTTGCGGAAAAACGAAGATACGCACCAGCCTCTTCCCTTTTTCAGTTTTGGAGAAAATTGCCCGGCATGAATGAATTATTGCGTTAACGAGCTGTTATTCAGACATGTTTTTCATATTCACCAAAAAACACCAAATATGGATGCCATGGTTTTTAACCTCAGGATATCCTCATGTGCCCCATATGTTTAAATTATATTTAAAGATTTTGCTAGTTTATGCAAAATCTTAAAATAGTATTATATAATTATATATGCATAAGTGAACATTTTTATTAATTCCATTGATGCTTATTCCGTGCGATCGGAGCATGCGCTGAAGCCGGTCAGCGCATGCTGGGCAGAGTCCATATAGCGGTGTAAATTCCCATGGCTAAAAAATTGAGCCACGGGAACGCCTTCGGTATGTTTGGAATTGCAGAACCACCAAAACCGAAAGGAGAACACCATGGCTCAGGTCATACTTAACTTAGAAATCGATGAAATTCTACGGGCATTTACGACAGGGGCTAAAAATGAGGGATTCCGTCTTCTGCTCCGAAAGGGGCTCAAAGCCATACCCGACGGGGAGTCCGCAAAGCAGCCCGGAGCAAGGCGGTATGGGCGTACAGGGGGAGCGCACTGACAGCCGTTATAACGTGCGGCGCATGAGCCAGGCAGATTCCCCCTAGTATCCCCAGACCTCGGAACCAACCATTAGCAGTCAGCGCCGTCCAAAATTTTTCTGACCTTATCCACCCATCTGTCGACGTCCTTCTGCGGCGTCTCCATGCGGCTACCGCCAGTGGAGTCAAACTGTACCTGCATAGGCAGAACGCAGCGCGCTCTGGCGCACGCCTTTTCCATGTCTTTGATGACATGCCCCGGCCAGCCGCCATTAGTCATGAAGGGAATGACCGCCTTTTCCTGTCAGTCACGGCTGTGCAGGAAGGTGCACACCGCAGGAGCCATTGTGAATATCCAGGCCAGGGCGCCAGCGGCGACGGGGCCGGAGCATTTGACGTTCACACCGCTCTCCCTGATGTCGCATGAGACCTTCCTGCCTCTAAAGACGCCCCTGCTCCGCGGCTTCGCCGCAGGTGTCTTTATAAGCTCCTAAGGTATCAACGACCTCTACTCACATATTTAATTTGTATTTTAAGATATTATCGATTTCAGCAAAACCTTAAAGTACAATAAGAAAATACATATATGGTGACATTTTATTTCCCCCTGTAGAAACCGAACTTTTCCCGCACAGAAAGAAAAATTCCTTCCCTAGGCGACCCCTGAAATTTTCAGGGAACACCGCACTGATACGGCTCATCAAATTGCTGAGCCATGTCGGAGTGTTTACACCAACCCCCTGCACCTGAAATGAAAACTCACATGTCACCGACACATTTTCATATGTTTAATTTATATTTTAAGATATTGTTTATTTTCGCAAAATCTTAAAGTATGATGATGCCATCATATATAAACATCTGTGGACAGGCTGATGATATCCTCAATTATTTCAACAGTCAGGAGACGATTCTGTGATTATCAGAGAGCACTACCTGAAACAGATCAGACCTTTTTACGAAAGCGACCTGATCAAAATCATTACCGGTATACGCCGGTGCGGGAAATCCGTCATTTTAAAGCAGGTATTGAATGAGCTTGAAGCCGCCGGAAAAAAGTGCCTTTTCTTGGACTTTGACCAGAGGCCTGTCCGGGCAAATATTCCGGATGCGGACGCCCTCATTTCCTATGTGAATGCTTATCTGTCCAAAGAAAAACTCTACGTTTTTCTGGACGAAGTCCAAAACGTCGAAGGTTGGAACGAAGCCGCAAGGACGCTCAGGCTCTATAACGCGTCTTTATTCATAACGGGGAGCAATTCCAAACTGCTTTCCCGTGAATTTACGAAAGAACTGTCAGGACGCTACGTTTCCTTCCGCATAAGGCCTTTCGTATACCGGGAGGCCAAAGAATATGCTGACCAGCTGGGCCGCCGTTTTGAGCTCATTGATTACCTGGTCTGGGGCGGATTCCCGGCTGCGTTGGAGCTGCAGGATGAAGAATCCATGAGACGCTACCTGAACGACTTGAACAACACCATCATCTACAACGATCTGGAAAACCGATACAATATTCGAAAAAAAGATGTATTTGAGCGAATCGCCGATTACACTCTTGTCTCCAATGCCAGGATTTTCAGTGCAAAATCCATTTCAGATTATATGAAGGGGCGGAATATTTCTATTTCCGTCCCGACGGTAATCAAGTATCTCGGATATCTGAAAGAGGCATATGTCATCGAAGGAATCCCCCTTTACTCTCCTAAGGCCAAGGCAAAACTCAATTACTACTATAAGCTTTATGATGAAGATGTTTCTCTGAACAGCATCCGAATATCAGGAAGCCGGTACGACCTTACACACAATCTGGAAAATATCGTTTTGAATGAATTGCTCTATCTGGGGTATGAAGTGAGTGTATACAGCAATAAAGGCCGGGAGATCGATTTCAGAGCTGTCAGAGACGGTAAGCAGTACCTGGTACAGGTTGCATATAGTGTAGCAGAAGACAAAGCCTACGACAGAGAGTTCTCCGCATTTGCAGGCATTGATAACACAGTGAAAAAGATCATTATCACAAACGATGATATCGACTATTCAACCAGCACCGTCTATCATTACAAACTTCGGGATTTTCTTCTTATGAATGAATTATAGAAATACACGGAATGAAGAAGGAGAGAGGTGAATTTTCATTCCAAATACAGTATCTCTGGTAGAGTCTATATAGTGGTGTCAATTCCCACGGGAAAAAATTGAGTCAGGGGAACGCCTTCGGTGTCTGGATTGCTCAAAACCGCCAAAACCGAAAGGAGAACACCATGGCTCAGTTCATCCTAAACGTGGAACCCTATGAAATTCTACGGGCATTTACGACAGGAGCTAAAAGGAAGAATTCCGTCTGCTGCTCCGAAAGGGGCTCAAAGCCATACCTGACGGAGAGTCCCCAAAGTAGCCCGGAGCAAAGCGGTATGGGCATACAGGAGAGCGCGCTGACAGCCGTAACAACGTGCGGCGCATGAGCCAGGCAGATTACCCCTGATGTCCCCAGACACCGGAACCAGCCATCAGCAGTCAGCGCCGTCCAAAATTTTTCTTACCTTATCCACCCATCTGTCGACGTCCTTCTGCGGCGTCTCCATGCGGCTGCCGCCAGTGGAGTCAAACTGCACCTGCATGGGCAGAATGCAGCGCGCTCCGGCGCAGGCCTTTTCCATGTCTTTGATGACATGCCCCGGCCAGCCGCCATTGGTCATGAATGGGATGATCGTCTTTCCCTGCCAGTCCTGGCTGTGCAGGAAGGTGCGCACAGCCGGAGCCATGGTGAACCACCATGTCGGGGTACCAACGGCGATGAGGTCGAAGTCACTGATGTTCACACCGATCTCCCTGATGTCAGGCATGAATCCCTTTTGCACTTCAAGCCGCCCCTGCTCCACGACCTCATCGTAGGTGCCCTTGTAGGGCTCCACTGTATCAATGGACACGCACTTCGCGCCTGTTCCCTGCGCCAGACACTCCGCAATCCGCTTTGTGTTGCCATGGGACCACGAGTAGTACACTATCAGCATCTTTTTCATTTTTGTCTCCCTGAATCTGTTTTACCTTACCGCTGCCGGAATGCCACGCGGCATCAGGAACGGCAGTCCTGCCGAGGGGAGCGTTCCACTGTCAGCCTTTACGGGTGACCGAAGAGACGCACAGGACTCGCCAGGCGCCCGGTTTTTAGAAAAGGGGCGGCACGGGTGTCAAATACGTGAAGTTCGTGCTGCCAGCCGGCCATTTTTGGGGATTTTCTGAGAGAATCGGGTACGTTTTCCACGGCGAACGACACCTCGGGAAAAACTGCTGCCTCCTGCTGCCCCGGAAAACCCGCAGGCAAATCTGGCAGAGCGGCTGGAAACAGCTCTCCAGAATGCCATATTGTTATTTTTATTATTTCATCTACACTTTGCCCAAAATGATCATCAGTACAGGAATCCGTCCATGCTCATCGTCAAATCGCTGCTCTATTTTCTGCTTGCCGGCCTCTGCGAAATCGGGGGCGGCTACCTCATGTGGCTCTGGCTCCGCGAAGGGCGCAGCCTGCTCTTCGGTCTCTCCGGCGCCGCCATCCTCATCGTTTACGGCATCGTCCCCACTCTGCAGCCGGAAGGAAACTTTGGGCGCGTTTACGCCGCGTACGGAGGAATTTTCATTGCGCTCTCCATTCTCTGGGGCTGGCTCATCGACAATGTGCAGCCTGACCGCTTCGACATCATTGGCGGCATCGTCGCGCTCACCGGCGTGGCCATTATCATGTACGCGCCGCGCTGACGGTTTCGCGGCCGGAACATTCCATCCATACGGAACAGCGCCTCAACCGGAAGCCTTCATACTCTGCCGCGCAGAATAAAAGGATACCGCCTTCTTAGCGGGCCGCGGCGGGGACAGGACTTTTGTTTTGTGGCAGAATTGTGGAAGATATGCCCGACAGAAACCCCTTCCCCGTAAAAGGACAGCGCCATGAGCAAAACAGTCTTTCTTGATAGCGGATCAGCTTCGATACAGCACCTCTGCCGGAAGGATAAGCGCTTCGCCAAACTGTTCTCGATGATCGGCCCCATCTCGTACACAACATATGAAGGCGGGTACGCTTTCCTTGTGCATGAGGTCATCGAACAGATGATTTCGACCAGGGCGGCCGCGAAAATCTATGCCAGACTGGAGGCTCTCTGCGGCGGTTCCGTGACAGTGGAAAGGATCAGCGCGCTTTCCGACAGCCAGATCAGAAGCATCGGATCATCCGGGAGGAAGGTTCAGACCATACGCTGCCTGACCGAAGCCGTCAGGGATGGAACGCTCGACCCCGCGGCTCTTCCTGCCCTCCCTGATGACGCCGTTATGACAAAACTCTCCTCACTTCATGGCATCGGCGATTGGACAGCCAAGATGTATCTCATCTTCGTCCTCGACCGTCAGGACATCCTGCCGTTTGAGGACGTCGCTTTTCTGCAGAGCTACAAGTGGCTCTATAAAACCGGGGACACGGGCCCGAAAGCCATCCGCGCGAAATGCAGGAAGTGGAAACCTTACTCTTCCATAGCCGCGCGGTACCTGTACCGGGCTCTGGACTGCGGGCTGACCAGAGAAGAGTTCCATCTCTTCAAATAGCGGAAAACATGGCGTTCATACTCCTGGCGTTTACCCCGGATCCGTTAAATCAAAGTGAAGCCCGGCATCAGGCTTTTCGGCCCCGGCCATGCAGTGCATTCCCTCCTGACGGCAGGATTTTTCGCGGTAAAAAGCCCGCTCTTCACCGGAACCCGTCAGGAGAGCCGGGTAACGCTGCCATCGGGACTCTGCCTCACGGCAGGAAGTGCTTCTTCCGTTCTTCACCTGTGATGCCGGCATCGCTCATCCTGAGCTCCGGGCAACCGGAGGCGGGGATGAGTCCACCGGGATCCGCGCTGCGCCCCTGCCCTTTCCTGCCGGATCGGAAAGCGATGATTTCCGGACCACAAGCCGCAGGAAGATATGGGGCGGATGTGACGTGGATCACGCTCCCGGGGAAAAGACAGATGAATCCGGCTGTACTCCCGGCAGAAGTGCTTATCCTTGGGGTGTGGGGCAGTACAGGTCAGCGTGGTGACAGCTCCCGCACATAAGAAGAATCCAGCTAACAGCGCAAAGCGTGATTGGAGAAATCCATGAGAACAGAAGCAGGAAGAGTCATCAGAATCGCGGAAGAAAATCAGCCGGTGCCCGGCTGTACTATCTCGGAACAGATTTTTCAGGACGACGAGAAGTCATTTTCTGTTTTCTCCATGGCCGAAGGAACAAGCATCAGCGCCGAAATATACACGTATCATAAGCTCCTGACCGTTTATTCCGGAAGCATGGACGTTTTCACTTCTGACGGGATGTCCCGGAGAGTGAACGCTGGGGAGAGCCTGATATCGCCCACCAATGTCCCTGTGGGCATGAAGACGGATACAGGATGCGTTTACACGGAAACAGGATTTCCAAAGGAGACTACTATGAACCAGATTCTCAGGGCCGGCGACGTATTCAAGCTCAAGGATCTCCTGCCCTACCAGGAAGGCAGAATCGTCAATATGGATCTTATCCACGAAAAGAACCTCAAGTTTGTCATCATGAGTTTCGATGAGGGCACCGGACTCTCCGAGCATGCTGCGCCCGGCGAAGCGCTTGTCTTCGCGCTGGATGGCGAAGCCATCATCGGCTACGAGGGAAAGGAACACCACATCAGGGCCGGCGAGACCTTCAAGTTTGATAAGGCGGGGCGGCACTCCGTGAAGGCCGTCGGCAGGTTCAAGATGGCTCTGCTCCTCGTGCTGGAATAGTTTTTTCACATATATCATCATTTTCAGAATGCGGCGGGTTTCCTGAACCTGCCGCATTCTGCGTTTCCCTGACTGAGCCATAAGCGGCTGATCCGGAGGTGCACCGGAAAATTCTTCTGCCCGCTTCGCAAAAAGTCCCGCAAGAAGTACTGTGAGCCTGCCTCCTCTCCTCTGTGGCAAAAGTGAGTTGAAGGTGCTACACCGCTACTTTATAAAGCCTTTTTCAAGCGGGAGACGTTGCATGGATATCTTCGATTTACGCGACGAAATCGTTCTTCATGACTATGCAGACTACGCGGGGAGTTTCATCAGCATCAGCGACTCCCGCATTAAAGAGGAAGTAGACACGAAATTTGCCTCGGGGCTTCTCTGGCCTGAACCCCTGCTGCAGCTCAATCCTTCCTTCGCCTCGGGCGGGAGCGTTGATGATCTGGTGCAGAAGAAAATTCTTACTCCGCAGTGCAGCGAAATTTTCCGCATCGGCAAGACGGAAACAGATCCGGCCGGCCGTCCCATGCAGCTTTACCGACATCAGACCGATGCCATCCTGGCCGCACAAAAAAAAGAAAATTACGTTCTCACCACGGGAACAGGATCCGGCAAGAGCCTCTCCTACATCATCCCCATCGTGGATCATGTCCTCAAAAACGGTACAGGTAAGGGAATTCAGGCCATCATAGTCTATCCCATGAATGCTCTGGCCAACTCCCAGCAGCTGGAACTGAAAAAATTTCTTGAATTCGGCAGTGCCCCAAGCCCCGTTCGCTTCTGCCGCTATACTGGGCAGGAAAATGAAGAGGAACGTCAGGATATCCGCAACAACCCGCCGGACATCCTGCTTACCAACTATGTCATGCTGGAACTGATCCTCACCCGTCCTTTCGATAGAAAACTGGTCAAGGCCTCAAAGGATTTGCGCTTTCTTGTCTTCGATGAACTGCACACGTACCGCGGCCGCCAGGGCGCTGATGTCAGCATGCTCATCCGGAGGCTCCGCACCACGTTAACAGACGTGGGAACACAGGCAGATTTCCAGTGCATCGGCACTTCAGCCACACTGGCTGGCCCCGGAACAGTCGCTGAACAGCAGAAGGAAGTCGCTGCGCTCGCCACCAAAATTTTCGGCGACGAATTCCAGCCGGAGAACATTATCACGGAGACATTGACGTCCGAGACGAGGTGCGAAAACTTCTCCCCAACGAAAGCTTTTGAACAGGGCCCTCTGGCTCAGGCTGTTGCAGACAGCTCCCCCCTGCCCACAGAATATGAAAATTTCATCCAGCACCCGCTTGCCGCCTGGATCGAGCACAATCTGGGAATTACAGAGAGCGCGGCGGACAACGGGCGCCTTGTACGCTGCAAGCCTCTCCCCCTCAAAGGCGAAAAAAGCCTGGCTAAGAAACTTTCTGATGACACAGGACAACCCGTTGACCTGTGTACAAAAAAATTGAAAGAAGCGCTGCTTATCGGTGCGGACATTACCAAACCCCAGAACGGGAAACCTGTTTTTGCATTCAAGCTGCACCAGTTTCTGAGCAAGGGTGACACCGTCTATGCCACGCTCGAATCGGAAAAAACACGGTATATCACGCTGTTCGGACAAAAACTGGCACCAGGCAGAGAGAATGCCCCTCTCTATCCGCTCAGATTCTGCCGCGAATGCGGCAAGGAATATTACGCCGTATCCCGCGTCAAGGATGGCACTGGGACCGTTCACTTTCTGCCGATAAATTCCGATAATGCCGGCCAGGATAAAGAAATTCAGGGCTACCTGTATATTTCCGCCAAAAATCCCTGGCCTTCAGATAGGGCTGCGCAGCTGAGCAGTGTACCAAACGACTGGCTCGAGGAAAAAAACGGAAAACTCACCCTCCTTAAAAGCACACTGAACAAACTTCCCGAGGAGTGGCATGTCTCCCCTGACGGCAGTGCTCAGAAGGACTGTGTTCCTGGAAGCACCCCGGCCTGGTTCCTGCCTGCACCTTTCCCTTTCTGCCCAACGTGTGGCACTTCGTATGAAGGCTGGGTCAGTGACTTTGCCAAGCTTGGCACACTGGGAACTGAAGGACGCAGTACGTCCATGACCATTCTCTCCATCTCCACGGTCGACCACCTGCGCGGGCAGGCAGAACTGGAGAAGAAAGCACGTAAATTCCTCTGTTTTTCGGATAACCGGCAGGATGCTTCACTGCAGGCGGGGCATTTCAACGATTTTGTGATGGTCACCCTGATACGTTCTGCACTGTATAACGCGCTGCAACATGCAGGGGACCAGGGGCTCATGTTCGAAGTCCTGCCGCAGAAGGTCTTCGATGCCCTTGGGGCACCGTACCCCAACCATAAATTTCCCTCTGAGGAGTATTCACAAACGCCTGATGCTCGTTTTGCCGCAGCAAAAAATGTGGACAAGGCCTTCCGGGCTCTGCTCGAATATCTTATTTACAGCGATCTCAGGCGGGGATGGCGTATCGTTTCTCCCAACCTGGAGCAGTGTGATCTGCTGAAATTTGAGTATGAATCCCTTGATGAAATCTGCAACGCGGAGGATATGTGGAAGGACTGCGAGCTGCTTGCCTCTGCCACGCCCGAGAACCGCAAGGAGGCATCCGTACTGCTGCTGGATTTTCTGCGCAGCCATCTCGCCATCAGCATTGACTGCCTTGATCCGGATAACCGGGAAAAGCTTATCAGACAGAGCAGACAGCAGCTTACAGCTCCCTGGCAGCTGGATGAAAACGAAAAGCTTTGGTATTCTGATATTGCCTACCCTCACGCAAAAGCCAAGAACGAGGGGAATGGCATTTTTCTTTCCCCGAGGAGCAAGTTCGGCCGCAGACTCAGGAAACTGCTGAAGCTTTCTAGCACGCAGGATACAGCCGCCGTTATTTCAGCCCTCATAAAAACGCTGGCGCATGGAGGATTGCTGACATCTCTCATCCGGGATCAACAGTCCGGCTCAGGATACCAGGTCAATGCGGCCGCAATGATTTGGAAAGCAGGCCCAGGCTTATTTGCTCACCACGATCCTTTCCGCATTCACCAGCCCGCTGCGGAAGAGGACAGAGCGCCTGCCAACCCATTTTTTGTAAAGTTGTACAGAGAAACCGCCAACCGGGGGCTGTCCATGCAGGCACGGGAACACACAGCCCAGGTCCCCTCTGATGTACGTGAAGAGCGGGAAAAACTGTTCCGCGAAGCTGAACTTCCCGTGCTGTACTGTTCACCCACGATGGAACTTGGCGTGGATATATCACAGCTCAACGCTGTTGGCATGCGTAACGTGCCGCCAACGGCAGCCAATTATGCCCAGCGGAGCGGCCGTGCCGGACGCTCAGGCCAGCCTGCTCTTGTTATCACGTACTGCGCCCAGGGGAATTCGCACGATCAGTATTTCTTCCATCGGCCGGAACTTATGGTGTCCGGGCAGGTATCAACCCCGCGCATCGACCTTGATAATGAAGATCTGATCCGCGCCCACATCCATGCCCTGTGGCTGGGGGCTTCAGGACTCGATCTAAAGCACTCACTCTCCGAAATTCTTGATGTGGATGGCCAACCCCCGAGCCTTGCCCTGAAGGAAAGCGTCACGGCTGCCCTTCAGGATGACCGGCCGAAACTGCTGGCAAAACAGCGTGCCACTGCGATCCTGCAGCACATGGCCCCTGACCTCAAGCACAGTGCCTGGTACACGCCGACCTGGCTCAATGACGTCATGAGGAACCTTCCCGTCAATTTTGAAAAAGCCTGCGGGCGCTGGCGTACTCTTTACCGCGCTGCCGTTGAGCAGCAGGATAAGCAGAATTCCATCATCACAGACGTCAGCCGCAGCAAAGATGAACGGAAAACAGCTCAAAAGCTGCGTGCAGAGGCGGAAGCACAGATCGATCTGCTCCTTGGCAACGGCAAGACACTGCAACAGGATTTTTACTCCTACCGGTATTTCGCTTCTGAAGGGTTCCTGCCGGGATACAACTTCCCCCGTCTGCCTCTCTCAGCCTATATCCCCGACTGCAGACACACAAAGAGTAACAGGGGGAACAGGACCGAAGATAACGATTTCATCTCCAGGGCACGCTTTCTGGCCATTTCTGAATTTGGTCCGGGCAGCATCATCTACCACGAGGGAAATACGTATACGATTTCAAAGGTTATTCTGACCGCCCAGGACCATGGCGACATCGCTTCCGGGCAGGCAAAAATCTGTGAAAACTGCGGACATATTGAAAGGGATACCGCCAAGGATATCTGTGACATGTGCGGGAGCCGGCTTCCCAAGGCCATGACAAACCTTTTCCGCATGCGCAATGTGGCAACCAGACGCCGCAGCCGTATCACATCCGATGAAGAGGAGCGCCAGCGTCTCGGATACCAGCTTGTCACGGGGTACCAGTTTGTCGAACACTGCGGCCAGCCTGGCCATATCGACGCGTACATTCTGGGTCACAAAAAAGAAAAACTGGTCCGCATCAGCTATGGCCACGGCGCCACCCTGTGGCGTCTGAACAAAGGCTGGCGCAGCCGTCCCAGAACCAGCCCCGACGGGTTCCTGATGGATCCGACGAGCGGAGAATGGCTCAAGGACGGCCAGCTAGGCAGAGGAAATGACGAGGATCAATACCTGAAAAACCCATCTGAGGTAAGCAAGATTGTCAGGGTCATCCCGTATGTGGAGGACAGGAAAAACTGTCTTCTCGTCAGCCCGGTTATTCATCTTTCCGCATCGCAGCTCTATTCCCTGCAGGCAGCCCTGAAGCAGGCTATCCTGCAGCAGTACCAGCTGGAAGATTCCGAACTGGCTACGGAGGCACTGCCGAGCAGCGGCACCCCGCACAACCTTCTCTTTTACGAGGCTGCCGAAGGCGGCGCCGGGGTCCTGCATCAGATCGTGGAAGATCCCGCGGTGATCCCCGCCCTGGCGCGCCGCGCTCTTAAAATCTGCCACTTTGACGAGCAGGGCAATGATCTCGGAGCACAGCACCAGCCCGAACCGTGCGTTGCCGCCTGCTATGACTGCCTGATGAGCTACTCCAACCAGTACGTGCATAAGGAACTCGACCGACGCGGCATCCGGGATCTGCTGCTCACACTCACACAGTCCAGCGTTCAGGCCTGCGCTCCGGTGCTGGGCCGGGCTAAACAACTGGAAGAACTGAAAAGGAAATGCGACAGCAACCTTGAGCGCCGCTGGCTTGATTTCCTCAATGAGCGCGATCTGAACCTGCCGTCGGACGCCCAGTACTCCTTTAAGTCCTGTCACACAAAGGCTGACTTCTATTACAAGAAAGAACAGACGGCCATTTATATAGATGGTCCGGTCCACAAGTATGAAGATCAGCGCAAAATCGATGAGCAGCAGCAGGAATGCCTTGAGGATCTGGGAATTGAAGTCATCCGTTTTGTCGAAGGTGAACAATGGCTCATCGAGATTGAAAAACACCCCACTCTGTTCGGGAGAAAGGCATGAATTTTAACGTAGGTTCGCTTGTCACAGTTCGGGGACGCGACTGGGTTGTCCAGCCTTATGAAGGGGATGACTGGCTTATCCTGAAACCGCTCGGCGGCAGTGACGCTGAAAAAACGGTTGTTTCTCCGGCTCTGGAAAGCATCCAGCCGGCAAGTTTTGCTCTGCCTGATCCGAACCGGGTCGGCGACGCGCGCTCCTGCAGGCTGCTCCGCGATGCTGTACGTCTCGGCCTGCGTTCCACCACAGGGCCCTTTCGCTCATTCGGCCATATCGCGGTTGCTCCCAGACCCTACCAGCTTGTGCCCCTGCTCATGGCCATGCGCCAGCCAATTGTCCGTCTCCTCATTGCTGATGACGTAGGTATCGGCAAAACAGTGGAGGCGCTGCTTATTATCCGTGAACTGCTGGACCGGGGAGAAATTCGCCGCTTTACTGTCCTGTGTCCACCGCAGCTTGCCGAGCAATGGCAGCGTGAAATGGCGGACAAGTTCCATATTGCTGCCGAGACGGTTCTGCCTTCCACGGTCAACCGGCTGGAACGCGGCCTTGGGGCCTCCACATCCCTGTTCCAGAAATATCCCTTCACCATCGTCTCCCTTGACTATATCAAATCGGACAGACACCGGCTCGATTTTCTCCGTACCTGCCCGGAAATGGTTATTGTGGACGAAGCGCACACCTGTGCCTCTCCTTCAGGCGGCAGAGGCAGCAAACAGCGCTATGATCTGATACAGCAACTCTCTGAGTCTCCTGACCGGCACATGCTCTTTGTCACGGCGACGCCTCATAGCGGCAAGGAAGACTGTTTCCGCTCCCTGCTCTGCTTTCTTAATCCCGATTTGGCCGGCCTTCCTGACACATTGGAAGGGAAGGAACACGAAAAGGACCGACAGTTTCTGGCTCAGTACTTTGTCCAGCGCCGGCGCGGCGACATTCAGGCATATATGAATACAGATACGCCATTCCCGGTACGCAAGACGCAGGAACTGACCTGGAAAGCCAGCGCTCAATGGATAGAGTTATTTCAGAAGATCCTCAAACTGGCAAAGGACAGCATCAACAGCGCCAAACAGGGCAGCCAGAGGCAGCAACGCATCAGCTGGTGGTCGGCCCTGGCTCTCCTGCGCACTGTCTCCTCCAGCCCCGCAGCGGCAGCACAGACCCTACGCACCAGAGCGAATGGCGTTGATTCAGGCGAAGAGAATCCCGACGACCTCGATTCCTGGGGCAGCCAGAGCATTCTGGATGGGGATGCCTGCGAAGACGGCAGTGTATCGGACACACTGCCTGGCGCCGATACCAGCTGCGGGGAAACAAAGACAGCACCCCTGAAACGCAGGCGCTTTACCGACCTGGCAGATCTTGCAGAAAATCTGAAAGGTGCCAATGATAACAAACTGCAGCAGTGCATCCCTCATATCAAAAATCTGCTGAAGGATGGCTTTTCCCCCATTATATTCTGCCGCTTCATCACTACGGCCGAATACCTGGCTGAGGAACTCCGTAAAGTATTTACGGACAGCAAAAAAGGGCAGGAATGCGCTGTAGAAGCCGTAACCAGCACGCTCCCTCCATCCGAACGTGAGGCCCGCGTGGCAGCCCTCGCCAAAGAAAAGAAGCGGGTGCTCGTCTGCACCGACTGCCTGAGCGAGGGGATAAACCTGCAGGAATATTTTGATGCCGTCATCCACTATGACCTTTCCTGGAACCCGACACGCCACGAACAGCGGGAAGGCCGTGTGGACCGTTTTGGACAACCGTCACACGAAGTGCACATAATTACGTGGTACAGCACGGATAGTCCCATGGACGGTATGATACTGGATGTCCTCCTGCGCAAACACGAGGCAATACGCAGAGCCCTGGGGATTTCTGTTCCAATTCCGGAAGACAGCCAAAAAATCGTGGAAACCCTCATTCAGGGGCTGATTCTGCGTGGAAAGCCCAAAACGAATGAACAGAATATGCCGCTCCTGCCCGGTCTGGGCCAGTATATGGATAACGAAAAGCAGCGTGTAGCTGTAGACTGGGATAAAGTAGCAAAGCGCGAACAGAAACGCAGCAACACGTTATTCGTCCAGCGGGGCATCGAGGCGGATAAAGTCGCTGCTTCTCTCAACGCTGCCAACGAAGCCTGCGGAAGTGCGCTGGACGTGGAGAATTTTGTCGCTAACGCCTATCCGCTCCTTGACGGTGTTGTGCAGAGCAGCGGGCGTGAAAAAAAAGTTCTGACCGTGAACTTTGACAAAGCCAGCCGTTCCCGCCACGCAGGCCTGGAACTTCCTGACAACAATACAGCCCTGGTTTTTTCTCCCCCGGCCGCTGCGGGACAGATTCTGCTCACCCGCACGCACCCTATGGTTGAGCAGCTGGCTGCCTATCTGGCAGAAACCGCACTCGATCCCCAGAGTGATGCGCTGGTGGCCCGCTGCGGCGCAATGCGTACGGAAAAGGTAATAAAACGCACCACACTCCTGCTCTGCCGCTTCCGTTTTCTGATCACAACAAGCGGAGATGTCAGCCAATCCACACTCGCGGAAGAGTGCCTGCCTCTGGTCTTTGAAGGCTCTCCGGCACACGCCCGATGGCTTCCTGCTGATGCCGCAAACAGCCTGCTGCAGGCCGAACCTTCCGGAAACATTAGCAGTGAACAGGCGGCTGAGTGGGTCCGCAAGGCTGAGTCCGATGCCTCCCTTATCCAGGAAAAACTGCTTTCCTTCATGCGGGAACGGGGACAGATTCTCCTGAACGAACACAGGGCAGCCCGGGAGGCTGCAAGTCAGCGCAACCGCCACGTAGCACAGCGCCGGCTGCGTTACGCTGTCCAGCCTCAGGGAGATCCTGATATTCTGGGCATGTTCATCTACCTGCCAGCCACGAATGAGTAAGTGCCATGAAAAAGTTTATGCCTTTTGAATCTGTCCTGCCTGATATCCGCAGTGAAGGAAATCTTCTGCCTGCTGACATGCTGATGCATATCCTCCACCGCGACCGCGGGATACCCGGCCTGACAGAGGACGCCTACCATCTGATTGGAGGTGTACGCCTCACAGAGGCCATCAACCAGTCGTGGCAGAAAATGCAGACCGTCTGGACGAATTTTGCCGCAAAAATGAGCAGTTTTCCTGATGAAAAATCCGCTACAGGTCCTACCAGAGAGCTTCTGCTCCTTCCTTTATTCAGCGAGCTCGGTTACGGACGCCTGAACGCGGCAAAACCAGAAGAAAGGCTTGTTCAGCGTGAGGACGGAAGCACCGTTTCCTATCCCATCTCACATTTATGGGGCAGCTCCCCCATACATCTCCTTGGCTGGGGCGTCTCCCTGGATACAAAAACCCCGGGCATCACCGGAGCAGACAAGTCCAGTCCGCACTCAATGGTGCAGGACTTTCTCAACCGTTCGGACAACCACCTCTGGGGGTTCGTTTCCAATGGTCAGCAGCTGCGCATACTGCGTGACAACGCTTCCCTGAGCCAGCAGGCGTACGTCCAGTTTGATCTTGAAGCCATCTTCACCAGTGGTTCCTTTGACGAGTTTGCCCTGCTCTGGCTTGTCTGCCATCAGTCCCGGGTGGAGTCTCCAGCGGGTCATCCTGAAACCTGCCTGCTGGAGCAATGGTCCCAGCAGGCTCAGAAGACGGCGGTTCAGGCCCTCGAAAGCCTGCGAAGTTCGGTGAGGAACGCCATCATCTTTCTTGGAAGCGGCTTTCTGCAGAGCGGAAATACGGAACTTCACCAGAAGCTGCAGTCAGGGCAGCTTGACGTCAGGGAATATTTTCACCAGCTTCTGCGCCTGGCCTACCGCATGATCTTTCTTTTCGTTGCAGAAGAACGGAACCTTCTCCACCCGACGGATGCGCCGATCGCTGCCCGCGAATGCTATGCCCGTTATTACTCCATGGGGCATCTGAGACGTCTGGCCATGCAGATACCCGGCGGCCGGTATTGTGACCTTTTCGAAGGCATGAAACTTGTCATGCGCAGTCTGAATAAAAAAGAAGGCTGCCCGCAGCTCGGACTGGCTCCTCTGGGCGGCTTCCTCTGGTCCAACGACGCACTGCCCGATCTGATGGCCTGCCGGCTGAGCAATCTTCACCTGCTGAACGCTATGCGGGCTCTTGGCTACACCGAAAAGACGTGCGATATCCGCCCCATTGACTGGGAGCATCTCGGCGCCCGCGAGCTGGGTTCGGTATACGAAGCGCTTTTGGAAAATATACCCAGTATCAGAGGCAATCTGTTCGATCTGGATAACAAGCCCGGAAACGAACGAAAAACAACAGGTTCCTATTACACTCCCACACCACTTATCAACAGTCTTCTCGACAGCGCGCTGGAACCGGTGCTGGACCGCGCCGAACGCAGTGCGCATCCTGAGACAGCACTTCTTGGACTTAAAATCTGCGACCCGGCCTGCGGCAGCGGCCACTTTCTGCTTGCAGCCGCGCAGCGCATCGCCCGCCACCTGGCCTGTCTGCGCACAGGTGATGACGAACCTGCGCCCCCAGTCATGCACCGGGCGCTCCGTGAAGTCATCGGCCGATGCCTCTACGGCATCGATATCAATCCCATGTCCGTGGAACTCTGCAAGGTAAGTCTCTGGATGGAGGCCATGGAGCCAGGGAAACCACTCACTTTTCTTGATCATCATATTCTCTGCGGCAACAGCCTGATGGAGACCACGGCCAAGCTTATCATGGACGGCATTCCCGAAGATGCGTTCTACGCACTGGACGGGGATGACAAAAAAGCCACCTCCACACTGAAAAGACTAAACAAAAAACAGCTTGAAGCCATGAAAGATAAGGGTTCTCTGTTGGCCGAAATGTATCAGCAGCTGAAACAGGAACTGTTACAAGGTGTTCAGCCTTTTACTCCGGAAAAAATGCCAGAAGAAACCCTTGAGGATCTGGAACGGCGTGAGGCTGATTTCAAGGCATGGCAGCAGAGAGACGCCTGGCGCAGGAAAAAATTTTTGTATGACCTCTGGACGGCAGCCTTTGTCCTGCGGCGCTTTTACAGGAAGGAAAAACGGTACAATGGCTGTGAGGTAAAGGTGGGGCAGCCTTTCGGCATCACCTGGGGAACCATGCTGGACTACGCGCATGGACAGCCTCTGCCAGAAGGACTGACAGAAACAGTAGAAAAAATGGCCAGAGACTACCAGTTTTTCCATGCGGAAGTATCCTTCCCAGACGTTACGGCCAGGGGCGGCTTTGACGTCATACTGGCCAATCCACCGTGGGAACGCATTAAACTGCAGGAAAAAGAATGGTTTACTGCCCACCGGCAAACGGAAATAGCCGAGGCTTCCAACGCTGCGGAACGCAAGCGCATGATTGAAAAGTTGGCCCAGACGGATCCTCTCATCTATACAGAATGGCATGCCGCGCTGCGAAAAGTGGATGGAATGAGTCACTTTCTGCGCAGCAGCGGCCGCTATCCATTGTGCGGACAGGGAGACATCAATCTCTATGCTGTCTTTGCAGAGGCAATGCGCCGCGCCGTGAATGATGGCGGCCGGCTTGGCTGCGTCGTGCCCTCCGGCATTGCCACGGATAACACCACCAGCCTTTTCTTCCGGGATATGGTGGAAACAAAAAGCCTGATCAGTCTGTATGACTTTGAAAATAAAGGAATTTTCCCTGAAGTACACAATAGTTACAAGTTCTGTCTGCTGACCACAGGCAGCGGCCGGAAGCCAATGGCGGAACGGGCTCATTTTGTCTTTTTTGCCCATTCCACTGATGAGATTAATGATCCGGACAAAAATTTTTCCCTCTCTCCGCAGGATATCATCCTGCTCAATCCCAACACCCGCACATGCCCTGTTTTCCGGAACACAAAAGATGAAATTCTGACCAGGGCTGTATACCGCCGTGTGCCTGTGCTAATCAGAGAAGCTCAGGACGGACAGGCAGAAGTAAATCCGTGGGAGCTCCGTTTTGGCAGGATGTTCGACATGGCCAATGATTCTCACCTATTCCGCACGCGTGATCAACTAGAGAACGCAGGATGGAAACTCAGTGGCAATATCTTCTATCCACCGAAGGATGTAAAAAGCGAAAACAACGAGCAGCGTTTCCTGCCGCTCTATGAAGCCAAGATGATCCACCAGTTCAATCACCGCTGGGCAACGTATGACGGGATGAAGATACGGGATGCCGAGCCCAAAGAACTGGCGAGCAAAAACTTTTCCGTCATCCCGCGCTACTGGGTGTCTGAAGCTGACGTGGAAGAAAATCTCAAGGCAATGAAGTGGAAACATCCCTGGCTCGCGGGGTGGAGGGATATATGCCGTGCAACGGATGAACGGACGGTGATCAGCACCATCTGGCCTAACACAGCAGCTGGCGATACCTGTCTACAGATGTTTTCTGATAATAAATTGCTTTTTTGCCTCCCAGCGTGCCTCAATTCTTTTCCGGCAGATTATATCACGCGACAAAAGATTGGGGGAACTCATCTAAAATACCATTACTTTAGACAAATTGCCGTTCTACCTCCTTCCACCTATACACAACCTACTCCTTGGGACTCAAAAATTACTATTACCGAATGGATACATGCTCGTATTTTGGAACTTCTCTATACTGCTGAAGATATGCGTCCTTTTGCCCACGAAATGGGCTATGACGGCGAGCCTTTCCCCTGGGATGAAAAACGCCGTTTTGCCCTGCGTGCCGAACTGGACGCAGCCTTCTTCCATCTCTATCTGCCCGCTGAACCAGATGGCAGGTGGCGCAAGGCCGTTAACGAAAGCAAAACGGATTACCGCGAACTCACGGCAGTCTTTCCTACGCCGCGGCACGCCGTAGATTACATTATGGAGACTTTCCCCATAAAAAAGAAGAATGATTTAAAAGCATTCACGTCGTACCGCACAAAAGAGGTTATCCTACAAGACTATGATGCTATGCTCGCCGCCATACGCAGCGGAAAAGACTGGAAGTCTCCATTGTTTTAATGGGATTTCCATGGAGGAGCTGCCTGAATATAAAGGAACAGTATGGGGATTCCGGAGATCAGATACGAACCTCCGGCTTCCTCTTCATGGCCGTGAGGAAGCTCACCTGGGTCAGCGGAGCGTAAGACCGCACCGGCCTCCATCCCGCTGGCTCACCAGTGGCAGAAAAATTCTGGTTATGGTAGCCGACAGAAAAGAACCGCAGGCTGAAGGTGGATTATGAAGAAAATCACGGCCCTTCTCTACGATGACTTTACCGCCCTGGATCTTTTCGGGCCTCTTGAAGCGCTGAGCCGGCTGCCGGATCATGAAGTCCGCTACACGTCCCTGGATGGCGGCGCCGTGACAAACCATACCGGACTCAGCGTCAGCACTGAAAAAGTATCCCAGGACGCGCACAGCGACATCCTTCTTTTGCCCGGAGGCTTCGGGAGCCGGAAGATGGTGAACGACAGAGTATTCCTGCAGACGCTGCGCACTATGTCCGCTCACGCAGACTTCGTCCTCTCCGTATGCACGGGTTCTGCCCTGCTTGCCAGGGCAGGCGTGCTGGAAGGCAGAAAGGCCACCGGAAACAAAAAATCCTTTGACTGGACCGTTTCCATGGGACCCCGCACTGAATGGGTGCGGGAAGCCCGCTGGGTACGCGACGGGAATATCTGCACGGCGGGCGGCGTGGCGGCAGGCATGGACATGGCGCTCGGCTTCATTGCGGATCAGTACGGCACGCAGATGGCCAGGGACATTGCCCGGGGGATGGAATACCGCTGGGGAGAAGATCCATCAGACGGCCTGAGCGGGTTCTGAGAACACCGGGGAAGCCCGGACAGAAGGCAAAACACGGATCCTTCATTCCATACCCCATGCATGGGCTGGAACGGATTCAGCGTGACCCCCGCGGCAGAAGTATTGCCCTTTCCCCCTCCATTTGCACCTTTGCCGGCAATTTAGTATGGGAGCCACCGGTACCACTATACCGCGGGTGTCAGTACACTTCCGCGGCAGAGCGGCGCGCCAGCAGTGAAAGAGGCAAGTCTGTTGGCTTCCTGCGCGCCGTCTCTGATGCATCCGGAGATCCCCTATGAAAATTCTCGTTTTGTGCGGCAGTGCCAGAAAGCACGGCAACTCCAACACGCTGGCCGATTCCTTTATCCGGGGCGCTGAGGAAGCGGGGCATGAAGTTTCCCGCCTTGACTGCTCCAGACTCGATGTTCACCAGTGTCTCGGCTGCTGGAAATGCGGCATGAATGGCCCCTGCGTGCAGAAAGACGATTTCGAAAAGGTCCGCGAACTGATTCTTCCGGCGGACGCCGTTGTTTTCGTGTCGCCCATGTACTATTTCGCCATCGCGGCCAAACTGAAAATCGTGATCGAACGGTTCTTTGCCATTAACACGCCCATCACGGGAAACAAGAAGGCCTGCCTCATCATGACCTACAACCAGACGTCTCCCCATTACGCGGAACCGGTGCTCTCGCAGTACAGGGTAACGCTTGAGTTTCTCAGGTGGCAGGATGCCGGCACGCTCATCTGCGGCGGACTTGGCCAGGCGGGCGCTGTCAAAGGCACACCTTACATCGAGCAGGCGTATAACCTCGGCAGTGTGATAGTTTAACAAATAAAATCAATAAGTTAGAAGCTAACCTGCACCAATTCATGGTGCAGACCGGAGAGACCGCCGCACAGCCCCCTGGGAGATACCAGCCCAGGGGGCTCTTTTATTTCTGGAGTCTCCGACAGGGAACCTCTGCGCAACCTTGTCGATGCTTGGAGCTTCCCCTCACGTTGCATGACGCGATCACCTTTGTGCAGAAATGCCTTGTCTCCTAGTAAGATTTTTCTCTCTTTTTCCTGCTCTCAGGTTTCACAAAGAACAGGTCTCGAACGTAGAACTCGGAACGAGGATTTGTGATATAGTCCCACATATTGCCGCAGGTAATGAGCGGCTGCCCGATGGGCAGGCTGAAAAGGTAGCCAGTAGCTTTGAGGGCGGGTTTCACCATCGCGGCTGGCTCATCGTGTTCCAGCGCCTTGATAATAGAGCGTCCGAACGCCACAATACTCTCGGGAGCTGCAGCGGCAGGAGACATCTGATAGCCATAAGCCGAGGCAATACCGTTCACGACATCACGCACGCCCATGATGCTCTGAAACGGATAAGCCAGTTCCGTTCGTGCCGCCCAGATACGCCAGTCCTCGTCATCGTCAGGTCCCCTCCCAGCTATGATTTCGGAGAGTACACAGGGAATGAACCACAGCAGGAGCGCTGAGTTGGCCGCACGGAAAATTCCCGAGGGAGAAAAGTCATCGCGGAGCTCACGGATGTGCCTGGCTCCAAGATTGTAGAGTGTGTTGAAGTACGAATAGTACATCGTGAAAAGCTTCTGCAGGTCGGAGCCTCGTTGGATAGCGGCGAGGTCCTTCGTGGAGCCGGAACCCTGCGCCTGCCTGACGCAGGAGTCGGCATATTCTGCGGCGCGGACGGTGTCGCCACTGTAATCGGTAAGCCCCTTCTCATACGCACCCCACCATGTAGGCAGGTCAACTCCGAGCTGGACGATCCCCATTGGGACAAAAGCCTTCTGCTTGAGGATGTTAACCCAGTTGCGGACCGTTCCCACCTGAAGGCTCTTGGCCATATCGCGTATTTCCCGGTCGTAACTCTCCACGCGGGTTGCCATGAAGGCGCTGCGGGCCACAGTTTCCTCCCACAGCTTGCCGAGGCGGAAGGGATTGCCGAAAACTTTGAGAAGTCCGGCCATGGTCCATTTTGCGCCGATTACATCGATGGTCTGGGTAATGCCAACGGGTTGGGTCAGAATGGTGGTGGCCTTGAATCCCATGGTCATGATGGACCCTGCGGATCTGGCCCATCTCGCTAGGGCGTTTAACTGGGACATGGGGTTCTGGCGTTCCTGGGCGCAGTCCTGCAACCAGGGCATGAGTTGACGGTAGTATTCTTTCCCAGCAAAGTTCTCGATAGCCGAACGCACGTCTTCGCTGCGGATAACGCGCGCCACATCGATAATGGCCTTACGGAAAGAGATGTCGTGAACAGTGTTGTAAAGATGATCCGGGATGACAGAAAGCTCCAGAAGAAGCGGTGATTCATTGCCACCCGCCTGCCGCTCCTTGAGATGTCCGTGCTTTGTCTGGGCGGTTCCGTAGTTCCTGCCACCGAACAACTCCTGATCCATCTCCTTCTGGTCGCGGGCGAACTGTTTGAAGGATTTAGAGGAGTTGTACCTGATGGGGTAGTAACCGCCAGAGAGTGTCAGGGTTTTGCCGTCCGCAGTTGTCACCTGGAACGGTGTTGCCTCAACGGCTCTGGGGCGCACGCCGGTGATCTCTTCCTGAACCCTAAAGGACTCGGGCCGGAACGTTTCGAAGTACTTCCACACAGCTTCCACGAACTTCCAGTCTCGTGCGTCCAGTTCGGACACGATGTCGGCTATCTGCGCCTCCGACCACTTATGCCCGGTCATGATGCGCTCCTTGTTCGTCTGGTTCCCCAGATTAAGAGCCACGGCAATGCGGTTCTCTTTCGTAAGAGACTCACCGATGGACGGCACAAGTTTCTTCTTCAGACCCATGACGGAGAGTTCCTTCGCTGTGTACATGCCGAAAACATTCTCCTTGAGATACTTTCGCACTTCCCTGAGTTTGAGAGCCTGGGCAGAATCAGCCTGCGCGATGGGGCGATAGATGAGTTCCCATGCCAGTCCCTGCTTTCCGCCGTCCATCTGGAGGCACAGTTCCTCGATCTTGGTGTGGCTTGCGTGGATACGTTTCAGCGTGGAGACGATGCGGGACTCTTCCTCGACGGTTTTCTGAAACTGTGGCCTGCCATGAGCCGTAATGGAGAACGCAAGCTGTTCGCACATCTCCTTCAGACTTTCCTTACGGTCGGACGTCAGAAGTTTGCGCTGATTTCGCTCAACCATAATAATCTGCCTGATGGCGTCGGCCAGCTCGGAAAACTGAACGGCTGTCATGGCCGTCCATGGGGTGTCTGTCGACATGACTTCCGGATCAAGAAGGAGCTCAAACCCGTTCTTCTTCAGTTCCTCCTGCCACTCGTTGAGGTCCTCGATGGAATACTTCTCAGCGGCGGCCAGCGTCGGGCCGAAATCATGACGGGAAGCCAAGGCGAAAAGAAACGCCTTGGAACGTTCCGGGGCGCTCCTGGATCCGTAGAAACGCTTAACCTGACGCTCCAGCCTGTCCCGTGTCTCAGACAGATCATGGGACTGACGCGCGAGCTCTAACTGAATGCGGGCCCTGGTGTTGGCTTCGATGGCCGCATTGTACTCTCCCGAAGCAATGGCCCTGCGCTCCGAACGGAGGGCATTGCGCATGTTCGCCC
>ERZ773185.413-NODE-413-length-39210-cov-10.551832_pt1 | contig 39210 bp, 29 predicted proteins | sample MGYA00580531_ERZ773185 | MGnify/ENA primary metagenome ERZ773185 (study PRJEB29015, sample SAMEA2737799) | human gut metagenome | biome: human gut; feature: human-associated habitat; material: faeces | place: China | collected 2012 ...
ATGTGCTGGACTGCGTGCCGGGCGCGTACCTCTACTACGGCTTTACGCACGAAATCTCCAAGGAGGAGTTTGCGGAGCGCATTAAAAATAACACCCTGACCGAGGTCCTGAACGCCGTACCGGTGCATAAAGGGGACTGCTTTTTCATTCCGTCGGGCACGCTGCACGCCATCTGCCAGGGCATCGTCGTGGTCGAGGTGCAGCAAAACTCCAACGTGACCTACCGCGTCTACGACTACGGGCGCGTCGGTGCAGACGGCAAGCCCCGCGCCCTGCACATTGAAAAGGCGCTGGACGTGACCCGCCGCACCCCGCCGCAAAAGCACGACTTCGGCAGCCATCTCGCGCAGTGCGAGTATTTCACGGTGGACGCGAAAAAAGGCGCGTTTGACGGTGTGGCCGACGAAAAGAGCTTTGTCTCGCTGCTCATCACCGACGGCGCGGGCACGCTGACCTGCGGCGGCGAGACCGTGAAGGTCAAAAAGGGCGAAAGCTATTTTATCCCCGCGGGCAGCGGCAAGTACGCCGTGACCGGCGACTGTGAGACGCTGGTGACGGTGGTGTAAACGGCCCCAAGGACGGTAGGGGCGGCCATTGGCCGCCCGCCAACCTGCCGCAGCAACGCATTTTCCCATTGCAGAGACAGTAGGGGCCGGGCATGCCCGGCCCGCAGGTGTCCCATAGGCGGGCGCTTGCGGAAAGGTGCAGGGCAGAAGTGAATACAGAAAAGACGCACTACGGAAAAACATCCGTGGTGCGTCTTTTTTGTAACCTTTTGGAAGAAAGCAGCCCTCGACGTGTTCCGCGAACGGCGGACGGTATACTCCCAATTGACCCGGCGGGAAGACAAGCCCCGCACGGGAAACCAGCAAAGGAGGAACCGTACATGAAAAAACGTCTGTTGGCTGTGCTGCTGGCCTGCTGTATGGCGGCAGGCATGGCCAACGCTGTGTTTGCGGCGGATGAACTGCCCGCCACGGCGGAGTCTGCGGCGGCGATTGCGCCCGCCGACCCGGACCCGCCTGCCCCGGAACCCGAAATGGAGGCGGAGCCGACCCCGGCGCCTGCCCCGGAACCCGAAATAGAGGCGGAGCCGACCCCGGCGGCTGACCCCGCGGCAACGCCCGAGACCGCACGCACCCTCGTGATGGAGACGCTGCTCGCCGCGCCTGACACCGCGGCGCAGGCTGCCGTTGTCACAAGCGCAGAGCTGGTGGACAGCATTCGGGCCGACGGCTGCTTTACAGCGAAGGTCAACGGCAGCACGGACAGACTCGACGGCGCTGTGTACACCTGGTACCGCAGCAAGGACGGCACCAACTGGGAGGAGGTCCCGCAGCAGCTCTGCTCCGGCGATGCGTGGAACATCACGCCGGGCAGCGAGCACCGGCTGAACGCTGCGCTGGATGCCTGCATTGCCGGTGTCAAAGATGCGGAACGGCTGTACTATAAGGTCGAGGTCACCGGCACCGACGGCGCAAAACTCACCGCCGCGGCCATGCAGGTGCCCTACTGCATCCAGCTGCAGAACGGCAGCTTTGAAACGCCGGATATTGCCGGGCTGAAGGCGTATCACAACAAAAACAACAATACGCCCGCATCCAGGCTGTATTATTCCCGGGACGGTGAGACCGGTACCTTCTTTACCCAGTACCCGTCGGGGGAAGGGGGCATCGTCTGGCAGACCACCGGCGTGGCCGAGCACTGGAAAACCGGAAGCGCCGGCCTGTACATTGAGCTGGCGGACGGCTCCAACCGCAGCTATAACGGCACGCGGAACTACCCCGAGGCCAGCTACAGCATCGACGGCGCTTACGACGGGCAGCAGTTTGCCGAGCTGAACTGCGAGGCCTACGGTGCGCTGTATCAGGATGTGCTGACCGCGCCCGGCACCACGCTGCACTGGTCGCTGGCCCACCGCGCCCGCGGCAGGGGTATGCAGGACTCGATGGCGCTGCTCATCGCGCCGGTGGATGTGGCAGCGCAGATCACCGAGATTCTGGCGGGCGCTTCCAGCGAGGACGACAACAGGGGACTTCTGGTGCGCGCGGCGCTGGACCGGACCGTGCAATACAACGGCGAGGAGGTCCCCATCCGCAGCTTCATGGTCGGCGGTGAGATCACCGACGGCAACGACCAGTGGGGCGTCCACAGCGGCGACTACACGGTCCGGGCGGGGCAGTATGTCAGCCGGTTCTTCTTCCTGGCGCTGTCCAGCGGCAAGGGGGACCGGCGCGAGGGCAACCTGCTGGACAAGGTCTGGTTCAGCACCGAGCCTGCGCCGCCCGTGGCCGGGCACGCCAACCTGACGCTGCGCAAGACGCTGGCGGGCAGCCTGACCGCCGACGAGCTGACCGCCGTGCGCGCGGGGCTGACCTTCACCGTGACCCGCTCCGACGGCACGGCTGTGGCCGTCATAAGCGGCGCGGATATGACCGTCGGCACCGACCCGGCCCAGTGCAGCTATACAATACAGGATCTGCCTGTGGCGTCGGAGAGCGGCACACCCTACACCTACACCGTGGCCGAGACCGCCCACGCCGCCCCGGCGGCGGTGCTCTATTTGGCGAGCCGCGCCGCCGTCAACGGCGATGCGCTGCAGCCCGCGGGCGACCCGCCGACGCTGGCCAACATAACGCTGCTGCAAAACGGCACGACCTACGCCGATTTTGAGAACACCTACGCCCGGCAGACCGGCAGCCTGCGGCTGACGAAGGCCGTGGACGACGCGGCCCTGCGCGATGAGGCTGAAGCCGTGACGAACACCTTCACCGTCGGCAGCCTGCCCATCGGCAGCTATACGCTGGTCTATGACGACGGCACGGCCCGCACCGTCACGCTGGACGCGCCCGGCGCACTGACCGTGCCGCTCAAGGGGCTGCACAGCGTAACGGTGGAGGATGTGCCCGTGGGCAGCTACACCGTGACCGAGACCGACCACCCCGACTTAGCCGGCTGGTACTGTACGACCACCGCCGCCGCGGCGGCCGGGACGGTGCAGGTGCCGTCCGGCGGCGTGGGGGAGGCTGTCATCACCAACACCTACGCACCGTTCCTGCGCGTCACCGTGACCAAGCAGGTCACGGGCGGCATGGGCGATACGCGCCGCGGCTTTGCGTTTACGGCGGCCATTGACGGCGCGGCGGTCACCGCGGATACCCCTTATGTGCAGCCCTACGGCGGCGCGGCGCTGACCGCGGACGGCTTCACGATCCCGCACAAGGGCAGCATCATCATCGGGCATCTGAAGCCCGGCCAGACCGTGACCGTCACCGAGGAGACGCTGACCGACTACGAAACGACAATGGACGACGGCAGCAGCGTCACGCTGGGCAGCAGCTATACCGCGACCCTGACCGGCGACGCGGCGCTGACCTGCGTCAACAATAAGGACGGCGTGCCGCCCACGGGTCTTGCGCAGGACGCGGCCCCGGCAGTCTGGCTGCTGGCGGCGGGCGCGGCGCTGGCCGTGGTCTGCCGCCGCCGAAGGGAGGCTGCACCGTGAACGAGACACAGCGCCGCCGTGCGCTGGCGGACGTGAAGGAGTTTTTTCTGCGCGCCGGGGCGCTGGCCGCACTGCTGCTGGTGCTGTTCGGCGTCGTGTTCGGGCTGGCGATCCAGCCGGACGACACGATGTACCCGCACCTCAAGCCCGGCGACCTGCTGCTCTACTACCGGCTGCCGCGCAGCTTTGCAGCGGGGGAGGTGGTCGTCTTTACACAGGATGACCGGCGCTGCACGGGGCGTGTTGCGGCCCGCGGCGGCGACACCGTGGAGGTGACAGAAAACGCGCTGCTGCGCATCAACGGCAGCCTTGTGGCCGAGCCGGACATTTACGAGACGACCCCCCGCTACGACAGTGACGTGACCTACCCCCTGACCCTGGCCGACGGCGAGTATTTTATCCTCTGCGACGCCCGCGAGGGTGCGCCCGACAGCCGCCGGTACGGCCCGGTGACGGCAGAAAATATCGCCGGGCGGGTCATTGCGATTGTGAGGAGGAATGAGATTTGATAAGGGCAAGAAGGAGATACAGGTGAACTTTGCCCTCATCCGCCGCTGCGGCGGCACCTTCCCCCACGGGGGGAAGGCTTGGGGCGGGATGCCTTCCCCCCGCGGGGGAAGGTGGCCGAGGCCCCGCCCGAGGCCGGATGAGGGCCGACCTACCGGAAACCACCCACATAACCATACACCACCCCGAAAGGAGCACATACTTATGAACACCATCAAGATTTCCGCCGTTCTGACCGCTGCTTTGCTCACGGGTGCGCTCTCCGCCACGGCGTTTGCGGCAGAGACCCTGACCACGACCACCGGCAGCATCACCTTCCGCAAGGCCATCGACGTGACGAACGCCGCGGGCGCGGGCGGCATCACGGGCACGATTGCCTTTGACGTCACCGCCGCCGACGAGAGCGACCTGCCCGACGACGGAGAGAAAAACTATATCGGCAGCGTGGATCAGCTGGACGGCAGCGACATCATCGCCACGTTTGCGGCGGATGACAGCGGCATTGCCAACAAGGAGAGCGATGTAAGCGTCGGCTTTGACACCTCGAAGTTCGAGGCCCCCGGCATCTACTACTACCACCTGACCGAGCGCGACCCCGGCATCCACGGCCTGACCGCCACGACGGCGACCTACCTGCTAAAGGTGCGCGTTGTCAACGACAATACGTCCGAGCCGGACGGTGCAACGTTCAAAATCGACTACGCTACGCTGACCTCGCTCGATGACAATACCAAGAGCGACCTCATCACCAATACCTACACGACCCACGGCCTGACCGTGACCAAGGCGCTGGCGGGCGACTGGGCCGACTACACCGACAACTTTATCTTCACGCTGGAGATCACCGACCCGGACGCAGACCCGGGCCGCATGGCGTCGGTCACGGTCCAAACCACAAGCGCGGCGGGCGTGACGAGTGGCGCCGAGGTGAAGCCCTTTACAAACGGCAAGGTCAGCTTCTCGGAGACGATCCGGGGCGGCGATGTGATCAAGGTGACCGGCCTGCCCACCGGCGCGGCCTACACGATCACCGAGAGCGGCCTGGACGCTGGGAAGTATACGACGGCCTGGACGCTGGACGGCGAGACGCTGAGCACCGAAAAGACCCTGCCCACGCAGACGGTGGGTGCCGCCGATACGGCCCTGACCGTCACGAATACCCGCAGCGCGATTGCCCCCACCGGCCTGCTGCTGGACGCCGCCCCCTACGGCGCGATGCTGGCGCTGGCCGCGGGCAGCGGGCTGGTGTTCTTCCGCAAGCGCCGTCGTGAGGATTGATGTTGGACCGCGCGGCGCGGCTGGCACGCCTGGGCACACGGCTGGTCAGTGCGCTGGCCGGGCTGCTGATGCTGGCGCTGCTGGCCTTCGGCGGGTTCGCGCTCTGGCAGGACGCCGCGCTGCGCCGCGGGGCGTTTGTGGGCGCGGAGCTTTTGCAGTATAAGCCCGCCGCACCGGCTGCCGACAACCCGACGCTGGCCGGGCTGCAAACCGTCAACCCCGATGTCTGCGGCTGGCTGACGGTGGACGGCACGGGCATCGACTACCCCGTTGTGCAGGGCGCGACGAACATGGACTACGTCAACCGCGACGTCTACGGTGATTTTTCCCTGTCGGGCGCGATTTTTCTCGACAGCCGCTGCGCCGCCGACCTGACTGACCCGTACACGGTGATTTACGGCCACCACATGGACAACAGCGCGATGTTCGGCGATGTGGCGCGGTTTGCGGAGGCAGACTATTTTGCCGCGCACCCCGCGGGCAGCATAAGTCTGCCCGACGCCGCCTATACGATCGAGCTGTTCGCCTGTGTGGTGACCGATGCCTACGACACCGCCATTTACACGCCGGAGCGTTACCACGACGATGTGGGGGCGCTGCTGGACTATGCGGCGGCGCAGGCCGTGCAGCAGCGGGACATCGGTGTGACGGCGCAGGACCGGCTGGTGGCGCTTTCGACCTGCGCCGGGAGCGAGACAAACGGGCGGGTCGTCGTGCTGGGGCGGCTCTGCCCCCTGAAAGAAGGAGATGAAATGCAATGACCTTTGGCAAAACGGCCCTGCGGTGCTGGCTGCCCGCAGCGGCCCTGCTGCTGGCGCTGCTCTGCCCGCTGCCCGTGGCGGCAGCGCGGGCGGGCACGGCGATCCCCGTCAGTGTCCGCACCGACGGCGCGGCGTCGGACGCCGTCTATACGGTGGAGCTGACGCCGCTGGACGCGGCCCCCGCGCCTGTGCAGCGTGCCCTGACCGTAAAAAACGGCGGCACCGTGTATTTTACGGGCTTTGCCTTTGACGAGCCGGGGGATTACCGGTATCTGGTTGCCGAGCGCAGCAGCGGCGCTGCCCACACGACCTACGATGCGCACAGCTACACGGTCACGGTCCGGGTGACGGGCCGCCCGGACGGCGGTCTTGCCGCCGGGCTCTGGGCCGTGCGCAGCGGGGAGACCGCGAAGGCCGACGGCGTGCTGTTTGTGAACCGGTATGACCCGCCGGAGACCGCCGCGGCGGCGGTGACTGCGTCAGCCGCGAGGGCTGGCACACGGACTGTGAAGGCTGCCGCCCCGGCGGCGCTGCCGCAAACCGGGGACGGCTTCCCCATCGAGGCGCTGGCCGCCGCGTTTTGCGCAAGCGTCATCGGGTTTGGAACGGCGTGGAAAAGGCGGTGAACCGGGAACGGCAGCCCCCGCCCACGGCAAAGGGGGTGGGCTGCCGCCCTCCCTTGCCCCTCTCGTCCGCAACCCATTTGTGGCACCCCGTAGGGGCCGGGCATGCCCGGCCCGCAGCCTTGCCATTACCGCCCATGTATCTATTGCTCCGTAGGGAGGGGTCTTGACCCCTCCGCAGCCGCCCGCTCCCCCTGATCTGAAACACAAAAAAATCGCCCCCATCCGGTTGCGGCTCCGGATGGGGGCTTGGGGTATCGGTTTGTGTGAGGAGGAATCATGTTCCAGAATTACGGTTGCGGCTCCGTAACCCTGTGCCTATATACTACCGGATAACTGCTAAAAAACTATGTTTTTCCTATGAACAATTTGTAAATTACCGCGCAGCCGGGCCCCTGCGGTGCAGCAAAATAAAAACGGGCAGTCACCCATTTTGAGTGACTGCCCGTTTGGCTTACATTCAGATAACGTTATACTCCTTCAGCAGCTTCTCCACTTCGGTGCCCTCGATCTTCTTGAGGGCCTCCTTCATGGCGAGCTTGCCGACGAGAGGCATCTCCATATCGGTGATCTTGCGTCCGTCGCGGAGCTTGACCGTGGCATCCAGCAGGCAGCGGATGTCGTAGACGCTGCCCCAGACCTCGGGCACGCCGCGGTCCACGTTCAGCAGGGTGTAGACGGCCTCCATGCCGGTGCGGATGGAATACTCGGTGGTGAAGATCGTGTCGCGGGCGGTCTCAGCAAACTGGCCCAGGAACGCGAAGTTGACAGCGCCCTCGGGCACGATGTCGGGGCGGTCACCCGCAGCGCGCGGCATAAAGAACGCATCGATATACGGCATCATGCAGGGCACGGTGTTGGCGCTGTTCGCGGCCATGTCCTCGATCTGATCCTCGGGCACGCCCAGGTGGTACAGCCACTCCATACAGATCTCCTTGCCGGTGCAGTCGCGCATGGGCTTTTTGATATAGTTGCCGGGCTTGTCGGTGAACAGACTGTAGACCCAGACGCAGAGCTGATCCTTGGGCTGGTCGCGGAACTGCTGCTGACGGTTCAGCGTCCAGCTCAGCAGCCAGTTGGAGTCGGTGACCGTGACAATGCCGCCGGTGACGACCTTGCCGCTGAACGGGTCGCGCTTACAGATCTTCTTGATATAGGGCACGATGCGCTGGTCCAGCGTCGTGACGGTGGCGCTCATCCAGTTGGACAGCTCGGGGTCATAGCAGAACTTGTCGGGGTGGCCGAAGCTCGGATCCTGCGCGGCGATCTTGCGCCACAGGTCCCAGCCGCCGCCCTCCTTGATTTCGGGCTTGAACTCGGCGGGGGTGTCCTGGCTGCCCAAGGTGGAGTTCTCGACGCAGCCGCCGTTCGTGATAAAGACGAGGTCGTTCTCGGTCAGGTCGATGGAGCTCTCCTGACCGTCGTGCAGGATGTCGATGCGGGTCGCCTGCTTCTTGCTGCCCGCGCAGTCGAACGCAATGTTCGTGACCTTTGTATCGTAGTGGAACTGCACGCCGAAGCCCTCGAGGTACTTGACCATGGGCAGGATCATCGACTCGTACTGGTTGTAGCGGGTGAAGCGCAGCGCCGTAAAGTCGGGCAGACCGCCGATGTGATGGATGTAGCGCTGCAGATAGCGCTTCATCTCCAGTGCGCTGTGCCAGTTCTCAAACGCGAACATCGTGCGCCAGTACATCCAGAAGTTGGAGTTCAGCACCTCATCGTCAAAGAAGTCGGTGATCTTCTTGTCATACAGGCCCTCGTCGGGGGTCATAAAGAGACGCATGATCTCCATGGCGGCCTTGTCGGACAGGCCGAACTTGCCGTCGGTGTGGGCGTCCTCGCCGCGGTTGTGGGTGGCGCGGCAGAGGCTGTAGTTGGGGTCGGCCTTGTTCAGCCAGTAGTACTCATCCAGAACGGTGTGGTTTTCGTCCTCGATGGACGGGATGGAGCGGAACAGATCCCACATACACTCAAAGTGGTTGTCCATCTCGCGCCCGCCGCGCATGACGTAGCCGAGGTTCTCGTAGTGGTAGCCGTCGCAGGCACCGCCCGGGATGGGGTCTTTCTCGAGAATGTGGACGTGCTCGCCCTTCATCTGGGCATCGCGGACGAGATAGCACGCCGCAGACAGCGCCGCCAGGCCGGAGCCGACGATGTAGGCAGATTTGCCGTCCACATTGGCGGGCTTTTGGGGGGTGGCAAAGGCTTCATAGTTACCGGCGGAATAATACATAAGAGTACCTCCTGTGATGATAAGGCCGCGTGCTTGTTGGGGAGCGGCCTGTGATTTACTTGGTATGTCTGTAGTATACCCGGCGGGCGGAACGGTTACAATCAGCAAAAAATCCTCTTTGATAAGAATTTTATCAAAGAGGACGGATTGTATAGATTTTGAAGAAAATGTTAAAACGCGCCTTTGTAGGGGGCGGCGTCCCCGACGCCCCGCGGAGGTTGGCGGCGGTGCGAACAGCCCGGGAGGGATGGATTCCTCCCCTACAAATTCACTTCACGGGAGCTCGTGCGGCGGCCTGTCCTCAGGCCGCCACACTTTGCTGTTACGGCTTTGTATAATAGACACTGCCTATGCCATCTTTTAAAATGAGATATTTTAACTCATCGCCAGAACTGCTCGTCAGAGTGATATAATCTTTATCTCTGGTATAAGTGTAATTGTAGGTTTTGTTGTCGTCGGTATAATGAATGACATTCCCATCAGAAGAAAAGACGTATTTACTGGAATCGTCCTCTTTTGACAGTGTGGCATCAAATTGATCGCCGCTGGGGATGCTTCCCCAATAGATGTATTCGATGTCAACGAGATGATTCTTATAAAAAGCGTATGTATCTTCCGTTGAGGAAGTCAGAAATGTTGTAGTTAAGACAATTTTTCCATCGTCATAAGTCCAGAAACCATCCATGTCGTAAGAGCCCAAAAGAGAATAAGTGGCGGTCATATCGGGATTTAATTGAATGGTTGTGGCATCGTACCCATCCAGTATCGATGGCTGCTCATATGTACCCGAAATACGATGGATTTGAATGGTAGGGTAGAACTTGATAACGCCAAAAACAATGGCGGCTAAGATTATAAGAATTACAGCAGGCAGGGGAAAGGAACGCTTCTTTTGGGGCATGGCAGCGGCGGCACTTGTTTCTACAGAAGGAATATCGACCTTTGCACCACAGTTCATGCAAAATGTGGCACCTTCGGTCAAGGGCTTACCGCATTTAGGACAGTAATTCATAGAAAACTCCTTTTCAGCTGACTTCTTGGATAGACAGTTTTACATCGTGAATTTTTGAACTGGTCTTGTGCATGATGGAAAAGTCTTGTGTTTCACCGGGTCCAAGGCGGGAGCCGTTTGTCCAGTCAGTTGTTACAACGTTATCAAAAATATCAAGGTATTCGGCTTTTATTTCATAATAGGAAATATCTTTGTCGCTTTTGTTAGTGACGGTTCCTTCGACATAGATATAGTTTCCGTCAACATAGTGGCGCCAACCAGAATTTATGCGCAAGTCGCTGGTAGTGGGAGTGTTCAGGTATTCTTCCCATTCTTTCTGCACGCGGGCTTCGTTCATGGCATCTTGCTGTGCAGTAAGTTTGTTGTGGTCGTTCCAAGCAAAACCTAGGAGAAACAGTACAAGCAGGCAAACCGCAATAATAATTGGAAGTTTTCGATTTTGTGTGGAAGGTGTGGGTTCAAGTTGTGAGCCGCATGTGGGACAAAAGACAACATCATCGGGATATTTTACAGAACACTTTTTACAACATTTCATAAGACTATTACCCTTTTATGCCGAGATAAGCAAGAACAGCCGCAAAGAAAATGCCTGTGGTACGAACCATTGTGGCATAGCCGAGGTATAACTCGCCGGAATATTGGTAATAGGCTTCATCAAGCGTTTTGCCGCCGACAGATTCAATACTGGCAATATTAAGTCCCGCAGAGGAAATGGACGATGCAGCACTGAACGCAAAGAGGAGAACAATCGCGGCAAGGATAAAGTAAACAATTTTGAGAGAAGCGTGCATTTTAGGAGCGGTAGATGGGGTGATAGGGGGAGTGGGGGCAGATGCGTACTTGGGGGTGTCGACGATGGGAGAGGGAGCGGAAGGAATTTCCACGCCGCACTGTGGGCAAGTTTTAGAGGAAGAGTCGATTTCGGTACCGCATTTTGGACAAAACATAATAAACCTCCTAGTTGTGAAAATAAATAGTATTTTCACATAAACTGTATTTATAGTATATATTTCGACAAAATAAATGTCAATAGGCTGTTCACTGCACCAAAAAATACTTATAGACTTTTTTTGAGGTGAATCGCCATGAATGAGATTACGCAGACGGTTGGGGGCAGAATTAGGGCGTTACGCAACCAACGGGGCATGACACAGGAAGAACTGGCAGAAAAAGCAATGCTTCATCCGACTTATATAGGGCAGGTAGAGCGAGGAGAAAAAAATCTGACCTTAACAAGTCTTGAAAAATTAATTTCCGCGTTGGGGGTATCGTTCGCGGGCTTGTTTGAGGACATGGAAACCACATCAAATCAGAAAAGCATAGCGGCGCAGTGTTATGAAATAGTGAGCCAAAAGACGCCGGAAAATCAAGAAAAAATATTGAATATCCTTTTACAGATAGACAGCATGACAAAATAAGAGCCGCTCGGTGCGAGCGGCTCTTATTTTATTAGTATATATTTGAAAACGAAAAAGGAATTGGCAAAGCCGCGGGCCGGGCATGCCCGGCCCCTACAAAGCGGCGGTTTGCGGGGGAGTTACTTATCGATCCGGCACGCCTCCAGACCCTTTGTAATATCCCCGTGGATAAGGGTCGATACCCGCTCGATAAGGGCGGCGGGGTCGTCCTTCATGCCGGTGCGCACCCATTCCAGCGTCAGGCCGACGAAGGCGTACTTGTAAAAATTCGCAATGAACTCCTTGTCCTCGGGGCGCACGGTCATCCCGGCAGCCTTCTCCTCGACGACGCCGATCATCAAATCGTAGGTCAGGCGGTAGAGGTAGTTCTCGATATGCTCGCGGCTGATGGAATGATAAACCTTGGTGACAAAGACCTTGTCCTTCTGCACGGCCTGCAGGATCTGCAAAAAGCCCTGCTGCCAGGTGTCGTAGGTCTTTTGCCCGGCCAACGCACGGGTCGCACTCTCGATGCAGGCCCACTCGACCAGATCGTAGATGTCCTTGAAATGGTAGTAGAACGTCATGCGGTTCACGCCGCAGTGTTCGGTCAGGTCGGTCACGGTGATTTTGTCCAGCGGCTTTTCGGCCAGCAGGTCCTTTAAGGATGCGACCAGTGCGCGCTTTGTCATTTGGGACATGGGTGCGTTCTCCTTGTTATAAGCGTTACGGCGGATGCGGGGCGTCAGGGACGCCGCCCCCCCTGCAACCGTAGGGGCGGATTCCATATCCGTCCGCGGCCGTTTGCGGCAATATCATTATTATAAAAGAAGATTATGAATTTTTAAACCCCTGCACCCGCTCCCATAGCGTCACGACCCGCTTGTGGGCCATGCAAGAAAAAAATTGCGGAAAGGGCGAAACTGTGGTATAAAAAGGATAATAAATCTGGTAAGGAAGTGTTCCCCATGTCCGAAATGCTTGATATTGTCGATGAAAACGGCGTCCCCACCGGTCAGAGCGTGCCGCGCACGACGGCCCATGCCGAGGGGCTGCGCCACCGCACCAGCCATGTCTGGATCGTGCGGCGCAAAAACGGCAGGGTGCAGGTGCTTTTGCAGATGCGCTGTGCCGCCAAGGATTCCTACCCCGGCTGCTACGATATTTCCTCTGCCGGGCACATCCCGGCGGGCGCGGAGTTCGTCGGCTCGGCCCTGCGGGAGCTGCGCGAGGAGCTGGGCGTGACCGCCGCCCCTGCCGACCTGCACGAATGCGGCCTGCGGCGGTTCCGCTTTGAGGCTGAATTCCACGGTAAACCGTTCAAAGACAATCAGGTCAGCAAGGTGTTCTGCCTCTGGCTGGACCGCGAGGCCGAGGACTTTGCCGTGCAGAAGTCGGAGATCGACTATGTAAAATGGTTCGACCTGGACGAGGCCGTTGCCGCCGTGGAGCAGGGCGCGATCCCCAACTGCATCTTCCCGGAGGAGCTGGGGATGGTGAAGAAGTTTGTGGGGCAGACCGGGGGCGGCTGCTGACGCTGACTGCGGCGGGGTGAGGGCACCCCGCCCTACGTACAACGTTTAAGAGGGATTGTAGGGCGGCCTGCCCCAGGCCGCCGCGGACGTGCGCGGCAGAACGAACAGCCCGGGTGGAGCGGCTTCCCCCGAGGGGCTGCGCCCGCAGGCGCGTGTCGGAGTGCAACCGCCGCAGGCGGCTCTTGGCGCGAAGACTGAAGCTGTCAGCGGCCCCGCCCGCTGACTGATGAGGGCGAGGCTTGTCTATGCTGCCCGTTTATGGTCTGCCGCCCGGAAACTTACCCCCTCATCCGGCCCTGCGGGGCCACCTTCCCCCTTGGGGGAAGGCAAAGAATCTCCTCCTGTGTTGCCAAATTCGCAATTTTGTGTTGCCTAATGCTGAAAACCGTGCTATAATACATACGTCAACGCTGGATATACACGAGGGATTGCATATTTTTGCAGGCACAGGCAGCATAAATGTATAACTATTCGTCAACCTGCCTAAAACAACCGCGAAAATGGAGAATCCTTTGGCAGTTTTACCGCTTGCAAAATGTATAAAAGAGTGTATAATATACAGCAATGAATGAATAAATATTCAAGACGAACGGCAAGCAACATACCCCGCGCGTCTTGGCGAAGAAACAGAGAGGGGATTTCATCATGAAAAAGGATAAGAAAGACATCAAAAAGGTAGTTCTGGCGTACTCCGGCGGTCTGGACACCTCCATCATCATTCCCTGGCTGAAGGAAAACTACAACAACTGCGAGGTCGTCGCAGTCTCCGGCGACGTCGGCCAGGGCACCGAGCTGGACGGCCTGGAGGAGAAGGCCATCAAGACCGGCGCGTCCAAGCTGTACGTCCTCGACCTGAAGAAGGACTACGTCGAAAACTACATCTGGCCCTGCCTGAAGGCCGACGCCAAGTATGAGGACTACCTGCTGGGCACCTCCCACGCGCGTCCCTGCATCGCCGCCGCGCTGGCCGAGATCGCCAAGAAGGAGAACGCCGACGCCATCTGCCACGGCTGCACCGGCAAGGGCAACGACCAGGTCCGCTTTGAGCTGACCCTGAAAGCGCTGGCCCCCGATATGGCCATCATCGCCCCGTGGCGTGAGTGGAGCATCAAGAGCCGTGACGAGGAGATCGACTACGCCGAGGCCCACAACATCCCCCTGAAGATCAACCGTGAGACCAACTACTCCAAGGACAAGAACCTGTGGCACCTGAGCCATGAGGGCCTCGACCTCGAGAAGCCGTCCCTGGAGCCGCAGTACAATAAGCCGGGCTTCCTGGAGCTGGGCGTTTCCCCCGAGCAGGCCCCCGACACCCCGACCTACGTCACCATCCACTTTGAGAAGGGCATCCCCACCGCTGTGGACGGCAAGGAGATGGAGAGCGTCGAGCTGGTCGAGTACCTGAACAAGCTGGGCGGCGCCAACGGCATCGGCCTGCTGGACATCGTCGAGAACCGTCTCGTCGGCATGAAGAGCCGCGGCGTCTATGAGACCCCCGGCGGTGCCATCCTGTACAAGGCGCACGATGTTCTGGAAACCATCACGCTGGACAAGGAGTCTATGCACTTCAAGGCACAGCTGGCCCAGAAGATGGGCGAGCTGGTCTACAACGGCCAGTGGTTCACCCCGCTGCGTGAGGCCATCAGCGCCTTCACCGACGACCTGCAGAAAACCGTCACCGGCGACGTCAAGCTGAAGCTCTACAAGGGCAACATGATCAACGCCGGTGTCACCAGCCCGTACACCCTGTACGATGAGCAGACCGCGTCCTTCGGTGAGGATGACGATTACAACCAGGCGGATGCCTCCGGCTTCATCAACCTGTTTGGCCTGCCCATTGCCGAGCGCGCCAAGCTGGCCAAGAGCTGGCCCGCACAGGACTAATAAGCGAACGAACGCCGAATAAGCAACCGCCAAGGGGCGTGGAAACCCTTTGGCGGTTTTGGCATTACTATTAAAAGATAAAAGATAATAAAAAATGTGGAGTTTTGGCCCGGGGCCAAAACAAAAAAACGTAGGGGCGGATTCCATATCCGCCCGTCAACAGGCAGACGACCTGCGGGCGCATATAGAATGCGCCCCTACGGAGGCAGAAAAATTTGAGCGGTGCGCCGGCACTGCGAACCACCAATTTTATTATCTATTATCTAATTCAGGAGGTTCTACTTATGCCCCAACTTTGGCAGGGCCGGGCCAGCAAGGCCGTTGACAGCCGCGTAAACGATTTTAACTCCTCCATCCGCTTCGACGCGCGGATGATCGAGCAGGATATTCAGGGCAGCCTTGTCCACTCGGCCATGCTGGGCAGACAGGGCATCATCTCCCGGCAGGATGTGGACGATATTCACAAGGGTCTGCACTCCATTTTGGACGATTTGCACAGCGGCGCACTGGAAATCGACCCCAACGCCGAGGACGTCCACACCTTCGTCGAGCAGACGCTGACCGCCCGCGTCGGTGACGCCGGTAAGCGGCTGCACACCGGGCGCAGCCGCAACGATCAGGTCGCGCTGGACATCCGCCTGAACCTGCGCGCCGCCAGCGAGCATATTCAGGGCCAGATAAAAGAACTTATCACCGTACTTTGCGACCAGGCCGAGAAGGGCGCAGGGTACGTCATGCCCGGCTACACCCACCTGCAGCGTGCCCAGCCCGTGACCTTCGGCCACCAGCTGATGGCCTACGCCTGGATGCTGCTGCGCGACTTGGGGAGACTGCAGGACGCGACCCGCCGCATTGACGCCGAGTGCCCGTTGGGCAGCGGCGCACTGGCGGGCACGACCTACCCGCTGGACCGCTTCTACACCGCCGAACAGCTCGGCTTTGCCGCGCCGTGCGGCAACTCCATCGACGGCGTGTCGGACCGCGACTTCTGCATTGAGCTGTGCAGCGCCATGGCGACCTGCATGATGCACCTTTCCCGCTTGAGCGAGGAAATTATTTTGTGGTGCAGCTGGGAGTTCAAGTTCATCGAGCTGGACGACGCCTTTACGACGGGCTCGTCCATCATGCCGCAGAAGAAAAACCCCGATGTAACGGAGCTGATCCGCGGCAAAACAGGCCGCGTCTACGGCGATTTGAACACGCTGCTCGTCATGATGAAGGGCATCCCGCTCGCCTATGACAAGGACATGCAGGAGGACAAGGAGGCCATTTTTGACGCCGTGGACACGCTGGAGCTCTGCCTGCGCACCGTCACGCCGATGCTGGCCACGATGACCCCGCTGCCCGCCAATATGCGCCGCGCCGCCGCGAAGGGCTTTATCAACGCGACGGACTGCGCCGACTACCTGACGAAGAAGGGGATGCCCTTCCGCGATGCCTACAAGTGCACCGGCACGATGGTGGCCGCCTGCATCCGCGAGGGCAAGACGCTGGAGGAGCTGACGCTGGACGAATTCAAGCAGTACAGCGACCTGTTTGAGGATGACGTTTATACGGCTATCGACCTGACGACCTGCTGCGAGGGCCGCACCAGCTACGGCGGCCCGACGAAGGCAAGCGTGATGAAGCAGGTTGCGGATGTGAAGGGGCAGCTGGCATAAAAGCCTTCCCCATCGGGGGAAGGTGGCCGAGCCTGCGAGGCCGGATGAGGGCAGACCTTGCTGACAGGAGCCTTCTCCCCTTGGGGGAGAAGGTGTCCGCGGCTCCGCCCGCGGACGGATGAGGGGAGAGCCTGCGGAGGCTGCCCGTTAAAAGGGAGGCTACGCGAACTTTTCCCTCATCAGCCGCCTGCGGGCGGCAGCCCCACGGGGGAAGCCTTTGGAAGTAAGGGGTGTAACAATGGGAAAGTACAAAATCTTCGTGGACGGTTCCTCCGGGACCACCGGTCTGCGCATTGCGGACCGGCTGGCGGAACGGGACGAATTTGAAATTCTGAAAATCTCCGAGGCGGACCGCAAGGATGTCCGCGCACGGGCGGCGGTCATCAATGAGAGCGACCTCTCGTTCCTCTGCCTGCCGGACGACGCCGCGCGTGAGGTCGTGCCGCTGCTGCGGGACGATGTGCGTATTCTCGACACGAGCACGGCGCACCGCACCGCGCCCGGCTGGGTCTACGGCCTGCCCGAGCTGCACGGCACCCGCGAGGCGCTGAAAACCGCGACCCGCGTCGCCGTGCCGGGCTGCCACGCCACCGGCTTTATCGCGCCCGTCGCGCCGCTGGTGGAGCTGGGGATCATCCCTAAGGCCGCGCACCTGAACGTGACGAGCCTGACCGGCTACAGCGGCGGCGGCAAAAAGATGATCGCCGAGTACGAGGCCGAGCGCACCAACAAGGCGCTGAACGCCCCGCGCCCCTACGGCCTGGCGCTGCACCACAAACACCTGCCCGAGATGGCCGCTGTCACGGGGCTGGACACCGCACCGAATTTCGTCCCCGTTGTGGCCGACTACTACGCGGGCATGGAGACGATGATCCCGCTGGATGTAACGGCGCTGGGTGTTTCCGCGCCGCAGGTCGCGTCCGCGCTGGCGGAATATTACGCCGGTCAGCCGATGATAAAGGTGCATCCCCTGTGTGAGGGCACGGACGGCGGCTTTTTGGCCGCCAACAAGCTGGCGGGTAAGGACACGCTGGAAATTTACTGCCTGGCCAACCCGGACGGCACCCGGATGCAGCTTATCAGCCTGTTTGACAACCTCGGCAAGGGCAGCTCGGGCGCGGCAGTGCAGTGCATGAATCTGATGCTGGGGCTGGAGGAGACCAAGGGGCTTGCGCGTTGAGTGGCTTCCCCCGAGGGGCTGCGCCCGCAGGCGCGTGTCGGAGCGCAACCGCCGAAGGCGGCTCTTAGCGCGTAGACTGAAGCTGTCAGCGGCCCCGCCCGCTGACTGATGAGGGGCGGCCTTGCCGGAACAACCCGTTTACGGGCGGCAATGGCGGACTTTGCCCTCATCCGGCCTGCGGCCACCTTCCCCCGAAGGGGAAGGCTTTTGAAGTTCGATATAAAATAGCAAGAGGGGTACATACAATGTCTGATTTCAAATCAATTCCCGGCGGCATCTGTGCGCCGAAGGGCTTTTCCGCGGCGGGCGTGCATTGCGGCATCCGCCATAACCATTCCAAGCTCGACCTGGCGCTGATCAAGGCGGACGTCCGCTGCGCGGGCGCGGGCTGCTATACCACCAACAAGGTCTACGGCGCACCCATCACGGTGGACCGCGAGCACCTGAAGGACGGCTATGCACAGGCCATCGTCGTGAACAGCGGCAACGCCAACACCTGTGCGCCGAACGGCGTCCAGCTGGCGAAGGACACCTGCGACATCGTCGCGAAGGAGCTGGGCATCCGCGCGGACGACGTGCTGCCGTCCTCCACCGGCGTCATCGGCCAGGCCATGAGCATCGAGCCGTTCGCCAAGGGCATCCCGGAGGCCGCCGCCAAGCTGGCCGCCGACGAGGCCGGCAGCCACGACGCGGCTACCGCGATCATGACCACCGACACCCACCCGAAGGAAATTGCGCTGGAATTTGCCGTCGGCGGCAAGGCCGTGCGCATCGGCGCTATCGCCAAGGGCAGCGGCATGATCCACCCGAACATGGCCACGATGCTGCTCTTTATGACCACCGACGCCAAGGTCGCGCCCGCCGCGCTGCAAAAGGCGCTGTCCACCGTCGTGCCCGCCACCTTCAACCAGATCTCGGTTGACGGCGATACCTCCACGAACGACACCGTGCTGCTGCTGGCCAGCGGCCTGTCCGGCGCGGAAATTGCCGATGACACGCCCGATTACGATACGTTTGTCGCCGCGCTGACCGAGGTCGCCGAGCATCTGAGCCGCGAGCTGGCCGGTGACGGCGAGGGCGCAACGAAGCTGCTGGAATGCACCGTGACCGGTGCGCCCGACCTGGCGACGGCCCGCGCCGTGTCCAAGAGCGTCATCCACTCCACCCTGTTCAAGGCCGCCATGTTCGGCGCGGACGCCAACTGGGGCCGCGTACTCTGCGCCATCGGCTACACGCCGGGCGATTTCGACATCAGCAAGACGTCGGTGCGCCTCAAGAGCAAGGCCGGTGAGGTCTTTGTCTGCGAGAACGCCGCCTACCACCCCTACAGCGAGGAGGAGGCCGCCGTGGTGCTCAAGGAGGACGAGATCGACATCCTCGTGGACCTTGGCAGCGGCGACGCCACCGCCAAGGCCTGGGGCTGCGATCTGACGTATGATTATGTGAAGATCAATGGGGATTACAGAACCTGAATAAGTATGGCTGCCCCCTCGGGGCTGCGCCCGCAGGCGCGTGTCGGAGCGCAACCGCCGAAGGCGGCTCTTAGCGCGTAGACTGAAGCCGACTGATGAGGGCAGAGCTTACGGCGGTGACCCGTTCATGGGCAATCGCGGCAGGCTTGCCCCTCATCCGGCCCTGCGGGGCCACCTTCCCCCCAGGGGGAAGGCTTTAGGAGTAGGGGATGCGGAGGAGCACAATGAAAAACGAACAAATGGCCCTGCTGTTCAGCGAGGCTACACCTTATATCCAGAAATACCACGGTAAAACGCTGGTTATAAAGTACGGCGGCAACGCGATGGTCAACGATGACCTCAAGCTGGCTGTCATGAACGACCTGGTCACGCTGACGCTGCTCGGCGTGCGTGTCGTGCTGGTGCACGGCGGCGGCCCGGCTATTAACAGTATGATGAAAAAGGTGGGCAAGGAGTCCAAATTTGTGGGCGGCCTGCGCTACACTGATGAGGAGACCATGGGCATCGTCCAGCAGGTGCTGGCCGGGCAGGTCAACAAGGATCTGGTCGCGCTGCTCAAGGGCCGCGGCGTCGGCCTGTGCGGCATGGACGGCCACATGATCATGTGCAAGCGCAAGTCGGACGTTGACCTCGGCTACGTCGGTGAGATCGAGAAGGTCAACACGACGCTGATCGACCACCTGCTGGCCGATAGCTTTATCCCGGTCATTGCCACCGTCGGCATGGACGACAACGGCGTCCCCTACAACATCAACGCCGACACTGCCGCAGCGGAGATCGCCATTGCCCTGCACGCCGAAAAGCTCGTCAGCATGACGGATATTGTCGGCCTGCTCTACGATAAGAACGACGAGTCTACGCTCATCCCCGAGGTCGAGGTCTCCGAGATCGAGGGTTACAAGGCCGCGGGCGTCATTGCGGGCGGTATGCTGCCCAAGATTGAGGGCATGGCCGACGCCATCTATCAGGGCGTCCACGAGGCCGTCATCATTGATGGCCGCGTCCCGCACTCGATCCTGCTCGAGATGTTCAGCGACAGAGGCGCAGGCACGATGTTCTACCGGAGAGGAAACCGGTAAATGGTTTCCCCCGAGGGGCTGCGCCCGCAGGCGCGTGTCGGAGCGCAACCGCCGAAGGCGGCTCTTAGCGCGTAGACTGAAGCTGTCAGCGGCCCCGCCCGCTGACTGATGAGGGCGAAGTGTTTGGCGCGGTCCCGCAAGTGGGCAGCCGCAGGACACTTGCCCCTCATCCGGCCTGCGGCCACCTTCCCCCAAGGGGGAAGGCTCCAAGCGGGCAGCTGCAGGACACTTGCCCCTCATCCGGCCTGCGGCCACCTTCCCCCAAGGGGGAAGGCTCCAAGCGGGCAGCTCCGGCACACCCGCCCCTCATCCGGCCCTTCGGGCCGCCTTCCCGCGAAGGGGAAGGCTTTTGCGTATGATAAAAAGGGGGTCACCCAATTGAATACCGAAAAAGTTATTTCCCGTGATAACGACTACATCCTCCACACCTATGGCCGCAGCCAGGTCGTGCTGGCGGAGGGCGAGGGCATGACGGCCAGGGACGCCGACGGCAAGAGCTACCTTGACTTCACGTCGGGCATCGGCGTCAACTCGCTGGGCTACTGCCACCCCGCGTGGGTCAGGGCTGTGGCCGACCAGGCCGCAACGCTGCAGCACACGTCGAACCTGTATTACACCGCCCCCGACGGCAAGCTGGCGAAAAAGCTCTGCCGCCGCACCGGGCTGGACGCCGTGTTCTTCGGCAACTCGGGCGCCGAGGCCAACGAGGGCGCGATCAAGTGCGCCCGCAAATACAGCGTAGATACCTATGGCGAGAGCCGGAATAAGGTCATCACGCTGGTCAACTCCTTCCATGGCCGCACACTGGCGACCCTGACCGCCACCGGCCAGGACGTGTTCCACCACGACTTCGGCCCCTTCCCGGGAAATTTTGACTACGTGCCCGCGGGCGACTTTGCCGCGCTGGAAAAGGCCGCCGACAAGGACACCTGTGCCGTCATGATGGAGCTGGTGCAGGGCGAGGGCGGCGTCGTCGCGCTGGACGCGGACTACGTCGCCAGGGTCGCGGCGTTCTGCAGGGAAAAAGACATCCTCGTCATTGTGGACGAGGTGCAGACCGGCGTGGGCCGCACCGGCAAGTTTCTGGCGTGCGAGCATTTTGATCTGCACCCCGACATCGTCACGCTGGCGAAGGGGCTCGGCGGCGGTCTGCCCATCGGCGCGGTGCTGATGAACAAAAAGGTCGCCGACCACATGAAGCCCGGCTCCCACGGCTCGACGTTCGGCGGCAACCCGGTCTGCTGCGCCGGTGCGCTGGCCGTGCTGGACGAGATGGACGGCGACTTCCTCGCCAACGTCAACGAGCGCGCGGCCCAGCTGCGCGCCGGGCTGGCCAAGCTGCCCCATGTCAGGGAGGTCAGCGGCCTCGGCCTGATGGTGGGCATCGCGTTTGACGACGGCATCAAGGCCGCCGACGTCCGCGCCGCCTGCGAGAAGGCGGGTCTGCTGGTGCTGACCGCCAAGACCCGCCTGCGTTTGCTGCCGCCCCTGATCCTGACGGCGGACGACGTGGACGACGCGCTGGCGATTTTGCGCAGCGTACTGGAGAAATGCGTATGAAACATCTGCTGAAGCTGGGCGGCATGACGCCCGAGGAAATCCTGCACATTCTGGATGTGGCCGACGAGTACAAGCGGCTGCACAAGGACGGCGTGGACCCGAAGGATCTGCAGGGCAAGGCGGTGGCGCTGGTTTTCGCCAAAAACTCCACCCGCACCCGCACAAGCCTGGAGGTCGGCATCTACCAGATGGGCGGCCTGGGCACCTACCTGAGCGCCGGCGACCTGCAGACCGCCCGCGGTGAGCCTGTGCAGGACACGGCCCGCGTGCTGGGGCGGTACTATGACGCCATCGTCTGCCGCACCTACAAACAGACGACGCTGGACATGCTGGCAAAATACAGCGGTATACCGGTGGTTTCCGGCATGACCGACTATGCGCACCCCCTGCAGGTGCTGACAGACCTGATGACCGTGCGCGAGCGCAAGGGCACGCTGGCCGGGCTGAAGGCCGGGTTTGTCGGTGACGGCTACAACATGGCAAACAGCGTCATTGTGGGCTGTCTGGCCGTGGGCATGACGGTGACGATCGCCTGCCCGAAGGGCTACCGCCCCGCCGCCGACGTGCTGATGCTGGCGAAGCAGTACGGGGATAAGTTCACGCTGACGAACGACCCGGACGAGGCCGCGCGGGACGCGGATGTGCTGTTCACCGACGTATGGGTCAGCATGGGCATGGAGCGCGAGGCCGAGCAGCGCCGCCGCGACTTTACCGGCTTTACGCTGGACGCCGCCCGCATGGCGCTGGCAAAGCCGGACTGCATGGTGCAGCACCCGCTGCCCGCCCACCGCGGCGAGGAGATCGCCCCCGATGTGCTGGAAGCCCACGCCGACGAAATTTTCGACGAGGCGGAGAACCGCATCTACGTGGAAAAGGCCGTGCTGGCGGTGCTGCTGGCGGGGAAATAAGAGCATTGCAGTAAGCAGTAAGACGAACGGCAGGGGAGCGCGAGCGCGCGAACCCCTGCTTTTTTGTGCGGAATAACCCGAAAACGGGCGGCAGCGGCGAAGCTGCGGCGGGGTGAGGGCACCCCGCCCTACGGACTGTGGAAAAGTGGGATGTAGGGCGGCCTGCCCCCAGGCCGCCGTGCCCTTTTGCGACAAGGAGAAGCCTTGCCAGATCATTGTAGGGGGCGGCGTCCCCGACGCCTTGCGGAGGGGTCAAGACCCCTCCCTACGATGCAAAAGATAAACGGGCGGCAATGGCAAGGCCGCGGGCCGGGCATGCCCGGCCCCTACGGGGGCTGTTTCCGGCCACTTGACGCGATGTGGTATACTGGATATATCACTGTCAAGAGGTACACTATGCCAAAACAAACGCTCCAACAAAAAATCCGCCGCGCGCTGGGCCGGTTCACCGCCAAACGGATCGCTATGATCCTGCTGGGCGCGGCCATCCTGTCGTTCGGCATCCATAATATCCACCAGCGCACCGCCATCACCGAGGGCGGCATCATCGGCCTGGTGCTGCTCATCAACCATTGGCTCGGCGTGCCCGCGTCGGTGGCGTCGCCCCTGCTCGACGCGGCCAGCTACGCGCTGGCGTTCAAATTCCTCGGGTGGGACTTTTTGCTCTCGGCGGGGCTGGCCAGCGTGAGCCTGGCCGGGTTCTATAGGATCTGGGAATGCCTGCCCCCCATGCTGCCCGACCTGACGCCCTGGCCGCTGGCGGCGGCGCTGCTGGGCGGCGTGTTCGTCGGCGTCGGCGTGGGGCTCATCGTGCGGCAGGGCGGGTCCAGCGGCGGCGACGACGCCCTCGCCCTTGTCATCCATAAGCTGACCGGGTGGCGGCTCTCCCGCGCCTACCTGTTCACCGATCTGACCGTCCTGTTCGCGTCGCTGTCCTACATCCCGTTCCGGCGCATCGCGTTTTCCCTCGTTACGGTCACAGTGTCGTCGCTGCTCATCGATTTTATCAAGGGCAATACCGCATAATTCTAAGTGCCGATACGGCGAGCGAGGTGCGGCAGATGCCAAGCCAAAAGCTGGATGTTTTATCGAGCATTTTGGCAACGCAGATGCCGTGCCGCAGCCGCCGGAGCGGTGCTTAAGCCGTAAGGCGGGAATTGTGCGGTGTTGCCCAAGGAATGGCAGCCGAAAACAAATGTGTAAAAACGCGCGGAACGCTTGTACATAGCGGAAAATTGCGGTATAATAGGCTGTGTATTTTTGCAATGACACCCACGGAGGTCTGCGATATGAAACTTACCCGCAAGCTCGCGGCACTGACAATGGCCATGCTGCTGGCAGTCAGCCTGACGGCCTGCTCCCCGAAGCAGGTCGCCCAGGATATGGTCGTGCATCTGGTCCACAAGCTGGGCCTGGTCGAGGAATCCGACGAGGATGACACCGACACCACCACAAAAGCGCCCGCCGGCGGCAGCGTGGAGTTCCCCGCCGAGATGGACACCACCGCGGCCCGCGTTGTGACCTACCCGGTAGAGAACACGCTGTATGTCTCTTTTAACGGCATTGCCAACCGCTCCACCGAGTATTTCGTGGCGGGCGGCGACAGCATGACCGTGACCGGCTACGCCACCACCGAGGCCAGCAACGAGAAATATATGTACTTCAAGATCGCGTTCTGGGAGCTGTCTGACGACAAGACGATGACCAGCTACGTGCCGGACTCGACGATCTACTACTGCGCCGACGGTGCCGATTACCAGTACAACGTGACCGGCCTGACCGCGGGCAAGCAGTACAAAATCACGATCAGCTATGACAACGGCAACAAGTATTATGTCACCGGCGGCCTGAAGGTCGAGGGTCTGGGCAGCACCGAGCTGAACACCTACGGCGACGATACGACGACCGGCTGATAACGGCAGCAATGCCGCCCGTGCCGCTTGCGGCAGGGCGGCTTTTTGGTTTATATTGCAGGGACCGCACAACACAGAGGGGAATTGGAACATGGATAAAAAACAGCTGCGCAACACGCTGATGCTTATGGCCTGCGCATTCATCTGGGGCACGGCCTTTGTCGCACAGAGCGTCGGCAGCGATTATATGGGCCCGTACACGTTTCTGGCAAGCCGCAGCTGGCTGGCCTGTGCGTTTCTGCTGGGCCTGATGGCCGTGCTGCGCAAGATGGGCAAAACGAACCCCGCCGCGGAGCCGGGCTTCTGGCAGAACAAAAAAGTGCTGCTGCGCGGCGGTATTTTCTGCGGTGTGGCGCTGTTTGCGGCGTCCGCCGCGCAGCAGATGGGCATTGGCACGACCAGCACGGCCAAGGCAGGCTTTATGACGGCGCTCTACGTTGTGCTGGTGCCGGTGGCGGGGGTTTTCCTGGGCAGCCGCCCCGGCGTCAAGCTGTGGTGCTGTGTCGCGGCCAGCGTCGTGGGGCTGTATCTGCTCTGTCTGGCCGGGCGCGACACGCTGAGCCTGACCGGCGGCGAGTGGCAGCTTTTGGTCTGCGCGATCCTGTTCACGGCGCAGATCATGCTGGTCAACCATTTCAGCCCGCAGCTCGACGGCATCCAGCTGAGCTTTGTGCAGTTCTTTGTGGTCTCGGTTTTGTCCACGATCTTCGCGTTTGTCTTTGAGGCCCCGTCGCCCGACCAGTTCCGCGCCGCGGCGGTCTCGATTGCCTATTGCGGCATCATGTCCAGCGGCGTGGCCTACACGCTGCAGATCGTCGGCCAGAAGGAGCTGGACCCGACGATTGCCAGTCTGGCGATGTGTCTCGAGAGTGTGTTCAGCGCCCTGGCCGGTTGGCTGATCCTGGGCGAGACGCTCTCTGCCACCGAGCTGTGCGGCTGTGCGCTGATGTTCGGCGCGATTGTGGTGAGTCAGCTGCCGGAGAAACGGTAACGGCTGCCTCCCGGGAACTCCTACTTTCTTTTGTGACCAAAAGAAAGTAGCAAAGAAAAGTCCCGCTGTTGCGGATGCAGCGGACCCCGCCTTAGGGGCTGCACGCCCCTAAGAACCCCAAAGCGGAAGTCGGAAGGGGCGGGGGCTAAACGAAAGCAGTATTACTTTTCGTTCTTAACGCCCCCGCCCCTTCCTCCACCTTAAATTCGGGGGTTCCCCCGAACCCCCGCAGGGGTAAACGGCAGCTCTGTAGGGGCGGCATATATGCCGCCCGCAACCTACCGCGGCAACCCATCAACGGGCAACCACCCGCCCACTGCAAAGGGGCGGGCTGCCGCCCTCCCTTGCCCCTCTCGTGAACTACCCATTTGTGTCACCCCGTAGGGGCCGGGCATGCCCGGCCCGCAGCCTTGCCATTGTATCCCCTTTAGCGGTTTGCATCGTAGGGAGGGGTCTTGACCCCTCCGTAACTTCACGTCAAATCCCGTCAACGTTCCGCCTGTAGGGGAGGGATTCATCCCTCCCGGGTGTTCGCGCCGCCGCTCATTCCGCGGGGCGTCGGGGACGCCGCCCCCTACAACATTCACCGCCGCCCTTCTTAACAACCATCCTACCCCCCACCGCAAGGAGCCACCCATGCAGGATCTGCGCAAAATCTTCCGTTATGCCCGCCCGTACCGGCGCGATCTGTTCGCGGCGGTGGGGCTGATCTTTATTGAATGTATCTTTGAAATGGTCATCCCCGTCCTGATGTCCACCCTCGTGGATGACGGCGTGCCCGCCCATAACATGGCCGTCATCTTCCGGCAGGGCGGGCTGATGATTTTGTGCGCGGTGCTCGCGCTCATCACGGGGCTGCTGTATGCGCGGTACGCGGCGCGGTTCGCAAACGGGTTCGCGGCGGAGCTGCGCATGGCGGAGTATGCCGCCGTGCAGAAATTCGACTTCGCCAATCTCGACCGCTTCTCCGATGCGTCCCTCGTCACCCGCATGACCACCGACGTCACGGTCATGCTCAACGCCGTCAACGCCGGTCTGCGTCCGCTGGTGCGCAGCCCTGTCATGCTTTGCATGGGGCTGGCGATGGCCTGCGTGCTCAGCCCGCGGCTGACGATTGTATTTCTCGTCACAACGCCGATTCTGGCCGCCGTCCTCGCCTGGATCGTCACAAAGGTCGGCCCGCTCTATGGCCGCCAGCAGAGCGCCGTGGATCACCTGAATGGCCGCATCCAAGAGTCCCTGACCGCCATCCGCGCCATCAAGGCGTTCGTCCGCGGCGACTACGAGAACGCCCAGTTCGACACCGTCAACACGGAATTGAGCGATGCTTCGACGGAAACCTTCCGCTATGCCGTCCTCAACCTGCCTGCGTTCCAGACCGTCATGTATACGGCCATCGTCTGCATCCTTTGGTTCGGCGGCAATTATATCCTCGTCGGCACGATGTCCGTCGGCCAGCTGACGGCGTTTTTGAGCTATGTTTTGCAGGTGCTCAACTCGGTCATGATGTTCTCCGGCGTCTTTCTGCAGATGTCCCGCTCGCTGGCCAGCGCCCGCCGCATCCGTGAGGTCCTGACCGAGACGCCCGACCTTGCAAACGCCGCCGCGCCGGTGGACACCATCCCCGACGGCCAAATCGACTTTGACCACGTCAGCTTCAAATACAACGCCAAAGCGGAGAAAAATGCCCTCTCCGACATCACGCTCCACATCCCGGCAGGTGCGACGGTGGGCATCATCGGCGGCACGGGCGCGGCCAAAACGACGCTCGTCCAGCTGATTCCGCGCCTGTACGACGCCACCGAGGGCACGGTCCGGGTCGGCGGGCGCGACGTCCGCGGCTACGATGTGAACGCCCTGCGGGACGCCGTCGGCATCGTGCTGCAAAAGAACCTGCTGTTCTCCGGCACGATCCGCGACAACCTGAAATGGGGCGATCCCGACGCGACGGACGACGACCTCTGGGCCGCCTGCCGCGCCGCCCATGCGGACGAATTTTTGTCCCGGATGCCCGACGGCCTTGACACCGACCTGGGCCAGGGCGGGTGCAACGTTTCGGGCGGGCAGAAGCAGCGCCTCTGCATCGCGCGGACGCTGCTCAAGCACCCGAAGGTGCTGATTTTTGACGACTCCACCAGCGCCGTGGACACGGCGACGGAGTCGGGCATCCGCCATGCGCTGGCCGGACTGGGCAGCGTGACCAAGCTCATCATTGCCCAGCGCATCACGTCGGTGCAGAGCGCCGACCTTATCGTCATTCTGGACGACGGGCGGCTGCATGCCGTGGGCACGCATGACGAGCTGCTGGCAAAAGATACGATCTATCAGGAAATTTACCATTCCCAGATGAAAGGGGGCGACGCAGATGGCGAAGCCATTCGGCGGTAAGCGCCCGCAGGACCTGCGGCACACGCTGCGCCGCTTCATGGACTATCTGGGCCGCCACAAAATCATGCTCGGCGTCGTCGGCTTGCTGGCGGCGGTCAGTGCGCTGGCCGCGCTGCTGGGCACCTACATGATCCGCCCCATCGTCAACGGCGTGCTGGAAAACGGCAGCGCCGCCTATCTGGCCGGCGTCGTGGCGCTGACCGCGGGCATCTACATCGTCGGCGCACTGTCTACCTTGGGCTACACCCAGCTCATGGTCCGTGCCGCGCAGAAGATTTTGCAGGACATCCGCCGCGACCTGTTCGCACATCTGCAGACGCTGCCGCTGCACTACTTTGACACGAACCGCAAGGGCGATCTGATGAGCCTGTTCACGAACGACGTGGACACGATCTCGGACGCGCTGAACAACAGCTTTGCGGTGGTCATCCAGACCTTTATTCAGGTCGCAGGCACGCTGCTTTTGCTGTTCATCCTCAACTGGCGGCTCTCGCTGCTGGTGGTCGTTGGCTATATTGCTATGTTCTGGTATATCAACTACTCGACACAGCGCAGCCGCGCCTTTTATGCGCGCCAGCAGGCCAGCCTCGGTGAGCTGGACGCCTACATGGAGGAGATGATCGCCGGGCAGAAGGTCGTCAAGGTGTTCAACCACCAGCAGGCCGACATGGCCGCCTTTGCCGCCCGCAACGAAAAGCTGCGCGAGGCAGGCACCGGCGCGCAGAGCTACGCCGCCACGATGATTCCCGCCGTCGTCAGCATCGGCTACCTGAACTACGCGGTCATTGCGGTGGTCGGCGGCCTCATGGTCATGTGGGGCTGGTCCGACCTTGGCAGCCTGGCCAGCTATCTGGTCTTTGTGCGCCAGACGACGCTGCCCATCAACCAGCTGACCCAGCAGGGCAACTTCCTGCTGGCGGCGCTGGCGGGCGCGGAGCGTATCTTCACGGTCATGGAGGAAAAGCCGGAGATCGACGAGGGCACGGTGGAGCTGGTCAGCGTGCGGGAAAACAGCGATGGTACGCTGACAGAGTGCGCCGGGAGCACGGGCCGCTGGGCCTGGTGTGACCGCCGCCGCCCCGACGTCCCGCTCGAGCCGCTGCACGGCGACGTGCGGTTCCACGACGTCAGCTTTGGCTATACGCCGGACCGGATGATTCTGCAGAACCTCTCGCTCTACGCCAAGCCGGGGCAAAAAATTGCCTTTGTCGGCTCCACGGGCGCGGGCAAGACCACGATTACCAACCTCATCAACCGCTTTTATGAGGTGTCGGGCGGGTCCATCACCTACGACGGCATGGATGTGCGGCTCATCAAGAAAAACGACCTGCGCCGCTCGCTGGGCGTCGTCTTGCAGGACACCCACCTGTTCACCGGCACGGTGGCGGACAACATCCGCTTCGGCAAGCTGGACGCGACGCAGGCGGAAATTGAAAAGGCGGCCAAAATTGCGAACGCCGACTCCTTCATCCGCCGCCTGCCGCAGGGCTACAACACGATGGTGACGAGCGACGGCGCAAACCTGAGCCAGGGACAGCGCCAGCTGCTGGCCATCGCCCGCGCCGCCGTCGCCGACCCGCCGGTGCTGATTCTGGACGAGGCCACGTCGAGCATCGACACCCGCACCGAGGCGCTGATCCAGAAGGGCATGGACGGCCTGATGGAGGGCCGCACGGTGTTTGTCATCGCGCACCGGCTTTCCACGGTGCGCAACGCGGACGCCATCATCGTGCTGGAGCATGGCCATATCATCGAGCGCGGCACCCACGACGAGCTGCTGGCCAAAAAGGGCGAGTATTACCAGCTGTATCACGGGATGTTTGAGCTGGCGTAAAGATTCATGCCTCCCTCTGCGAGGGAGGTGCCCCGAAGGGGCGGAGGGAGAGAACCTTGCAATAGCCCGAAATGCTTCGGATTGCCGCAAGGTTCTCTCCCCCACCGCCTGCGGGCGGAGCCCCCTCGCAGAGGGGGCCAAGAGAAAAACCTCCCCCGGAGAGATCCGTGAAAGGTAAAACCTGCGAAAGGAGCATTTACAAATGGAAAAAATCAGGAAGAATTTCGGCTTCGGCTGTATGCGCCTGCCCATGATCGGCGAGGACGTCGATATGGAGCAGACGAAACAGATGGTGGACTGCTTTTTGGAGCAGGGCTTCAATTATTTTGACACGGCCCACGGCTACCTTCAGGGCAAGAGCGAGCTGGCCCTGAAGGAGTGCCTGACCAGCCGTTACCCGCGGGAGGACTATGTCCTGACCGACAAGCTGAGCGGGTCCTATTTTAAAAAGGAAGAGGACATCCGCCCGTTCTTTGAGAGCCAGCTTGCAGCCTGCGGCGTGGACTACTTTGACTTTTATTTAATGCACTCCCAGAGCACGACAAACTACCAGCACTTCAGGGACTGCCGCGCCTATGAGACGGCCTTCGCCCTCAAGGCCGAGGGCAAGGTCCGCCATGTGGGCATCTCGTTCCATGACCGCGCCGCCGTGCTGGAGCAGATTCTGACCGACTATCCGGCCATCGAGGTCGTGCAGATCCAGTTCAATTATCTGGACTATGACGACGTGGCCGTCCAGAGCCGCAAGTGCTATGAGGTCTGCCGCAGGCATGGCAAGCCCGTGCTGGTCATGGAGCCGGTCAAGGGCGGCAGCCTTGTCAACCTGCCCGACGACGCAAAAGCCGTGCTGGACGCCCTGCACGGCGGCAGCCCCGCCAGCTATGCCATCCGGTTTGCCGCGGGCTTCCCCGGTATGCTGATGGTGCTGTCCGGCATGAGCAGCATGGAGCAGATGCAGGACAACCTGAGCTACATGAAGGACTTTACGCCGCTGAACGATGCCGAGCTGGCCGCCGTGAACCGGGTGCAGGAGATCTTCCATAAAAAGGACCTGATCCCTTGCACGTCCTGCCGCTACTGCACCGAAGGCTGCCCGAAGCATATCTCCATCCCCGACCTGTTCGCCATCATGAACACGAAGCACACCCACCACGACTGGAACGCGGACTACTACTATGAGGATGTCCACACCGGGCCCGGCTCCCGCGCCTCGGACTGCATCCGCTGCGGCCAGTGCGAGCGTGTCTGCCCCCAGCACCTGCCCATCAGACAGCTGCTGCAGGATGTGGCGAAGGAGTTTGAAAAGGGGTAAAATAACATATCAGAAACAACGCCGCCTTCATTCGGAATTCTCCCGAATGAAGACGGCGTTTGTTAATATGGCAAATGCATGTTGCACAACAGTATCATAAGACTGCAACATATAAACAAAAAAGGTCACTTGTGTTTTTCCTACAGCATGATTCGTGGTAACTTTTATCCGAATATCAGCAATATATGTAACATTTTCTTGCTATCCCATTGTAAAAACGCAGAAATGCATATTTTGATACACTTTATATAAACAGGGTAACCTTTTGACATTGTCCAGAACTTCCGAATTGTTTATTATATATTTAGCACAAATCATACAGAAATAAAGGAGGAAAATATATGAAAAAAGAATAAAAAGGTTCTGAGTACATTGGCCTCAAAGAGTGTTTCGGAACAACAACACTTTCATTCACTCATGCTCTTAAGCTCCGATATGTTGACGATCATTGGGGAGACGACTATTATTTTGCCGGCTGACTTCAATCCGAAGAGGCCGAACTATTGGGAAGGACCTTCCATATTGATCTGGTGGGAACAGATGGTGTTACCAAGTCCACAGAAGATGTTCCTATCACAGTAACTGTTTCCGGAGCAGGCAGTCTGTTGGCGCTGGGTTCTGCGAAGCCGAATTTGGGAGAGTGCTTCTTTGCTGATACCCATACCACTTATTACGGCAAGGCTCTTGCCGTAATTCGAACGGGCAATGAATGCGGCAAAATCCATATCAAGGCAAGCGCTCCTAATCTGGAAGATCAATTTATTGAACTAGAAGTGCGGGAGTAACCAAAGCTTCCTATAATACAAGGAGAGTGAACATGCTTAAAATTGCACAAAAAATCAAAAATGGCGAGTGTCCAGTGCTTTGCTTTTTTGGTGACAGTATAACGGATGGTCAGTTTGAATTTGCTAATGGGCATAAGGAATCTGTTCGCCACGAAGAATGGGTGTTCTGGAACATACTAAGAAACCGAATTAGGGAAGAGATAGGGCAGGAAGTTTCAATTGTCAATGCCGGAGTGGGTGGTAATTTTTCCAAAGACGGTCTTGCCAGAATACAGCAAGATGTTCTGGAAAAGCAACCGGACTTTTGCTGTGTTATGTTTGGTACTAACGATGTAACCAACGCCTACAAGGGAGACTCGGCGTTACAAGAATACGAAAAGAATATGGAGCAAATTCTGATTCGGCTGCGTGAAAGCAATATTGAAACAGTACTCATGACACCCGGAATGCTGTGTAAGCATCGTGTAAAAGGTTTCTGGGGATTTTGGTGGTATATTCACAGATATTTTGAAAACCTGCAAAAGGCTGGGCACATGGATGCCTATGTTGCCAAAATCAGAGAGATTGCCAACCAACTGGATATTCCGATTGCAGATGCATATGCCGAATGGCAGCTCCTCGAATCACAGGGAGTAGATACAACTGCTTTGCTGGCAAACGGTTTGAACCATCCGAATGCCGAAATGCACAAGGTATTTGCAAACAAACTATACGATGTGATTTTTATGTAGGAATATCCTGAAGGCCTCTGGTTATGATCAAAGCGCAATTGTTGGACAGACTGTGCAGAGTGCTGTACAGGTTATAAGGTGCATGGCTTCAGCATCCAGTACCGCCGGTATCTGACGACCGCCGCAAAACGGGAACGGGGAGAAGCCGTGTGAGGAAAACACTATTATGTCGTCGACTTCGCAACTTAAAGCGTTGCATATCTTTACTAGCACTTCAACTCGTACATCTTCATTTTTTCCAAGATGAGCCATTGCATTGGTACTGATGTGAGCTTCCTTTATTAGTTGTGTCTTGCTCATGTGGCGATCGATTAGAAGATGCCACAGTTTATCATAAGATGCGCCCATATTCTTCTCCACTAAAATTAGAAATTATATAAATAAGTATAGCAGTTGTGCTTGAAAAATTAAAACTGAAATTGAAATTTTCAAAAGATTGGAATTTTCGCGAAAAAATTAGCGATGAGCGAGTAAACTCGCCCCAAGCCGCCCGACAAAAAAGTCCAACCGCCTTAAAACGGTTGGACATCTCTATAAAACGCACCTTGAAAATCGGTCATCGACTTCGCTGATTTTGCGCGATACAACAAAGAAAAGAGCCTGTGACATCTTTTATGTCACAGGCTCTTGGTGCGCCGGAAGAGACTCGAACTCCCGACCTTCTGATTCGTAGTCAGACACTCTATCCAGCTGAGCTACCGGCGCATATTCTCTTGGCGTTCTCGCCGGAGAACGTGTTTTATTATAGCGCTCACCGCCCGGAAAGTCAAGCGTTTTTTTCAAAAAACTCAAAAAATTCTGCAAATGGGCATCTTTCACGAAAATCCGCAGCCCGCGGGGCGGGTTTTCGGCTCTTTGTAGTTGTCTGAAAACGAACATCGAATTGACAAATACTTTGCAACATTTTATAATATAGAGTAGATTTCGGATTACGAACGATGGTGTTTGCAATCGCAGCCGCCATCGACTTTTTTATTCTCCAGTCTGTCCGCCTGTTGCGCACAAGCGTGTACGCACGGTACAGAGCGTTAAACGAATAAACCGAAATCGACCCCAATTTGTATTCCATTAAGAAACGGAGTGGCACAAAACCATGGCGAAGTACATCGTCAAGCGCGTGGCAATGGGCATTTTCAGCGTGTTCATCGTCGCGACCCTTACCTTTTTCATCATGAACCTGGTCCCCGGCGGCCCGTTCGTGGCGGAAAAGTCCATCAGCAAAGCGGCCCAGCAGGCCCTGGCCGAAAAATACGGCCTCGATAAGCCCCTCGGCGTGCAGTACCTTAATTATATGAACAGCCTGATCCATGGCGATATGGGCCTGAGCCTGAAACAGCGCGGCCGTACCGTCAACCAGATCATCTTCTCCAAGCTGCCGGTCTCGGCCCGCACCGCCGGTCTGGCTGTGATCGTCGCGCTCTGCGTCGGCATTCCGCTGGGCTGTCTGTCCGCGTATAACCGAGGGAAGTGGGCCGATAATCTGATCATCGTGTTTGCCACCTGCGGCATCGCCATCCCGAGCTTTATCTCAAGCGTTGTGCTTTTGTACACCTTCGGCATGAATCTGAAGCTCCTGCCCACCGTCGGCCTGAATGAACCGGCGGCCTACATCATGCCCGTGACGGCGCTGGCGATTTATCCCACCGCCTACATCACCCGCCTGATGCGCTCCAGCCTGCTGGACGTCATGGGTCAGGACTACATGCGCACCGCCCGCGCCAAGGGTGTTTCCAGTGTGAAGATCCTCTTCAAGCACGCGCTGCGCAACGCGATCCTGCCTGTCATCACTTATGTCGGCCCCATGCTGGCAGGCCTGATGACCGGTTCCTTCGTCGTGGAGAAGATCTTCTCCATCCCGGGTCTGGGCCGCGACTTCGTGTCCGCCATCACGAATCGTGACTACATGATGATCATGGGCACTACGATCCTGCTGGCGACCCTCGTCATCGTTGCGAACGTCGTTGTTGACATCCTGTATAAGATCATCGACCCGCGCATCAAGCTGAAGTAAGGAGGAGCAGACACATGGAAAATCTGAAAAAGAATCCGTTGAGCCTGCAACTCAACGTTGAAGACTTTGCCCCCGCGTCCAACGACGAGAAGAAAAGCCTTGTCGTCATGCGCGAGAGCGTCAACTTCTGGAAGGACGGCATGCGCCGTCTGCGCAAAAACAAGATCGCCATGGTCAGCCTGGTCGTCATCCTGCTGATCGCCTTCATGGCCTATGTTCTGCCCAGCTTCTGGCCCTACAGCTATGAGCAGCAGATCAAGGGCAGCAACAACCTGGCCCCGTTTGAGTATTCTGCCGCGGAGCAGAAGCTCATCGACCAGGGCGAGAACGTATTCCCGCACATTCTGGGCACCGACCGTATGGGCCGTGACTTTGCCGTGCGTGTCATGATGGGCACCCGCGTCTCCCTGTCCGTCGGCCTGCTGGCCTCTGTGCTGGTCCTGCTCATCGGCGCGACCTACGGCGCCATCTCCGCATTTGCGGGCGGCTGGATCGATAACATCATGATGCGTATTACCGATATTCTCTACACCATCCCCGACATCCTGCTCATCATCCTGCTGGCCATGGCCATCAAGGAACCGCTGGAGGGCCTGGCCACCAAGCCCGGCTTCGGCTGGATGCAGAAGCTCGGCCCCAACATGGTGTCCATCTTCATCATCTTCGCCCTGCTGTACTGGGTCGGCATGGCGCGTATCGTCCGCTCCCAGGTCCTGACGCTGAAGGAGAGCGAGTACGTCACCGCTGCCCGCGCGCTGGGTGCCTCCGGCGGGCGCATCATCAAGAAGCACCTGCTGACGAACTGCATGGGCACCCTGATCGTCACCACCACCCTGCAGATCCCGTCCTCCATCTTCACCGAGAGCTACCTGAGCTTCCTCGGCCTCGGCGTTGCAGCTCCCATGCCGTCCCTCGGCTCGCTGGCGACTGACGCCGTCAAGGGCATGAACACCTACCCGGTGCTGCTGATCGCCCCCGCGCTGATGATCAGCATCATGATCCTGGTTTTCAACCTGTTCGGCGACGGTCTGCGCGATGCGTTTGACCCGAAGCTCAAGAGCTAAAGAGGGAAGGAGGAGCAACATGAGCGAAAAAATTCTTGAAATCAAGGACGAACGCCTGTCCTTCTTCACCCCCGCGGGCGAGGTCAAGGCACTGAACGGCGTGTCCTTCAGCATGAACCAGGGCGACGTGCTGGGCATCGTCGGCGAGTCCGGCTCCGGCAAGTCTGTCACGGCCTACTCCATCATGGGCCTGACCGCCTACCCCGGACGTCTGGTCGGCGGCACGGTGTGGTTCAATGGCCACCAGATCGACAAAATGACCGAGAAGGAGTTCCGCAAAATTCGCGGCAACGAGGTCTCCATCATCTTCCAGGACCCCATGACGAGCCTGAACCCGGTGTACACCATCGGCAACCAGATCGTCGAGGTCATCCTGCTGCACACCAAAAAGACCAAGCAGGAAGCCTGGGCCCGCGCTAAGGAGCTGCTGGAGCTGGTCGGCATCAACGAGCCGGACCGCCGCCTGAAGCAGTACCCGCACGAGCTGTCCGGCGGTATGCGCCAGCGCGTCATGATCGCCATTGCGCTGGCCTGTGAGCCGAAGCTGCTGATCGCCGACGAGCCGACCACCGCGCTGGACGTGACGATCCAGGCGCAGATCCTGGAGCTGATGAACGACCTGCGCCACAAGCTGGGCATGTCCATCATCATGATCACCCATGACCTGGGCGTTGTGGCCCAGATGTGCGAGAAGATCGCTGTCATGTACGCCGGTCACATCGTCGAGTACGGCACGACGGACGAAATTTTCTACAACCCCCAGCATGAGTACACGAAGGGCCTGATCAACTCCATCCCGAAGCTGAACGCCGAGGAGAAGGAGCGTCTGGTGCCCATCGAGGGTCAGCCCGTTGACCTGCTGAACCCGCCCGCAGGCTGCCCGTTTGCGCCGCGCTGCAAGAGCTGCATGAAGGTCTGTCTGAACAAGATGCCGCCCAGAACCGAATTGAGCGACACCCACTACACCTATTGCTGGCTGCGCCAGAAGGAAGAATTTGAGAAGGGGGGCAAAGCCTGATGAGCGAGAATCTCGTTGAAGTAAAGCATCTGCAGCAGTATTTCCCCGCCGGCGGCATGGGCAAGAACAAGCAGTACGTTCAGGCCGTGGACGACGTGAGCTTTGCCATCCGCAAGGGCGAGACGCTGGGCCTGGTCGGTGAGTCCGGCTGCGGCAAGACCACGACGGGCCGCACCCTGCTGCGCCTGTATGAGCCTACCGACGGCACTATCATCTACGACGGCAAGGTCTTGTTTGACAAAAAGGAAAAGATCGCCGTTGATATGCTGCCCTACCGCCGCCGTATGCAGATCGTGTTCCAGGACCCCTACGCGAGCCTGGACCCCCGTATGACCATCGGCGACATCGTCGGCGAGGGCATCGACATCCACCACCTGTGCGCCAACGCCAAGGAGCGCCATGACAAGATCATCTCCCTGCTCGAGCGCGTCGGCCTGAACAGTGAGCACGCCAACCGCTACCCGCACGAGTTCTCCGGCGGTCAGCGCCAGCGCGTCGGCATTGCCCGCGCCCTGGCTGTGGACCCCGAGTTCATCGTCTGCGACGAGCCGGTCTCCGCGCTGGACGTTTCGATCCAGGCGCAGGTCGTCAACATGTTTGAGGACCTGCAGCAGGAGATGGGGCTGACCTACTTGTTCATCGCCCATGACCTGAGCGTTGTCAAGCACATCTCCAACCGCATCGGCGTTATGTATCTGGGCAAGCTGGTGGAGCTGGCCGACAGCTTTGAGCTGATCGCCCACAGCGTCCACCCCTACACCCGCAGCCTGATTTCGGCCATTCCCGTGGCGGACCCCGTCACGGCCCGCCAGAGCCACCGTATCGTGCTGCAGGGCGATGTGCCCAGCCCGCTGAATCCGCCGAGCGGCTGCCGTTTCCGCACCCGCTGCCCCTACGCCGACGAGCGCTGCGCCGCCGAGGTGCCGGAGTTCAAGGAAGTGAGCAGCGGCCACTGGGCAGCGTGCCACCATCTGGACAAAGTAAAGTAATGTAGGGGGCGCTGCCGGGCGTGGCGGACACTGTTTGTCCGCCCCTCGACTCCACCCGACATATAAACTCATACTTATACAGGGCGGCTCACCGCAGCCGCCTTGTGCTTGACCCCAAAATGTGCGTGTGAGGCGAACATTCATCCGCGGAATATAGAACTGTACGCAATAGAAATACAAAAGGACTTTCTATCAAAACAGTTACAAAAGTTACAGACCACTTGAAATTTCGGATTCAGAGTGGTAAAGTATAAATATTCATTCCGTTGGGGGCTTGTCTCCCGGGGGGATTGGGTATAAAGTATATTACATTTGGAGGGAATATTCATGAAGATGAAGAACATTGCTGCCGTGGCTATGGCCGGCTGCATGGCTGCTTCTCTGGCTGCGTGCGGCGGCTCTGCAAGCTCCGCTGCCAGCAGCGCTGCATCCACTGAGGCTGCGACCAGCGAAGCCGCCGAGGCTACCGGCACTTCCGCCAACGGTTTCACCGTCCAGCTCGGACCTAACCCCGAGACCCTGGACCCCGCGCTGAACAGCGCTATCGACGGTGCCAACACCATCATCACCACCTTTGAGCCGCTGCTGCTCATCGACGAGAACAACGAGGTTGTTCCCGGCCAGGCAGAGCTGCCCGAGGTCTCCGAGGACGGCTTGACCTGGACCTTCACCATGAAGGACGGCCTGAAGTGGAGCGACGGCTCCGACCTGACTGCGAAGGACTTTGAGTACTCCTTCAAGCGTCTGGCCTGCCCCGACACCGCAGCCCCCTACGGCGAGACCGTTGTCGGCATGATCGACGGCTATAAGGATGCCATCGGCAACCCCGATGCAGACGGCAACACCACCACCGATCCCGACTGGGATGCCCTGAACGTCCATGCCAGCGAGGACGGCAAGACCCTGACCGTCCAGCTGTCCTATCCCTGCTCCTACTTCGATAAGCTCTGCGCCTTCGCGGCTATGAGCCCCGTGCAGCAGGCTACTGTTGAGGCCAACGGCGATGCCTGGTGCACGCAGCCTGACACCTTCGTCTGCAACGGCCCCTACATGATCAGCGATTGGATCCCCTCCGAGCGTATTGTTCTGTCCAAGAACCCGAACTACGTCGGCGGCTGGGATTCCTCCAAGATCGTTTCCGACACCATCACCCTGCTCCTGCTCGAGGACTCCAGCGCTGCTTACGCCGCCTACAACAGCGGTGAGGCACAGCTCATCAAGGATGTCCCCACCGATGAGATCCCCAGCCTGACCAAGGCTGAGGACGGCGGCGACTTCTACGTTGACACCATCCTGGGCACCTACTACATCTCCCTGAACGATCAGAAGGAGCCGTTCACGGATGCCAAGGTCCGCAAGGCTCTGTCTCTGGCCATTGACCGTGACTACGTTGCCAACACCATCATGCAGGGCACCTACGAGCCCGCTTACAACTTCGTCGGCCCCGGCATCGTCGATGAGAGCGGCATGTTCTACGACAACGCCAACGGCGGCAAGCCCTACATCAGCGACGACTACGACGCCAACCTCGAGGAGGCCAAGCAGCTGATGGCCGATGCCGGTTACCCGAACGGCG